>VFQM010002887.1_pt1 | contig 11827 bp, 10 predicted proteins | sample 3512391 | NCBI WGS metagenome assembly VFQM01 (sample SAMN10412369, study PRJNA504923) | tailings metagenome | isolation source: Replicate 1 from Balatoc abandoned mine | place: Philippines
GAGTAGAAATTGGTTGAGAGAGATTAAGCTTTTTCTCCCTATCGATTAGGTTTGACTACCTGAAACAGTCGCGCTGAATATCCTTGATTCAGACGATAAAACAAATTATCGTACATTTAAACGATAATATAAAAAATCGTATATTTAAACGATATTTTGAAATATTATCAAAACACACGATATTCAAGAAAATGATCGCTGTAATCAAAGGAGACATCATCCATTCCCGCAAACTTTCCAATCCGGAACCTTGGCTTATTCCACTTCAGGGGCTTTTTGGACAATGGGGAAATACCCCAAAAACTTGGGAATTGGTTTGGGGAGACTTTTTTCAAATCGAGATAAACCAGCCTGAAGATGCACTTAAAAGGGCCCTTCAAATCAAAACACTCATCAAAAAAATCCAAAGCGAAAATTCTGAAAAAACCTCCAGTCCGGTAGATGTCCGGATGGCCATTGGGATTGGAGAGAAAACGTATACTGGAGCTAAAATTTCAGAAAGTAGCGGTTCGGCATTTGTATTTGCTTCCGAACGGTTTGACCGACTGAAAAAGGACCGACTCAATCTAGCTATTCAAAGTCCTTGGAAGGAATTTGACCTAGAAATGAACCTGTTTTTTAATTTTGCGGGAATCATCATAGATCATTGGTCGGTTTCCTCTGCCGAATTGATGGACATCGTCCTGAATCAACCATCTATTACTCAAACCGAAATCGGTGAGAAACTGGGAATTAAGCAAAACTCGGTCAGTGGCCGTTGGAATCGAACACACGGAGCTAAATTATTGGAGATGGAGGCACTGTTTCGACAAAAAATTCTAAATCTGACTAAATGATTCCTCTTTTTCAACTGATTTTAGCACACCTACTTGGTGATTTTTTACTTCAGCCCACCGCTTGGGTAATGCATAAGGAGAAGAAGAAAGCCAAATCGCCTGCCCTTTATCTCCACTTGCTGGTTCATGGAGTTTTGATTCTTATACTCTTGGGGTTTGGGTTTTGGATACTGGCCATCGTACTGACTATCCTTCATGGGTTAGTCGATCTCACTAAACTTTACTTCCAAAAATCAGCAACCAAGACCGCTTGGTTTTTTATAGACCAATTGGCTCATTTTATCAGTATTCTGAGTATTTGGTGGTTGTTTTTCAGACCTGAAATACCCTTGGAGTGGACTCCGTCCATTTGGATTTATGCCACTGCATTGCTGTTGATAACGCAAGTGGCCGGTATTGCGATTCAAGTTGGGTTAAGCAACTGGTCAAAGGACTTGGATCTTTCTCAAGAATCTTCCCTAAAAAATGCAGGAAAATACATAGGAATATTGGAGCGCTTGTTTGTGTTTGCCTTTGTGATACTGGGAAAATGGGAAGCAATTGGATTTCTTTTGGCTGCCAAGTCTGTTTTCCGATTTGGAGACCTCAGGAAAGCAAAGGACAGAAAGCTGACCGAATATATTTTAATTGGAACCTTGCTCAGTTTTGGAATTTCTATCGGGATCGGAATACTTACACGCTGGCTCCTCACTTTACTATAATCTAGCTTATTCTATGAAAAAACCCATTCTAACCCTTCTAATTGGACTTTTTACCACTATGGTTTTTGCACAAAATCACGTCATTCCGCTTTGGGAAGGCACTCCTCCCCTACAGAATCCTTCTGATCTCCAAGAAGAGGCCACGCAGCAAGGCATCCTGAGAATTGCCAATGTGCAAAACCCGACCATCGAGGTGTATTTACCTACCAAGCAGATTGCGACCGGAGAAGCAGTGGTGATTTTTCCGGGAGGAGGCTATGGAATATTAGCATACGACTGGGAGGGAACCGACTTTGCCAAGTGGCTCAATGCACAGGGCATCGCAGGCATCGTGGTCAAATACCGTCTGCCCATTTCCAAATCCCTGACCGACCCGAAGGAAGTTCCCCTAATGGATGCACAGCGCGCCATCCGATTGGTCAGACAACATGCAGAAGCCTGGAACATCAACCCAGCCAAAGTAGGCGTAATGGGATTCTCTGCAGGCGGACACTTGGCCTCCACGCTCAGCACGCAGTACAATCATGAAGTGAACCGTCCCAAAGACCCAATCGATGCGCTTTCTGCCCGACCGGATTTCTCCGTTTTGGTTTATCCGGTGATTTCCTTCCGGGATGCGGCAGTTCATTCAGGTTCGAGAAAAAACCTGATCGGAGAAAATGCAGCTCAGGAACTGATGGATCGCTTTTCGGGCGAACTCAATGTGAATGCTGAAACGCCGCCCACCTTTCTGGTTCATGCCCAAGATGACAAAGGAGTTCCGATCGAAAACTCCCTTTTGTATTACCAAGCCCTACACAAACATGGCGTGAAAGCTTCCTTGCATATCTATACGACTGGAGGGCATGGATTCGCATTTGGATTGGGCAAAGGAGCGGTGGAAGGCTGGAGAGAAGTACTTTTGGCTTGGATGAAGGAAACTATTCAGTAGGCAGTAAACAGTCGCAGTAAGCAGTTTTGAAGTTTCTGTTCTGAATTCATCAACCTTGTAACTTTTAACCATTAAAAATTAACTACCCGACATGTCCATTAAAGTAATCGCTTTCGACGCCGATGACACCCTTTGGGTGAATGAGCCGTTTTTTCGTGAAGCGGAGGAAAAATTCGCCAGCCTGCTGGAGGACTTTATGCCTCAGCATGCGATCATGAAAGAACTTTACCGCACGGAAATCGATAATCTCCGCCTCTATGGCTATGGGATCAAAGGATTTATGCTTTCTATGATCGAGACAGCCCTGCGCATCTCGGATCACAAGATGCCGATTACGATTATTGACAAGATCATCCGAATCGGTCAGGAAATGCTGGAAAAACCGGTCGAACTGCTTCCTGGAGTTGAGGAGGTATTAAAAGATTTGAACGGAGACTATCGCATCGTGATGGCCACCAAAGGAGACTTGGTCGATCAGGAGCGCAAACTGAAGAAGTCCGGACTCGAAAAACACTTCCACCACATCGAGATCATGAGTGAAAAGCGGGTCAGCGACTACGAAAAACTCATCCGCCATCTGGATATCCAACCTTCGGAGTTCCTGATGCTGGGCAACAGCCTTAAATCGGATATTCTACCCGTTCTGGAACTCGGTGGCTACGGCATCCACATTCCCTTTCACATCACTTGGGTGCACGAGCAGGTCGATCACGAAGTGGCGCACGAGCGATTCTTTAAAGTGGAACACATTGGGGAGGCGGGAGAATTGATCAGGAGGATAGGTGCATAATTGTAACATTTCCCCGATCTCTGCATCATCTTCTTATGAACACAATTAAAAATCACTTTTGGGCTCAGGTCTTTGTCATTTACACGCGCTTTATGCTGGGCGGAGGTTTTGTCTTTGCCAGTATTATTAAGATCAAAGGAAGGCGGTTTACTACTGCTCCTCAGGAAGATGCGGATTTCGGCACGGCTATGCACTTCTTTGAGACGATGTACCAAACGGGCCTGTACTGGCAGTTCTTGGGTTGGAGTCAGTTGATCGCTGGCTTTTTGCTGATGACTCAGCGATTTGCCAAGCTGGGAGCTGTTGCCAACTTCCCCATCATCCTCAATGTGTTTATCATCACGATCTCGATGGATTTCAACCTGACACCTGTGATTACAGGGATGATGCTTCTGGCCAATTTGGGTTTATTGGCTTGGCATTGGGGTGAGTTGCGCACCTTGGTCAACTTACCCTTGATTCCTGATCTACCTAATCGGGAGGAAAATCAAAGAATCTGGGAAATCACAGGATTGGTCCTTTTTGCTTTCACTGCAGGATACCGGATCCTTCGGGATGGTTATGATCCGATTTTTTGGTTTGGGGTATGTTTGTTGATCGGTTTGGGAGCCTTGGTCTTTAAAATCGTTTGGAGGGGAAGAAAAACCTCATGGATCGGAAAGTAATCTCAATTTTCCAACACTTGCTTTTCCTCCAAAAGCATCTTTCTCAGCTTTTCGTAGGATAAATCCTGAACAGCGATACCTTCATTGATCGCCAAAGCTGCTGCAGCAGCCGCACTTTGACCCAAAATCATGAATACCGGCTCCATTCGGATCGAGCCAAAGGCAGTGTGCGAACTAGACACGCAAACAGGCACCAAAAGATTGTGGCATTCCTCTTTTTTGGGAGTCAGTGTCCCATAAGAAATGGAATAAGGTTGCTTGGGATGCACGCCAATATCGCCTTCATTTTGTACAAATCCACCCGGAGTCACAAATCGCTGGGTATTATGGGAGTCTAGTGAATACGACCCCATGCCCACAGAGCGAGGAACTTCTTTGGCTCCCAGCACGTCATGTTCGGTCATCACATAATCACCAATCATCCGCCGAGCTTCCCGCACGTAAATCTGATGTGGCCAATTATCGTTATCGACAAATTCATCTTTTGCCAAACCGTAATTTGAAAGCTCTCTTCTGACTTTTTCTGGCACTCTTGGATCATTTGCCAGAAAGTACATCAGACCTTTTTGATAGTCCTCGTGTTCTTGGATGATTTCTTTTCTTCGCTCATAACTGGCCTCTGGATAATCATAATTTTTCCCGATATAATCTGTACTGAAGGGGCCGTGATTATTCGTATCCGTCTTCTGGTTTGGAATCGGATCAAACTTCCAAAAGGTCTCGTCCCAGCCAGTGGCATAAACTCTAGCCAAGAGCTCGTAGCGATTGGAATCGTAGTTATCGGGTCTTGGAAAAGAGACTCGATTATCTGGATTTCGGCTTAGGGTCATTCGGAAATTATATGCTTGAAGGCGATGATCTCCCTGTCCATTTTCTCCCGGTGGTTCTTGGGAAATCTCAGGTAAAAGCCCGCTGCTCAGATCTCCGGGAACCCGATAAGCAGAAATGGAATCATAGAAATAATGATTGTGCTGAAATACACCTACCTGAACCCCGTTCCATTTTTCCCCATAGACCGAATTGGCCTCACGCCCTACGTGGTAACTCACGCCCGCGGTTGCCATTAAGTCTCCTTCGTAAGTTGCATCGATGAAAACTTTTCCCCTATAAATTTTACCGGAAAGGACTCGGATTTCTGTGATTTTCCCATTCTCTTTATTCACTCCGGATTCCCGATCAAGCCATTCGTCACGATGAACTTCCAGTTGGTTTTCTTGGACAAAGTCCTCAAAAATCCGTTCCGCAGCATGGGGTTCAAAAATCCACATCGTGCGGTTTTCCCCATCGATCGCAGGTGTCCCTTGCCCCTTATTACCATACTCTTCACGATTTTGCCATTTCCAAGCCGAATCTTGTTGATAATGGAGGTAAAGCCGATGGTAAAATTCCCTCGCCAAACCTCCGATCACCGCTTTGTTTCCTGTATCGGTAAAACCCAAGCCTCCAGAGGACAACCCTCCCAAATGCTTGTCTGGTGACACCACAATCACGGATTTCCCCATTTTTTTAGCCTGAACTGCGGCTGTAATGGCAGCCGATGTTCCCCCATAGATGATTATATCTGCTTCAAACTCATTCGCTTCTTTTGTCGGAGCACACGACAAAAGATAGATAAAAGACAACAGGAATAGGAAGGTCCTCATGGTAGAACAAAGGATTAATTTTTACATATTGGATACTTAAAACTGACCATTGATCAATTGGTTAGTGAAAATGGAAATGGGTCAATTTCCAAATTGTCGGACTTCAGCATTCAGATTCGATTCACTTGGATTTTCTCCAGAAAACACCAAAATCTTATACCGAAACGTCACCGACTCCCTAGCTTTCAGCCCAAAATTCAATTCATCCTTCCCCCCACTCAGATCTTTTTGTCCCAGTGGGTTTGCGGCAAAAAGGCCATAACCTCTCGCATGCCAATAGGTCGGATAGCCGGGATTGGAAGGGTGGTCAAGGATGGCGATAGCTACTTTTTCGCCTTTGATTTCCCCGGATAGATTGACCCAAGTGCCTCGGGTGCCCCATACGTCATCACCTACCTTGCCTGTACTGCTCAGGTACTTTCCTGTGACTCCTTCATTATTGAGGGTAGGAACAGCCGTGGCAATCCCATTGGCATCAGTGAAGAGCTCGGGTTTATTTGAGGGGTGCTCCAGTTCTCGTGCTACCCGGATGGCAAACATGCCTTCTTTATTGTCTTTCAGGGAAACAGGCTGGTTTTGGGCAGAAAGAGTAGAAATCCTTTCAATACTTCGCTTGCCTCCCTCAGAAATAAATACAAACCGGGTGGTTTCTTTCAGCAAAATTTCCCCATTTGGAGCCAGCCAATCCATTTCCACCTCGAGTTCGGCTCGATTGTCTTTTTCGATCATCGACTTCACTCCCCTATGCCGAATGGTACCATACCCATTTTTTTTCTCGGCAGGTATCGCATCCGAATTGTTCCAAAAGTCCAGCCCATTTACATCGCCATAGTTGAACCAATGTCCCACATGGTGAGGATGATCAATGCGCTCACCCGGACGGGGATCGAGTGGAAAGCCTCGGGTAAGGTCATGTCCTGCCACAGATTTGATGGGATAAAGCACGGGTTTGGCAATGGAAGTAGGAAAATAATAAGCGGTAAATAATTCCCCATTGACTCTTACTTCCACTTTTTGCTCCGCATCCATCCGAATCAGGCGGACTTGATCGTTGGAAGTGGTTTGAGCATTCATTTCGGAAAAAAGGGATAGCAGCACTGCCGCCATCCCCCATTTTAAATTCTTCAGGTGATTCATAAGTCAGTACTGGAATGGTTTTCCACCGGCCAACACTTCCTGCTTTTCCTCATCAAAGGTCACAAACTGACCGGTGCGAAGTGCCGCAGTGGTCATGATATTGGCGATCGAGTGATTGTATCCTGCCATGACATCTGCATTTGGCTTTCTGCGTGAGCGAACACATTCCATCCAATTGCGCATGTGGGCAGAAGTCATGTCATCAGCTCCGGTATTAGCACCAGTCTCCACTTTGACAGCTTCGCCCAAGGCCATTTCGGGTAGAAGATTTTCCTTTAAGCCCATCCCTCTAGCCTGATTTTCCCGAAGCCCGCCGTTTGGAGAAATTTTATTGGTATCGAGATTGAGCTCACCGGCATTGGAGTAATAGATTTCCTTGGTACCGCCAGCCGAGTTCGTAAATCTCGAGGAATAGATCACCTGGAATCCCTTGCTCGGATCGTTGAGTGGCCCATAGTCAAATACTGCCGTCATGGTGTCAAAATTTTGGCGACCGTCTTTCCAAAGGTAAATCCCCCCGTTGGCAGCTACACTTCGTGGGTGAGGCAAGTCGGTAAACCAATGCACGGTGTCAATCTGATGCGCCATCCACTGTCCCGGAATCCCGGAGGAATATGGCCAAAACAGTCGGAATTCCAGGTATTTCCGTGGATCCCATTCCGTCTTCGGACGGTTCATCTGGTAGCGGTCCCAGTCGGTGTCTTCTTTTCGGATTTGATTGACGAGATCGGCACGTCTCCATCGGCCTGGCTGATTGACATTCCAGGTCATTTCCACCGCTACAATATCTCCGAATTTTCCGGCTTTGATGAAATCATGCGCTTGGTGATAGTTGAGACCGCTTCGGCGCTGCGAACCCACCTGCACGATTTTGCCGGTGCGGAGCACCGCTTCTTTAGCGGCTCTGTTGTCAGCCATGGTTTCGGCAAAGGGTTTTTCTACATAGGCATCTCTTCCTGCTTCTACGGCTTCCTTGCAGTGCAGTGCATGCTGGAAGTCCGCCGTGCTGATGATCACCGCATCTACATCTTTGCGGTCATAGAGTTCGTCATTGTTGCGGCAGGCTGCGATGTCCACTCCGGCGCGTTCCTTGACAAATGCCTGTGCTTCGTCCCGTCTGCGGCTCCAGATGTCCGAAACGGCGGTAAACTGGAAATTCATCTCCTTGGCATGAATCTGCATGGCAGGAACCAGGGCCCCTCGGCATCGGTCGGAGAAACCGACTATGCCCACATTCACCCGGTCGTTGGCACCGAGGATGCGGCCGTAACTTTTTGGGGAAAAGGCCATCGCACCGAAGCCAATTCCGGCAGTGGTGAGGGCTGATTTTTTCAGAAAATCTCTTCTGGATTGATCGTTATTCATGGTATGGAGGGGTTATTGTGTTCGAGGTTCGGCGTTCGAGGTTTGGGGTTTTAGAGTTATATTTTTCATTTTTCGGGATTGTCAGGCTGAGAGAAATCGAAGCCGAACTAGTCGAAGGATATCGTCCCACAATACTGATCACTGAGACTGTTTACTGACCACTACTAACTGGTCACTAATACTGACCACTGAGTCTGCTTACTGACCATTACCTACTAGCAGCCACCAAGCCCTCAAACAACTCCAATTGTTCCTTCAGGGCAGCTACCCGATCAGCAGGTTGGGTACGGGCTTCCAAGAGAATCCATCCTTCATAATTCATCTGATTGAAAAGCCCAAAGAGCTCGGGATAGGGATAATCGCCCACATTAAACTCGCGGACGTGCACCGTATCGCCAAACCACTTTTTCACTAGGTTGAAGTTATGTTCCAATCCTGGAGGCAGCAGGTCTTCTGCATTGCAGTTCCAGCAGACTTTGACATTCGGTTCTGTGACCTGATCAAAGATCTGCTTCATCACAGGAAGCTCCTGAGTCGTAGTGCCGTGCACTTCCACCCGGATCAGCTGCCCATAGTCTTGGGCAAACTTCCCCACCTCATTGAAGGAGCGGGCGATCTGTGCGATGGTCTTTTCGGGGGCAACTTCCTTGGGCATGGCATTAGGCTTGACCTTGATGCCGGTCGCCCCGATGTCATGGCAGAGCTGGATATAGGCCTTGGTGCCTTCGATATTTTCCTTCAGCTTGGCGGGGTCGGGACTGTGGTACTCGTAATTGCTGCCATAGCCGAGGCAGGTGACGGGGCTGTCGGCAAAGCGCTTCTTGACATCGAGTCTTTGGGCCTTGCTGAGTCCCACTTCCACCGCATGGGCATGCTGCGTGCGGAGCTCTACACCGAGGACGCCCGTCTTCTCACAGTTAGCAATCAGGGTAGTCAGGTCCCAATCCTTGGCCCACTCGTAGGTCACGAGGCCAAAGCGCATAGTAGAATCAAGTGGCGTAGCAAAACTTGGAATAAATGGAAATGCTGCTATTCCGAGTCCAGCTGCAACGCTTTGTTGAAGAAAACTTCTCCGTGATAAGTCTTTTGGGTTCATTGCATCAAAATAGTAAGAATTGCCGGGTCAACTTTCCTTGGTTATCTGAAAGTTGCGGAAACGATTGAGGAAAAATCAAAAAGCGCAACAAAAAAAAGCTCCCCCAAAAACCAATTTGAGGGAGCTTCAAAACAGCCGTTTTATTTTACTTCAAATCGAAGGCACTGATCTGTCCTCCTCCAGACAAATAGTACAGGAATCCTTCGTACTCATCTACTTCATATACTGGCTTCTTATCCTTGAGCACAATTTCTTTCTCAGTCTTTCCTGTGTCCTTGTTCACTTTGACCAGACCAACTCCGTCGCTTAGGTCAGTAAGGATAAACTGCGAATCCTGAGTAGCCATAGTTGCCTTGAAGCGCTTGGTCATTTCAGCATAGGAGATAGATGCAATGTTGGCAAAAGACTCTGCTGCAATAGCATTCTGTCTTGCTCTCATTGCCTCAGCACTGCTGTAATTTCCGATCGAATACGAATAAGTGGACTGAGAAGCAGCGGCGGCAGAGATGGTAGCTGAAGCTAGAGTCAAGGCACCAAGAGCAATTTTGGCAAAGGTACTTTGACCCGGAGCCTTGTGATAGGTATGGTAGTTTTCTTTACCACTCATATCCAGCAGCATCATGTTTTGGTCGGAAGCTAGATAAATTCCTCCTGAGCGCACGCCCATGGTATATGGACTTTCTTTTCCATCAAAGCTAAGCTTGGCAAAAGTGCTGAGATCACCCGTATTTTCATCGATAGACAGGATCTCCTCGCCTGTGCTGATGAGGTATCGGCCATTGGTTTGGTCATAGGCACTGGTGACAGAGACGGCCTTTTTGTATCGGATACCTTTCTTCCATTTGGCATCTCCAGTCTCAAGATCCAAGATATTGGCATCGGTATCTGTGATGTAGATCATCCCCTGAGGAGTGGTCGCCATGGTGTGGATATTGGCTCCGGTTTCGATTGGCTTTTTGAAAAGTGGCGTGCCGTCAAATTTGATTTTGTTGATACCACCTTCAGCAATACCAAATAAAATTCCATCTTCCATGACGTAGAAATGCTGGACATAGCCTTTGGTTTTTGGGGCCTTTTCCCAAAGATCTTCTCCGTTGGCTGCATTTAGGAACGCGATTTTAGATTCTCCCCCACCGCCAATCTGACTTACTAGGCTACTTCCTCCTTTGATCACGTCACTGACTACTGCGAGACCTTGAGGCAAAATCTGAAAGCGACTGACTCCACCGTTGATTTTTCGCTCATCTTTCCAAAGAGGTTGTCCATCTTTTGAAAACTTATGAATGCGGGTATCTCCATTTGGTCGGTTTTCGAAGCCATAGATTTCATTTCCAGTCTCATCAGCTACCATACTAGATAGATTTTTTGCATCAGCTTCCCAAAGGATCTCTCCGGAAGTAATGTCAGCGCAAACCACACTTTTGGATGTAGGGACGAAGACCTTATTTTCCAATAGAAAAGGAGTTCCTGTGCTCATCGGGACAGCAGCCGCACTTCTCACTTTTCCGGTATTTGGATCGAGATTGGCAAAACCTTCACGCTTGCCTGTCGCCAAATCATATACGCCAACAGCCAAAGATTCGCCTTCACTTTTCACTCGATTACCGACGACCACAAGTTTATTTCGGTCAGTGAAAATCTTCAATTGAGCGATCTGCTTCCAGCCATTTTCTTCAGTCACAAAGACTTTTTCGCCTGTGATCACATCGATCACGGTCCGCTTGGAATTGGCAAAAATGGTTCCTGGGATTTGAGAACTTCCGCCTTGACTCAATACCACATAGGGACTGAGGGGGACGATCTCCATTTCTTCTTCTTTGATTTTGCCATATTCGGCAAAGTTGAAATGAGGGCTGGAAGCTCCCGGACGTATTCCGGCAAGTCCCTCACTGCCATTGACTAGAAGCACACCGGCATCGGTGAGCGTCATTTTTTCGATTTTGCCTCCGATTTCATACTTAAATGTGGGGGCGGTTTGTGCCCACAGATTTGCGGCTAGGCTGACGCAAGCGAGGGCGAGTAGTGAACGTTTTTTCATAATGGTGGAACTATTGGGGTATCTTAAAATTTTACCCTAAATAAGTTTTCGCCCCGAGCGATTACCATACGTCATTTGACGTATTTGGAGATTTCCAAGAAAAACTGATAGACAATAAAAAACCTATAAGCAATTAGTATTCAGTTTTTTAAGTCCATTTTCCCAACTAAACTACAGCAAAAATTATCCTATTTAGCCTTTAACCTTGCAATCAATTTTAGTAAGGCTTCACGGTTTTTAGCCTCATGATAAAATTTGGGGAGCTTTTCCAATAGGGTAAAATGCTCCCGATCCTTATGTTCTCGGATTTTGGCTGAAATGTAACTTTCCAAATAGTCCAAATGCTCGGAATTGTATGCCCAAAAAATCTCGTTTTTAAAAGGTGCCGCATACCAAAGCGCTGCCTCAAAGTAGGCATGTGCGGCCTGACGAACGACTAGCGTTTTACCCTCTGCATAATACACCCGCATACGCTCTTCCTTGCAAAATCCACAGTCCGCACAAATCAATCGAGCCAATTCTGATTCGGAGCGTGTATTGGCCACGGCTTTTCTGTTACACTGAGGACAATGAACGTACACCTCATTTTGGAAGTCTGACAGGCGAAAGTGCTGATCGGTGAATC
>VFQM010002888.1_pt1 | contig 11826 bp, 9 predicted proteins | sample 3512391 | NCBI WGS metagenome assembly VFQM01 (sample SAMN10412369, study PRJNA504923) | tailings metagenome | isolation source: Replicate 1 from Balatoc abandoned mine | place: Philippines
GCGCGACCTTGTTCTTCACGACCTTGACCTTGGTCGTGTTGCCGACGATTTCGTCGCCATTCTTGATCTGGCCGGTGCGACGGATGTCGAGGCGGACCGAGGCATAGAATTTGAGCGCATTGCCGCCGGTCGTCGTTTCGGGGTTGCCGTACATCACGCCGATTTTCATGCGCAGCTGGTTGATGAAGATCACCATGCAGCGCGAACGGCTGATCGAGCCGGTGAGCTTGCGCAGCGACTGCGACATCAACCGGGCTTGCAGGCCGACGTGGCTGTCACCCATCTCGCCCTCAATCTCCGCGCGCGGAACCAGCGCCGCGACCGAGTCGACCACCAGGATATCAATGGCGTTCGACCGCACCAGCGTGTCGACGATTTCGAGCGCCTGTTCGCCCGTATCGGGCTGCGAGACGATCAGCTCGTCGATGTTGACGCCCAGCTTGCGCGCATAAACGGGGTCGAGCGCATGTTCGGCATCGACAAAAGCCGCTGTGCCGCCGCCCTTCTGCGCCTCGGCAATGGCGTGCAGCGCGAGCGTGGTCTTGCCCGAACTTTCGGGGCCATAGATTTCAATGACGCGGCCGCGCGGCAGCCCGCCAACGCCGAGCGCAATATCAAGGCCAAGGCTGCCGGTCGAAATCGCCTCGACCTGCATCGTTTCCTTTTGCCCGAGCTTCATCACCGAGCCCTTGCCAAAGGCGCGGTCAATTTGGGCGAGCGCGGCTTCGAGCGCTTTTTGTCTGTCCATGCTGGCAGTTTTTCCTGTTTCGACGAGTGACAATTGACTGGCCATTAGCCCTTCCCTTCTTGCCCTAAACGCGGACGCTCCGCACCGCAACGGAAACCCGTGTATCGCATTTGTTCCATTAGAACAAGAGGGGAACTTTGTTGGATTTCAGCCAGACTTCACGCGCGATTTGAGGCAAGAAGCGATTTCAGCATCGAATCGAGCTGCGCGATGCGAAAGGGTTTGACCAGCACCGGGCAACCGGCATGGATGTGCGGAACCGAGCTGCCCCCGCCGGTCATCAGTGCAAAGGGAATTGCTGCGGCTGCCAGTGCATCGGCCACCGGCCAACAGGCATCGTCACCCAAATGCACATCGACCAGCGCCGCAGCGATGCCGCCCCCGGCAACAGCGTCGAGCGCGGCTACGATGTTGTCGACATGCACCGGTTCGGCATAGCCCAAGGCCTCGCACTGGTCCGCGACCAGCAACGCGATCATCGCGTCATCTTCGACCAGCAATATCGCCCCGCCCTCACCCATCGGCGAGCGCTCCCCGCGCCCGCGCCAGCGCGTCGGCCACCGCGTCGGTCAGCTGCAGCACCGAAAAAGGTTTGGGCAGAAAATCAACGTCGGCAATGCCGATCGACTGGCGTAGCTGCCCCTCGGCATAGCCCGACATGAACAGCACTGGCAGCAACGGCCGTTCGGCGCGCAGTTGGCGCACCATGGTGGGGCCGTCCATTGTCGGCATCATCACGTCGGTGACGACAATGTCGATAAGATCATGCGCGGCATAGCGTTCCAGCCCTTCTTCACCCTGTGTCGCGGTGATGACCTGATATCCGGCGCGGGTCAGCGCGCGTTCGGCGACCGCGCGCACCATATCCTCATCCTCAACGAGCAATATCGTGCCGGTGCCCCATTCTTCGCGTTTGCGCTTTTGCGGAATGGCGGGCTGCGGCTTATCCTTGCCGCTCGCGTCGCGGTGGACGGGAAGATAGATGGAAAAGCTGGTCCCCTTCCCCGCTTCGGTGTCGGCAAAAATATAACCCGCCGACTGCTTGATGATGCCATAAACGGTCGACAGCCCCAATCCGGTCCCCTTCCCCGCTTCCTTGGTGGTAAAGAAGGGTTCGAAAATCTTGGGCAGCACGTCGGCGGGAATACCCGATCCAGTGTCCGACACCCGCAGCGCGCTATAATCGGCGGGAGGCATCAGATCGTTGCCCATCGCGCGGACATCGGCAGCGGTAACAGGAAAAGTCTCAATGGTTAGCGTGCCGCCGCCCGGCATCGCATCGCGCGCGTTGACAGCGAGGTTGACGATAACCTGCTCCAGCTGGCCGGGGTCGGCGCGCACAGCACCCAGCCCGCGCCCATGGCGCACGGCCAGCGTGATGGTGTCCCCGATCAATCGCTTGAGCAGGTGCGATACTTCCGAAATCACATCGGGCAGCTGCAGGATTTGCGGGCGCAGCGTTTGCTGACGCGAGAACGCCAGCAATTGCCGCGTCAGACTGGCGGCGCGATTGGCGTTGTTGCGGATCTGCTGGATGTCGTCATAATCGCCGTCACCCGGCGTATGCCGCATCAGCATCAGATCACAGGCGCCAAGAATTGCGGTCAATATGTTGTTGAAATCATGCGCGACACCGCCCGCAAGTTGCCCGACGGCCTGCATTTTGGTGGCCTGCGCCACCTGACGCTTCAGCTTTGATTCCTCGCTGCTGTCCTTCAGGCTCAGCAGCACCGCCGCCTCTCCCAGCCCGCGCACACCGGCGATACGCAGCGACACCGGCTCGTCCGGCTGCGCGGCCAGCCGGACCGACATGTCACCGCCCGCGGCCTGCCCAACGCTATGCCGGCGGATCATGTCGGCCAGCGGCCCTTTGTCCTCGGTCACCACAATGTCGCCGGGGAAGCGTGGCACCTTGCCTTGCGGCATCCCTGCGGCCCGGCAAAAAGCGCGATTGACGAACAGGAACCGCCCGTCGCGGTCGACCATCCCCAGCCCGACCGGCAACAGCGACAGCATTGTTTCGATATAGCCCTGGGCGGTCCCGCGCTCGACCGCGCGCCCACCCTCTTCATCCAGCAACAACAGCAGCACTGGTGAGGCAGGGTCGGCAGCGGCGACGGGGATTTGGACCAGCCGAACCGGCGTCGCCCGGTCTGCCTCTGCCTCGAAGAATATCGTCCCTGCATCATCCACGCGCAGCAACCGCGCGACATCACGGCCCGCGATTCCTGCAGCCGCGTTGCCGCCGAGCGCACGGAGCACAAAGGCCGTGTTGGCAGCGCGCACCCGGCCATCGGCGCCCACCAGCGCGACCATCAGCCCGGCGTGGCCCAGCGCCAAGCCGGCCGGCCCATCAATCATCCGCGCCGCCTCGGCTGCCAGATCGACGCTGCGGATCGCGGAAAAGCGCCACACCAGATAATCATCGCTGCGTCCGGCGCGCCGGATATCCGTGTCGAAGCGCAGCGCCCCGACACGCAGGTCCGCGGCCATTCCGCTGCCATCACGCCATGCCGCGCGTCCGGCAACTTTCAGCGCCTCGACCGCAGCGGGTTCAACGGGCAGGCCCGGCGGCGTCACAAATCCGCCAAACCAGCTGGCATAAAGATCATTGGCACAAATCAGCCGACCTGCGCGATCGGTGACCGCAATAGCGACATCGTCATGGTCGATCGCTTGCCGCAGCATTGTCCAGTCGGGGGTCGTCGCCACCTCGCTGACCGCTCCCGGGAGCACGCGGCGCAGAAGGATGGCCGCCGCCCCAAGCAGGCAAAGGCCCGCCAGAAACCCGCCGGCCAATGCCGCACTGCGGCAGATCCACAACAGCAGCCCGGCGGAGACCAGCCCGGCGGTGCCCAGCACCAACCATTCCCATGGCCGGGGATTGTTGGGCATTGCGCCCAGCGTCGGCCCGCCCCCCTCGCCCGCGATCCGGTTCAGCAGTTTCGGGGGGACGAGGGCAGTCAAAAGCGGTCTTTCTGGTGGCGGCCCCCTACCAGATGCGCACGCGCGCGTCGGAGGCGAGGTAGAGTTTCTGTCCAGGCTTTACCTGATAGGCATCGTACCATGCGTCAAGATTGCGCATCACCCATGCACGCTGGATGGAGGGGGAATGCGGACCATTGGTGATTTGCCGCGACAAAGCGGCCTCGCGGTAATTGCGCCGCCACACCTGCGCCCAACCCAGGAAGAAACGCTGGTCGCCAGTCATGCCATCTATCACCGGGGCGGGCTTGCCGCCCAGCGAGGCTTTATAGGCGTCATAGGCCACCGACAGACCGGCAAGGTCACCGATATTTTCACCCAGCGTCAGCGTGCCGTCGAGAAACTCGCCGGGCAACGCTTCATAGGCAGCATATTGGGCCACCAGCGCCTTGCCCGCCTTTTCAAAGGCTGCGACGTCGGCGGGCGTCCACCAGTCGGCTAGTCGCCCGTTTTCGTCATACTTCGCGCCCTGATCGTCAAAATGATGGCTGATTTCGTGGCCGATCACCGCACCGATGCCACCATAATTGATCGCGGGATCGGCATTCACGTCAAAGAAGGGCGGCTGAAGGATGGCCGCAGGAAAGACGATTTCGTTCATGCTGAAATTGGCATAGGCGTTGACGGTCATCGGCGTCATGCCCCATTCCCAGCGGCGTATCGGCCCACCCAGTCGGCTGATATTGTCGTCATGCGCAAATTGCCGCGCGCGCAGCGCGTTGCCGAACAGGTCATCGGCGCGCATGTCGAGCGCGCTATAATCCTTCCAGCGGTCGGGATAGCCGATTTTGGTGGTGAAATTGGCCAGCTTCTGCCGCGCCTTCACTTTGGTTGCGGGCTGCATCCACGCCAGATTGTCGATACGGCGGCCCATGGCGGCGAGCACATTTTTAACGAGACCATCCATCGCCGCTTTGGTTTCGGGCGGGAAATATTTGGCAACATACTCCTGCCCGACCGCTTCGCCGAGGTTGGCAGTAGTAAAATCAACCGCGCGCTTCCAGCGCACCTGCAATTCGGGCGTGCCCGATAGCGCGGTGCCGTAAAAGGAAAAGCTTTCCTTGGCGACCGCATCGGGCAGGAAACCCGAAAAGCTGTCAAGCGAGCGGACCAGCAACAAATCGCGCAGCACGCCGACGGGCGCATCGGCGTAAATCTTGGCAATACCGGTAAAGGCGCTGGGCTGCGACACCAGCAGGCTATCGTCGTTCACCCCCAAACCGCGAACCAGCGCCGCAAAGTCAAAGCCGGGCGCGGCCTTGGCGAGCTCGGCCAGCGTCATTTTGTTATAGACTTTGGTGGCATCGCTGCTGTCATTCTTGTCCCAATGGACCTCAGCGATTTTCGCCTCGAGCGCATAAAGCGCGGCGGCGCGCGGCTTGACGTCGCGCTCGCCTGCCAGCGTCAGAATATTCTCGACATGTTGGACATAGGCGGCGCGCAGCGTTTTGAAGCGGTCGCTGTCCTTCAAATAATAGTCGCGGTCGGGCATGCCGATGCCGCCCTGAAACATCGTGTAGATGTAAACGTCGGGGTTTTTATCGTCCTGTCCAACAAAGCCGCCAAACAGATGCCCCACACCATTGCGGTCGGCTTCAGCCATCAACGCCGGCATGCCGGCCTTGTCGGTGGCCTTGATCTTGTTCAGCCACGGCTGGATCGGGGCCAGCCCACGCGCCTCGACCGCTGCCTCGTCCAGATAAGCGGCATAGGCGCGCCCGATTTTGCTCGAAGGGTCATTCTTGGCTTCCTCGAGAATCAGCCGCGTGCGTTCCTTTGACAAATCGTCGAGCGCGGTGAACATGCCATAGTTTGACCGGTCGGCCGGGATGGCCGTGGTGCGTGTCCAGGTGCCGTTGGCAAAAGCATAAAAATCATCGCCCGGCGCCACGGCCGTGTCCATTCCGGCCATGTCGAAACCAAATGTGCCCAGCTGCGGCTTAGCAGCCGGTGCCGCCGCGGCGGCAGCTGGTGCCTCTGGCGCCGGGCTGGCGGCACAGCCTGCGAGCAGCACAGCGGCAGTCGTGGTGAGCAAAGCCGCATGGCAGCGCGAAAAATTGGTCATGATGATCCCCTGGTTGCCCGGCGGAACCAAATCCGCCCCAGCCGACAGGCTACAGGATGGCACCAACCCCCTGCAAAGGCGCTGGTCGAACGATTATGACGGTTTGTCGGCGCGCGCGCGCCGCAGTTTGCGGCGCCAGCGCAGGCGGATCCAATTGTCCCAGGCAATGGAAGCCAGCACATAGCCGATCAGCGCGCTGATGGCCGAAAAGATGAACAGTCCCGCGAACAGCGCAGGCGCGGTGTCCGAGAGGAACCAGGCAAGCCATTCGCGCGCGCTGGCGTCATTGGCCCAGAGCGCCTTGAAGGTGGTATAGTCCGCTTTCAGCCCAAACGCCCAGTTTCCGACCCCCACCGATGCCGCAAGAATGAGGGGCGTGGTGGCCGGGTTGGACAAAAAGGTCATCGCCGCACCGATGGGTATGTTTGCGCGGACCGGCAAAGCCAGCAGCGCCACGCCCAAAATCTGCACGCCCGGGATCAGCAAGAAAATGCCGACAAACAGCCCCAGCGCGACCCCGCGCGGCACCGAGGTGCGGGTGAACCGCCACAAATGGCTATGGGCAACACGGTGCGCGAAGGGTTTGATCCAGCGGCTTTCGAGCAGTTCCTCGCGGCGCGGCGAATTGCGGCGGATCCAGTCCATCAGCGCGGTCTTGCTGCGCGCCATTAGCCGCGATCCCTCAGCAGGCGCTGCTTGTCGCGCTTCCAGTCGCGCTCTTTGATTGCCTCGCGCTTGTCATGGTCCTTCTTGCCCTTGGCCAGCGCCAGCTCAACCTTCGCCCGCCCGCGTCCGTTGAAATAGATCGACAGCGGCACCAGCGTCATCCCCTGCCGTGCGACGGCACCGTGCAGCTTGTTGATCTCGCGCCGCGACAGCAGCAATTTGCGCGGCCGCTTGGGTTCATGGTTGAAGCGGTTGCCGTGGCTGAATTCGGGGATATTGGCGTTGACCAACCAGACCTGATCGTCAGCCACTTCGGCATAGCTTTCGGCAATCGTGCCCTCGCCCGAACGTAGCGCTTTGACCTCGGTCCCTTGCAGTGCAATGCCCGCTTCGAACACTTCGTCGATGGCATAGTCAAAGCGCGCGCGCCGATTTTCGGCGACGACTTTCTTCTTGTCAAAGGCGGGGGCGGACTGCGGACGCGACATGGAAGCGGCCTATATAAGTCCTGCTTTGGCCAGCGCCAAATCGACGGCCTTCCGTGCCGGTGCATTTGCCGCAATGATCGGCAACCGGGCTTCGGGGTCGAACCAGCCGTGGAGCCGCGACAGGGCATATTTGGCGGGTGCCGGGCTGGCGTCCGCGAACATGGCCTTGTGCAATTCGAACAACAAGTCGTGGAGCGTGCGGGCCGCAGACCAGTCGCCACCAGCGCAAGCCGAGGCAAAGGCAGCGCAGTGGCGCGGTGCGACATTGGCGGTCACTGAAATACAGCCAACGCCGCCCATCACCGCGTGCGGCAGCCACAAATCATCATTGCCCGACAGCTGGCAAAAATCCGCCCCCGCCGCCGCGCGCAATTGGGTGACGCGCGCCAGATCGCCGCTGGCATCCTTAATCGCCACCACCGACGGGATCGCGGCAAGCTGCGCCATGGTTTCCGGCAAGATGTCGGTTACCGTGCGCCCCGGCACATTATAGACCACCATCGGCAGGTCGCTTGCGTCGGCCAGCGCATGATAGTGGGCAATAATGCCCGCCTGGCTCGGCCGGTTATAATAGGGCGCGACAATGAGCGCCGCCGTCGCTCCGGCTTCCTTGGCAAATTTCATGTGGCGCAGCGCGGTGGCGGTATCGTTCGATCCGCACCCCGCAATCACTGGCACGCGCCCATCGGCGGCCGCGATGCAGGCGTCAATCACCTGATAATGTTCGTCAAAGCCTAGGGTTGCGCTCTCGCCCGTCGTGCCGCACGGCACCAGCGCGCTCGATCCTTCGGCAATCTGCCAGTCAACCAGTCGCCGGAACGCGTCCGCATCGAACGCTCCACCGCGAAATGGTGTCACCAAAGCAGGAATGGACCCCGAAAACATGCTTGATCCCTTTACAAGCGGCGCACCGGACTCCACAAACCGGCTGAAGTTGCGCCTCATAGGCGTGCCATTCACCACTGGGCAAGGCGTAAGGGATTATGCAGGGGATTATGAAGACGGCGACAAACCTCTCGCGGTTGGCGCTCGTCACGGCCCTGCTCCTTTCCAGCGGCGCATCGGCCAACGAGCTCAGCCCCGAACAGCGCGCCTGGTACCGCGCGCAAATGGGGCTGGCGCAGGGCGTCATCGCCCCGCCGGTGCGCAACAGCGTCGCCGAAGCGGTGCTCGAATGGCGCGCGCTGAACAGCGAGGCAAACAGCTCATTTGACCGACTGGCGCGTTTCCTGACCAACAATCCCGGCTGGCCGGGTGCCGACCAGATGCGCGCGCGCGCCGAAAAAGCGCTGGCGATCGACAGTTTCAACCCCGGCATGACACTCGCCTATTTCGCGTCAAACCCGCCGCGCACCGCGAGCGGGCATTTGCGGCACGCGCTGGCCCTCAACGCCAGCGGTCAGCGCGACGCGGCGCGCGAAGCGCTGCGCAAAGCCTGGACGGGCGGAGTGCTTGACGAAATGGAAGAGGCGCGGGTCATCGCGCTGTTCCCCGGGGTGCTCACCACCGCCGATCATGATGCACGCATGGACCGCTTGCTGTGGAGCGGTGCGACACGCGCGGCGACGCGCCAGCTGTTGTTCACATCGAGCGAGCGCCGCGCCTATTTCAGCGCGCGCCTTGCGATGCGCAGCGGTGCGGTCGACGCGGCTTTGCAGGCAAGCGCCGTTGAGGCGGCACGGCCTGAACTCACGCGCCGCGATGCGGGCTGGATTACCGACAAGGCGACCTGGCTGCGAACATCGGGCCGCGTTGGTGACGCACGCGCCTTGCTGTCGCTGCCTCGCCAGTTGGATGCGCCACCGCTCGACGCCGAGGAATGGGTCGAAACGCTGCTGACCAACGCGCGTGGCGCGGCGAGCAGCGGTGACCATCAAACGGCCTTCGCCATCGCGCGCCAGATTGGCGATGCCTTCCCCGCCGGGACCGTAATCCGCGAACTGCCGCTGGGCGTGCGTGATGATTTTACCAGCCTGGCTTGGCTGGCAGCGCACACCGCGCATGAAAAGCTCGGCCGATCGCGCGAGGCAGTGCCGCTCTATGCCGCCTATGCTGATGCCGCGCGCTCGGCGCAGACACGCACCAAGGGCTTTTACTGGGCAGGGCGCGCCGCCGAAGCGGCCGGCGACCGCACCGAGGCGCAGCGCCAGCTGGCGGCCGCGGCACCGCATTATGACCAGTTTTACGGCCAGCTTGCGCGCGAGCGGTTGGGCCAACCCGTCAGCCGCCCCGCCGATACCGCACCCGTCAACATCAGTGCTGCCGAACGCACGGCCTTCATGGACGACCGGCTGGTGCGCGCTGCGCGCGTACTGGGGGAAATGGGCGCGTGGCGCGACCAGTCGCAATTTCTGCGCGCCATTTCACTGCGCGCCTCTACCCCCGCAGACCATGCGCTGGCGGGCGAGCTTGCCAGCCAAATCGGGCGCATTGACCTGGGCGTCATGATCGGCCGCAGCGCGCAGGCCAATGGCATCGATGCGGTCGCCGTTGCGGGTTTCCCGACGGTCAAAGTACCCGACGGCCACCAGAATAATTGGACCTTCATCCACGCCATCGCGCGGCAAGAAAGCCAGTTCGACAAGCAGGCGATCAGCCATGCCGGTGCGCGCGGGTTGATGCAATTGATGCCCGGCACCGCGCGCGAGGTCGCGGGCAAGCTGGGGCTGCCCTATGACATGGCGGGGCTGACCGGCGACACCAATTACAACATGCAACTGGGATCGACCTATTTTCAGCAGATGCTGAGCTATTATCGCGGCAGCTATCCGCTCGCAGTGGCCGCCTATAATGCCGGGCCGGGCAATGTGAACAAATGGCTACGCGCCAATGGTGACCCGCGCGACGGCGGCATCGACATTGTCGAGTGGGTTGAGGACATCCCGATTTTCGAAACACGCAACTATGTTCAGCGCGTGCTGGAAAATGCGGTCGTTTATGACCTGCTACACCCGCAGCCGGGGCGGACCTTGCCAGCCGCACCCTTGTCCTTCTACCTTGGCAAACGCACGCCGGGGTGAGCGCCGCCGACCGCACTGATCCCATTACTCCAGCGGGTTACGCCGCGCTGCGCGCCGAATATGACGCGCTGCTAGGCAACGAGCGACCCAAGCTGGTCGAAACCATCAGCTGGGCGGCAGGCAACGGCGACCGCAGCGAGAATGGCGATTACATTTATGGCCGCAAGAAATTGCGCGAGATCGACCGGAGGCTGGCGTTTCTGGCGCGGCGAATGAAGGCGTCGCGCGTGGTCGATCCTGCACAGCAGCCTGAGCGCAGCCGGGTATGGTTCGGCGCCACGGTTGAACTTGCAGACGAAGATGACGCGCGCCGCACCATCACGCTGGTCGGCAATGACGAAGCCGACGCGGGAGCGGGCCGGATCGGTTGGACCAGCCCGCTGGCGCGCGCGCTGCGCGGGGCTGCGGTGGGCGATTTACGCACGGTACAGCTGCCCGGCGGAGCGAAGTTATGGGAGGTGGTGGCGGTCACCTATCCAGATACCAAAGGGTCAGGGGATCTGTAAGCCGGGTTCTGTCCATCCCCTCGCGGGAACTGGGCGATCATTCATCTAGACGGCGGGTTACCCCGCGCGCTCGAGCAGTCAACCCGGACGGCGGGACCGGAACCGGGTCCTGGGCCGAAACCCGTGCCATCCCTATTCGACCTTGCTCCCGGTGGGGTTTGCCATGCCGCGCCTGTTACCAGCCGCGCGGTGCGCTCTTACCGCACCTTTTCACCTTTCGCCTGGCCAAGGCCGCGGCGACATTTTCTCTGTGGCACTGTCCCTGACCCCTGCCTGCGCAGGGGCCGCCGGGCGTTACCCGGCACCGTGGTTTCCGTGGAGCCCGGACTTTCCTCCCCCGCATGGTTGCCCAAGCGGCGGCGATCGCCCGATCCCCTGACCTTTGCTCCGTCTAGCGCAAGTTGGCGCGTCAGTCACCCTCCGGCTGCGGGAGCAGCAGCGCCAGCAAAATCGCGCGGCATTCGCCGTCAATCGTGCCGTCGATCAGTTCGGGACGAAAGCGGCGCTGGAACGCCACCGTCGCGGCAAACCCGTCGGTCACTTCATAACCGAAGCGTTCGAGCGCCAGCAGAAACCCCGCGTCGGTCCACATCGGGTCGGTCAGCTTCTTGGTCGGGCGCGGCAGCGCGAGGCGGCGGCGGGCGAGTTCGTGCCATGGAAACAACTCGCCCGGATCCTGCTTACGCATCGGCGCAATGTCCGAATGGCCGACGACATTGCCGCGGCTGATCTGGTAGCGGTCCTTGATTTCATGGACGAGGCGCACGACCGAGGCGACTTGCGGGTCAGGAAAGGGGCGATAGCCGAATTCATGCCCCGGATTGACAATTTCGATGCCGATGCTGGCCGAATTCAAATCGCTCATCCCGCGCCAATGCGAGCGGCCGGCGTGCCAGGCGCGCTTATCCTCCGGCACCATGCGGACGATCTGCCCATCTTCGGCGACGACATAGTGCGAGGACACCTTGGATGCGGGATTGGCGAGCCAATCGATGGCCGCTTCGCCGGTTTCCATGCCGGTATAATGGAGCACGATGATCGACACCGGCATGGTGCGCTCGTCGAAATTGGGGGACCAGCGGTCGATGATCTCGCTCATGCCTGCGTGCTTGCGTCAGCACAGAGCGCTTTGCAAGAGGTGGTCGTCAAGCGCGGCGCGCGGCAAGCTGCACAGCGGCGTCGGCGGGTTCATACAGGCCCCGGATGCGTCGGCTGGCGACAAACTGGTCGGTCTGACCCAGCACCGTTTCGCCCGCGCCGAGCACCAGAAAGGCATCGCGCGCCGCAAAGCTGCGCAGCCGGATGAACGCTTTGTGCCGCGTCTGCGGCGAAAAATAGAGGAGGACGT
>VFQM010002889.1_pt1 | contig 11825 bp, 9 predicted proteins | sample 3512391 | NCBI WGS metagenome assembly VFQM01 (sample SAMN10412369, study PRJNA504923) | tailings metagenome | isolation source: Replicate 1 from Balatoc abandoned mine | place: Philippines
GACGTGGGCGAGCGCTTTGCCGAACAGGCGCGCGCCATGCACCACGGCGAGATCGAACGCCGCAACATCCGCGGCAACGCCACCCCCGAGGTCGCACTGGAGCTGATCGAAGAGGGCGTGGACGTGATGCCGCTGCCCCTGTTGCCGCCGACCAAGGAGACGCTGCAATAGCAGCGGCGCGTCAGGGATACAACCCGCGCAGGTCGCGCGCGTGCAGGATGCGCTGGCAGGCGATGATGAAGGTGGCGGTGCGCAGGCTCACCTTGTTGTCCTCGGACACCTGCCACACGGCGGCGAAGGCGTCCTTCATGATCTTCACCAGACGTGCATTGATCTCGTCTTCGGTCCAGAAGAAGCTCGAGAAGTCCTGCACCCATTCGAAGTAGCTCACCGTCACGCCGCCGGCGTTGGCGATCACGTCGGGCAACACCAGCACGCCCCGGTCGTGCAGGATGTCATCGGCCTGCGGGGTGGTCGGGCCGTTCGCACCTTCGATCACCATGCGCGCCTGAATGCGGCCCGCGTTCTTTTCGGTGATCTGGCCCTCGAGCGCGGCGGGAATCAGGATGTCGCAGGGCGTGGCCCAGAAGTCGGCGTCGGGCAGGGTTTCGGCGTCGGCGAAGCCCTTGACGGTGCCGTGGCGCGCCACGTGGTCGAGCAGGGCGGGCACGTCCAGGCCAGCCGCGCGGTAGATGGTGCCGCCGTGGTCCTGTGCAGCCACCACACGGGCACCCGCCTCGGCGAACAGCTTGGCGGCCACGCCACCCACGTTGCCGAAGCCCTGTACCGCCACGCGTGCCCCCTTGATGTCCATGCCGATGCGGCGCGCGGCCTCGCAGCCGACGGTGAACACGCCGCGCCCGGTGGCCTCGCGCCGGCCCAGCGAGCCGCCCAGGTCCACCGGCTTGCCGGTGACCACGCCGGTGGCGGTGGCGCCCTCGTTCATGGAGTACGTGTCCATCATCCAGGCCATCACCTGTTCGTTGGTGTTCACGTCGGGCGCGGGAATGTCCTTGGTCGGGCCGATGATGATGCCGATCTCGCTCGTGTAGCGGCGCGTCACGCGCTCGAGCTCGCCCAGCGAGAGCTGGCGCGGATCGACCCGGATGCCACCCTTGGCGCCGCCATACGGCACATTGACGGCGGCGTTCTTGATCGACATCCAGGCGGCCAATGCCATCACCTCGGAGAGCGTCACGTCCTGGTGGAAACGTACGCCGCCCTTGCCTGGGCCGCGGCTGGTGTTGTGCTGCACGCGGTAGCCCTCGAAGTGGGCCACGGTGCCGTTGTCCAGGTGGATCGGCACGTCGACGATCAGGGTGCGCTTGGGGCGCTTGAGCGTGTCGACCCAGCGCGCGAGCTTGCCCAGGTAGGGCGTGACGCGGTCGACCTGCTGGAGGTAGATGCCCCAGGGGCCAAGGTGGTTGGGGTCGAGGTAGGAGGGCAGCGCCTGGGTGAGCGCCTGAGGGGCATGGGTGTGCGACATGGTGTGTGCGGCTCCGGGTGGAATGGGCCGCGGTGGCGGCCTCAGCGGCACTGTAAGCAGGCGCTGCTGCGCTGTCCAAGGCCGGCTCAGGATGGCTTCATGCGGCGGCTGCATGGGGGGTATCTGGCAGGTGCGCTGATACCATCCGGCGCGCCTCAGACCCCAAACAACCACCGAGGGAGGAACCATGGCTTTGGCCGAGAACACGGGAGCGGCTGCGCCGCGCGTACAGACCCTGTCGATCCGCTTCACCGGATCGGGCAGCGAGTATTTCCGCATCTGGATCGTCAACCTGCTGCTCACCCTGGTGACGTTCTCCCTGTACTGGCCGTTCGCGCGCGCCCGGCGCATCGCCTACTTCCAGAACAACACGCTGGTGGGCGACGACCCGCTCGGTTTTCACGGTGACCCGTGGAAGATGTTCCGGGGCTACCTGGTGGTGCTGCTCATGGGCATCACCTACGGCGCCTTGTCGAATACGGTGCCTTCGATCGCCGCCCTGTTGCTGATCGCGTTCGCGCTCGTGTGGCCCGCGCTGTGGCGTGCTTCGCTGCAGTTCCGTCTGCGCAACACCAGTTGGCGCGGCGTGCGCATGGCCTTCGTGGGCGACTTGAAGGGCGCCTATGTCGCGCTGCTGCCGTTCTTCCTGCCCGCGCTGGCCCTGGTGCTGTTCATGCCCGAACTGGCCGAGGACGAAAAACCCACGCCGACCCAGGCGCGCCAGATGTTCACCGTGCTGGGCCTCGTTGCGCTGTTCACGTTCGGTTTGCTCCCGTGGTGCTTTGCGCGACTCAAGCGCTACCAGCACGGCGGCTACCTGTTCGCGGGTGAACGCACGCAGCTGCGTGCCAGCACCGCCAGTTTCTACGCCCTCATGCTGCGCCTGATCGGCGTGGTGCTGCTGGTGTGCACGGTCATCGGTGGCGTGATGGCGCTGCTGATGGCCGGCGGCGGTGGCAACCCCGCTGGCCGGATGATGGCCTTCTTCGGCGCCATCGGCCTGCTGTACCTGCTGCTGCCCCTCATCGTCATCCCCTTTGCCACGGTCGCGCTGCAGAACCTCGTGTGGGCCAACACGCGTTCGCGCAACACACGCTTTCGAAGCGAGCTGCGCCATGGCAGGCTGCTCAAGGTCAATGCACTCAACTGGCTGCTGATCGCGCTCACGCTCGGCTTGTACTGGCCGTTCGCGCAGGTGCGCATGGCGCGCGCGCGTCTGGAAGCCATGGCGCTGCAGGTCAAGGGCGATGTCGACACCTGGATGGCGCGTGCCGAGGCGCGTCGCCAGGACGGCGTGCTGGGCGACGCCGCAGGCGATTTCTTCGGCATCGACGTGGGCTTGTGATGCCACGCGGTGCACCGCTGTTCACGCGCTGGTACGACGGCCACAGCCCGCGCGCCCACGCGGTGCTCGTACGCCTGGACGGCGACGTGCTCGTGATCGAGCCGCGGGAGTCGACGATCGGCGTGCAACGCCACCCGATCGCAGGGGTGCGCTGGCCCGAGCGCCGCACCCATGGCCAGCGCCAGACGGACCTGCCCGACGGCGGCTTGCTGCAGCACGCCGACGCCGCCGAATGGGACGCGTGGTGGGCTGAACAGGGCCTGGACGAGTCCTTCGTGGTGGGCTGGCAGCAAAGCTGGCGCGGCGTGCTGGTGGCGCTGCTGGCCACCGTGCTGGTGCTCGCCGCCACCTGGACCTGGGGCGTGCCCTGGGCCAGCGCCCGCATCGCGCAGCACATGCCCGAAGCCATCGAGCAGCGCATTGGCCAGGAGAGCCTGGCGCAGCTGGAGCGCCTGTTCCTCGCGCCCAGCCAGTTGCCTGCGGCGCAGCAGGCAGCGCTGCAAGCGCGCTGGCAGGCCATGGTGCAACGGGCGCACCCCGCGGGCGACGCGCCGGCCCACACCCTGTCGTTTCGCGCCTCGGTGCGCCTGGGGCCGAACGCGCTGGCGCTGCCTGGCGGGCAGATCGTGGTCACCGATCAACTGGTGGTCCTGCTGCAGGACCGGCCCGAGGTGCTGATGGGCGTTATTGGCCACGAACTCGGCCATGTCCGCCACCGCGACGGCATGGACATGCTGGTGCGCTCCACGTTCATCAGCGCGCTGGTGGGTGTGGTGTTCGGTGACATGGGGGGCTTCGTCGCCGCGGTGCCTGCCGCGCTGCTCACACAGGCCTATTCGCGCGATGCCGAGCGCCGCGCCGACCTGCGTGCCGCCGAATTGCTGCATGCCAACGGGGTGTCACCCGCGGTGATGACCACGCTGTTCGAACGGCTGCGCGCCCGTCAACCCCGAAGCGGCGAAGGCGAGGAGCAGGAACTGCTGCCGATCGCCATTGGCAGCCACCCGGCCGACGCCGAACGGGTGCGCTTCTTTCAGGGCTGGTCGCCCGAGGTTCGCTGATCCCGCGCCTCAGGCGGTGAACTGCAGGGCGGCGAGCCCCGCGTACACGCCGCCACGCGCCACCAGTTCGGCGTGTGTGCCTTGCTCCACCAGCCGGCCGTGGTCGAGCACCACGATGCGGTCGGCGCGTTGCACGGTGGCCAGACGGTGCGCGATCACCAGCGTCGTGCGGTCGCGCATGGCGGCCTCCAGTGCGGCCTGCACCACGCGTTCGCTCTGCGCGTCCAGCGCGCTCGTGGCCTCATCAAGCAGCAGCAGCGGCGGGTTCTTCAGCATGGCGCGCGCGATCGCGATGCGCTGGCGCTGCCCGCCCGACAGACGCACACCACGCTCGCCAAGGAAGCTGTCATAGCCCTCGGGCAGGCGCTGGATGAACTCGTCGGCGAAGGCGGCGCGGGCGGCGGCCTTCACCTCCTCGTCGCTGGCGTCCGGGCGGCCGTAGCGGATGTTCTCGAGCGCGCTGCTGGAGAAGATCACCGGCTCCTGAGGAACGATGCCGATGCGTTCGCGCAGCGCGTGCAGGTCCATCGCATCGATCGGTGTGCCGTCGAGCACGATCCGTCCGCGCTGGGGATCGTAGAAGCGCAGCAGCAGGCCGAACACGGTCGTCTTGCCGGCGCCGCTCGGGCCCACCAGCGCCACCGTCTGGCCTGGCGTCACTGCGAGCGAGAAGTCCTCCAGCGCCGCTTGAGCGGGGCGCGACGGGTAGTGAAAACCCACGCCCTCGAACGCCAGTGCGCTGCCGCCTTTTGGCAGGGGCGCGGCCACGGGCTTCGCGGGCGACTGCACCGGCGACTCGCTGGCCAGCAGTTCCATCAGGCGCTCGCTCGCGCCGGCGGCGCGCAGCAGATCGCCATAGACCTCGCCCAGCACCGCCACCGCGCCCGCGAAGATGATCACGTAGAACACCGCCTGGCCGAGTTGCCCGGGCGTGAGCTGGCCCGCGAGCACCGCCTGCGTGCCCTGGTAGAGCCCCCACAAGATGAGCGCCGCGTTGGCGATGATGACGAAGGCAACCAGCGCAGCGCGCGCGCGGGTGCGGCGCACCGCGGTCTCGAAGGCGAACTGCGTGGAGCGGTCGAAGCGTTGCGACTCGCGCGCTTCGGCCGCGTGGCTCTGCACAGTGGGGATGGCGTTGAGCACCTCGGCTGCGATCGAGCTCGAATCGGCCACCCGGTCCTGGCTGGCGCGCGAGAGCCGGCGCACGCGGCGGCCGAACCACATGGCGGGCAATACCACGAACAGCACCACCGCAAGCACCTGCACCATCACGTAGGGGTGCGACCACACCAGCATACCCAGGGCGCCGAGCCCCATCACCGCGTTGCGCAGACCCATCGACAGCGAGGAGCCCACGACCGTCTGCACCAGCGTGGTGTCGGTGGTCAGGCGCGATAGCACCTCACCGGTCTGGGTGGTCTCGAAGAATTGCGGGCTCTGGCGCAGCACGTGCGCGTACACGGCGTTGCGCAGGTCGGCGGTGATGCGCTCGCCGATCCAGCTCACGAGGTAGAAGCGCACGGCCGAGAACAGGCCCAGCGCCACCGCCACGCCGAACAACACCGCAAAGTGCCCGCGCAGGGCCAGCGCCTGCTCGCCCCGACCCGCGGGCACCAGCCCGTTGTCGATCAGCAGGCGCAGTGCGAGCGGAAACGCCAGCGTGGCGGCCGCGGCCAGCACCAGAAACAACAGCGCCAGGCCGATCTGCAGCCTGTAAGGGCGCATGAAGGGCACCAGGCCGCTGAGCGAGCGTGGACTGCGGCCCTGGGGGCGGTCGGAAACGGTGGTCATGCGGGGATTCTGCCCGGTGCCCGGATGGTGGATCGCGTTCGATCCGATTGCGCGCCATCGAATTGGGTGATATCAATCGCTGCACCCTTGAATCTGGAGCGACGGATGTTCACCAAACCCTTTCTCGCGGCACTGAGCCTGGCTTTCTTCGCCGGCGGGGCGCTGGCCGAATCCGGCAGCTGCACCGCGCGCGCAGCCGAGAAAAAACTCGCCGGCGCCGCCAAGACCAGCTTCCTGAGCAAATGCGAGAAGGACGCCACGGCCGCCTGCAACGCGAATGCGATGGAGAAGAAGCTGGCCGGAGCCGCCAAGAACAGCTTCACCAACAAGTGCATCCGCGACGCGGTGGGTGCCGAGAAGAAGCCGGCCTGAGCGGACTCACAAGCGCAGCCGGCGCGCGTAGCCCGTCATTTCCAGGTAGCCACGGCCCACCGTTCGGCCGTTGCTGTCGATCAGGTCGGACAGGCCTTCCCAGTAGATCGCGCCGCTGGTGGCGCGGCTGTCGAGTTCCTGCGCATCGACGCGCGCGCGTACGGTGTAGAAATCCGCCGGGGTGCGCACCAGCCACTCCACCGGGTAGCGTGTGCGCGTGAGGGGGCTGGTCCACCAGCGCCGTGGCTGGAAGTCCACCTCGCCCGGGCGGAAGCGGTAGATGTCCTCAGGGCTCTGCGCGCTGCCCGCGGCGCGAAACGAACCGCCGGCCCATACCTTGCTGCCATCGGCGCGGCGCAGCTGGAATGCCGTCACGCAGTGGCCATCGAACAGGTTCATGCCGATCCAGTCCCAGCCCACGACTTCGGGGTGCAGCAGCGCCTCGCTCCATTCGTGATCGAGCCACGCGGTGCCGGTGACGGCAAAGCGCTGACCCGCCAGCCCCAACGTGCCGCGCACCCTCAGTTGCGGGTGCGTCACGTAGAAGCTGGCCTGGGCGGGATCCGGCCCCTTGCGCGAGAAACCGTTTTCGCCTTGCAACAGCCAGGCCTGGGGCGCGTCCGCCTCGATGTCGATCAGCAGCGCATCGCCCGTCACGCGCGTGGCATAGCCGCCGGCCGGATGGCGGCGAATGAACCAGTCGCGGATCTGCACGTCGGTGTCGCGCTCGCTGGCGAACACCGCGCGCTCGCTGTTGGCCGGCGGCTCGCCGTTCCAGCGCGCGATGCGCTCGTCGTGATGCAGGCGTTGTCCGCTCACGTCCGTGATGGCGGCGTGCGCGAACAGCAACTGGCGCGCGGCGAGCCGGCCGGGCAGCGCCTGCGCCGGGTCCACCCGGCTGCGAAAGAACGTGACCTGGAAGCCGAACTCGCGGCCTTGCGCGTCCTGCGCGTGGCCGGTGAGGTACCACCACTCGGTGCGGGTGTCGTTGTGCGTGCCGTGATCGCGCGGGAACACCAGCGGGCGCGGACGCAAAGGATCACCGGGGCGTGCGATGTCGCGTGCCCGGGCCGCTGGCGACGCCAGCGCCAGCGGACCGAGCAGTGGAGCGAGCAGCAAGGGACGGCGTGTGAGCATGAGATCACCAATCCTGCTTGACGGCCTGCACCGCGTCGGCCGAGGCAGCCGCACGGCCCGACAGCCATGCCGTGATCGTGCCCGCGGCCACCACGGCGGCGCACAGCGCCAGCAGGCGCGGCCAGGGCAGCACCAGGTCCATGGTCCAGTGAAAGCTCTGCGGGTTGACCACATGCACCAGCACGAGGCTCACCAACAGGCCCAGGCCCAGGCCGGCCAGAGCGCCGAGCACCGTCCAGGCCAGGCCTTCAAGCGCCACCACACCCAGCACCTGCGCGCGCGTGAGCCCCAGGTGCGCGAGCAGGCCGAACTCCTGCCGGCGCACGAGCACCTGCGCGCTGAAGCTGGCCGCCACCCCGAACAGGCCGATACCGATCGCCACCGCCTGCAGCCACACCGTGACGGCAAAGCTGCGGTCGAAGATGCGCAGCGACGTGGCGCGGATCTGGTCCGCGGTGGCGAACTCGATGGCCTGAGCGAGGTCGTGCTGCTCGGCCAAAGCCCGCAGCGCGGCCTGTATCCCGGCGCTGTCTGTGCCTTCGCGCAGATGAAGTGCAAGGTCGCTCACGCGGGTGTCGCGCGTGAGGCGCGCGAAGGCCTCGGCATCGATCGCAATGCTGCCGTGCTGGCGCGCGTAATCGCGCCAGACGCCGGCCACCACGTAGCGAGCGGCCTGCGCCTCGGGGCTGGCCATGGCCTGCGCGAGCGCTGGCAGCGGCTGACCCACGCGCGCACCGTAGAGGTCGAGCATGGCCTCGCTCACGTACACCGGCACGGCATCGGCAGGCACGGGCAGCGGGTTGCCCACCAGGGGCAGCGGCAACGGCTCGCCCTGCAGCGTGCGTACCACCAGCGTCACCGGTGGGCGTGCGGCATCGAACTGCAGCGGCAGCGCGCGCAGCGTGTCCACGCGCGCCACACCGGGCAAAGCACGAACCCCGGCCACAAAGGCCGGCGTCAGGTGCACGCCGTCGGGCCCGCCCCCGGTGGCGCGCAGGTACAGCGGGGCGGGCAGCACGGCGTCGAGCCATTGCGTCACCGAGTCGCGAAAGCTCGCCACCATCACGGTGAGTGCCACCGACAGCGCCAGGCTGGCCACGACGCCGCTGGTGGCGACCGCTGCCGTCTCGCGCAGCCGGCGCGCGCGTTCCACGGCCAGCAAGGGCAGGGCGCGGTGCACGACCCAGGGTGCGATGCGCTGCAGCAGCGCGCCGACCGCCAGTGGTAGCGCCGCGATGCCGCCCACCAGCAGCAGACCCACCGAGGCATAGGCGCCCAGGGGCATGCCCGCCACCGGCGGGGCCAGCGCGGCCAGACCGGCCAGCGCCACCAACCCCAACGCGATGCCGTGACGCCGCACAGGCGGCGCGGCCGTGCCCAGGCCCTTGAGGGCCAACGCCGGCGCCAGCCCCGCGGCCGCGCGTGCTGGCCACCAGCCGCCCACCAGCGCCGCCGCCACGCCCAGCGCGCCGTACAACAACGCAGCCCAGGGGCTCCAGCGCAGCGGCGGCGACACACCGGTGAAGTAGCCGCCGCCCAGGTCGCCCCCGAGCCGTTGCAGCGCCAGTGCCGCCAGCGCGGTGCCCAGCATCAGGCCGAGTGCGCTGCCCACCGCGCCGATGAGGGCCGCCTCGGCCAGCAGCAGGCGCAGCCGCTCGCGCGCCGACAGCCCCAGCACCGCCAGCAGGGCCAACTGGGGCTGGCGCCGCGTGACCGACAGCGACAACACCGAAAACACCAGGAAGGCGCCCGTGAACAGCGCCACCAGCGCGAGCACCGTCAGGTTGACACGGTACGCCCGCGAGAGGTTGCTCACGCGTTCGCCCGCCTGGGCGGGGCGTTGCACCAGCACCTGTGCCGGCAGGGCGAGATCGGAGACCACGCGGTCGAGCACGGCGCCGCTGGCCAGGCGCACGTCGATGCGGCTGAGCGCGCCCTCTCGCGCGGCCAACGCCTGCAGCGCCGCCACGTCCATCACCGCAAGCGGCGCGCCCGGCGCATTCACCGAGCCCGCCACGCGCAATGTGGCACTGCGCTCGCCCAGGCGCAACACCAGCGTTGCCGCCTCGCCCAGTGCCTCACGGGCCGCGGGGTTGAGGAACACGGCGTCGGGCGCGAACAGGTCGAGCCGGTCGCCGCCACCCGTGCCGCGATCGTCGAGCACCGGCATCAGCGCGGGGGCCACGCGCGCCACCACCAGCGCATCCACGCCCAACAGCTTCAACGACACGGGCTCTCGCGCGGGTTGGCGCGCCAGCCCGGTGAGTTCAAGCACGGGGCTGGCCACGGCCACTTGCGGATGGGCCGCCACGCGCTCGAACAGCGAATCGTCCAGCGAGCCCTGGCGCGCACGCAGTTCCGCGTCGGGCTGGCCGTTGACGGCGGCCACCGCCTGGCCGAACTCGGCCAATGCCGATGCGTTGATGAGCTGCACCGCGAACGCCAGCGCCACGCCCAGCGCGACGGCCAGCACCGCCACCACGCTGCGCCACGGGTGGTGGCGCAGCTCCTGCCAGGAGAAGGTGGTGAGCAGCCGGCGCATGGCGGTGAGCTTACGCGCCCCGCCCGGCGGTCATGGGGCGTGTGGCCTCTGTGGTTGAATACTGGTTTTGCTTTTTTCTGTTGAATCGAGGAATTGCCATGGGCAACAAGATCGTCACCGAGGCCGACCGCAAGGCCACCCCGCGTCCCACCCCCGCCAAAGGCGCGGTGATTCCCACGGCCGGCCGTGGCCAGCGCGTGAGCCTGGAGCGTGGCGTGGCCACGCGCAGCAAGAAGAACCCGGGCAAGCGCGCTCACAGCGGCTGACCAAGCCCACCCCCGCCGCGCTGCGCGCGACCCCTGCAAGGGCGGCGCCCGCGGCCCGGCGGAGCCGGTTCCGCGGCGCACCTTGGTTTGGTGCCTCGCGCTCCGACGAGCCCGCTTCGGCGGGTTTTTTTCATGGGAATGCCCTTCATGCAACGCCGTTTCCTGCTCATCGTCGCACTCGCCAGTACCGCAGGCATCGCCGCGGCGCAGGTGCCTCTGCGCGTGATCACGCACGATTCGTTCGATCTGCCGGCGCCTTTGCTGGCGCAGTTCGAGCGTGAGGCGGGCGTGAAGCTGCAACTGGTCAAGGGCGGTGATGCGGGCGAGCTGCTCAACCGGCTCATCCTCACGCGCGCCAACCCGATCGCCGACGTGGTGTTTGGCATCGACAACGCCTTGCTGCCACGTGCCATGCAGGCCGGCGTGCTGGACGCCTACGACGGCCCGTCGGCGCGGCGCGCCAGCGCCATGCCGATCGGCGACGCAGCGCAGACAGGCGTGGTGCCGGTGGACCACGGCTATGTGACGCTCAATGTCGACAAGGCCTGGTTCGCGCAGAAGGGGCTGGCATTGCCGGCCTCGCTGGACGATCTCACGCGGCCCGCCTACAAGGATCTGCTGGTGGTCCAGCACCCGGGTACCTCCAGTCCCGGTCAGGCCTTTCTGCAGGCCACCATCGGCGGCCTGGGCGAGGAGGCGGCCTTTGCCTGGTGGTCGCGCATGCGGGCCAACGGCGTGAAGGTGGCCAAGGGCTGGAGCGAGGCCTACTACACCGACTTCACGCGCAACGGCGGCACGCGGCCGATCGTGGTGAGCTACGCCACCAGCCCGGCGGCCGAGGTCTTCTACAGCAAGACGCCGCTCACCGAATCGCCCACCGCCAACCTGTTCCTGCGCGGGGGCGTGTACCGCCAGGTCGAGGGCGTGGCGCTCATCAAGGGCGGCAACCCGGCGGCGCGTGTGGCGGCGGGCCGCTTCATCGAATTCCTGCGTTCGGCGCCGGTGCAGCAGGCGCTGCAGACCAGCATGTGGATGTACCCGGCCGAACCCGGCGTCGCACTGGCCGAGGTGCTGCAGCGCCATGCCGCACAGCCCGCGCAGGTCGACAACCCACCCGCGGCGCAGGCCAGCGAGCGACTGCGCGCCTAGCAGGACCGCTGGGTACGCACGGTGCTGCGCTGAGACGCGCCAACGCCATGCGCTTCGCCCTGAGCGCGCTGCCCCTGGGTTTTCTGCTGTTGCTGGCGGTGGCGCCGGTGGCGCGTCTGCTGGCCGAAGGCTGGGGCACGGCAGACCTGGGATTCTGGGCGCTCTGGAGCGATGCCTACCTGCGTGGCCGCGTGCTGTGGTCACTCGCCCAGGCGGCGCTGAGCACGCTGGCCTGCCTGCTGATCGGCGTGCCGCTGGCCTGGGTGTTTGCGCGGCTCGACTTCCCGGGCCGTGCCCTCGTGCTGCGCGCGCTCATGCTTCCCTTTGTCGTGCCCACGCTGGTGGCCGCGATGGGCGTGCTGGCCTTGTTCGGTCCGCGCGGGCTGCTCGGCATCGACGGCTCGGGCACGCCCTGGCTGCTGATCGCCGGCAACGTGTTCTTCAACCTGTGCCTGGTGGTGCGCGCGGGCGTGGACGCGCTCGAACACGTGAGTGCTTCGCGCCTGGCCGCCGCGCGCACCCTGGGCGCGACGCCCTGGCGCGCCTTCCGGCGCGTGGAGTGGCCCGCCATACGGCCCTGGCTCGCGTCGGCGGCTTGTCTGGTGTTCCTCTATTGCCTCAGCGGTTTCGGCCTGGCCCTGGTGCTGGGCGGCCAGCGCTGGGCCACGGCAGAGGT
>VFQM010002892.1_pt1 | contig 11812 bp, 12 predicted proteins | sample 3512391 | NCBI WGS metagenome assembly VFQM01 (sample SAMN10412369, study PRJNA504923) | tailings metagenome | isolation source: Replicate 1 from Balatoc abandoned mine | place: Philippines
GCATGAAGCGCCTGGGCTGGCGCACCCGGCCCAAGGAGATTCACGAGCTGCAGGCAGCCGCTGCTGTGGGGCAGATGGGGTTGGTGCAGATGTACGAAACCCAGCTTCGCGCCTGCGGTGTGGGCAGTGCCCAGGTGCTGCTCACGCACGCCGATCTGGCCGATCGAGAACGTTATCTCAATGCGCGCTCGACCCTGTTGACCTTGCTTCAACTCGGTGTGGTTCCCGTGATCAACGAGAACGACACCGTGGTCAACGACGAGATCAAGTTCGGCGACAACGACACGCTGGGGGCCCTGGTGGCCAATCTGGTCGAAGCCGATGTACTCATCATCCTGACGGACCAGAAAGGCTTGTACACGGCCGACCCACGCCGCGATCCGCACGCGCGGTTCGTGCACGTGGCGCGCGCCGGCGACGCGGCGCTCGAGGCCATGGCCGGCGGTGCGGGCTCGGGCATCGGCAAGGGCGGCATGATCACCAAGATCCTGGCGGCCAAACGCGCGGCGGGCTCGGGCGCTTCCACCGTCATTGCCTGGGGCCGCGAGCCGGATGTGCTGCTGCGCTTGTCGCGTGGCGAGCCGATCGGCACCGCCCTGGTGGCGCAGACCGCCAAGCACCAGGCGCGCAAGCGCTGGATCTCCGACCACCTGCAGTTGCGCGGCGCCGTGCTGGTCGATGACGGTGCGGTCAGCAAGATCGTGGGCGAGGGCAAGAGCCTGCTGCCCATCGGCATGACCGCGGTCGACGGGGAGTTCTCGCGCGGCGATGTGATTGCCGTGCGCGATGCCCGAGGCGTCGAGATCGCGCGGGGGCTGGCGAACTACGCGAGTTCAGAGGCGCGCTTGTTGTGCCGCAAGTCTTCCTCGGACTTTGAGCGCTTGCTGGGCTACGTGGGCGAGCCCGAGATGATCCACCGCGACAACCTCGTGCTCAGCCGGGGCTGAGCATCCGGCTGAACGATCGGCTGAACGATCGTTTCACCGGAACTGGTCGGCGCGGCCGTTGCGGAGCGCGTCCAGCATCAGCGCGGTCGAGCGATTGGCCACCTTGCCATCGCACAGGCCGCCGCGTGCCATCTGCAGGGCACGCCGTGTCGCGCCACGGAAGTCCATCTCCTGCCAGGGGGCAGCGGCGTTGCTGCGCCACTGCCTTGCGTCCGGGTCCCAGCGCGCATACACCTTGACCTCGGCGGTCTGGCAGCGCACGCCTTCGTAGAGCGCATTGACCGCGCCGCTGCTGCTGCGGGCGATGAACACGTAACGCACCACGCCGTCCTCGCCAACGGCAAGGGTTTGCGGATCGATCGCGTAGCGCAATGAGGCGGTGTTGCCCAGGCGGAACTCCACCGCCCGCTCGGCGCTCCAGGTGGTCGGGGGCGTGGCTGGCGTCTCCGTCCAGGGTTCGGGTTCGGCGATCTGGGCGAGCGCGGGGGTGAGCGCGGTGAGCGCAATGGCCCAGGCCGCTGCCGCGGCCACCGGCCGGATGGTGCAGAAGGTCATTCGGATCCGGTGTCGAGCAAACGGGTGCCGGCGCCCGGGACGGGGTCGAAGCTGCCGCCGGGTGGCAATTCGATGCCCACGGGCGCTGTCTGGGTGTTGAAGTCGCCGCCATGCCCGCGACCGCCATGGCGAAGATAGCGGTTGCGCTGGCCTTCCACGCGCGGCAGGTAGCGCGACAGCTCCGTGAGGGCCATCTCGTACACGCCGCGCTTGAACTCCACCACCACGTCCAGCGGCACCCAGTAGTCGTTCCAGCGCCAGGCGTCGAACTCGGGGTGGCTGGTGGCACGCAGGTTCAACTGCCAGTCCTGGGCAACCAGTCGCAGCAGGTACCAGATCTGCTTCTGGCCCTTGTAGTGGCCGCGCGCATCCCGTCGGATGAAGCGGTCCGGCACTTCGTAGCGCAACCAGTCCCGCGTGCGGGCCACGATGCTCACGTGTTCGGGGCGCAGACCGACCTCCTCGTGCAGCTCCCGGTACATCGCCTGTTCGGGGGTTTCGCCCCGGTCGATGCCGCCTTGCGGAAACTGCCAGGAATGGGAGCGGATGCGCTTGCCCCAGAACACCTGGTTCTTCTGGTTGAGCAGAATGATGCCGACATTGGGCCTGAAACCCTCTCTGTCAAGCATAATCAACCTCGGATTTTTGAACTGTGGTCATTATGCCTCGCCACCCGTGGAAAGCGAAGTGACCACACACCGTCCAAGCCCGCGCGCCACCCAGGGAAAACCCCGCCGGTGGCCCGCATGCCCCCCCACCCGAATGCTGCTCACCGTGCACCGAAACGGCGCCGACCACTGTTCATGAAAGCCAGCCAGTTCCTCATCACCACGCTCAAGGAAGCCCCCGCCGACGCCGAGGTGGTGAGCCACCGCCTCATGACGCGCGCAGGCATGGTCCGCAAGCTCGGCGCCGGCATCTACAACTACATGCCCATGGGGCTGCGCGTCATCCGCAAGATCGAGAACATCGTGCGCGAGGAAATGAACCGCGCCGGTGCGGTGGAGATGACCATGCCGGTGGTGCAACCCGCCGAGCTCTGGCAGGAAACCGGCCGCTTCGAGAAGATGGGACCGGAGCTGCTGCGCATCAAGGACCGGCACGAGCGCGACTTCGTCGTGCAACCCACCAGTGAAGAGGTGGTGACCGACGTCGCGCGCCAGGAGCTGCGCAGCTACAAGCTGCTGCCGCGCAATCTGTACCAGATCCAGACCAAGTTCCGCGACGAGCGCCGCCCGCGCTTCGGCCTGATGCGTGGGCGCGAATTCATCATGAAGGACGCCTACAGCTTCGACCGCGACGAGGCCGGTGCCAAGGCGAGCTACCAGGTGATGGCCGCGGCCTATCGCCGCATCTTCGACCGTTTCGGCCTGCGCTACCGAGCGGTCGCCGCCGACAGCGGCGCCATCGGCGGCGACCTGAGCGAGGAATTCCAGGTGATCGCCGCCACCGGCGAAGACGCGATCGTCTATTGCCCCAACAGCGACTACGCCGCCAACATGGAAAAGGCCGAGGCGTTGGCACCGGCCGGCCCGCGCCCGGCACCGGCCAATGCGCTCACGCGCACGCCCACCCCCGGCAAGGCCACCTGTGGCGAGGTTGCCGCGCTGCTGGGCGTGCCGCTGGCCACCACCGTCAAGTCCATCGTGCTGGCCACCGACGAACTCAACGAGGCCGGCGAGGCGGTGAAGTCACAGGTCTGGCTGCTGCTGCTGCGTGGCGACCACGACATGAACGAGGTCAAGGTCGCCAAGGTGGCGGGCCTGGACAAGGGTTTCCGCTTTGCCACCGTGCCCGAGATCGAGGCGCATTTCGGCTGCAAGCCGGGCTACCTTGGCCCCATCGGCCTGAAGCAGCCGGTGCAGCTCGTGGTGGACCGCGAGGTGGCCGTCATGGCCGACTGGATCTGCGGCGGCAACGAGGTCGACGTGCACCTGACCGGTGTGAACTGGGGCCGTGACCTGCCCGAGCCGGCGAAGGTGGCCGACATCCGCAACGTCGTCGAGGGCGATCCGTCGCCCGACGGCAAGGGCCCGCTGGCCATCGAGCGCGGCATCGAGGTCGGCCATGTGTTCTACCTGGGGATCAAGTACAGCAAGGCCATGAACGCCACCTTCCTCGATGAGGACGGCAAGCCCAAGCACTTCGAGATGGGGTGCTACGGCATCGGCATCACACGCCTGCCGGCGGCCGCCATCGAGCAGAACCACGACGAGCGTGGCATCGTCTGGCCGGACGCGATCGCGCCGTTCACGGTCGTGGTGTGCCCGATCGGCATGGACCGCAGCGCGGATGTGAAGGCCGCGGCGGACAATCTCTACATGCAACTCCTGAACGATGGTGTGGACGTGATCCTCGACGACCGCGGCGAGCGCCCGGGCGCGATGTTCGCCGACTGGGAGCTGATCGGTGTGCCGCACCGCATCACCATCGGCGACCGCGGCCTCAAGGCCGGCGAGGTGGAGTACCAGCACCGCCGCGACAGTGCCGCCACCGCGGTCAAGCTCGCCGACATCGTGGCCCATGTGAAGGGCCGTCTGCAGGCATGAAGTCGCCGGGCTGGACGCGTCGCGACAGCCTGCTCGGGCTGGCGTCGATCGGCGCCTCGACCTGGCTGCCCGCTGCGCACGCCGGCCAGGTGGAAGAACCGTTGGCCGACTCGGTGCGTGGCGCCTTGCGCATGGCCGTCGAGTCCGCCGGGCCGCCCAACCACGAGCTGCTGCCGCAGGCCTCGCGCGAGCGCTTCGAGCGCTGGAGTCGCGACATCGGACCGCGGCTGGCCCGACAAAAGAGCCACCCGCTCGAGCGCGACGAATTCCTGCGCACCGTCTGGTACTACGCCACGCGCCAGGGCCTGGACCCGACGATGGTGATGGGCGTGATTCAGGTCGAGAGCGCGTTTCGCAAGTTCGCGGTGTCGGTCGTGGGCGCACGCGGCTACATGCAGGTCATGCCGTTCTGGGCGCGCGTCATCGGCAATGGCGATGCCAGCCTGCTGTTCCAGCTCAACGCCAACATCAGCTTCGGTTGCGTGATCCTGCGCCATTACCTCGATCGAGAGCGGGGCGACACCTTCTACGCGCTGGGCCGCTACAACGGCAGCCGTGGCCGCGCGCCGTACCCGAACGCGGTGTACGCTGCGATGCGCCGCTGGGCGCACCCTGACGCGTAGCAGGTAACACCCCCGCCGCGCTGCGCGCGACCCCCTCAAGGGGGCGATGCCTGCGGCCTGGCAGAGCCAGTTCCGCGGCATCTCTTGGTTTGGCTGCCTCGCTCGTTCGGCTATTGCAGGAAGCCGATGCGGCCTTTGCCCGGGCCGCATCGGGGCAGGTCGTCGGGTTCGATCGTGTAGCGGCTGGCCAGGCGTGCGTTGCCGAAGGCGGTGACGAGCGCGCGGCGCATCTCGCGCGGCGGCAGGCTGCCCAGCAGGTCGAGCACGTCGGCTGCCGGTTCGGGGTCGAAGCGCTGGCCCCAGTCGTGTTCACCACGGATGCCGCGGTACAGGTTGGCGGCGATCTTGCGCGCCGCTTCGGCCGAAGGCGCCTGGATCTCGAACACGTTCATGCGGTTGAGGATGGGTTCGGGGATGGCGCGTTCATCGTTCGCGGTGGTGACCCAGATCACCTGGCTGGCGTCGATCGGCACCTCGGCGAACTCGTCCACGAAACTTTGCGCCGTGTCGTGTTCGAGCAGGCTGTAGAGCGCGCCCAGCGGGTCGTACTGCGCTTCGCCGGCCGCCTTGTCGATCTCGTCCACCACGATCACCGGGTTGGCGTACTGACCGTCGACCAGTGCCTCGAACACCTTGCCCGGGCGCGCGCCTTTCCATTGCGAAGATGAACCCGAGAGCAGCCAGCCCGCCGTCATGCTGCTCATGGGCACAAGGTTCATGCTGGTGCCCAGCAACTCGGCGATCTGACGCGCAAAGTGCGTCTTGCCCACACCCGGCGGGCCCAGCAGCAGCATGGGGGTGAGCTCCAGGCTGTCGCGGCTGTCCTGGCTCAGTGCCACGTGGCGCTTCACGTCGTCCAGCGCCTCACCGAAATTGGGCATGAGGTCGTAGAGCGGTGCCATGTCGGGCACGCCCGAGGGCTTGACGGCAAAGCGCTGCGGGCCGCGCTCCAGCATGCGCTGCCAGGTGTTGCGCAGGCTTTCGTGTTCGCGGTCGTTGCCGCTGGCATGCAGTTTGGCGAGCCTGCGTTCCACCTCTTCGGGCTTGAACACGCTGCGCATCTGGGCGATGGGCAGGCCCAGGGGAGGGGATGCAACCAGGCTGCGTGAGCTGCTCATGGAACTCTCCTTCAAGCGGTTCGGCGCTTTTATTCAAGCACAGGCCATGCCCGCCTTGAACCCCGAACAGGGCCGGGAAATCCCCGCTTGCGTTCACTTTGCGCGTGCGCGTGACCAAAAGCACGAAGCCGCCTCGCGGGCGGCTTCGTGTGTGTCCCGAACGGGCGCTCAGCCTTGCGAACCGAGCACCTGTTGCAGCTCGCCCGACTGGTACATCTCCATCATGATGTCCGAGCCGCCAACGAATTCACCCTTGACGTAGAGCTGCGGGATCGTGGGCCAGTTGCTGTATTCCTTGATGCCCTGGCGGATGGCCTCGTCCTCCAGCACGTTGACGGTGACGAGGGACTTCGGGTCCACGCCGCTGGCCTTGAGGATCTGGATGGCGCGGCCCGAGAAGCCGCACATGGGAAAACTTGCGTTGCCCTTCATGAAGAGCACGATGTCGTTGGACTTGACCAATTGGTCGATGCGGGTCTGGGTGTCGCTCATGGGGTGTGTCCTGTGCAAGCCGGCGGCAGGCCGGCGATGGGCAATTATCGCGCTGCCGGCCAGCGTGCGCCGCTGCAGCGCACGATGCCCGCCAGGTCGGTGCGGCCACCCACGGCCTCAAAGCCGCGCTGGCGCAGCAACGCCTGCACCGCGGCGGCCTGGTCGTGGCCGTGTTCCAGCAGCAGCCAGCCACCGGGCAGAAGGGCATCGGGCGCCTGTTTCACGATGGTGCGGATGTCGTCCAGGCCGTCGACGCCGGCCGTGAGGGCACCGATCGGCTCGTGCGCCAGCGCCGGCAGGTGCGGGTCGCCTTCGGCGATGTAGGGCGGGTTGCTGACGATGGCGTCGAAGCGCTCGCCAGGCACCGCGGCCAGCCAGGCACCGTGGTGCAGGGTGAGCGTCAGGCCCAGACGTTCGGCGTTGCCCCGTGCCACCGCGAGCGCATCCGCGCTGGCGTCGGTGGCGCTCACCTGCAGTGCGGGGCGCTGGTGCTTCAGGGCCAGCGCGATGGCGCCACTGCCTGTGCCCAGGTCGAGCACGCGTGCTGCCTCGGGGCGCTCAGCCAGCACCTCCAGCGCCCATTGCACCAGGGTTTCGGTGTCGGGCCGGGGCGCGAGCACGCGCCGGTCCACCCGCAGTGTCAGGCCGAAGAACGCCTGCTCGCCGCGCAGGTAGGCCATGGGTTCACCCGCGGCGTGGCGCGCCAGCAGGGCGTCCAGCCGGGCGGTGGCCGGGGCATCGAGGGTTTCGTCGTCGTGCGCGGCCAGCCAGGCGCGGTCGTGCGGGTCGCGCTGCAGCGCCAGCAACAGCAGTTGCCGCGCCTCCAGCAGGGGTATGCCGGCGGCTTTCAGCGCCGCGAGGCGGGCGGCCAGTGTCATGGCGCGCTCTGTTCGAGTTCGGCCATCAACTCGGCGCCGCGCGCCACCTGCAGCGCGTGCACCACCTCGTCGAGCTCGCCTTCCATCACGCTGCCGAGCTGGTAGATCGTGAGGTTGATGCGGTGGTCGGTGAGCCGGCCCTGCGGGAAGTTGTAGGTGCGGATGCGGTCGCTGCGGTCGCCGCTGCCGATCAGGCCCTTGCGCGTGGCGGCTTCCTTGGCGGCCCGCTCGGCGCGGTCCTTCTCGCGCAGGCGCGCGGCCAGCACCTGCAGCGCCTTGGCCTTGTTGCTGTGCTGGCTGCGCCCGTCCTGGCATTCGGCGGTGATGCCGGTCGGCAGGTGCGTCACGCGCACGGCCGAATCGGTCTTGTTGATGTGCTGACCGCCCGCGCCGCTGGCGCGGAAGGTGTCTATGCGCAGCTCGGCGGGGTTGAGTTCAATGGTCTGCGTGGCGTCCGGCTCGGGCATCACCGCCACCGTGGCCGCGCTGGTGTGAATACGCCCCTGCGCCTCGGTGGCCGGCACGCGCTGCACGCGGTGCCCGCCCGATTCGAACCGCAGGCGGCCGTAGGCCCCATAGCCCTCGATGCGCAGCACCACCTCTTTGTAGCCACCGAGCTCGGCAGGCGACTCGCTCATCACCTCCACGCGCCAGCCCTGGCGCTCGGCGTATCGGGTGTACAGGCGCGTCAGGTCGCCCGCGAACAGGGCCGACTCGTCGCCACCGGTGCCGGCGCGGATTTCCACGAAGGCATTGCGCGCATCGTCCGGGTCCCGTGGCAGCAGCAAGGTCTGCAGTTCGGTGTCGAGCGTGGCCAGGTCGGACTCGCAGGCGGCGATTTCCTCGCGCGCCATCTCGGCCATCTCGGGGTCGCGCAGCAGGCCTTGCGCGGCATCCAGATCCGCCTCGCGCTGCAGGAAGCGCTCGTACACGGCCACCACTTCGCTGGCCTCTGCGTGTTCCTTGCTGAGGGTGCGAAAACGCGCCATGTCGTCCACCACGTCGGCGGCCGAGAGCAGGGCGTCAAGTTCGTGCAGGCGTGCGCGCTGGCGTTGCAGGGAAGCGCGGACGAAGGGTTTCATGGGGCGGCATGGCGCGCGCGCCCGGGACATGCGCCCGGGCACACGGTGCGCGGTCTAGGAGCGTGGCTCGCGAGGGGCCGGGCCCTCGCGCAGGAACAGCCGCGAGACGGTCTCGGCGGTTGCGGCGCGGGCGGCGGCGTCGCCGCTGTGCAGCTCGGCCAGGGTGCCGTGCAGCATCTTCTGCGTGAGGCCTTTGGACAGGGCCTCGAGCACGGCCTCCACCGGCTCGCCGCGTGCAAGCAGGCGTTTGGCGCGGGCGAGTTCGTGCGCGCGCCAGGCGTCGGCCTGGGCATTGATCTGCTGGATCAGCGGCACCACGCCATTCTCCGGGTCGCGCCGCTCCATCCAGTGCATGAAGCTGAGCACGCCGGCGTCGATGATGGCCTCGGCCTGCGCGACGGCGGCCTGGCGGTTGTCCTTGCCCGTCTGCACCACGTGGGCCAGATCGTCCACGGTGTAGAGGAAGATGTCGTCCAGGCCCTTGACTTCGGCCTCGATGTCGCGCGGCACCGCGAGGTCGACCATGAACATGGGGCGGTGCTTGCGCTTCTTGAGCGCGCGCTCCACCGCGCCCAGGCCGATGATCGGCAATGTGCTCGCGGTGCAGCTCACCACGGCGTCGAACTCGTGCAGGCGCTCGGGCACCTCGGCCAGGCGCATGACCTGCGCGCCAAAGCGCCCGGCCAGTTTTTCGCCGCGCTCCATGGTGCGGTTGGCGATCACCATGCCCTTGGGCGTGCGGGCCGCGAAGTGCGTGGCGGCGAGCTCGATCATCTCGCCGGCGCCCACGAACAGCACGCGGATTTCGCGCAAGTCCTCGAACAGCTGGGAGGCCAGTCGAACGGCCGCGGCCGTCATGCTGATGGAGTGGGCGCCGATCTCGGTGGACGTGCGCACCTGTTTGGCCACTGCGAACGAACGCTGGAACAACTGGTGCAGCGTCGTGCCCAGGGCGCCGGCCTGATCGGCCACACGCACGGCGTCCTTCATCTGCCCCAGGATCTGGGCCTCGCCGAGCACCATGCTGTCCAGCCCGCTGGCCACACGGAAGGCGTGCCGCGCGGCCTGGTCGTCGCGCAGCACATAGGCGTGGTGGCGCAGCACCTGCGCGCTCACGCCGCCGGTCTGGGCCAGCCAGTCGATGGTGGGCTCCATCGCGGCGGGATCACCCGCGCCGTACAGCTCGGTGCGGTTGCAGGTGGATAGCAGCGTGGCCTCGGGCTGACGCGGCAGGCGCGTGCGCAACTGGTGCAGTGTGGGCTGGATCTGGTCGAGCGCGAACGCGAAACGGCCCCGCAGATCGAGCGGAGCCGTTTGGTGGTTGATGCCGAGCGCCCAGACAGACATGTTGCCGATTATAAAATTTGCGCCTTATGAAAGGGTTGCCGTGACGATTCTCCTCTTTCTGGGGCATGTCGTGGCCTTCATTGCACCGGCCGTGGTGGTGGCGTTGCTGCTGTGGGCCGGCTTGCGCTGGCGCCGTGCGGCGCGTCTGGGCAAAGGCGCGCAACTGGCCGCGCTGCTTGCGGCGGGCGTGGTGGTGCTGGTGGCCGGTCTGGTGGTGTTCGGGCGCGACGGCCGGATGCTCACCTACGCCGCGCTGGTGCTGGCCCAGGGCAGCCTGGCGTGGTGGCTGCGCGGTAGCCGCTGAGCAGCATTGGCGCCTGGGGGCGCTTCACGCCACCGGCGCAAACAGGTCCACGCGGTCGGTGATGATGCCGTCCAGGCCGAGGTCGATCAGCCGCTCGGCGGCCCATTCGTCGTTGACGGTGTAGGCCAGCATGCGCCAGCCTTCGGTGCGCGCGATGCGCACCAGGGCGCGGTCCCACAGGGCGTGGTTGCATACCAGCGCCTGCACGCCAAGCTCCTGCGCCTTGTCCAGCCAGCCGTTCCACAGCGTGTCCAGCAGCAGCCCGCGTGGCAGATCGGGGGCGGATTCCCGTGCGCCGCGCAGCGCTTCGGGCTGGAACGAAGTGAGCAATGGCGCACGCTCCGGCTGGCGCACCCACAGACGCTGCGCCTCGGCGGCCACCACGCGCCCCGTTTCCAGTTCCTGCCCAGGCGTGGGCTTGATCTCGATGTTGAGCCAGTGGCGCTGCGCCTGGCAATGGCGCGCGACCGCGGCCAGGGTGGCCGGCGGCTCCCCGGCGTAGGCGCGCGAATGCCAGCCGCCGGCGTCGAGCCGGCTCAGCTCTGTCCAGTGGCGCTCGCCGGCCACGCCCTGGCCGTTGGTGGTGCGCTCCAGCGTCGCGTCGTGCAGCAGGAACACCACGCCGTCGGCGCTGAGCTTGGCGTCGCATTCGTACATGCGGTAGCCGTGTGCGGCACCGAGCCGGAACGCGGCCAGGGTGTTCTCGGGCGCCAGCTTGCCGGCACCGCGGTGGGCGATCCAGAGCGGGTAGGGCCAGGGGGGCAGGGCGGGCATGTCAGGTGTCGGTGCGCTGCAGGGTGGTGGCGTCGAACCAGTGCAGGCGGTCCTCGCGGGGGCGGGCGCGGATGGTGCTGCCTACCACGGGGGAGCCCGCGTCCTCGTGCGTGCGGATGATCACCGGCTCGTCACCCAGGCGGCAATGCACCAGCCGCTCGGCGCCAAGCAACTCCACCGTGTCCACGGCGAGTTCCCAGCCCTCGTTGCCGACGTCGAGGTGTTCCGGGCGCACGCCCAGGATGCGGCCCTCGCGTGCGCCGGGCGCGTGCTTGAGCAGGTTCATGGGCGGCGAGCCGATGAAGCTGGCCACGAAGGTGGACGCGGGGCGGTTGTAGACCTCTTCCGGCGTGCCGAACTGCTCCATGTGGCCGGCGTTCATGACGATCATGCGCTGCGCCAGCGTCATCGCCTCCACCTGATCGTGCGTGACGAACAGGCTGGTGATGCCCAGCTCGCGGTGCAGCTTCTGGATCTCGATGCGGGTCTGCGCGCGCAGCTTGGCGTCCAGGTTGGACAGCGGCTCGTCGAACAGGAACACCTGCGGCTGCCGCACGATGGCGCGGCCCATGGCCACACGCTGGCGCTGCCCGCCCGAGAGCTGGCGCGGCTTGCGCTCCAGCAGGTGGCCGAGTTCGAGGATCTTCGCGGCCTTGTCCACGCGGGTCCTGATCTCGTCCTTGGGCACCTTGGCGATCTTCAGGCCGTAGGCCATGTTGTCGAACACGCTCATGTGCGGGTAGAGCGCGTAGTTCTGGAACACCATCGCGATGTCGCGCTCGGCCGGTTCGAGCTGGTTGACCACGCGCGGGCCGATGCTGATTTCACCGCCGGTGATTTCCTCCAGGCCGGCCACCATGCGCAGCAGCGTGCTCTTGCCGCAGCCCGAGGGGCCGACGATGACGATGAACTCGCCGTCGGCAATGTCGGCATTGACGCCGTGGATCACCTGCAGTGCGTGCTTGCCCTGGCCGTAGCGTTTGACGACGTTCTTGAATTGGATGACTGCCATTTATTTCTCGGAATCCACAAGACCCTTGACGAACCAGCGCTGCATGAGCAGCACCACCAGCGCAGGCGGGATCATGGCCAGGATGGCGGTGGCCATGACGATGTTCCAGTCGTTGGCGGCATCGCCGCCAG
>VFQM010002893.1_pt1 | contig 11811 bp, 14 predicted proteins | sample 3512391 | NCBI WGS metagenome assembly VFQM01 (sample SAMN10412369, study PRJNA504923) | tailings metagenome | isolation source: Replicate 1 from Balatoc abandoned mine | place: Philippines
CCAACATTGCACTTGCGGGAGTTTTTTGATTGATGAATTCAACATCAATAAAAGGCATCGAAGTCACCTTCACCGCCGCTGATCCACAAGTAGAGATCAGCGAAAAACTGCAGGCGCAATATCCGCATCACTTGATATTAGTACAGTCAGGTAACTTCATACATGCTTTCAACAAGTCAGCCTATGCGCTGCACACATTGAAGCAATATAAAATCAGGCTAGCAGGGCCAGCTAACAAGCCTCATCTGCAGGCTGGGTTTCCGGTCGCTAATTACAAACAACGGCTATGGCCAATCGTTGATGGACACAATATCTCGTATGTAGTGGTAAATAAAACCGACATCGATATATGCGAATCTTCAGCGCCAAGCCATGCGCTGGATACTATCTCACCGGATATCGTTAATCAGGTGATTGCAGATCTGATCACCAGCAAACAGCTTAAAACTGCAACTACGGCAAAAGCGCTGGCCAATCCGGACACGCAGGATTTCATATTCAAAAGCAAAGCATCAGCACTTGATTCTCAGCTGCTGCAGGATATTATCAAACTGCCACGTGACATTCGTATGACGTGGGGTGAAAGCGTTCGCCAGACTATGCAACGCATCATGCGCAACACATTTCTTTATGGCAATGAAGATAATAAACCGCAGCTGCTTAAACAGTTATCGGCAGATGTGGATTTAATCCGACATTACATATGCCAGGCGCAAGCACTAAACCTATTCAAGATTGGCTTTGATCATCGAGTAGGTTTAGTGGTCGAGCTTGGTCGAGTCTTGGGGATTGCTAAATTATGTTGACAACCGCAAATCATCAGGCGTATATTCCGCTCACTGCTAGCAAATTAGCAGTCGGGATTGGCGTCCTGAGTGTGGCGGCGAACAGCCGCAAAGTATTGAGCATTGCGGCTTTTTCACGTCTAGTATTGCCTGTTATGGGCGGGCTGGGCGGGGAGTCGCAAGACTCGCAGGTGCCGCACCTGTACGCCAACCCGTCTAGTTCCGTCCACCCAATTGGCGTTGGGTGTTCGGTTAAACGAACTATGCGGAGATATACTATGAGCGAAAACTCACCCAAAAAAATACGCTACACCAAAGAACATGCGTTTTTTTCTTGCAACATAAATAAACAAGCACTCTTCACACTAAATGCTGGAATAGATTTTGAAGATGCAATTTCCCAAGCATCTTGTTTCCTAGCCTCTGCATTAAGAATTACCCAAGATTTAGCTATTGATAATGACTCAGCCCAAGCATGGGCAGCGCACTATTTAGTTGAAATATCAAAGGCTATAGTAGATTCAACCCTAAGCGCATATGAATTTGGAGCTAATAATCATGACTAATTCAATGATTGGCAAAAAATTTGGACGACTTACAGTAATCAAAAGACAATCCACAAGCTGGCTATGCAGATGCGATTGTGGGAATACAAAAAATGTAATCACTGCAAAATTAAATAATGGGCATACAAAAAGTTGTGGATGCTTCAGGAAAGACAAAACTTCATCCAGTTTTAAAAATCATGGTGCGACAGGAACGCTAACTTATAAGCGATGGAAATCAATGCAATCCAGATGCCACTCAGTAAATAGCAAAAGCTATCAAAATTACGGTGGCAGAGGTATAAAAGTTTGCGAGCAATGGCTATATTCCTTTGATAATTTTTTAAAGGATATGGGGGAATGTCCTAGTGCAGAATATACTTTAGAGAGAATTAACAACCAAGGAAACTACGAACCTTTAAATTGCAAATGGGCAACCAAGAAAGAACAAAATAGAAATACATCAAGAAATAGGTTAATTCAATATAAAGGTGAAACTCACTGCATTGGAGAGTGGGCTGAAATTCTTGGAATTTCAAAAAACACTATCTACAAAAGACTATATCGTGGTTTATCAATTGATGAGGCTTTAAAACCATGATATGGCCGCACCACATATCATCCGGCGCATACCTGCGCAGCCGGTACCACCATGTACTTAGGCAACACGAATCCTGCATTTACGACCGCAGCCAGGCATTGAATTCATATCGAGCTGCTTTAATTCATACTGGAGCAACTGTATAAATGTTCAAGTATGTGACCATCGCAAAATTTTGTATCGAGACTGGATATACAGAGGATGCAGTTCGTACTAAAATTCGTGACGGAGTTTGGCTTGAAAATAAAGTATGGATAAAAGCACCGGATAACCGGATACTAATGTGCGTTGAAGGGTTTAACGAATGGGCAGAACTGGCACAAATATCACGGAAGCGTCAGCGTCAAGTTACGAAATCACCTTTACCTATCGTGGTGTCAGGTGCCGGGAAAGAATCAAGCTCAAGCCCTGCCCCGCTAACTTAAGGCGCGTTACCAATCATCTTGCTGCAATCAATGATGCCATAGAAAAAGGCACATTTGACTACGCGATGACATTTCCTGATTCACCTCGCAGATTTCAATTTCTTGAATACAAAGGCAGCGGGATACTCATTCAAAACTATCTGGACAATTGGCTTGAGTTAAAGAAAAAGACGCTCAAGGCTTCAACTCACCTTGACTACTATAAAACCATCAATCACCAGATAATTCCTGCATTCAAGAATAAAACCATCGATGCAATAAAACGTGCAGACATCAAGCAATGGCTTGCACAGATGACATGCGGAAATAAAAGATTGTTAAATATACAAACAGTCCTGCGCTGCGCACTTCAAGATGCAGTAGATGATGATCTCATCGAGTCAAACCCAATGTACGGATGGTCTTACAAAAACAAAGATGTCGTTAAGGACTTTGATGATGTCCAACCATTTGATGCGATAGAACAAGCTGCAATCCTTAAAGCCCTTGATGGCCAGGCACGAAACATGGTTCAGTTCTTCTTTTGGACAGGGTTAAGAACTAGCGAGCTGATTGCATTGGATTGGAGTGATATTGACTGGAAGCGCGGTACTGTCATCATCAACAAAGCAAAAACACAGGCTTCAAAAGAACCTGAGTCTCCAAAGACAAAAGCCGGACATCGTGAAGTAAAAATACTCAAACCTGCTTTAGATGCACTTAACGAGCAAAAACAATTCACGCTGCTTAAAAATGTCGAGATATTCCAGAATCCACGAACAGGTGAAAGATGGGAAGGTGACCAAGCATTCCGGCTTGGCGTATGGACAGGCGCATTAAAGCGTGCAAAAGTAAGATACCGCAGGCCTTACCAAACACGCCACACTTACGCCAGTATGATGCTAACAGCTGGTGAATCTATTACATGGCTTGCTGCGCAAATGGGGCATTCAGACTGGGGCATGTTAAGAAAAACATACGCACGCTTCATTAAAGACTCAATTCCAGATGCCGGGGAAAAAGCAGTTGAAATGTTCGCCAACGAAATGCTGGCAAAAAAGCTGGCAAATCAACCCCAAAACACCCAAAAAATTGGCATATAATTGCCAGCTTTAAAAATATAACTTGTTGATTTATATAAATAATACTGGCGGAAGAGGCGGGATTCGAACCCGCGTTAGGCTATTCACCTAAACACGCTTTCCAGGCGTGCGACTTAAACCACTCATCCACTCTTCCAGTATGTCTTTCAAAGACGCGGCGAATTATAAAACATATTCCATCAAAAATCTTGATTAATGCCTTTTCCGCAATAAAAGTTATTTTGATAAAAGCTATTTTATAGCTCAGATAACTTATATACATCATTACTAAAAAACGTAGCAGAAGTTTGCTGGAAACAGCCAATTTCAACAATAAAATTTATTTTTAAAAAATATCGCTATCTAGTGCTTGATTTGCACTCTAGTTATGTTTATTGTTAACAATTAGATACAAATAATAACCCTTATCAATAATGGGATAACGCAAGTGTAGGGCTGATTTTGGCTTGATTCATGCTGAAATCACCAAATTTTTTTGGCATATGGCCTGAAAACTTAGCGAACAAAACAGTTGTACGGCAATTAATCACTAAAACTAGAGGAGTTAGCATGAGTTTAGAGTTACTTAAAGGCTTGGGTGTCAATATCCCTTACAAAGCCAAATATGATAATTTTATCGGTGGTAAATGGGTTGCACCAGTTAAAGGTGAATATTTTGATGTGATTACGCCTATTACCGGCAAACCATACACACAAGCCGCTCGCTCAGGCGCTGAGGACGTTGAATTGGCATTGGATGCTGCGCATGCCGCGGCTGATGCATGGGGCAAAACACCCCCTGGCGTACGTTCTAACCTGCTATTGAAAATCGCCGACCGCCTCGAGGCTAATCTGCAATTGCTGGCTACGGCAGAAACGATTGATAACGGTAAGCCGATTCGCGAAACTGTAAACGCTGATATCCCGCTTGCGATTGACCATTTCCGTTATTTTGCAGGCTGTCTGCGCTCACAAGAAGGCACGATCAGTGAGTTGGATGAAAACACTGTGGCTTATCATTTCCATGAACCACTGGGCGTTGTAGGTCAGATTATTCCTTGGAACTTCCCAATTTTGATGGCAGCATGGAAGCTGGCACCAGCGGTGGCTGCGGGTAACTGCGTGGTGATGAAACCTGCAGAATTTACACCTATCAGCATTTTGATTCTGATGGAATTGATTGCAGATATCTTGCCTCCTGGCGTGATTAATATTGTGAACGGCTATGGCCGTGAAGTGGGTGCACCGCTGGCTAACAGCAAGCGCATTGCAAAAATTGCCTTTACCGGCTCAACAGCGACTGGCCGTGTGATTGCACAAGCGGCTGCTAACAACCTGATTCCAGCTACTTTGGAATTGGGCGGCAAATCACCTAACATCTTCTTTGAAGACATCATGAACGCAGATGATGACTTCTTGGATAAAGCGGTAGAGGGCTTAGTGCTGTTCTCATTCAACCAAGGCGAGGTTTGCACCAGCCCAACCCGTGCATTGATTCAAGAGTCTATCTATGAAAAATTCATGGAGCGTGTATTGCCACGCGTGGCTGCAATTAAACAAGGCAACCCATTGGATCCTAGCACCATGATTGGCGCACAGGCTTCACAAGACCAGCTCAACAAAATCATGTCTTACATCGACATTGGTAGACAAGAAGGCGCGAAAGTGCTTATCGGCGGTGAGCGCAACGTGATCAGCGGTTCTTTTGCTGATGGCTATTATGTTCAACCTACCCTGCTTAAAGGTCACAACAAAATGCGCGTGTTCCAAGAAGAGATTTTTGGCCCAGTGCTTGCAGTGACCACCTTTAAAGATGAGGCAGAAGCACTGGCGATTGCAAATGACACCATCTTTGGTTTAGGTTCAGGTGTTTGGACACGTGACGGTAGCCGTGCTTACCGCATGGGTCGCGGTATCAAAGCTGGCCGCGTGTGGACAAACTGCTACCATGCCTACCCTGCTCACTCTGCCTTCGGTGGTTACAAAGAGTCTGGCATTGGCCGCGAAACACACAAAATGATGCTGGATCACTACCAACAAACCAAAAACCTGTTAGTGAGCTACAGTCCGAAAAAACTGGGCTTCTTCTAAGCCAGGTTTGGTTTAACAGCGGATATTTAATATCCGCGACAAACATGAAGAGGCGGCTCAGGTCGCCTCTTTTTATATGGAGAACCGCATGACAGAACGCATATCTGCGACACCTAGTGCCATAAAACTCATTGAACAGTTGGCCGCACAATATGGGCCTATCGTGTTTATTCAGTCTGGTGGCTGCTGTGAGGGTAGCGGCCCTTTATGTATTCCCGCAAATGAATTTAAACCCAGCCCGACAGACGTGATACTGGGTGAAATTGCAGGCGCTGTGTTTTACATGGGTGATAGCCATTTCTCATTTGCAGAAAACACACATACGATACTAGATGCTGTGTCGGGCTCAGGGGGTTCGTTCTCGCTGGAATGTGGCTCAGGAATGGCGTTTATCACCAAAGCGCGTTTATACACAGATGAAGAGCTAGCGGCACTTAAACCTGCAGCACGCTATGGATATTGATTTAGGATATTGATTAAATAGAACCGAGATTTGAAACAATAAAAGCTTGGTTTTAGATCTTTAAGTTTCTAAAGCTAGAACTTGGTTGGTTTGAAATGCAATCTATTTACGTTTAATCAAATCGCCTACGATAGACTCAAGCTGTTTGAATGAAAACGGCTTATAGAAAATCTTAACGCGCTCCGGCAAACCGCCTTTGTCATTAACATCTTCCGGAGTAAGCCCAGTAAGGGCAATAATTTCCAAATTGTCATAGCTATCGCATGAAACCAGATGTCTAATCAAATCAAAGCCACTGATTTTAGGCATATTCAGATCAGTGATAATAATGTCAGGCAACTGTTTGCCCAAACTAATCAGGCATTCAAACCCATCTTCAACAAATGTTAAAATGACCGGAATCTCGATATTTTCAAAATAAAACTCAAGTAAATCACGGTAAACTTCATTGTCTTCAGCGACAAGAACGTTGAGCGACGATGATGTGTTTTTTGCAGATGAAAGTTTGCGACGCGTATTGGACTTGAGATTGGATATGACATCGCGTTCTGCCAATACCTTTTCAATGGACTCCAGAGACACTCTGCGATGGCCACCTTGCGTTTTCCAGGCGTTTAACACACCAGCCTCAACCCACAGCTGCACTGTCCTTAAGGAAACTCCCAGCATTTCTGCTGCTTCCCTGGTTGTTAGTGTTTTATCATCAGTAGCTGACATTTTGCGCAGATTTTCAGAATGAATTTAGTAAATTTGATAGATTCTAATGTAAAAGCATGATTAATAATAGTTAATAAAAATGTTCTGTTTCAGAAAACTAAAATCTGCAACGCTTGAACACAGGAACTTTATTAGAACTGCCCCTGTGCAAAACGGCCACAACTCAAACTGACTGCTTATCAAAATTATTGTTCAGGAAACCAAGCCGATATCTTAATTAGCTAAATTTTGATTAGAACGATCATTCATCACCGGCAGCCATAGCGTTACTGCTGTGCCTTGCCCTGGGCTAGACTGAATCTCCCAATGGCGAGGGTGTCCTAGATTTTGTGTAAACGGCGGTTAATTACTGCCGAGGCATCCTCTCCTCGAACTGTATGGTAAACCTGTTTAGGGCAGGTTTCCAATCCCTAAGTGGCATCGACCACTTTTCACTGATGTTTTGCAGTGCCAGATAGAACAGTTTCATCAATGATTCGTCATTCGGAAATGAGCCGCGATTCTTGGTAATCTTGCGCAAACTCATATTCACAGACTCAATCGCATTGGTAGTCGCTAAATCTCATGAATTTAATCAGTAATTTTTATATTTCTTAATCAGTCGATTGTAATAGATTGCCCAACTCAATCTACATTGAGTGTGATTAAGAGTGAACGAAGCCTCCAATAAGTATATTCAATGTGGGGTCGTCTCAGAAAACGGAAAATAAAGCACGCTAAGGCATAGCCGGGCTTGCACCACCTTGTAGCGACGCAATCAACGGGCAAGAAACATTTCCCTGTCGCAGGTGGCAGGCGCACACAAGTTCGGACAGCACCGACTCCATACGTGCCAAGTCGGCCATCTTCTCGCGCACGTCCTTGAGCTTGTGTTCCGCCAGGCTGCTTGCTTCCTCACAGTGGGTGCCATCGTCCAGCCGCAGCAGCTCTGCGATCTCGTCCAAACTAAATCCCAGCCGCTGGGCCGATTTCACAAACCGTACCCGCGTCACGTCCGCCTCGCCATACCGGCGAATGCTGCCATAGGGCTTGTCCGGCTCGGGCAACAAGCCCTTGCGCTGATAGAACCGGATGGTCTCCACATTGACCCCGGCAGCCTTGGCAAAAACGCCAATGGTCAGATTCTCAGAAATAGTTTGCATATCGCTTGACTCCGTACATGACTACGGAAGTAAGCTTACGCTATCCATTCCAAATTCAAAAGGACAAACGTATGGCTGAACCACAAAATGGGAGCGGTGCCCTCTTCGCTGGCGGGCTGGCCGCTATCCTCGCCTCGACCTGTTGCCTTGGGCCGCTAGTCCTGGTCGCCTTGGGGTTCAGCGGAGCGTGGATCGGCAACCTGACGGTGTTGGAGCCGTATCGGCCGCTCTTCATCGGTGCGGCATTGGTGGCGCTGTTCTTCGCTTGGCGGCGTATCTATCGCCCTGCGCAAGCCTGCAAGCCGGGCGAGGTGTGCGCGATTCCACAGGTTCGCACCACCTACAAGCTAATTTTCTGGATCGTGGCTGCGCTGGTATTGGTCGCGCTCGGCTTTCCCTATGTCATGCCATTTTTCTATTAATCAGGAGATCATCATGAAAAAATTATTTGCCTTCCTCGCCCTTGCCGCCGTCATTGCCCCCGTGTGGGCCGCCACCCAAACCGTCACGTTGTCGGTGCCAGGCATGACCTGCGCTGCCTGTCCGATCACGGTCAAGAAAGCGCTCTCCAAGGTCGAGGGGGTAAGAAAAACCGACGTTAACTTCGACAAGCGTGAGGCCGTCGTCACCTTCGACGATGCCAAGACCAGCGTGCAAAAGCTGACCAAGGCGACCGAAGACGCGGGCTATCCGTCCAGCGTCAAGCAGTAAGCCGGGCTCGGGAGCGACAACATGGGACTGATCACACGCGTTGCTGACAAAACCAGCGCGTTCGGCAGCATCGTCTCCGCGATGGGCTGTGCGAACTGCTTTCCCGCCCTCGCCAGCTTCGGAGCAGCCATCGGGCTAGGCTTTCTGAGCCAGTACGAGGGCCTGTTCATCAGCCGGTTGCTGCCGCTATTCGCTGTGCTCGCCTTCGTGGCGAACGCGCTGGGCTGGATCAGTCATCGACAATGGCACCGCAGCCTGCTCGGCATGATCGGGCCGTTCATGGTCCTGCTTTCGCTCTACCCATTGTTCCAGTATGGCTGGAGCAGTTATGTGACCTATATCGGACTTGGCCTGATGGTAGCCACTTCCATCTGGGATTTCGTTTCGCCGGCCAACCGCCGTTGCGGTCCTGACGCCTGCGAACTACCACCTAAACGCGGCTGACGGCATAGGCCTTGGCCAACAACAGAAAAGGAAAATCGCATGACCACCCTCAAGATCACCGGTATGACTTGCGACTCATGTGCGTCGCACGTCAAGGACGCTCTGGAGAAAGTGCCGGGCGTGCAGTCGGCGCTTGTGTCCTACGCCAAGGGCACGGCGCAATTGGCCATCGACCCCGGCACATCGCCGGATATGCTGACCGCCGCCGTGGCCGGCCTTGGCTACGAGGCCACGCTGGCTGATGTCCAGCCAGCCGAGAAGCACGGCGGTCTACTCGATAAGGCGCGGGGATGGCTGAGTAGCGGCGCTCAGGAGGGAAAAAGTGACAACCACCTGCACGTTGCCGTCATCGGCAGCGGCGGGGCTGCGATGGCGGCGGCGCTGAAGGCCGTCGAGCTAGGTGCGCGTGTCACCCTGATCGAGCGCGGCACCATCGGCGGCACTTGCGTCAATGTCGGCTGCGTGCCCTCCAAGATCATGATCCGCGCTGCCCACATCGCTCATCTACGCCGGGAAAGTCCGTTCGACGGCGGCATCGCCGCGACTGAACCGGCGATTGACCGCAGCACACTGCTGGCCCAGCAACAGGCGCGCGTCGATGAGCTGCGCCATGTCAAGTACGAGGGCATCCTGGACGGTAATTCCGCCATTACCGTGCTGTACGGCGAAGCCCGTTTCAAGAGCAGCCAGAGCCTCATCGTGCGGCTGAATGATGGCGGCGAGCGCGAAGTGGCTTTCGACCGCTGTCTGGTTGCCACCGGTGCCAGCCCGGCCATTCCGCCGATTCCAGGCTTGAAAGACACTCCCTACTGGACCTCCACCGAGGCACTCATTAGCGACACCATCCCTGAACGCTTGGCCGTGATCGGCTCATCGGCAGTGGCGGTCGAGTTGGCGCAAGCCTTCGCCAGGCTGGGCAGCAAGGTTACGATGCTGGCGCGCAGCACGCTATTCTTCCGCGAAGACCCGGCCATCGGCGAAGCGCTCACGGCGGCTTTCCGCACAGAAGGGATCGACGTGTTGGAACACACACAAGCCAGCCAGATTACGCACACGGATGGCGAATTCGTGCTGACCACCGGGCACGGCGAATTGCGTGCCGATAAGCTGCTGGTCGCTACCGGCCGCGCACCGAACACGGCCAGTCTAACGCTGGAAGCGGCGGGGGTCGCTGCCAATGCGCAGGGGGCCATCGTCATCGATAAAGGCATGCACACCAGTAACCCGAACATCTACGCCGCCGGCGACTGTACCGACCAGCCGCAATTCGTATATGTCGCAGCAGCGGCCGGCACTCGCGCGGCCATCAACATGACAGGGGGCGAAGCGGCCCTCGATCTGACCACCATGCCAGCGGTCGTGTTCACCGATCCGCAGATCGCCACCGTAGGCTACAGCGAGGCGGAAGCGCACCACGATGGCATCGAGACTGATAGCCGCCTGCTCACGCTCGACAACGTGCCGCGTGCGCTCGTCAACTTCGACACGCGCGGCTTCATCAAGCTGGTCATCGAGGAAGGTAGCGGACGGCTCATCGGCGTGCAGGCAGTCGCCCCGGAAGCGGGCGAACTGATCCAGACAGCCGTTCTCGCCATCCGCAACCGCATGACCGTGCAGGAACTGGCTGACCAGTTGTTCCCCTACCTGACGATGGTCGAGGGGCTGAAGCTTGCAGCGCAGACCTTCTCAAAAGATGTGACGCAGCTTTCGTGCTGTGCAGGATGAAAGGAGAAGGCTATGAAACCCACCCGCTACATCACCGAGATTGTCGAAAGTCTCGCGCCGGCCAATCGGCCCGAAGGTTTTGGGGATCTGTTTGTCGCGCTGCTGCGTGAACTGGTCAAGGGGTGTCCGGTTTCGCGAACGACGCTTGCCGTGAGTCTCGACTGGCCCGCTGAGCGAGTGGCCGCCGTGCTCGAACAGGCCACCAGTACCGAATACGACAACGATGGGAACATCATCGGGTATGGCCTCACCTTGCGCGAGACTTCGCATGTCGTCGAAATTGACAGCCGCCGTCTGTATGCCTGGTGCGCGTTGGACACCTTGATGTTTCCGGCGCTAATCGGCCGTACGGCCCGCGTCTCGTCGCATTGCGCTGCAACCGGAGCACCCGTTGCGCTCACGGTCACGCCCGACGAGATACGGGATGTCGAACCGGCCCACGCCGCAGTGTCACTGGTACTTCCGCAGGCAGCGGCCGACATCCGTCAGTCCTTTTGTTGTCATGTGCATTTCTTTGCATCTGCCCTCACGGCGGAAGATTGGGCCTCCGAGCATCAAGGAGTAGAGATCGTAAGCGTCCAAGAGGCTTTCGGCTTGGGCCGGAAGCTTAATCGACATCTGTTGCAAACCATTCCATCGAGAACACCGTGATCGGATATCGACCCAATGTCCCACGGCGCCTGCATCGGACTCGCGGCGCGGATTGAACTCGGCGAAACGGTACGTGCATTGCCGCGAACCAACCAAAAGGAGGTGTGCGATGAATGCCTACACGGTGTCCCGTCTGGCCCATGATGCCGGCGTGAGCGTGCATGTCGTGCGCGACTATATGCTGCGTGGGTTGTTGCGGCTGGTGGAACGCACCGCAGGCGGCTACGGCTTGTTCGATGCGGATGCTTTGTAGCGGCTGTGCTTCGTGTGGGCCGCCTTTGAAGCGGGCATCAGCCTCGACATGCTGACACGGCTGTGTCGGGCACTGGATGCCGCAGACAGCGATAAAGCGGTGGCGCATCTTGCTGATCTGCGCCTGAAATTTCCAGTCGTACTGTAACCATCCCTTAAAATCGGTGCATTTATAATTGGAGTTCTCCGTCGTAAACT
>VFQM010002894.1_pt1 | contig 11809 bp, 7 predicted proteins | sample 3512391 | NCBI WGS metagenome assembly VFQM01 (sample SAMN10412369, study PRJNA504923) | tailings metagenome | isolation source: Replicate 1 from Balatoc abandoned mine | place: Philippines
AAAAATGCTTTGGTCAAACAATACACCAAGCTTCTGGCTATGGAAGGTGTTTCACTTAGGTTTGAAGATAATGCGCTCGACTTTATTGTGGATAAGGCTGTAGAGTATAATCTTGGAGCTCGTGGACTTCGCTCCATTTGCGAGGCCATCATCACCGATGCGATGTATGAACTCCCCTCAGATGACAGTATCAAAGAACTGGTCATCGATGAGGAATATGCCAAGTCACAATTTGACAAATCGAAATTTAAGCGACTTCAAGTAGCCTAAATCAAAAACCCCTGCAAGAGCCGGGGTTTTGTTTTTTTAATCCTTCAAGCTGTCTCATAGATTGGCCTCTCCCAAAACAAGCTTTGCCGTTTTTTCAGAAGCAGACCCCTCCCCTATTTTTTCACGGATCAAATCATAGCCTTGAAGCATCTCACCTTTATAAACCACATTGGTAAAGATGCGCTGAAGTTCCGCTCGAAGATTTTCTATCGAAAAATCATTCTGAATCAATTCTTTGACAACTTCCTTACCTGCAATCAAGTTGGGCAAGGATATATACGGGACACGAATCAAGCGTCTTGCAATCTGATAGGAAACCGATGAAGTGCGATACACCACAATCTGAGGAACTCGAAAAAGAGCAGTTTCCAAAGTGGCTGTACCCGAGGTCACCACAGCGGCTGTAGCATGAGAAAGCAAATCATAGGTTTGATTAAATACCAATTTGATTCCGGCTTTTCGGGCAGGCTCATACACTTCTGCGGGTAGGCTATCTACTCCTGCAATTACAAACTGCGCATTGGGAAACTCTCGCACCACAGCCATCATTTGATTCATCATCAGCGTGATTTCCTGTTTCCGGCTACCTGGAAGCAAGGCAATGATCGGCTGATAGCTCAGTTTATTTTTTTGAAAGAAAAAATCATGGGGCTTAAACTTTCGAATTTCATCCAAAAGTGGATTGCCTACATAATGCACCTTCATTCCAAATTGCTCAAAAAACTCCGGCTCAAATGGAAGTATGGAATAAATCTGGTCAGTAAACTCTTTGAGCTTTAGTGCCCTTTTTTGGTTCCAGGCCCAGACTTTAGGCGGAATGTAGTAATGGATCGGGATACCATGTTGCTTCGCAAAAGCAGCAATTTTCATATTGAATCCCCCATAATCCACCAAAATCAAAGCATCAGGCCTAAAGGCCAGCAAATCATTTTTGACCAAATTGAGGTATTTCAGTACTTTCCGAAAGCCTATAATCACTTCCAAAAAACCCATCAAAGCAACCTCAGCATAATCTACAGCCAAGTCAACTCCTGCGTCTTTGGAATAGCTCCCTCCCATTCCCCGAAATTGAAGTTGAGGATTCAACTCCTTCAGTGCCAAAACCAAGTTAGAAGCATGAAGATCACCTGATCGCTCGCCCGAAATGATGTAGATTTTATTCAATTGATGCTTTTTTTACCTTCAAAAAATAAAAGTAGGTCAGTTAACCTACTTTTCAATTTTTCTTTGACCGTTTAAATCAATTTTACTCCCCAAAGTACTCCACAAAGTTCCTGGGAGTCTCGTAGAGTGTAAGCTTGTATAGCCCACCGTGTTTGGTGATTTCTTTAATTGCTGGATCGAGGATTTTCCAGAATTCCACTACTAAAGTCTCACAACTGGCAAGCTTTCCCTGCATGAAATCTACGTCCACATTGAGATTTTTATGATCCACCTTGTCGATCACCAGCCGGCGAATCAAGGTGCTTAATTTTTTCAAATCTACCACAAAACCAGTCTCAGGATCAGGCAAACCCTTCACAGTCACGATTAACTCAAAGTTATGTCCATGCCAGTTCACATTGGCACATGGGCCAAAAACCTCAAAATTCTTTTCATCAGACCAGTTTGGATTCCAAAGCTTATGCGCGGCATTGAAATGTTCCTTACGGGATACGTGAATCATGTTCTCAAATCAAATTTGAGGCAAAGGTAGGTAAAAGGGATCGGAATGGAAAAGCTATAAAAAAGCCCGAGCAATCGGGCTTTTTATTTAAGACTGGCCATTAAGCTTCGAGAAAAACACAACCAAGTGATCCTCCCTACTCAAATCCAACCTGTTTTCTTTAATAATTTCCTTTGCTTTATCTTGATCCTTTTCATTCAAAGCCTTTACAATCGCATTAGTTTTTGGACGGATACTAGATATATTTTCATCTTTATCAATCAGGAAAAAGGTCTCCTCAAAAACAAACATTCTACCCGGAGTCGGAGCGTAGCTGTTTTTAGGCGGGGTCACCAGATCAGAATAAAACCTTCTGATCAAGGTATAATCGCCTTCTGCAAGCACATTTACCAAGTCTTTTGGGCCGATTCCTTTGACAAAGTCAAAACCCTTTTTGAAAATCAAAGTAGGGAGTAGACCCTGATTGGTAGAGTTGGCCAACAAGATCGATGGACGATTTATTTCTACATACTCAATAAAATCCTTGGTAAGGTAGATTGGGTTTCCCGCCTCGTTAATGACCTCCAACTCATTATCATAAATATTAAACTTAAACGCCACATTTTCCTTAACCCCAGCATTGGTAAGGCCAATTTTTGCCGTTGACCAATCCTCAAATAAATAGGGAGAACCCTCCACTTCGGTATATGGAGTTAACCGAGCAGGTGCACCATTTAAACTTAAATTTGAAATTTGACCAAATACCGAATGAGAAAACACAAAACACAGTACTACTAAAAACCTTTTCATGACTAAATTTTAATAACTTTTTTATTGATAATTAAATTGTTGGTTTGAATTCTAAGAATATACACACCTGAGGATGTCGGTAGGGTTAAAGAATAGAAAAGTTCATTCTCCATTTTTGACAACTCCTCTTCTAGATAGGCCCTTCCTGACAGATCTATCAAAGAGAAAGAAACCTCTCCAATAAAATCGTTTCTCATAGTAATGTCGATTTTATCCTGAGAAGGAACGGGACCAATAAAAACTCCGAGCGCGGCAAGATCAGCTTCATTCAAAGAGGATATTACTAAAGGATCAGATAGCCTATTGCATACATCATCAAAGATTGCAACTTGGTAGTTTCCATCATTTAATGCCTCGAGAGACCTTTGCGTCGCACCTTCAATTGCTTGGCCATTCAAATACCACTGATATCTGTTTCCAGGCTGTTGGGAGGTCAGCAAAGAGCCATTAACTACTATGACTGGCTTGGAAAGCTGGTTTTCGCCAATTTGAATTTCCTTTTGAAAGGTGACGGATTGCTCTTCGTTAGTGATGATCAATTTTACCAAATAAATCCCGGGAGAATTGAAAATAAATGATGGATTGGCCAATGAGGAGGTACCTAGCCCTCCAAAATCCCATTCATAAGATGAAATGGCACCCTCACTCAGATTTTGAAAAGAGGTAAGAGACTCCGAGCAACCAAAAGTGGTGTTGAAGTTAGCAAACAAAACATCCTGGCATTGAAGACCTAGCCAACCTTCTGCATTAATAATCTCCGCTGACACCCCAAGATTAATAACAGCCTGACCCTCCAAATTGACATTGCGAACTGATATATTATCCAAGCAATATTTCAAATATCGGTCGTGAACTAAGGTACTACCAGAATCTGACTTTATAAACGCCCTGTCAGAATTGGAAGCTGTGGCACTAATTGAGTCCAAAACCACCATACTCTCAGCAACGCCAAGATTTACTATGGAACCAGAACCCAAACGAAGTGAATTAATTTCCAAACTACTTTGACCGAGTTTATATTCACCATCACCAATAGCCAGTTCGTTGACTCTACCCGCCATGTGGTTTAAAAGTCCAGATTGAACAGTAAGATTATCAATGACAAAATCAGATGAAAATCTTAACTCACCTACTGAACCCGAGAAAGTCAAATTTAAATTAGAAGGCACAATCCCACCAGCTTCCACAATGAATTGATTCTTAAAATTCAGGTTTTTAAGAGAGCCACCGAGTGTTCCTGTGGACTCAACCTGTAAAGAATTAATCGATAAATCATCAAAATCAACGGTTAGAATAGCATTTTCAAGACTAATTCTATCCAGCACCTCGGCTGTCAATAATTTCCATTTACCTGACTCAAAATTCAGGTTAGTATTTGTAAAAATGGCCTGACCAAGCTCAACCAAATGCTCATTTGTGCTTGAGGATTTAAAAACCAACGTACCATTTTCAATTTCTGTAATTTGGTTACTTACTCTAAAACCACTGGAAACTGAAACTTGATTACCCTTTAAATCAAATTTTACCAATTGATTTCCGAAAAAATTAATGCTAAAAGCCTCTGCATTAGTTGGGAATCCAATAATTTGATTGCCAGAACCACCACCATCAAAGACGACACGAGTGTCGATTCCAGGTATTTTATTGGCTGCTACGCCTTGAGATGAGCTTGACCAATTTTGAGGATTGTTCCAATCACCCGCATTACCCCCAATCCAATATAAAGTTTCGGATGCACCATCTGTAGTACCTGCTTTAAGAATTAAGGAAACCTCCTGCTTTCCGTTCACCAAAGTTCCCTTGTGGGAAATTCTAACTTTGTATTTCTGAGGTTTAGGCGAATCAATTTGAATCTGTTCGACATTATCACGGAAATTATCCCGATCCCGGACAGCTTGAGCACTAGAACCAACGGCGGGATTTAATGACCAAGGGAAATAAGTTATCCCCTCTTCATCAACCACTCTCAGGTCAAGATCATTGACCAGCATCAAGTTTTGGGGGTCAACGGAAATTGGAGGGGGATTACCTGCCGGATCTGTCCAAGCGATCGTTATTCGGATTGGAGTGACCCCATCTGAGACAAATTCAAATTCTTTAACTTCTCCATTGCCCAGCACTTCTTCACGGATAATGTCTGACGAACCATTTTCATTTAGAATAATCCGGGCAGCAGCTTCAGCATCTAGCAAACCCCAACCATAGATATAATCCGGTCCAGGATTCAATCCGGCCTCTTTGGTCGTATTGATGACCAAACCCTTGACCGTGGAAGCCCACATAAATCGACCATTATTCCGCTGACTAAAGAGCTGCTGAAGCAAAAGCAAAGAACCTGTTACATTGGGAGCAGCCATAGATGTCCCACTTAAACTTCCATAGGAATCATTCGCGCCACCGTTTGCAATCGTAGAGCTAAAAACATTCACACCTATCCCCACTACATCAGGTTTGATCCTACCGTCATCAGTAGGCCCCCAGGATGAGAAATTACTCATCGCTACCGAAGATGGGACTGTATATGTAGAGGGCAAACTCACCGCTCCCACGGTAATAATATTTTTGGCAACACCTTCTGATCCTATAGTATCATCAGGCCCATCAGATGGTTTGGTGCCATTTCCGACGTCCGACCGATCGTTTCCAGCAGCCCAAACAATGGTATAATAGGGCCTAATGAAAACCAAGTCATCCAGTCCTTGGCTTTTAGAAGAATAGAAACCAAATCGATAATCTTCATTTGGATCCACCGAATTGTTGCCTGCCCAAGCCCAAGCCCCTGTACTATTTCGGTACCAGCCTGTCAAGAAGCCATAGGAATGGTTAGAAACTAAATGTCCATTTGCTTTAGAAACTGGATCATAGGCATTGGCAAACATTTTAGACAAATCACTGTCCCAATTAAACGACCAACCAGTCGCTTCATAGGCCATTCCGCGAGCAGAAGAATTGATTCCCGCGGCGAGTACTGTCCCTGACACGTGTGTAGCATGATTGCTGATGGTTTCTGTGGAGCCATCTATTTGAGTAAGGCGACCGGTAAATTCTGCGTGATCTGCTTTTGGCCTAGTTTGATCATAGATACCGACTACGAAACCTTTTCCCGAAAGGGATTGACCCAAAATTCCCCCAGAGTGAAGTGCAGAAACACCTGTGGCTTGTGCAGCTGCTTTATTATAAGTAGTCAAATAAATCGGATGCTCAAACTCGTCAAAATATTTCAACTCTGCGATCACTCCATTTTCAAGATCTAAAAAAATAGGGATTCCCTTCTGAAGCGCTTTAGACAAAACATCTGATTTGCGTTGAGTCAAATCTTGGTATTTCGAATTAAAGGCAGCTGAAATTGAAGACCTTACACTTTCCAATTTAGGGTTTTCAACCGCCACATTTTGAGCTTTTGCCACAAGCGAAAAGCAAAAAAATAGTAATCCTGTTAATATCTTTCTCATATCCCTCATCCTGAACTGTAAACCTTAAATTTAGTGATAAGTTTAAAAAAAAAGAGGGCTAACGCCCCCCTTTTTCAATTTAATTTAAGTTAAAATCAATCTACTACTTTAGTAAGTTCGACAGTACCTCCATCACCATAGGTGTTGGACCACGTTATCACGATAAGACCCTCTTCTGGAGTACTTACCCCATTAATAGTGAACGGATCTTCATATCTATCCTGATTAGTTGCGGCTCCAATAAGAGTATTGCAACGATCAGTAAATGTACCAGAAGGAGCAGAATCATTGTAAACCCCAGGATACATACCAAAAGACATATCACTCATCGAGTAAACACCTGTACCAGCCTCAGTAAGGATGATAGTTGGATGAGAATTGATAGTAATGTTATTAAATGTTTGACTTATACCACCACTTCCATCGCTTTCACCTAGGTTCAAAACTCTCCAGAACACTTCATAAGTACCTTCCAAATCAGAAGGACAAATTACTCGGATTCTGAACGTAAGAGTACTATAGTTAACACTCACTTTCGCACCATTGGCAGAGGTAATCTTCAACACCAAATTAGGTGTCTCAGTAGGGTCAATATTACCAGTCAGGACTGTAACCGGTAACTGGGCAATATTTTGACCCGCAGGAATAGTCACCGTGGTGCTGCTAAGCGTGTAGTGAACACCCTGAACTGCCGTGGAAGTCGGATCAGCCTCAATCGTCACAGTAACAGGAGAGGACTGAGGTGCACCAACTAAATTAACCTGAAGGCTAGCTTCATCAGTTTGAGATGAATTTACTCGAACAAAGTTCTGAGTCACGCCATTTGGAAGGGTGGAAGCGTCAAATTCAACTTCTAAACCATCCCATAACTTACCGAAATCTGCCTCTTCCATACATGAGGTCAAAGCCCCCATCAGGAATAAGAGAATGACAGAATATATTCTATTTCTTTTCATTTTTTTCTAATTAAAAGGCTATTAATAACCAGGGTTCTGTTCCAATTGATCATTCAATTGAAGCTCTCCAAGAGGCAAATTTGGTAGAACTCTATAATCAGCATAAGGAACAGTTGGTAGATTTCTATGCTTTCTTATGTCGAGACCATTTCTTTTCAAATCAAAGAAACGATGACCTTCTAACGCAAACTCAACTCTTCTTTCATGAAGGATCTTCTCAAACAGGTCGTTACCCGCCAAACCTCCATCTACTGGACCTAGATTTCTCTTGCTTCTTAGAGCATTAAGATCAGCTCTAGAGCCTTCAAGATTTCCAGTTCTGAATCGGGCTTCAGCTCTGATCAAATACAGTTCAGATGCCCTCAAGATTGGAAGGTTTTCAAGGTATTGACCTTTAGCACCTCTCCACTTATTGGAGCTGTACACAGCACCTGCAAAACCCGCTCTAGTCGTAGCTGTCCAAGTGTCAAGTCTAACATCACCTTCTTCATAAGAACTAATAAGCTCATTGGAAGCACTGATGATAAATTGAGCACCTGGGGTGGCATTAGATGCCAGGGAACTTATAGAGTTATTTACACCATCAACTGTAGACCAGTCCACCTGTCTGATTTCTACCTCGAACAATGATTCTGGATTAGGGAAGGTATTGAAAGCGGTTACATAGTTTGCACTCTCAACCAAACCAGTTCCATCATTAGCTAATCCAGCAGTAGTCATGGCCTCAGTAGCTAGAGCTTCAGCACGATCATATCTTCCCCAATACAAATACACTCTTGCCAACAAAGCCTGAGCTGCCGCTTTTGATGCTCTGTAAACGTTAGCAGTTCCAAGGTTTGCAGTAGGAAGTAAAGCGATCGCTTGAAGCAAATCCGCCTCTACTTGAGTGTAAACTTCGACGTTTGTACTTCTTGGTCTAAAATCAGCATCAGAAAAACCTAAAGTAGGAGTAGTTCTAATAATTGCTGATTTATCCCAACCGTTTACTTCACGGCCTGGCTCATAGCCATAAACTCTCGCAAGATCAAAGTGATAAAGTGCACGCATGAAGTAAGCCTCACCTTTGATTCTGCTTCTAAGTGCCTCATCGGTACCTGTAGCGGCATCAATCCCCGCGATAATGATGTTGGCATCATTGATGGCACCATATGCACTGTATGTCGTAGGAGTTCCCCAAATGTTTATACCAGCTCTGTCGGCATTTACCTCCTCGTTGATGTAACGTCCCGTATTGGCGATCACAAGAATATTGTCCGCAAGAACTTCAGGAGCAATCATCATGGTCTGGCCATAATAACCAAAAGCTCTAGTCCGTCCATACATGGTCAAAGCGAGACCGTTGTACCCTGGCAAATCCACGAAGGCAGTTGCAGGGGTCAAGCTTTGTCTAGGAGAAACATCCAGCTGATCAGCACATGAAGAAGCTACTAGTGCTCCTCCAAGCATCATAATTTTTATAAGATTTTTCATCATTCTACGTAATTAGAAAGTAAGACTTACGCCTGCTGAGATTTGTTGAGAATTTGGAAAAGCAGCATAAGTATTTCCAATAGAGTTTACCTCTGGATCAATACCATTGAACTTAGTGAAAGTTGCCAAGTTCAAGCCTTGAACAAACACATTAGCTTGACCAATTCCGATTCTTTGGGAAACTGAAGGAGGAATGGAATAATTCAACGTCACTTGCTTAAGTCTGATGTAACTTCCGTCACTCAATTGTCTTGTCGAGAATGAAACATAGTTAGAACCACCTGGTCTAGCACCACTTTCCCAAGGCATTGGATTACTTACAATATCACCTGGCTGTCTCCAATAGTCAAGCTGATTAACCAATTGGTTGTTTGGACCTGAACCAGTTGAACCCAAGTTGTAAAGGTCAGCGTTGAAAGCTACGTTACCGTACTGATACTGGAAGAAAACTTCAAGAGACAATCCTCCATAGGAGAATGTATTTGAAAAACCACCATAAGATGTTGGCAAGCTTGAACCCAAGTATCTTACATCCGCATCACGGATTGTATAGGTATATTCATTGTTTTGATCAATATACATTGGTCGACCGTTTGCAGGGTTTACGCCTGCATAAGGAGTAATGTACCATGGCTGCAGCGGCTGTCCAACAACGATGGAATTACCGATTCTATCTTGACCACCGAAGAGCGAGATTACTTCGTTTTCGAGCAAAGTAATATTAAACGCTGAAGACCACTGGAATTTGCCAGCGATGATATTTACTGTTTGAATATCGAAGTCGATACCTTGGTTTCTCAGCTCACCTGTGTTTTGAGTGATTGAACCGAACCCTGAATCGATCGGAAGTGGTGTGTTAAATAGCAATGCAGAAGAATTTTTTCTCCAGAAATCAACAGTAGTGATGATTCGACCATTGAACATCGTCGCATCTAGACCGATATTGAACGTTTCTGCCTCTTCCCAAGTCAAAAGGTTATTCCCAAGCTGGTTAAGAACCAAGGCAGGGCTACCACCATACTGACCTGCAGAACCCACCAAAGTCTGAGAAGCAAAGTCAGGAATCAAAGAGTTACCAGTGATACCATAGGAAGCTCTCAATCTGAGGTTGTCCAACCAAGTCACATCTTGAAGGAAGGCCATTGAAGACAATCTCCATCCTAATGATACCGCACCGAAAGTACCGAATCTAACATCTGAACCAAATCTAGAGTGACCGTCTCTTCTCAAGGTCACATCAGCCGTGTATTTGTCATCAAAGTCATATTTCGCTTGGCCAAACACACCCAGTCTCTTGAATTGAGTGAAGGAAGAACCTACTGACAATGGAGTAGCTGCGTTGTTCAAATATCTCAAGATCGGATTTGCAAAGCCTTGACCTTGAGCAAAGGTAAGCTCTCTACTTTCGGTCTTGTACTCGTATCCAAGAATACCTGATACGGAATGCTTATCCTTGAACTTCTTGTTGAAGTTGAAGTTGTGGTTGGTATTGAAGTTAACAGTTCTACGGTCTGTGTTGGTCGAGTTACCGCCTGCTGCTCTGAAAGCATAAATGGTAGATGGTCTGTTGTTCTCATCACGGTTATCAGCAAAATCAAGACCTGCAAATGAAGTAAAGCTCAACCAAGGAGTCAGCTGGTAATTCAACTGAAGGTTTGATACAGTCTGAACAGTATTAGCAACTCTTAGTTCTTGGTTTGCGCCTTGCACGATATTATATCCGAACAAGTGGTCAGAAGGATAATCTCTGAAAGATCCATCTTCATTGTAAATCGGAATGTTTGGTCTTGCAGTAAATCCAGCTTGGAATGGAGAGTTGATAAAGTTACCTCTGTCAATCGCTCCATTTGTTTTCTGATAAGCCAAGGAAAGCGTGGTGTTCACAGTCAATTTTTTGTTTGGTCTGTGAGTCAAGTTCAATCGAGTGGTAGCTCTTTCATAATCCGATTTGATTACTTGAGAACCTTGATCAGTGTAAGATCCAGAAAGGAAGAAGGTCGTCTTGTCATCACCACCAGAAAGGGAAAGATCATAAACGCTCAATCTATCGTCTCCAAAGGTAGCGTCAACCCAGCTATTGCTGAATAGATTTGGATCTTCAGGATTTCCATAAACCGCAATCGCATTGGCTGCTGGTCTACCAGAATTAACGAATGCATCTCTCTTAAGCTGAGCTAGTTGCTGGGAATTCATCACATCGTATAATCCTAGCGGCTTTACCACACCATGCTGTGCGGATAGTCTGACTTTTGTAGATCCTTTAGTACCTCTCTTGGTAGTGATCAATACGACACCATTTGCCGCTTGAGCACCGTAGATAGCGCCGGCAGCAGCATCCTTCAATACTTCGATAGACTCGATGTCATTGGGGTTGATGGATGCAAGTGCGTTTTGAGATCCTTGACCAGATAGATCACCAGCAGGTACCTGAACACCATCGATGATGTAAAGTGGATCATTACCAGCGTTTACTGAACCTACACCACGAATACGCACGTTAAGCGCTCCACCAGGCTGACCAGAAGTAGATGTCACCTGAACACCCGCGATTCGACCTTGCATAGCTCGGTCGAACGATTGCATTGGTAGGTCTTCGAAAACCTCACCTTTCACAGAAGCAATAGCTCCCGTAATTTCTCTCTTGGACTGGTCACCATAGGAGGTGATCACAAATTCAGAGAGGGACTGCACATCAGGCTGCAGGGCAACGTTGATGCTAGTCTGACTGCCGATATTCACTTCCTGGGTAGCAAGACCCACAAAGGTGAATACCAATACATTGCTTCCGGCAGGGACACTGATTGAATACTTACCATCAATATCTGTGGCAGTACCAATGGTGGTTCCCTTGACCAGAACTGTTGCTCCTGGTACTCCGAGTCCGTCCTCAGTGGAGGTCACGGTACCAGTGATCACACGGTTTTGTGCAAATGCGAATACAGTTGACAAAACCAGAGTGAGTCCTAGAAGTAAAACTTTCCTCATATTGGTTAAATTTTTGTTTAATAAACTCAATGATATTCCGAATTCTTGAATATCTCAAGTGCATTACCCGAAATTTGCTAAAAAAGTTTTTTCACAAGTCAAGTGAAACGTTTAAAAAAACCACAGTAAATCAAAATTTTATTCCGTTATAAAAATTTTTATGGTTTCATTCAATTCATTATTCTTTTTTCAGTAGTGTTAACAAAAGTTAATTTTTTTTT
>VFQM010002896.1_pt1 | contig 11806 bp, 12 predicted proteins | sample 3512391 | NCBI WGS metagenome assembly VFQM01 (sample SAMN10412369, study PRJNA504923) | tailings metagenome | isolation source: Replicate 1 from Balatoc abandoned mine | place: Philippines
GCGGTGGGTCGTCGAGCGCTTCTTCGCCTGGATCAATCGAAATAGACGGCTCTGGTGAAGTCGAAGGTGTCGAAGCTCTTCACCGCCGGGAAGCGCGCCGCCCGGATCCGCCGCTCGACCATGCGCCGTTCCCGGTCGATCAGTTCGAGTTCGACCAGCCGTAGCAGATAGCGGGGATGATCGACGCCGTCCCGGGCGCATTCCCGCGCCACCTTGTCGTATTCGCGCAGCACGGTCGGCAGCTTCAGATGCTTGAGGTGGTGCGCCAGCAGGATCTGCGGCGTTCCCGCGGTGGTCCCCGCCGGCATCGACTCCTTCGCCGCGCCCGTCATGCTGCCGCTCCTGGCAGGAGCACGGCATAATCGGCGGCCGAGGTCGTCTTCACCGACGTCTTCGGCAAGTGCGGATAGGCCGCCAGGTCGAGGCGGGCCGGGCGCCATTCCAGACGCGCCAGCGCGATCAGCTTCACCGCGTCGAAGCCGATCGCACCGAGCCGGATTGCCTCGCCGACGGCCAAGCTCACGACCTCGCGCGGAAGGGCTTCCATCAGCCGCAGCACCTGGATGAACTCGCGCTTGCCGCGATTGCCCATTCGCTCCTCCAGCAGATGGCGAAGGTGCTGGAAGGTCTCGGGCAGGTCCCAGCCCTGCAACGCCGCCGCCTGGTCGAGCGCGTTCGGCTTGACCTCGATCAGCGCCAGATAGTGCAGCGGATCGGCGACGAACACGCCGGTCCCGTAGCTGCGCGGATGTCGGGCGATCTCCTCGCCCCGGCACAGGACCACGACCTCCTCGACGAAGCCCTTCACCATCACGTCCTGGAAGCCATAGGCCGTCGGCACCGAGTAGTCGTTGGAGCGATAACGGACCAGCGCCGTCGATGAGACCCGCCCGCCACGCTTCTCGCACGGCTCCAGCGGCACCGCCGGCAAGGGGCGCAGGGCCTCACAATCGGCAGCGAGACGGTCGCCGATCGTCTGCGCGTGACGACCGGCGCGCTCGTCCTGCCGCCGGCGGCAACGCTCGGCCAACATCGCGTTCAGCTCGGCCAAGCTCGCCGCCACCGGGATCGGCGTCATGAAGTTCGAGCGGGCATACTTCACCAGCCCCTCGACCTTGCCCTTGTCGTTGCCCTTGCCCGGGCGGCCGAACCGATCCCGTAACAGATAGTGGCTCACCAGCTCGGTGAACGCCCGTGTCCGCTCGCGCCGGCCATCGCCGCAGATCTTCGCCACCGCGATGCGCGTGTTGTCATAGAGCACCGACAGCGGGACGCCGCCAAAGAAGCCGAAGGCCGAGACGTGCCCGTCCAGGAACGCCTCCGTCGTCTCGCGCGGATAGGCCTTCACGAAGCAGGCGTCCGACTGCGGCAGGTCCAGGCAGAAGAAGTGAATCTTCTGCCGCACCCCGCCGATCACCGCGATCGCCTCGCCGAAGTCCACCTGAGCGTGACCGGGCGGATGCGCCAGCGGCACGAAGGTCTCCCGGCCCCGCGCCCGGCAGAGCCGCACATGGTCCTTCACCACCGTGTAGCCGCCGGCAAAGCCGTGCTCGTCACGAAGGCGCTCGAAGATCCGCTTCGCCGTATGACGCTGCTTCACCGGTGACGTCCGATCCGCCTCCAGGATCGCATCGATCACCGGCAGAAGCGGACCCAGCTTCGGCTTCTCGACCGGCTTCGTGCGTGTGTAGCCCGGCGGCAGCGAGAACCGGCACATCTTCGCAACCGTCTCGCGGCTCAGCCCGAACACGCGAGCCGCTTCCCGCCGGCTCTTCTCCTGGTTGAAAACGAAATCGCGAACCGCCGCGTAAATCTCCACAGCGAACATCCCCGCCAACCCCGAAAGGGGTCAGCCTATCCAATGGCCGACTTTTACGCCGCCCGCGCCGGCACAAACGCAGGCGCTCCACTGGATGGTTTTCTCACCGCCGTGCACAGTCCGATCGGGCGCTGTCGGTCGTGAACGACCACCGCGCAATCGAGTTTTTCCTTCGCAACATCAATGCCGAAGAACACTGTCATAGAGCTTCCTCTCGTCAGGAGGCCCCTTGCGCTGATCAACCTTGTGAATGCAGGTTTACCCGTCTCGGGATGACCTTTGATACCGTCCGATCTCAGCTGGGGCGCGTGGTGAGGCCGGGCGCACCATCTACATCGCAGACTTGGGTCTGAAGTTTCGTTCGAGCTATCCCGGCCTCATGCTATGGGAATGACCCACAACACCCATCAAATACAAAGTTTCGTCAACGTGCCACTTGGCAGTGACGGCTCGCTTGCGTGCATTGAAGCGCTTCAGAAGTTCAGGCGAGTAGCGCACAATCCATCTGTGAATGGTCGCGTGATCGACGGAGATCCCTCGCTCGGCCATCATCTCCTCAAGATTGCGCAGGCTTAGGTTGTAGGCCAGATACCACCGGACGCAGAGCAGGATCACCGATCGATCAAAATGCCTGCCCTTGAACACTGCGTCCCCCACTACTGTGACCGCGGTCTCAGTAGCTGAAACTCTGAAACAAATTGTTGCGACAGATCCCGAAGCCCTCGACAGTCGCTATCCCAATCTGCGCAAGTTCAGGATCGCCATGCGGGAGTTCCAGGTCTACATCACCAGCAATGAGCGTAGCTTGATCAACTATGGCGAGCGCTACCGGTCTGGCGAGCGGATCTCCTCGGCCTTTGTTGAGGCGACGGTGAATGCGGTGATCATCAAACGCTTTGCCAAGAAGCAGCAGATGCAGTGGAGCCGGCGCGGAGCTCATCTGCTCCTGCAGACGCGGACCAGGACTCTGGATGGCTCGCTGCGTGCCGCATTCGAGCACTGGTACCCCGGCATGATGAACGACAATAGCTGGGATCAGAGTCGAGCAACTGCCTAACTGCCCCACAACTCCTCATGCTCTCCCAATAAAGACATTATGTAGCTTATGCGTTCAGGAAAGGAGCACTGGCTCAAACTTAGACTGATATGCCTTCAGCGCATAGGTCATGTGTGCTGACCTATCTACCACGCAGCAGCATAAGAATTATCTATCCATCACAGGAGGCTTGTTGAACGCCTCTGTAGAGGGATAAGAATCATGCTCGTAACAGCAATCCTCCGCCTCGTGATGCGCGTCGTTAATGCAACTGCCTACGCGAACCAGCTCAGGGCCGAACGTGTTCTGAATGCACATCTCGCACGCGCTGGCAACAAACTCGACTGAGAACGCCAAAAGCCCTAAAGGCAAGATTCTGCCGTCTCTGCGAAGCAACTCACCGCCCTACCCGTTATGGCGCGTTGGGGCTATCAGCGACAACTAGGCTACATGCCTGTGACCGGGAAAACCGGACACGAAATCGTTCCAAGCGCGAAGAGCCGCCTCCTCCGCTTCAGCTGCGGTCCCGCACGGTTCTGACAAAGGGCCTTGTGGTGCGACTTCGCTCTCGCAACTGAGGCAGAGAAAATGCGCCTCGTGCTGCCCATATAATTCAAGGCAGTTGATTCCTAATTCGGCGCTTCTGCACACTGGGCATGGCTTAGGCTCAGTCATTGTCGTTCCACTCTACCGTTGATACGGACATTGCGGACTAGGGAAGCACTAATCTACACGTATGAGATTGTCGCTCGTGCCTTTCCGAGGCTCTCACTCGCTGATGTTGAGGATCGAAATCTTCGATTCTTCCCGACGCCATAACCAGTAACACTCCTGAATAGCCTCACGAGCGAGCTCCGGCTCGCGATCCCTTAGGGCTTGCACGAGTGCGCGGTACGCTTCGACGTTTCGTTCGAACGCACCGCGGACCATGGAGATGATCCTGACCTTGTTCGCAATCACAGATCGGATGACGGACGAGAGGCCATCGATGACGATGACGATTACAGGGTTGCGGCACGCCCTGGCGAGGCTGGCGTGAAGCTCGAACTGGAGCTCAACCACATCTTCCAAGGAGTCTGATGCAGCGATCTGGTCAATGAGATCCTCGAGGGCCTCAAGATCAGCATTGCTGGCCTGAATCGCGGCGGCTCCTGCCATTTCTCGACCAATCATTTCCATGGCGTTCTGGATCTGATCAATCGAGATGAACCCGAGCTTCAGAGCAACGCCGAAATAGAACTGCAGGAACCGCGAGTTTGGCAGCGCCAGATAGGTCCCGCTGCCTTGGACGCGCTGGAGCAACCCGAGCGTCTCCAGAACGGTCAGCCTATCCCGCAGAGTCGGGCGCTGGATGCCGAGTTGATCGGCCAGCTCACGCTCTGTGGGAAGCTTGATCCGTCCGCTGCTGTCGGGTCTCAGCTCCATCGCGATGTCGATGACGCGCGCAAGGATATCGTCTTCGCCGTCCGTCATATGAAAACGTAGTTCCTTTTACCCAGTGGCTCGTACCCCAAGCCGGGGCCGCGCCTCTTCATCCGCGTACGGGCCAGAACTACGATCTGCGAGAGCATGCATCAAGTCGCACAGTTGCGGGTAAGCTGCGTCAAAGATCGTGAACATGCGGTCGTAGGTCTCGATCGTCCGTTGGGACCCGGGCCTGATCGCTGTTGCGTTGGCCGAGATCAACGGAAGCTCCCTATCATCACTGCCCGTGAACAGCCCTGCCGCTATGGCACCAAGCAGGCCCGCTCCCAGTGCCGCAGCATCAGGCATATCAGACATGATATAGTCGAGCTTCAGGACGTCCGCCTTCATCTGCCCCCAGAATTTGTTCCGCGCTCCGCCGCCTACACTGAGCATGCGCTCCGGGCGCTTGCCCCATTTGGCGGAACCCCGCTCCAGAATCTGCCGAAGGCCGAACGTCGTGCCCTCAAAGACGGCGCGAACCATATCCTGTCGGCTGTGTCGGAGGAGAAGCCCGAGCCAGCTGCCGCTCGCCTCCGCATCCCAGATGGGGCTCCGCTCGCCGGCAAGGTAGGGCAGGAACAAGAGACCGTTGGCTCCTGGAACCGACTCCTGCGCCAGGCGCTCCAGCTCGGCAAGAGTCTTGAGCTCCGGCCAGACCTTGTTGTTGAGCCACCCGAACGCACCGCCCAGCGTCGACATTGCCCCGTGGGCGAGCCAGCGGCCGGGCACGATATGATGGCGATGCAGGAATGACGGCTCGAAGTCCGGACGGTCAAGGCAGAAGGTAATGACCCCGGACGTGCCGACGGACTCGAAAACCTCGCCGCTGTCCATCAGGCCAACCGCGAAGGAAGCCGCTGCCGTGTCGGCAGCGCCGAGCGCTACGGGGATGCCGGCCGGAACTCCAGTCAGGATGGAGGCTTCATCCGTCACTCGACCGATCATATCGGTACAGCCACTGATTTCTGGCAGGATAGCCCCATCGAGTCCCCACCTGGCTAGGAGGTCGCGACTCCACGACGGCTCGGGATCAGCAATACGCATCAGACCCGAGTAAGACGCTTGGGTCGGCTCGATGCCGTCCTGGCCACTTAGCCGGCGAGCCAGGAAACCGTTAAGCATAGTAACCCGCCGCACTTTTGCCCAAGCACCCGGTTCATTCTCACGGACCCAGGCCAGGTTGGCTGCCCAGCAGGTAGACGTGCTAGCCCGGTTGCCGGTCTGCTGCACCTCTGCTTCAGCGTCGGCACCAACCACATTTTCAAGACCTGCTTGGGCCCGGCCATCGAGGTAAAGGATGCCCGGCCGTATTGCCTGACCCTCCTCGTCGAGAAGGATGGTCGTCGGGCAAGTTGTGGCAAGCCCAATCGAGCTTATCGTAGGGACGCGGGTGGCAACCTCCCGAATAGCATCGGCGGTGGCCGCCCAATAGCGGTCGAGGTCGATTTCGGCCCAGAGCGGATAAGGTGTGACCACGGGAACCGCCCGGTGTGCCTTCGCAACCAAGCGGCCTTCGCGCGTGAAGGCACAAACCTTGATCCCGCTCGTTCCAGCATCGACCCCGAGGAAGGCTTCAGTCATTGCGGATTGCCACCTTAAGCGCCCGCCCACTCTCTGCCTCCTTCAGCGCCTCGACAGCATCTGCCAATCCGAAGCGATGGGTGACAAGCGAGTTGGCATCGATGAGCCCGCCTGCGAGCAGGTTGAGAGCCGTCTCATAATCTTGCCGACGCAGCGCGCTGGCTCCGGTCACGACGATCTCGTTGTAGTGCACGAGATTGACATCGAACGTCGCCATGTCACCCGCCGAGAACCCCGCGAAGAGGTTGACGCGGCCACCTTTGCGCACGAGCTTCAGCGCCTCGTTAGCAAGCGCCGGAACGCCGATGGCTAGGATCGCCACATCCGCGCCGAGACCGTCAGTCCCCCCGCGGATTACCCCTGCCAAATCCTCCTTGGTCGGATCGCAGGCGATGTCGACGCCGCGCTCGAGGGCAGCCTCGCGGCGCATCTGGTTGGGCTCGCTGACGATGACCAGGCGTGCCCCGGCCCGACGCGCAAGCGCCGCATGCATGAGCCCGATCGGCCCTGCCCCGAGGATGACCACCACGTCACCGAGTTCAACGCCGACATTGCGCAAACCATTGATGCAGCACGCCAGAGGTTCCGCCAAAGCCGCCGCCTCGAACGGCATCCCCTGCGGGATACGGGCTGCGTTGCCGGAATCAAGCGCCAGCGCCGGCACCCTCAGGTACTCGGCATAAGCCCCATCGAACTCGTATCCGATGGCCTGACGATTCTGGCAGACATTCTCCCGGCCGGTTTTGCAATAGGCGCATTTGCGGCAGGGAATGACAGGATTAACCGACACCGGGTCACCGCAGGAGAACTGCGAGACGCCTGCCCCTACCTCAACCACCTCGCCCGCGAACTCGTGGCCGAGAATGGACGGGAAGCGGACGCCCTTGGTTTTGCGGCCACGCAAGATGCGGATATCTGTCCCGCACACGGTTGCGGCCCTCACCTTCAGGATCAGCTCACCGGGTCCGGCGGACGGGGTTGCGACATCCTGCAAGACGACGTCGTCGGGAGCGCGAAGAACTGCTGCCTTCATTTCTGGAGATCCTTCTCTTCTTCAAGGGCGCGCTCGTAAACTTTGAGAGCTCCTTCGACGCTGGCGTCATCGTGCATCAAAGCGGACAAGGATTTGATAACGGCGGAGGTATGCGGGTGAGACCACACGAAGCGGCCATAGGTAACACCGCGCATACCAACATCGAGTGCCTGGCGGGTCATGCGCAAATAGTCCTCCAGAGTCTCGCCCATCTCGCCACCAGCCAGAGCCACGATGGACGGGCAGGCATCCACCACCGAGCGGAAGCTCTCGGCTGAACCAGACCACATGGTTTTGATGATGTCGACGCCAAGCTCGGCGCCAGCGCGCACCGCGTAGGCCAACACCTCAGCGTCGTGCTGATCCTTGATCAGAGCGCCCTTCGGATAGATGTGCGCGACAAGCGGCATGCCGGCCGACGCTGCTTCTTTGGAGATCTTGCCAAGGAATGTCAGCTGCTGGGCCTGATCGGGGCCGCCGACGATGCAGCCCACCGAAATAGCGTCAGCGCCAAAGCGCACCGCTTCCTCCACGTCCGCAACGGGCGTGTCGTACGTCGGATGGTACTGCACGGAATAGGCACTAGCCTTCAAGATGATTGAGGCCTGGCCGGCATAGGGTGCGAACACCTTCTCGGCGATGCCCTTGTGCATGGTGATACCGTCAGGCTTGCCGGCTACAACCTTGCGCATAACAGAGCGGATATCCACGAGTCCGGGCATCATCCCGCGGGTGATCGGATGGTCAACCGTAATGGCGAGCATGCGGCCAGACTTGGGATTCACGATCCGGTTCAGACGAACTTCTTTCCCGAGAAACATAGAGGCTCCTTAATGCAGGTCGGATGTTGCCGACGAAACTGGTACTAGATTTGGTTATACCAATTAAGGCTGAGGTACAAGTCAAAACATCAATTGGTTGCACCAATTTTACGCGACTAGGTTCCTTGGGTTGCCGGCCCGAAACAGCTCGATGTTCTCAAACAGCTGGTCCGTGAGCCCCTGGACAGCCTCGCTGCTCGCCCAAGCTACGTGCGGCGTAAGGATGAAGTCGGGCCGGTCCAGCAGGCGCATGAATGGGTGATCCGCAGCTGGCGGTTCCGCCGTGACCACATCAAAGGCAGCGCCGGAGATTTGTCCAGCTGTGAGCGCATCCGCCAGGGCAGCCTCGTCCACCAGCCCTCCGCGGGCCGTGTTGATGAGCAGGGGCCGACGCTCCATAAGGGCGAATTCCGGAGCGGCGATCATGTTGCGGGTCGATGGCATCAGCGGAGAGTGCAGCGTGATGACATCGCTCTGGCGGAGCACATCCTCGAAAGGGGTGTAGAGCGGACCCATGCCGGTTGAGCCCTTGTAGGCGGAGAACAGCACTCGCATGCCGAAGCCGCGGGCGATGTCGGCGACGGCTTGACCAAGCACGCCATCGCCGATGATACCGAGGGTCGAGCCGGCGAGATCGCAGATTGGATAGTCGAAGAAGCAGAACTGACCCGCCTCCTGCCATCGGCCTCGGCGAACAGCATCCGCATAGGCTAGGATGCTGCGCCGCAGGGCGAGGATCAGCGCGAAAGTGTGTTCGGGCACAGTGTTCACCGCATAATTGCGGATGTTGCACACGGAAATGCCGCGTTCCTGGCAGGCTGCGACGTCGATGATGTCGTACCCGGTGGCCGCAACAGCGACGAGCTTGAGCCTGGGTGCCTGCGCGATGGCATCGCGTCTTACCGGTGCCTTGTTGGTGATGACGATATCAGCATCAGCAATGCGTGTGCCTACATCGCCCGGAGCGGTCTTGCCATAGGTGATAAGCTCATGAGGGAAAGATAGCGTTCGCAGCTGCGTTTCTGGAGAGAGCGTCTCTCGATCGAGGAACACAATGCGGGCCGGCGCACCGGGCAGAGATTCAGTCATACGATACCACTTTCTGCGAGTCGGTTGTGGCGATCTATACGCGGCATGTGAGGTCAGGATCCGCCTCGACAAACCGGCTTCCACCGTCGCCAGGAAATGCAAAGGGCCTGATGTTGATACACCCTGCCCTTTCTTGACTTGTGGCCGTCAATAGAGCCCGAGGAGCCTGATCGGCCCCAGAGTCAAAACTGGAAACAGGACCAGCGCTAGGATCGCGGCGGTCAGGATCCCAACCGGGATCATAGATCCGCGGATAACGTCCTCAATCCGCATTTTCGCCACTTGAGCCACAGCGAACAGACAGACACCTACCGGCGGCGTGACAAGGCCAAGCGTGAGGGAGATCACGGTTACAATCAAAAAGTGCATCGGGTCGATGCCCATTTTCAGTGCCGGAGGTAGCAACACCGGTATCAAGATGAACATGGCCGCAATCGCATCCATGAACATCCCAACCACGATGAGGAACAGGAAGATCAGGAACAGCGCCATGGTCGGGCCGGTGCTGATGCTGCCTAGGAAATTAGCGACCTGGACTGGCAGGCCGTCGAACGCGAACACCCAGGCAGCGAGCTTCGCGGTCGCGGCAATGAAAAGAATCGTCCCAGAGGCCCGGGCCGTCTCGACCAGGATATTCCATATCTCTGCTGGAGGAATTGAGCGATAAACGATGACTGACAGAAACATCGTATAGAGCACCGCGATGGCGGCGGCTTCCGTCGGCGTGAAGAAGCCATTGACGATACCGCCGAGCAGGATGACCGGTGTCAGCATCGGCAGGATAGCGCGAAGCCCAGTCGTCACGACCAAGCGCAGATTGAACGGAGTCGGTGGATTATAGCCGTAGCGCACAGCGTAGAAATGGTTGAATACCATGAACACGAAGGCGATGAACAAGCCTGGGATCAGGCCAGCTACCAGCAGCGTGCCGATGGAGACGTTTGCGATCGAGCCTGCGATCACGACCAGGATAGATGGCGGGATGATGGAGGACAGCGTCGAGGTGACGAGCGTCATTCCGACCGCGTAACTCTTGGGGAAGCCATGCCGCTCCATAGCTTTGATCTCGATCGCGCCGACAGACGCGATGTCGGCAACGGACGATCCGGAGATGCCGCCGAAGATCACGGAGGAAACCACGTTTACGTGGCCGAGGCCGCCGGGCATCCAGCCCACCATCGCCTCGGCGAAGTCAAAGATGCGCTCGGCCACACGCCCCCGCTCCATGAAGTGCCCGACCAGGATGAAGAGTGGCACGGCTACAAGCAGGAAGGAGTTCATCGCCGAGAACATGCTCTGCGAGAGGAGATCGATCGGGGTGGACGTGAACATCATAATGACCGCCACGCTAGCCAAGCCGAGCGCCACTGCCAAAGGAACGCCAAGGGCAGACAGCCCTAGAAAGAGAAGAAGAAGCGCAATGCTCACGGCGTATGTCCTTTCGAAACAAAGACATCAGGCTCGTCGAGGTCGACCCGCGGCGCGCCAACCTCCGGAAGCGCAATCAGGTCGCGCTTCGTCCTCAGCGACTCAACGATGGCCAGGACAGCTAGAATTGCCGAAATGGGCATGATGAGACCGATCACCCACATTGGGATGGCGAGCGTCGCCGCCTCCTCGCTCATCATGATCTGCTGGCGAACGAGGCTAAGGCCAGTCCACCCCATGATGCCGAAGAACAGAACGGATGAGACCACATAAATTGGCACCGCCAATCGCCGGAATAGGCTTGGCGCCGCAGCGATGAACACCACAACCCGGGCACTTTCAACGGTGCGGAAGCCTGCAGCGAGGCCCAAGAAGACCATCCAGACGAAGAGAAAGCGGGTGGCCTCCTCAGACCAGGAGACAGGCTGCCCGATCAAGCGGCTTACAATCTGTACGACCACCACAATCAGGATCCCGGCTGCCGTGGCGCCAGCTGCAAAGTCGGCAGTGAGCTTGACGAAACGGCCGAGCAAAGACGGTTGTTGAGCCATGGGGCTTCACCTCTCAGATGGATTCTGGCCGCGGGATCGCGGCCAGGACGCCCTGTAGGACTGTCTTACTACTTGCTGACGGCTGCGATGGTGCGGTCGAAGAAGGCCTGATCTTTCACGAGCTTGGCGAAGGTCGGAAACAGCTCCTTGGCGACGTCCGCGAAAGCCTTCTGTTGCTCAGGGGTCAGGCGGTCGACCTTCATGCCCTTCTCGGTCAGCGCTGCGATCGACTTGCCCTCGTCTGCAGCGTCGTTTTCCACCTTCCAGGCCTCGGCCTCAACAGCGGCTTCTTTGATAGACTTCTTCTGGTCTTCAGGGAGTGCGTTGTACTTAGCAGGGTTGATCCCTAGCACCCAACCATCCGCCATATGGTTCGTCATGGTGGCGAAGGATTGCACTTCATAGAACTTAGCCGTGACCGGGATGTTGATCGGGTTTTCCTGGCCATCAATGACCTTCAGCTGCAGGGCATTGTAAACCTCTGCAAAGGCCATTGGGGTTGGAGCAGCGCCCATCTTCTTGAAGAACTCGACCCAAAGCGGATTGTTGGGCACGCGAAACTTCATGCCGGCCAGATCCTGCGGACCCGTGATCGGCTTGCGGGAATTGGTCATCTGGCGGAACGGACGCGGCCACAGGCCAAGGCCTTGAATACCAATCTTGTTAAGGTCAGCGATCAGCTCCTGCCCCAGCGGTCCGGACAGGTATGTGCGGAGCTGAGCCGTATCTGTAAAGAGGTACGGAACTGAGATTGCCGTGAACTTCGGATTGAAGTTGGCGTAAAGCGACGTCGAGAGCAGCAGCATGTCGAGCGAGCCACCTGAAAGCTGCTTCACTGCAGCTGAGGGATCGCCGCCATACAGCTGACCATTTGGAAATACCTTGATCGTGACCTTGCCACCTGTCTTCTGCGACACCAGCTCGGCGAACTTGTTGGCCGCCAGAGTGATCTCAGAGTTGTCCGGATCAGGTGTAGAGAGA
>VFQM010002901.1_pt1 | contig 11789 bp, 12 predicted proteins | sample 3512391 | NCBI WGS metagenome assembly VFQM01 (sample SAMN10412369, study PRJNA504923) | tailings metagenome | isolation source: Replicate 1 from Balatoc abandoned mine | place: Philippines
GCAATCATGGCAGCATTATCTGTACAATAGCTAAAATCGGGAATGAATGTTTTCCAGCCTCGTTTCTGCCCCATTTCAATCAAACCGTTTCTTAAACCGCTATTGGCACTTACCCCACCAGCAATACACACTTGTTTAACATTAGTCTGCTGAACAGCTTTCGCCAGTTTTTTCAATAAAATCTGTACAATCGTATGTTGAACAGAAGCACATAAATCGTTTTTATTGGTCTCAATAAAACCAGGCTCCTGCTTTTGCAAAAAGTACAAAACAGAGGTTTTTAACCCACTAAAAGAAAAATTAAGTTCTGGAATTTGGGGCTCGGCAAATTTAAATTTCAAAGGATCCCCCAATTTCGCATACCGGTCAATTAGTGGGCCGCCAGGGTAAGGCAAACCCAGCAGTTTAGCTGTTTTATCAAAAGCTTCTCCCGCAGCATCATCAATGGTTTCTCCAATTACTTCCAGTTCAAGGGCAGATTTAGCCAACACAATCTGTGTATGCCCGCCACTGACGGTTAAACATAGAAATGGAAAAGTGGGTCTTTGTTCAGGTATTAAGTTAGCAAGCACATGCGCCTGCATATGATGCACGGCAATCAGAGGAATCTGCAAGGAAAGCGAAAGTGATTTGGCAAACTGTGTTCCAACTAAGAGACTGCCTATTAAGCCCGGTGCCTGCGTAAAGGCAATAGCACTGAGATCCGACAGCTTTGATCCTGCCTGCAATAATGCCTGATCTACAACGGGCACAATATTTTGCATATGCGCCCTGCTGGCCAATTCCGGAACTACACCCCCATATTGTTCATGTACAGATTGAGAAGCAATGACATTACTCAGGATTTCACCGTCTTTGCAAACGGAGGCAGCCGTTTCATCACAGGAAGATTCAATTGCCAAAATTGTTATGCCCATCCGGCAAAAATACTATTTAGTTCTTATGGCAACCACCGGATCTAATTTAGCCGCGATGGAAGCTGGAATAATCCCTGCCAATACCCCCAGACCTATGCAAATACTAAGACCCAATATAACTATATTGGGAGCAATATAAATAGGGAAAGGAAGAACTGAACTTAAGACCAGCGACAAAAGCCAAACCAGGGTAAGTCCTATTAAACCTCCCAGCACACATAGAAACGCACTCTCCAGCAGAAACTCCGTTAAAATGGTACTTCTTTTGGCCCCAATCGCTTTTTTCAATCCAATCTGGCTGGTTCTTTCTCTTACCGTCACAAACATAATATTGGCAACACCGAAAGCCCCTACAATCAAACTCAATCCAGCAATTGCCCATCCTCCTGCTGTAACCTGTCCAAAGAATCCGTTAACCTGCTCACTGAACATGGCCACGTCATTACAAGTAAAATTATCTTCCTGTGTGGGACTCAGTTTTCTCAATTGACGCATTACACCATTCAACTCATCCTGCAATGCAGAAGAAGCAATTTTGGGCTTGCCTTGTACAATGATATTGGGGCTGCTGGTTTCTGGACTATAAATGCTTGCGAAATAGCGGTAAGGAACAATCATACAGTCATCATAGTTAAAACCTCCAATGAAACTCTGGCCCTGTTTTTTGATTACCCCAACAACATATACTTTGCGTCCTCCAAAAGATATTTCTTTACCAACTGCTTTTTCTGCTTTTCCGTACAATTCTTCTGCAACTTTAAACCCGATAACCCCTACAGCAGATCCTCTTAAAAAATCAGATTCAATTAAATATCTCCCGGTTTCTATATCAATAGTCTGAATATTATTGAACTCCCCTGTTACTCCATAAATACTGGTATTATTCAGAATATTGTCGAGATAGCTATAGTTTACATTTCTACTTACAAAAAATGCTGCATAAGCCGCCAGTTCACTTTTCTGTTTTAATGCATCCAGCTCCTCAATCTTAACGTTGGGCCGTTTCATGTATTTCCACCAAGGATAATCAGGGCCTCCACCGTAATTCCATTTGTCAATATAAATGGTATTGCTCCCTAATGTTTTAATATCATTCTGCACCTTCCTTTCTAAACTATCCACAGTTGCCAGTACCCCGATTATGCAGAAAATCCCGATGGTAATTCCAAACAATGAAAGAAATGTACGTAATTTATTTACTTTGAGCTCCTGCAAAGCCATGCGGAAGCTGTTCCATAAAATACTGAGTAATTTAACCATACTCAAATGTACGTTTAATCGTCACTTTTAGGAATGGATTTATGTAAACGGTTGATAGTACTGTTCAACCCCTCTTTATAAATGACAACAACGTATTCAACAGGAAGCATTTATAGTATTTATATACAACCAAAGTCTTCGTCTATTGTATATATAAATGAGTTAAATTTGCGGAGATTTAACCAAAATAATCTTGCTATATGACCTGGAAACAAGTCTTTACATCGTCAGTTGGGAAAAAACTGGTTATGGGATTAACCGGAATTTCCCTCGTTTTGTTTTTAATTGTCCATGCTGGTATTAATGCCTGCGTTTTTGCAGACCTGGTTGATTCCAACGAAAATGGAGAAATGTTTAATAAGGCAGCCCATTTTATGGGTTCAACCGTTTTAATCAGAATCATGGAAATTGGACTTTTTGCAGGTATTATTTTGCATATTTTCCAGGGATACCTGTTAACCCTAGAAAACAAGCAAAAAAGATCTGTTGGCTATGCAGTTACTTATACAGACGGTAGCAAATGGTACAGCCGAAGCATGGGATTGTTAGGGACATTGATTTTAATTTTCCTTGTTTTACACCTATATCACTTTTGGGTTTCCGCTCGTTTTACACACGAAGGATTAGCTCCAGTAACTTATAATGGTGTTGAAATGCACAATATGTTTGCTTTGATGCAGGCAACTTTCACTGAATGGTGGGTGATTGCTGTATATACCGCAGGATGTATTTCTCTAGCATATCACCTGGCGCACGGATTTCAGAGTGCTTTCAGAACATTAGGCGTTCACAACAAACGCTACACAACTATGCTAACTTCTGTTGGTTATGCTTATTCAATCATCATTGCGCTGGCATTTATTTTAATGCCTTTGAGCTTTAAACTAGGATGGATCGGATAATCGATCATTTTAAAAAAGTATATTCAAATCATCATAAACCTTTGGATCTATGTTAAATGCTAAAATTCCTACCGGACCATTAGAAAATAAGTGGGCTGAGTACAAGGGACATTGCAAACTGGTTAACCCTGCCAATAAGCGCAAACTGGAAGTGATAGTTGTGGGTACAGGATTAGCGGGAGCTTCTGCAGCTGCTTCTCTGGGTGAATTGGGTTATAAAGTAAAAGCATTTTGTTTTCAAGATTCTCCCCGTCGTGCGCACTCTATTGCGGCACAGGGTGGAATTAATGCAGCAAAAAACTATCAGAATGACGGAGACAGTGTATTCCGTTTGTTTTATGATACCATTAAAGGGGGGGATTATAGAGCTCGTGAAGCCAATGTTCACCGATTAGCTGAAGTGAGTGCTAATATCATAGATCAGTGTGTTGCACAGGGTGTTCCTTTTGCAAGAGAATATGGTGGTTTGTTAAGCAATCGTTCATTTGGTGGTACACAAGTACAAAGAACTTTCTACGCTGCTGGTCAAACAGGTCAGCAATTATTGATAGGTGCCTATCAGGCTTTAGAGCGTCAAGTAGCGCTGGGTAATGTAACCATGTACAGCAGACATGAAATGCTGGAAGTTGTTACCATTGATGGTAAAGCAAGAGGCATTATTGCCCGTGACCTGGTAAGCGGAAAACTGGAAAGACATTTCGGACATGCGGTATTATTATGTTCTGGCGGATACGGTAACGTTTTCTATTTGTCTACCAACGCAATGGGAAGTAACGTTACTGCTGCTTGGAAAGCGCACAAAAAAGGAGCTGCTTTTGCGAATCCTTGTTTTACGCAAATTCACCCTACCTGTATTCCAGTAAGTGGTGACCATCAGAGTAAACTTACTTTGATGTCTGAGTCGTTGAGAAACGATGGCCGAATCTGGGTTCCTAAAAAACAAAATGATACCAGAAAAGCAACCGATATACCTGAAGAGGAAAGAGATTACTATTTGGAAAGAAGATACCCTGCATTTGGTAACCTCGTACCAAGAGACGTAGCGTCCAGAGCTGCGAAAGAGCGTTGTGATGCCGGATATGGTGTAGGTAGCAGTAAGCAAGCTGTATATCTAGATTATGCGGATGCCATCCTTAGATACGGAAAAATTGAAGCAGGTAAACAAGGTAAAATCAATGCTTCACAGGAAGAAATTATTGCCTTAGGTAAGGAAGTGGTGAAAGCCAAATACGGTAACCTTTTTGATATGTATGAAAAGATTACCGGAGAAAATCCATACGAAGTACCCATGAGAATTTACCCAGCCGTACACTATACCATGGGTGGTCTTTGGGTAGATTATGAATTGCAGACCACTGTTCCTGGATTGTACGCTTTAGGAGAAGCCAATTTCAGTGACCACGGAGCCAACCGTTTGGGTGCTTCTGCTTTGATGCAGGGGCTGGCAGACGGATACTTTGTAATTCCTTACACTTTAGGAAACTATTTAGCAGACGAGATTTATAATAAATCCATTGAAACCTCCCACCCTGCTTTTGAGGAAGCAGAGAAAGCCGTTAGCGATAGAATCCATCAGTTGATGAGTATCAAAGGAAAGCAATCTGTAGAAAGCTTCCACAAGCGCTTGGGTAAAATCATGTGGGACAAATGTGGCATGGCCAGAAACAAAGAAGGTTTAGAGCAGGCGATTAAAGAAATCCAGGCTTTGAAAAAAGAGTTCTGGAGTGATGTTAGAATTCCTGGTGAAATAAATGAAATGAATACAGAGTTAGATAAAGCTAACCGAGTAGCCGATTTCATTGAGTTAGGTGAATTGATGTGTCTTGATGCGCTAAGCAGAGAGGAAAGCTGTGGAGGTCACTTCAGAGAAGAATTCCAAACACCAGATGGTGAGGCTTTAAGAGACGATGCAGGTTATATGTATGTAGCTGCTTGGGAATTGAAAGGTGAACATCAGTGGGAACTGCATAAGGAACCTTTAAATTATGATGTTATTAAGCCAACACAGCGTAACTACAAATAGTCGTTGTTATTAAAGCATATTAAAAACCGAAATTAATTTTACACAATGGAACACTATCATATGAATCTAAACCTTAAAGTTTGGAGACAAAAAAACAGCAATACAAAGGGTGATTTTAAAACTTATCAGGTAAAAAACATTTCATCAGAAATGAGTTTTCTTGAAATGTTTGATGTGCTAAACGAGCAATTAATCAGCGAAGGAGAAGAACCTGTTGCATTTGATCATGATTGTAGAGAGGGCATTTGTGGAATGTGCTCAATGTACATCAACGGCAAGCCGCATGGACCCTGGCAAGCAAACACTACCTGTCAACTGCATATGCGTGCTTTTAAAGACGGAGACACGATTGTGGTTGAACCCTGGAGAGCGAACGCATTTCCCGTAATTAAGGATCTAACAGTAGATAGAACTGCATTTGATAGAATCATTCAGGCAGGTGGTTACATTAGTGTGAACACAGGTAACGCCGTAGACGGTAATGCCCTACCCATTAACAAAGACAATGCAGACAATAGTTTTGCAGCGGCTATGTGTATTGGATGTGGTGCCTGTGTTGCTGCTTGTAAAAATAGCTCTGCTATGTTGTTCCTAAGTGCAAAAGTGAGTCACTTAGCTTTATTGCCACAAGGAGAACCCGAACGTAAAACCCGTGTATTGAACATGGTAGCACAGATGGACAAAGAAGGTTTCGGAGCATGTACCAATACTGGTGCCTGTGAAGCTACTTGTCCAAAGGAAATTTCGTTAACGAATATTGCGAGATTGAACGCTGAATATTTAACTGCAAGTTTAAGCGCAGAGAAATAAAGTTTGAAGGTTGTTTATAGTAACAAGTATTATAAACTTTACTTTATTATAATAATCAGAAAAGTCCCAACAAGTTGGGACTTTTCTTTTTTACAATCCTGCAATTATCGCTTAATCAAATTGCCTGTTTTAGATACCATATGATGTATGGCTTTATCCAGATCATGGGCAGCAGTTGCTATCCCCTCCTTTACTAAAAGGAAAGTATCCGGATCATTGGGTATATCGCGCATTAAAGCGGCCAACCCAAGAATATTACTCAACGGAGCTCTGACTGTATGTGAACTCATGAAAGCAATTTCACGCAGGTAACCGTTTTGCTCACGAATCATCTGCTCCTGATGTCGGGCCTTGTTTCTTTCATTAATCAATCTTTCGTAAACCTTTCTTTCAAAATAAATACCGATATAAGCAAAAACAGCACAGAGCACAACCACTGCAATAGCGTTTGTAGTAAACATTTTTCTGTATATATCATCGCTGATTTTTTGCCAGCTACTAGAATTGGGAACCAATAGAATGGTTGTTGCAAAACTGAGAACGCTAATAACAAAATAGCCAATCACCTCAGCCCTGTATTCCCTTGTATTTCCCAGCATAAAGACTAGGGCAAAAATGGTTGGAATAATATACAGATAAGCCCCTGCATTTAATCCTTCCACGGTTGTAATGGAACAGAGAAATAGGTTAACGGCTACTACTACTGAAGTGTTTTTAAATCTGCTATAGCCCCAATAATCCAACAACATGATGATACCAATAACAACTGCAAACGTATACAAAAGCCAGGCAGATAACCATAGACCTCTGATATGATTGGTTATACCAGTACCCAGAATAACGGTGAGTGCAACAACACCGAAGTAAATTAGTCTGCGGGAAGCAGCCCTTTGCTTGGAGAGAATTGATACCATAGGGTTGTTTTATCCCTTATCTACGAAATATAATCCGATTCGGTTTTACCATTATTCTTTATTTTCATAAAAAGAATCATTCCATGAGACTGATATTGCCAATTTGCATCTTTTCCCTGCTTCTGACAGGTTGTTCCAACTATAAAAACAATAAAAAAATGAGTTATCAATGGCCCAAAATAAAGGCCCCTGTTGCCGCAAAAAAAGAGCACACTAGGATATTACACGGTGACACCGTTCCCGACCCCTACTACTGGATGATTGATTATTTTAAAAAAGGTGCTGACAGCTCGGAGGTAGTGAATTACTTGACTGCAGAAAATGAATATACAGATCAATTGATGGCTGGCACAAAGAATTTACAGGCCCGGCTCTTCAATGAAATGAAAGCAAGAATTAAGGAAAAAGATGAATCTGTACCCGTATTTAATAATGGATATTATTACTACACTCGAGCAGAAGAGGGAAAACAATATTATAAATATTGCAGAAAAAAAGGAAGCCTCAGTTCCAAAGAAGAGATTCTACTGGATGTAGATCAAATGGCTGAAGGCAAAGCTTATTATTCAATTACCGGCATCACAGTAAGTCCAGATAACCGTTTGTTGTTATTTGGCATTGATGAAGTATCCAGAAGACAATATACTTTGAAAATCAAAAATCTAGAAACCGGAGAAATTTTATCCGATGCCATTAAGGGTACTAGTGGGCAAGGTGTATGGGCCAACGATAACAAAACTATCTTCTATACTTTAAATAATCCAGTGACTTTGCTTTCAGAAAAAATTATGCGGCATCAGCTGGGAAGTACCAGTCCGGATAAAACAGTGTACGAAGAAAAAGACAAGAGCAATTATATCGGAGTGAGCAAAACTAAAAACGGACAGTTCATCCTGATCACTTCACAGGCAACCCTGTCATCGGAAGTGCTTTTCATCAATGCGAATCAACCCAATGATGCTTTTGTTTCATTCCAGCCCAGAATAAAAAATGTACTTTATGACATTGTAGCACTCGATGACCGATTTTTAATCCGTACAAATATGGATGCCCTGAATTTCAAAGTGATGGAATGCCCGCTCGATAAAACAACTGTTGCCAACTGGAAAGAAGTAATTCCACACAGAAAAGACATTCTGGTACAAAGCGTGGATGCATTTAAAAAATTCACCGTTATTACAGAAAGAAAAAATGGACTTATTCAACTGAACATCAAACAGAGCTTCAGTTCTGGGGAACATTATATTGCATTTGATGAACCGGCTTATACTGCCAGCTTGGGCTCGAATCCTAATTATTTTACAGACTCTATCAGATTTATTTATACTTCTTTAACAACCCCTTATTCCGTTTACGATTACAATGTTCAGAATAAGAGTAAAACCTTACAAAAGCAAGTAGAAGTTCTGGGTGGCTATTCTGTAAATGATTATGTAACGGAACGTATTTATGCCCCCTCCAATGATGGAACAAAAATTCCGATTTCACTGGTTTACAAAAAGGGATTGAAGAAAAACGGGAACGCTCCCCTGCTATTATATGCTTACGGATCATATGGTTATTCTTTAGATGCTGAATTCAACAGTACCATCATTAGCTTATTGAACAGAGGATTTGTATATGCACTAGCGCATATCAGAGGTGGTGAAGACCTTGGCAGACAATGGTACGAAGAAGGGAAATTATTGAAAAAGAAAAACTCTTTCACCGACTTCATCAATTGTGGAGAATACCTTGTTCAACAGCAATTTACCAGTAAGGAACACTTGTATGCCAATGGAGGTAGTGCAGGCGGATTGCTGATGGGTGCGGTGAGTACAATGGCTCCAGACTTATGGAATGGTGTAATTGCAGAAGTCCCTTTTGTGGATGTAGTGAATACAATGTTAGACGAGAGCATCCCATTAACAACCAATGAGTTTGACGAATGGGGTAATCCTAAGGAAAAAATATATTACGATTATCAAAAGAGCTATTCTCCTTACGAAAACGTAACTGCTAAAAAATATCCCAATCTATTGGTCACAACCGGATTACACGACAGTCAGGTGCAATATTTTGAACCAGCAAAATGGGTAGCTAAATTGAGGAGTTTGAAAACAGACAATAATGTGCTGCTTTTAAAAACAAATATGGATTATGGACATGGCGGTGCTTCCGGAAGATTTGACTACTTAAAAGAAACAGCCTTTAACTTTGCGTTCCTTCTTGCCCTTGAAGGCATTATGGAATAACCCTATGGCGAATACCTATTTTTCTTTTAAATCCTTTACTGTTCATCAGGAAAAAGCAGCCATGAAAGTGTGTACCGATGCTTGTTTATTCGGGGCATGGACTTCATTGCATGCAATAAAGCCTGAGACAAAGCAAATTTTGGATATTGGCACTGGTACTGGTCTGCTATCCTTAATGCTCGCACAGTTTACCAATGCAACCATTGATGCTGTAGAAATTGATGAAAATGCAGCCATGCAGGCAAAGGAAAACTTTGATGCTAGTCCATGGAAAAATCAACTCTTTGTTCATCATCAATCGATGGCAGAATACCTGCAGGAACAGGACAAAAAATTCGATTTAATCATCTCGAATCCTCCATTTTTTGAAAATCAGCTAAAAAGCAGTCAGCATAACCGAAATCTGGCCATGCATAGCCAGGAGTTCAGCTTAAACTTTCTGGCTAAGGCAATGGTAGATTTATTATCTGATGACGGAATTGGAGCAGTGTTAATACCATATCAAAGAACTGAAGAATGGAGGGAATTGGCGCTTAGAGAAAGACTCTCTATTTTTCATTGCTGCTATGTAAAACAGACAGAGAAACACCCTTTTTTCAGATCCATGATTTTAATGAGAAAGTCTATAATAGAAGAAAAAATCAACAAAACTGAAACAAAAGAAGAAATCAGCATAAAAATTGGTCCGGAATATTCAGATGTATTTAAATCCATACTAAAACCCTACTATCTGGCGTTTTAATGAACCCATCTTTGTAATGGACTGAATTAGTTAACTTCGATAAATGAAACTGAATCATTTTTTGATAGGAATTTCCTTTATGTTGGTAAGCTGCAGTACGGCTTCGGCCCCTTTGGATCCCGCTGAAAATGGATTGGATGCAGGAAGAGAATTTATAGACGCTTGTTTAAAAGGTGATTTTGAAAGAGCTTCCTTCTATATGCTGGATACTAAAGAAAACAAAGCAATCCTTGATAATATAGAAAAAGAATACAGAGAGAAAGACAAGGAAGGCAGACAGGAACTAAGAACCGCTTCCATTAATATTAAAGAAGTTTCAGAACCCAATGATAGCACTGTTTTGATGTATCATAGCACTTCGTTGGATACAACCGGGAAAAAGACAATCATTATCAAACAAAATAACCGTTGGCTGGTGAACTTAAATCTAACCAATTAACAAAGAAGAGAAATATGAAGCAAACTACAGTATTACACCCCTGGCATGGAGTTCATTATGGAGAAAATGCACCCCGCATAGTAAATGCAGTAATTGAAATTCCTCAGGGATCCAGATGTAAATATGAAATAGACAAGCCAAGCGGACTTTTAAAATTGGACAGAGTCATTTTCTCATCCTTTTATTATCCCATTAACTACGGATTCATTCCTCAAACTTATGGAGGAGACAAAGATCCACTTGATATTTTAGTAATCACTTCTTTACCTGTTCAGCCATTAACCCTGATGGAAGCTAAAGTTATTGGAGTAATGCAGATGATTGACGGAGGAGAACCCGATGATAAAATTATTGCGGTTGCAGCAACTGATCCTGGTGTGAACCACTATAATAATATTGAAGAACTCCCCAGACATTTTTTTGATGAACTCCGACATTTCTTTCAGGAATACAAGCGCCTGGAAAAAAAGGAAGTACTGGTAGAAGACTTTGGAGATAAGGCAAAAGCCTTAACCATTGTGGAAGAAGCTATCAGCTTTTACAAGGAAACTTTTGGACAATAATTTTATGAGTACTACCACCCTTCTGCTATTGGTCATCATTGGACTTGCTGCCGGATTTCTGAGTGGTTTGGTAGGGATTGGCGGGGGGATCATCATGGTGCCTGCACTTGTTTTTGTATTGGGATTTACCCAGAAACAAGCACAAGGCACTTCGCTTGGGGTACTGGTTTTACCCGTTGTAGCACTGGCGGTATGGCAGTATTACAAGCAAGGTCAGATCAATTTTAATTATGTTTTCGTAATTGCCCTGGCTTTCCTGGCAGGAGGATACCTGGGTAGTAAATTGGCATTGAATCTCTCCGACGATAAAATGAAGAAAATCTTTGCCGTTGTAATGCTTTTGTTGAGTCTGAAAATGTTGTTTTTTGACAAAAAAAAGCCAGCGGAGCCCCATCATACTACAAAAATTAAACAATCTATTGAAGAGACGAGGGTGAATTGATTCACCCTCCTTATCTTTGTTAAAAATTAAGATACAATGGAAGCTAAACAATCTACTGGTAAATATTGGATGTTGTTCTTTTTCTGGCTTACTGCCATGATTGTACTCCTGATTGTATACCGTGAATTCTTCTGGCTTGCCCTTCCTGGCGTGGTTACATATTTTGCCAAGGGTATGGATTTGATGTAATTTTTATTCCCCGGAATATCTCTTTATTAATCTGAGGGAATGCGTTCTCTCACCTGTATCTGTATTCAGTATACCTGCCTGGTCAATACTGTCAATACGTACTTTACCAGATGCGTGTATTATTTGCGACTCACTGAGCAGTATTCCTACATGTGTAATCTTTCCTGAAGGGTTATCAAAAAATGCAAGGTCTCCGCATTTTGATTCAGCAAGAAATGCAATATCGGACCCTAATTCTGCCTGCTGATAGGCATCTCGCGGAAGCGCTATATTGAAATAACGATAAACCTGCTGAACAAAACCGCTGCAATCAATTCCAAACATGGATCTCCCACCCCACAAATAAGGCGTATT
>VFQM010002904.1_pt1 | contig 11783 bp, 14 predicted proteins | sample 3512391 | NCBI WGS metagenome assembly VFQM01 (sample SAMN10412369, study PRJNA504923) | tailings metagenome | isolation source: Replicate 1 from Balatoc abandoned mine | place: Philippines
TGTCCGGGCTGATCACCCCCTCGCTGGACGAGATGGTCTTCGTCGCCAAGGAAATGCAGCGCCAGGGCTTCTCCCTGCCGCTGATGATCGGCGGCGCCACCACGTCCAAGGCGCACACCGCGGTGAAGATCGACCCGCAGTACAGCCACGATGCGGTGGTTTACGTCACCGACGCCTCGCGTGCGGTTGGCGTGGCCACTACCCTGCTGTCGAAGGAGCTCAAGGCCGACTTCGTACAGAAGACCCGCGAGGAGTACGCCGTGGTCCGCGAGCGCACCTCGGCCCGCGCCTCGCGTACCGAGCGCCTGGGCTATGCCGAGGCCATCGCCAACAAACCAGCCTTCGACTGGAACGGCTACCTGCCGGTACGCCCGCGCTGCACCGGCGTGCAGGTGCTGGACGACATCGACCTGCGCGAGCTGGTCGACTACATCGACTGGACGCCCTTCTTCGTCTCCTGGGACCTGGCCGGCAAATTCCCGCGCATCCTCGAGGACGAGATCATCGGCGAGGCAGCGCGCAACCTGTACAGCGATGCGCGGGCGATGCTCGACAAACTGATCGACGAGCAGCTGATCCGTGCCCGCGCTGTGTTCGGCTTCTGGCCGGCCAACCAGGTGCAGCACGACGACATCCAGCTATACGGCGACGACGGCCAGCCGTTAGCCACCCTGCACCACCTGCGCCAGCAGAACATCAAGCCCGACGGCAAGCCCAACCTGTCGCTGGCCGACTTCGTCGCGCCCAAGGAAAGCGGCGTGACCGACTATGTGGGCGGCTTCATCACCACCGCCGGGATCGGCGCCGAGGAAGTGGCCAAGGCCTACCAGGACGCCGGCGACGACTACAACTCGATCATGGTCAAGGCGCTGGCCGACCGCCTCGCCGAGGCCTGCGCCGAGTGGCTGCACCAGCGTGTGCGCAAGGAGTTCTGGGGCTATGCCCCTGACGAAGCGCTGGACAACGAGGCGCTGATCCGCGAGCAGTATCGCGGCATCCGCCCGGCCCCCGGCTACCCGGCCTGCCCCGACCACACCGAGAAGGCCACGCTGTTCCGCCTGCTCGACCCGGCCGCCGACCTCGGCAAGCCCGGCCGCAGCGGCGTGTTCCTCACCGAGCACTACGCCATGTTCCCGGCCGCGGCCGTCTCCGGCTGGTACTTCGCCCATCCCGAAGCGCAGTACTTTGCCGTCGGCAAGGTCGACAAGGACCAGGTCGAGCAGTACGCCCGGCGCAAGGGCCAGGAACTGGCGGTAACCGAACGCTGGCTGTCGCCGAACCTGGGGTACGACGACTGATTACAAGCCCTTGCGGTAGAAGTGCTCGAAGCAGAAATTGCTGGCCTGGATATAGCCCTCGGCACTGCCGCAATCGAAGCGCTGGCCGCGAAAACGGTAGCCGATCACGCACCCCTCGGCAGCCTGGCGCTGCAAGGCATCGGTGAGCTGGATTTCACCGCCCTTGCCAGGCGCCGTCTGCTCCAGCAGGTCGAAGATATCCGGGGTGAGGATGTAGCGCCCGATGATCGCCAGGTTGGACGGTGCCTTTGCCGGCTCGGGCTTCTCCACCATGTGCTGGATGCGCAGCAGGTCATCGCGAATCGCCTCCCCCGCGACAATGCCGTACTTATGGGTATCGGCCGCCGGCACCTCCTCGATGGCCACGATGGAGCAGCGAAACTGCCGGTACAGCTGGACCATCTGCGCCAGCACGCCATCCCCTTGCAGGTTCAGACAGAGATCGTCCGCCAGCACTACGGCAAAAGGCTCGTCACCAATCAGCGGGCGACCGCAGAGAATCGCATGCCCCAGGCCGCGCATGCTGACCTGGCGGGTGTAGGAAAAACTGCAGTGTTCGATCAGATGGCGAATGCCATGCAGGTAGCGCTCCTTGTCACTGCCCTGAATCTGCTGCTCCAGCTCGTAGCTGACATCGAAATGATCTTCCAGGGCACGCTTGCCGCGCCCGGTTACCATGGCGATTTCATGCAGGCCAGCCTGCAAGGCTTCTTCCACCCCGTACTGGATCAGCGGCTTGTTCACCACCGGCAGCATCTCCTTGGGCATGGCCTTGGTCGCCGGCAGGAAGCGCGTGCCATAACCGGCGGCGGGAAACAGGCATTTCTTCAGTAGCGGGTGGCGTTGGCTCATCTCAGTCCTGCTTCACAGTGGGCTGCCCGCCATTGCAGGACAGGTCGATGACAACCTGACGACAGCAACAAGAAGGCTGGATGACAAGGATTGGCAGAACGCCTTGTTGGGCTTAACCTGCCACAGAACTACCCGGAGTATCCACCATGAAAACTCGCCTGATCACCCGCCTGGCCTGCGCCCTGACCCTCAGCTACACCAGCCTGGCGCTGGCCGGCCCGGTGGACGAACAAGGCGCACTGGCCCTGCTGCAACAGGAAAACACCCAACTGATCGATGTGCGCAGTGCCGAAGAGTTTGCCGGCGGGGCGCTGGACAACGCCCTGCTGCTGCCCCACGAGCAGATTGCCGAGCGCATCGCCAGCCTGGTGCCGGACAAACAGACGCCGATCGTCGTCTATTGCCGCAGTGGCCGTCGCTCGTCCATCGCCGAAGACCAGTTGCGGCAACTGGGCTATCGCCATGTGCGCAACGCCGGCGGCTATGAACAGTTCCGCAAGACCCTGGCAGATAACCCATCGACCTGTAGCCAGTGCTAAGCGGCAGTGGCAAAACCGCCTGCTGAAACTCAGGCGGATTCCACCAGGACGATCTCGCTCGCTGCGTGTGCGCTAATCTGCAGCAGCTCTTCTCCGGCAATCGCCAGACCATCACCGCACTCGGCGCGCACGCCATTCACCTCCAGCGTACCCAGTGCCGGCACCAGGTACAGTTTGCGCCCCGCCTGCGGGCTGTACTGCAATGTCTGCCCCGCTGCCAGGCTGGCGGCCAGTACCCGCGCATTGGCGCGGATTGGCAGTGCCTGGTCATCACCGGGAAGGCCGCTGGCCAGGACGACCCACGCCCCGCTGCGCTCGCCACGCGGGAAAGGTCGATTGCCCCAGGACGGCGGCAAGCCACGCTGCTCGGGCATGATCCAGATCTGGAAGATGCGTGTCGGCTGATCTTCCAGGTTGTATTCACTGTGCACGATGCCACTGCCGGCACTCATTACCTGCACATCCCCTGCGGCCGTGCGGCCCTGGTTGCCCAGGCTGTCGCGGTGGCTGATCGCCCCCTCGCGAACATAGGTGATGATCTCCATGTCCTGATGCGGGTGCGCGGGAAAACCACTGTGCGGGGCAATCCAGTCGTCATTCCAGACCCGCAAGCGTCCCCAATGCAAGCGCTGCGGATCATGGTAATCGGCAAAGGAAAAGTGGTGACGGGCTTCCAGCCAGCCGTGCTGGGCATGCCCCAGGCTGGCGTAGGGACGACGTTCGATCATGGCAGGCTCCGGTTCAGCACATTCAGCGATGCGCGCATAATCCATCGAGCCAGAATGAAAATTAAGCGGAAAAACTGCGCCAAGAACATCGAATAAATCGATAAGAAGGCCGGCTTACCAGGGAATGCGCTGGCCGTCATAGGCAAAGAAGCCACCGCTGTCGGCCGGCTCGCTGCGATCGATCAACGCCAGCAACTGTGCTGCCGCCTGCGCGGCCGGACGAGCCGCCGCACTGCCACTGAACGGCTGCGACAGTTTCGACTGCACCGTGCCCGGATGCAGGCTGAGCAAGCGTGCCCGCGGTTTGCGACGGGCCAGCTCGATGGCCGCGGTTTTCACCAGCATGTTCAGCGCGGCCTTGGAGGCGCGATAGGCATACCAGCCACCCAGGCGGTTGTCGGCGATACTGCCCACCCGTGCCGAGAGCAGCGCCATGGCGCCCTGTGGATCAAGCAAGGGCAGAAAGTGCTTGAGCAACAGCGCCGGGCCCAGCGCATTGATCTGGAACACCGTCTGCAACGCCTCGGCATCCAGCGCCGCCAGTGACTTTTCCGGGCGGATGGTCGCGTCGTGCAGCACGCCACTGGCTACCAGGATCAGTTGATAGGGCGCTTCCTCGGCCAGCCGGCGGGCCGCCTCGGCAATACCTGGCGCATCCTGCAAGTCGAGCGGCGGATCGCTGTGCCGCGACAGCTCACGGAGCAGTACACACTGCTCGTCAGCGCGCAGGGCTGCACAGAAGGCCTGGCCCAGCGCACCACTACTGCCAATCACCAGTGCCCGGTAGGCTGGCCCCAGTGAGCGCAGGCTGCTCATTGCACTTGCCGGCGAAAGAACAGGGTGACCTGCCCCCACTCGATACCGAACTTGCGCATGCTGGCACGGTTGACCAGGGTGTGCTCATCAATCAGGTACATCCAGTCATCGAAGTGGACCACATACACCTGGTCATCCACCGGCAGGTTGAGGCTGTAGCGCCAGCGAAAGGCATTGCCGGCCAGTTCGCCACGCGCTTCGCCGGCCACGTCCGCCGCCGTCCCGCGCCATGCCTGCTGGCCATCCGGCGTCAGCGTCCAGACACGCCGGTCAGTGCTGCCATCTCTGTAGGTAAAACGCTCATCAAGAATCAGCCGCTCGCCGTCACGGCGGCTGTCGATCTGCACATGGAAGCGCTTGATGACCTTGCCCGAGCGGTTCTGGAACATCCCCCAGGCTTCCACCGGCCCGTCAAAGAACTGCTGCAGATCGAGCCGCGGCTGCTGGTCGGCATAGTCGTCCACCTGCACACCCGTACAACCTGCCAGCCAGACACAGGCCAGCACACACAACCAACGCTTCATCGTGCACCTCATTGATCCTGCCCCAGCAACGCCAGGCGCAACGCGGGGCTACGCGTTTGCGGCCCCAGCCAGATGGAAAAGAACGCCCGGGCAAACGGCTCATCCGCGACGCTGTGGCGCAGTTCGCCGTCGACATAGAAACGCGCGCCCTGCCCCGGCAGGTACACCCCGGTGATCTGCCGGCCGGCCTGCACATCAACGAATGCCTGGTGCATCTCCTGCGCCCAGCGCTGCATGCGCGACTCATCCACGGCCGCGCCCTGCATACGGCGAATTTCCTCCAGGCTGGTCTGCACCAGGCGTTCGCGGCTGATCTGCCGCTGATAGGTCAACTCCAGCGCAAAGGGCCGGGCGAACACATCCTCACCGGAAGCTGCCCACAGATTGGCCGAATAGATCGGCAGGCCAAACCAGCTGAAACTGCCCTGCCCGAGCAAACGCGCCTGCGGCAGGTTGCTTTTCCACTCGGCAGCCAGCAGCGGGGCCGACTGGCTCCAGCACAACAGCAACAGACAGCCGGCCAGCAGCGCACGAATTGGCATCACGTAACACCTCCGGAATGCGTCGAGCTCACTCCATAAATGTTATACGCAACTTGTACATCTAGACTAAAGAGCTGGCAACCCTATACAGGCCGATGTAAAAACCCGCAACACAATCAGCGGGCAACCTCCTATCGCAGCGGTACCGGGCTATCCGCTCAGTACTGCAACTCCACGAGCGGGCTGCCAACCACCGCCTGGCAAGCGAGAATCCAGCCCTGACGCTGCTCCTCCTCGGAAAGTACCTGGTTGCTGAGCATGCTGGCCTGCCCTGTCACCACCCGGCAACGGCACACACCGCACACCCCCGCACGACAGGCCTGAGGCGGCTCAAGACCTGCCTGCTCCATAGCCTGCAGAACCACCTGCTGACCAACCACCGGCACACTATGTTGACGGCCAGCAAGGGTCACTTTCAGCCGGCTCGCCGTGCCAGGCACATCACGCCGCGTGCTCGTCAGGGCAAAAGATTCCTGATGGATGGCCGACTCGGCGACACCGCGCAGGCGCAGCGCCGCCCTGGCGTTACCCATAAAAGCCTCAGGGCCACAGATAAAAGCCTCGGCTACCGGCCAGCCAGCCAACTGCCTGGCCATTGCCTGACTGTCCGGGATGCCCTGCTGGGCATCAAGCCAGATACACAGCGTGAAGCGCTCCGGGTAAGCCGCCGCAAGACGGGCCAGCTCATCGGCAAAAATCACCGAGTCGCCATCTCTGCAGGCGTAGAACAGCAATACCTGGCCTGTGCCTTGTTGCAGAACCGCCTGGAGAATGGCGCGCAACGGAGTAATGCCGCTTCCTGCGCCCAGTAACAGTACATCCTGATCCAGACTGTCCGGAACGAAGCGGCCTGCGGGCGGCAGCGCCTCCAGCCAGTCACCGGCCTTGAGGTTGTCCAGCAGCCAGTTGGATACCTTGCCGGCCCGGGCGCGCTTGATCGTCACACGCAGCACCCCCTCGCTATCGGGCAACTGTGACAACGAATAACAGCGACGAACGCGGCCCTCCTCGCCCGGCACCTGCACGGTCAGAAACTGCCCTGGCTTGGCAACAAAACGGCTGCGCTGCTCCTGCGGCACCTGCAAGAGCAGCGAGCAGCTGTCGGCGGTTTCTTCATGACGCGCCACCACCCGCAGGCGTGCAAGGGACTGCGCTGCAGCAGGTGCCCCGCTCAGGCGCGGCGCGGCAGGTTCAGCTGCCGGGCCCAGGCGGGATACGCCACGCAGCATCGGCCAGACCAGCGGGCGGCGAAACAGCAGTACATAAAGGATATGCAGGCCAATCAGCCAGAGGCCCAGGTTGGCAAAGAACTCGTGCACCTCTTCGGCATCGCCCATCCAGCCCACGAAATTGATATCGCTGGCAGCGCCAAATACGTCGGGCCCGACACCCGGCAGAACGGCCAGCACATCGCCATTATCGACCATGCCCAAACCAATCAGGCTGGCCATGGCAAAACTGCCCAGCGCCGCGACGGTCAGCCACTTGCCGACAGCCAGGCGTGAGGGCGTTTTGCGCTGTCCCTTCGGCGGCAGCAACTGCGGAAAGCCACGCAAGCGCAGCGGCACGATCAGCAAACGCCACACCAGCAGCACCAGCAGGCCGTAGCCCAGCCAGATATGCAGGGTCTCGGCGTCGTCACCGCTGAGGTAGGCGCCCAGGAAAAAACCGGCCAGTAGCCAGTGAAAGAGGCGAAAACGATTGAAAGCAGCCATGCCGGCAGTCCTCTGGAGTAGATAACCCCCTTATAGAGCTGCCCGCTGAAGTCAAACTGAATGGCCACCCTTGGCCCGATTCAGTTTGGCGTCAGGTTGCACGCCTAGGCTGCGCACACCGCCCATCGGAGAACGCACCATGTCTACCCACTGGATTGTTGCCCTGACCTGCTGTTTGAGCCTGCCAGCCCTGGCAGAAAGCACACATCCCCTGCTGGCGGGCTACGCCGTTCAGGCACGCCAGCAGGCCCCGCAGTTCGCCGGTTTTTCTGCCGAGCGCGGCAAGGCGCTGTATTTCGCCGAGGTGCCGCGTAACGGCAAAACCATGAGCTGCACGACCTGCCACACCGCCGACCCGCGCCAGCCAGGCAAGACACCCGCCCATCGCAACGTTGCGCCCCTGGCGCCCTCAGTCAACCCTGAACGCTTTACCGATCTGCAGAAGGTCGAGAAGTGGTTTCGCCGCAACTGCGACGACGTCTATGCCCGAGCCTGCACCGCGCAGGAAAAAGGCGATTTCATCAACTGGATCGACAGCATCCGATAGGAACCCACCATGAAGACCCTCGCCCTTGCTGCCGTTGGCGGGCTAAGCCTGACCCTGTTAGTGGCCACTATCAGTGTTGCCGATGACGACAACCATAACGGCTACAAACGCCCTAAACGCCTTGCCCTGCCGAGCGACGCACCATTGCTTTGGAAGGAGGAATGTGCGGCCTGCCACATGTTGTATGTCCCCGCCCTGCTGCCAGCTGAGGCCTGGCGCCAGCAGATGCAGACGCTCGAGCAACACTACGGCAGCAACGCCAGCCTGGATGCACAGCAGGCGCGGGAAATCCTCGATTTTCTGCTGCGCAGCTCGGCGGCCAACCGCCTGCCGGTCGAACCCTCAGCGACCGCCGGCGAACCGCCGCGCATCAGCCAGACGCGCTGGTTCGCACACAAGCACGACGAGGTCAGCGTCGCCACGTTTCAGCGCGCCGCCGTGGGCAGCCGAGCCAACTGTGTGGCCTGCCACCATGGTGCCGAACGCGGCGACTTCGACGAAGACCACGTAGAGATTCCACGCTGACACGCATGCCCAGCGGCCTGGCCCGGTGCAGCAGCCGCCTGTTTCAAGACCGGCATGAAGCGTTGGCCCGCCCGCACGGCGTTGCAGCAAAACCGCAAAGACAGCCCTTTCACCCCCTGGAAATCATCCTGCAATGAACAACCACCTGCTGCGCAATGCCCTGCTTCTCTCCGTACTGCTCAACATCGCTCTGCTCGGTGCCGCCGGCTGGCAAAAACTCCGCCATGACGGTTTACCGATGCCCTCCGGCGCAGCGACCGAACTGTCGCGCCAGCTGCAACTGAACAGCAAGCAGCTACAACGCTGGCAAAATAGCGAAGCCCCGTTTCTGGCTTATCTGCGTGCCAGCAACGCCAGCCTCGACGAACACCGCACGCGCCTGATCCAGGCGGTTTTCAGCGAACCCATGGATCGTGCGCTGATCGACAGCGAACAGGCGAAGATTGCCCAGCTGCAGTATGAACAACAGCGCCTGCTCATCGACCAGTGGATAGCGGAACGCGCTATCCTCGAAGCGCCGCAACGTAAACGTCTCGCCGACATACTGAGCAAACAGTCGCTCAGTCCGGCGAGCATCGAACAGTTGCACCGCAGCCTATAGGCGGCGCTGCCTGTTTTCAGCAGATACCCCATGGAGCCTTAGCAATGCGTCCTACAACCCGCGTCCTCACCCTCGCTGCCATACTCGCCAGCAGCCTGGGAAGTATTGGCAGCAGTCTCGCTGCCAGCGACCATCAACATGCTCATGGCGAAGCCACCCAGACGCTGCAGCTCAATGCCGGCAAGCGCTGGACAACCGATGCGGCATTGCGTCAGGCAATGGGCACGATCAACGACGGCATGCACGAAGCGCTGCCGGCCATCCATGAAAACCGCCTGCCGACCGAGCGCTACAGCGAGCTGGCTGAGCTGGTACGCCAGCAGGTCGCCTACATGGTAGAAAACTGCCAGCTGAGCGCCGCGGCCGATGCACAGCTGCACCTGATCATTGCGCAACTGCTCGCCGGCGCCGACGCCATGAGTGGTACCGCGAACGGCCAGCGAGACGGTGCTGTGCGGGTGGTTGGCGCGCTGGGTGACTACGCCAGTCACTTCGCCGACGACAACCTCAAGCCGCTGCAACACTGACGCCCTGGCGTACTGCAACCTGCCCCGCTACACCCTGCCCCCTGGCAGGGTTCAGATGGCCGGGTGATCGGCTTTGCTGGCTGCACCATGCGCGGCCAGCAACTGCAGCCAGTCTGCGACAGGCATTGACCGGCCTGTTGCCGTATGGGTAAAGCCGGCGCCCATTGTTTGCCGTGGCGTTTTCGCCCTCAATGCCGCGTCTGGCTGATGCGTTCACGGCGGGCCACTACATTGCCTTGCTCCCTGCGCAGGTGCACACCGGGGATGCTAAAGCGATGCCCGCTGGGCAGGTAACCGGCGGCATCTTCAAAGGGGTGCAGATTGACCGACGCCATCCACTGCTCGATGCCTTCGTACCAGGGCAGCACCACCAGCCCGGCACCTTCGACCACAGCGGGAAAGCACTCGCGCAATCGCGCCAGGCCACCCATGCAGGCAATCACCCGTTCCTCACACGCGACATAGCATGGCGCAAACAACAGCAGTCCCTCGCCATCGACCGTCAACACTGCACAGTCAGCATCCCTCTGCAATTCACTCATCCCAGCGGCCGTCGTTATGCAGATCGCCCAGCGCACCGGCCAACAGGCAAGCGCGGATTCGCTGTAGTTTGCCCATCATCACTCTCCTCCCCCTCAGGCATCCCATAGCGCATGGCTGTGCCGGGTTGATCACAGCCTGTCGGCCGCTCACTTGCCGGCAGCCTTCACGATATGTAGTGTTTGATGACGTATCTAGGGTGTTTGCCTATACAGGTAAAGTTTTCGAGCACATGGAGTCAGCATGAAACGCAAGCAAGCAATCGCCTCCGTGCGCTGGGATCTGGCGCTGCGCTACCGTTTGATCGAGACCGTAGCCTGGTGGGAAGGCCGCCTGACCACCAATCACCTGATGCAAAGCTTCGGCATCAGCCGCCAGCAGGCGTCGAAGGACATCAACTCGTACATTGCCGAGTACGCGCCGAAGAATCTGGAATACGACAAGCATCTGAAGGGGTATGTGCCGAGCCGGCACTTCAAACCGCTGTTCATCGATGACAGTGCCAGTGCCTACCTGCACCTGCTCAACCAGAATCACGACCGCGCCCCGCACATCGAAGGCCTGGCCTTGGCCTACGCACACACTGAAGTGCTGCGGGTGCCGGATCGCACGGTTCGCCCGGAGTTGCTGCGCCCTCTGCTACGTGCCTGCCGCGAAGGACTGCGTCTGGAGTGTGAGTACGTGTCCTTCAATACCCCGGATGGCGAAACGCGGCTGATCGCCCCGCATACCCTGATCTACACCGGCATGCGCTGGCATGTGCGTGCCTATTGCGAGCGCAATGCCGACTACCGTGACTTTGTGCTGAGTCGCTTTCGCGGCGTTCCCGACCTGATGGATGACCGCTCTACACACGGGCGGGATGCCGATAGCGGCTGGAACACCCCGGTGCAGGTGATCATCGCACCGGACTCGCGCCTCAAGCCGGAACAGCAAGCCATCATCGAGACCGACTACGGCATGCACCAAGGCCAGCTGATAGTCGAGACGCGCGGCGCGCTGGTGCAGTACGTGCTGCAGCGCTACCAGATCGACCCGACCAAGGTGCATGCCAAAGCCACCGCACAGCAGATCGTCGTCGCTAACCTCGATGAACTGCAGCCCTGGCTGTATCACTGAACGCGGAGTTTCCATGGCCACTCAGCCGCTGCACGGACATTAGCCGCACCGCGCTGCACCTCGGCCCGGATCTAGCCAGGCAGGTACGACACAAGCGCGCCTAAAAGGCTTGCCAGTCACCCAACGGCATGCCGCACAAGTCATATGCCCTGGCACGCCCGGCGACATTCAGGCGTGTACCGTCACAGCTCACAGTCAGCTGGCCACCACAACCCGGATGCAGGCAATCCAGTCGTTGCGGGTGTTCGTGAATCTCGTCGAATGAGGCTTGAAAACTCGGCGCGGGCAAATGGAAACACGCCTCGGAACCGCACGCCAGGCAACGATCGCCACTCTGGCGATCCTTCATCAATGACAGCAATCTGCGCAAGCGCAGCAAATCGTTGCTAACGGACTCCAGCTTGAGTTCGGCCTGCAGCAGCTCCCTTGACGCAGGCCGGCGAAACAACCACCACCGTGCGCCGGGTTGCTGCTGACGGAGTAAACGGACGTGCGCCTGCAGCGATGCCTGTTCCGCCTGCAGAGATGGCTCCATGCCGGCTTGCGGTCGCCTTTCCACAGGCACCAGGCTGCTACAGTCGTGGCACCAGCCCATACTCACCGCCATTCGATACTGCTCTTTCTTAACCTGATAAAACCGATATCCCCAAGTCATTGCATCCCAGGCTTTCAGGTCACATCGCGTACAACCATAGGTCAACACAGGCATCGACATTGCGCGCTTCCTCAGTGAAGACAGTCCTGCGGGTCACGCCAAGTTAACGGCCTGCACCGCATAGGCTTGCAGGTGCGCCCCGTAGGCATCCAGCTCGTCGGCCGTCAGTTCGCGCCCCCGCGCATGAGCCGGCAAGGCCAGGCTGAGGTGCAGGTACTGTGCACCGCGCGCGCGCACGGCCGCCGCCATATTGAC
>VFQM010002906.1_pt1 | contig 11780 bp, 10 predicted proteins | sample 3512391 | NCBI WGS metagenome assembly VFQM01 (sample SAMN10412369, study PRJNA504923) | tailings metagenome | isolation source: Replicate 1 from Balatoc abandoned mine | place: Philippines
GCCGCTGCGTGTGGCGGGAACGGGAGATGTCATGTCAGGGCCTCGAGGGAGAACGGTCATCGGGAACGAACTTGTCGCGCGCCGGCATCTGCACGGCGCGCAGCGCCGCGGCGTCGAGCGTCGCGGTGTCGGCAATCACGTCGTTGGCGGCCAACAGATGCGCCACCACGGCGTAGGTCTCGTCCGCCGTCAGCGAGCCCGGCGTGTACAGCGGCATCGCGCGGCGGATGTAGTCGTAGAGCGTGGTCGCGTGCGACCAGTAGTTGCCGATCGTGCGCGGCACGCTGGCATCGGCGGCGAACGCGAAGCTCTCGCCGCGCGGATCGCGCCCGATCAAGGCCGGATACAGCGGTTCGAGCCCCTGCCCCTCGGCGCCGTGGCAGGACGCGCAATGCTGCGCGTAGAGCCGCGCGCCGTCGCGGGCCGAACCGCGGCCCGGCGGCAGCTCGGCGCCCTCGGGGCCGATGTCGCGATCCCAGGCCGCGAGCTGCGCCGGCGTCGCCGCGCTCCCGACGCCGAAGTGTCCCGCCGCGTACTCACGCGGGCGCGGATACGCCGCATCGCCCGTGGCGGGCGTCGCGCGCGTCGCGTCGCCACCGCAGGCAGCCAGCGCCGCAACGATCAACAGACGCGCGCGCATCACGTGAGCCCGTGGAAGGTCACGGCGCCGTCGCGCGCCACCTTCCACCCTACGATCTGGTTGAAGTGATAGTCGGTGCCGATGCCGCGTGCCTCGAGCAGCGCCGAACGCGTGGGCTGCACGAAGCCCGCCTCGTCGGACGCGCGCGAGAGCAGCAGGTGCTCGCCGCCGCGCCAGTCGAACATCCATTGGAAGCGCACGGCCGCCTTGGGCAACGCCAGGCCCATCAACTCGGCGTCCTCCCAACTGCGGCCGCCGTCGGCGCTCACCTCCACGCGCGTCACGCGTCCACGGCCGCTCCAGGCCAGTCCCTGCACCGAGTGCCAGCCGCGCGCGCTGAGCTTCGCCGGATGCGAGGGCGTCGTGATCACGCTCTTCACGTCGTTCTCGAACGTGAACTCACGCGCCGTGTTGTTCGGCAGCGGATCCGTGTACTTCGACGTCTCCCAGCGCGTGCGCCACGGACGCGTGCCCAGTTCGAGACGGCGCAGCCACTTCACGTTGATGTTGCCTTCCCAGCCTGGCAGCAGGAGGCGCAGCGGATAGCCCTGCGCCGGGCGCAGCGGCTCGCCGTTCTGCGCCCACACCACCAAGGCGTCGTCCCAGGCCTTGGCCATCGGCACCGAGCGCGTCATCAGGCAGGCATCGCCGCCCTCGGCGAGGAACCAGCTCGCCTCGGGCTTCGCGCCCACCTCGCGGAACAGCGTCGCGAGCGGGACGCCCGTCCACTCGGAGGTGGAGACCATCCCCGCCACCTTCTGCGCGGTCATCTCGGGCTGCGGATCGCGGAAGGCCGCGCGGCCGTTGCCTGAGCATTCGATGAAGTACGTGCGCGTCACCTGCGGCAGCCGCTTCACGTCGTCGAGCGTCAGCACGACCTCGCGCTCGACGAGGCCGTGGATCATCAAGCGGTGCTTCGCCGGATCGATCACCGGGATGCCGGCGTGATGCCGCTCGAAGTGCAGGTCGGCGGGCGTGATGGGCCCGCTCAACTCCTGCAGCGGCGTGAGCGAGCTGCCGACCGTGAGCCCCGTCTGCGGGCCGCGCACCGGCTTGACGAAGGGCGAGCGCGCGCCGAGCGGGCTGGTCGGCAATCCCTGCAGCGTGGTGGGATCCGCCGGCACGGCAATCGCGGCGTCCTGCGCCATCAGCGCGTCGCCAGGCGCGGCCGCATCGGCGCGCGTGGCGCCGGCAGCCGCTGCACCACCGAGTGCGGCGGCGGCCACCGCGCCGCCGCTGCGGGCGATCATCTCACGGCGAGAGAGCTTGCGCGTCATTCGCCGTCCTCAGCGCGCACCGCGGATGCTCGCCGCGCGCGGCGGCACCGGCACCACCGCGCGCTCCGGCGTGGCGCGCGGCAGGAGCGGCGGCGGCTTGTAGCCGCGATGCCCCGAGCGCAGGTCGTAGGGCACGTCCTTCGGATTGCCGCCCATCGGCCAGTCCTCTTCCTTGGCCGGCGAATCCGGACGCGGCTTGCCGTTGATATACGCCGCGAGATCCCAGGCCTCCTGCTCGGTGAGCGAGCCCGGATTCACCTGCGGCATATTGCGATAGATGAACGCCGCCGCGCGTTCGATGCGCGACATCGACGCGCCGATCGAGTACGAGCGCGGCCCCCAGAGCGGCGGCAGCACGCCCAAGCCCTCGCCGTTGGCGCCGTGGGAGCTGCTGCAGGTCTTCTCCACGAAGAGGCGTTCGCCGCGCTGCGGATCGCCCTCGAGCTCGGTAGGCATCTTCGGCATCGCCGCCGTCGACATATGGTAGCCCGTCGGCACGCCCTGCGAGATGAAGGCCATATACGCGAGCAGGTCTTCCATCTCGCGGCTTTCCTTGGGCAGCGAGTTGCCGGCCAGGGAGCGCGTGAAGCAATAGTTGATGCGGTCCGCGAGGTCGATGACCGCGCCGGTGCGCGACATATACTGCGGGAAGCGCGCGTGGACGCCAGTGAGCGACCCCGCGCTGAGCTTGATGCCGTCGTCCTGATGGCAGGAGGTGCAGCGCAGCCCCGAGGTGGCGTACTGCGGCAGCGACTCCGGCGTGAAGCGCATCAGGTAGAGCCCGCGGCGAATCGAGGCGCCCATCGAGTCGTTCGGGATGTCCGCTTCGCGCGGCGCCGTCCACGCGGCTTCATTGAACGGCGTGTGGGCCGCCACCGCCTGTTCGGCGGGCGTCTCGCCCTTCGCGCAGGCGGCGATGGCGACGAGCGACGCGACGGCGACTGCGTGCAGCGGACGGACGGCGGGGAGGGACCGCAGCATTCCGGGCCTCGGGCTTGGGGGGTGATAGCAAAAGAGCGTACTCCGATATGGTAGTACAGTTTCCCGCCGCCGCGCAAGGCGACCCTCGGCGAATCCCCTACAGCGACTCCTCCCACACCTGATGGCTCGCGCGGCGGCGTTTGGCCAGCTTTCGAGTGACCCCAGCCCATACGCGGGAGGTGTTATGCTCAAGGTCAAGGACCTGATGACGCGCGACCTGCTCACGCTCGCGCCCAACACCACGATCCGCGAAGCCGCGGAGATCCTCGCCACCGAACACGTCAGCGGTGCCCCCGTCGTCCACAACGGACGACCGCTCGGGATGGTCAGTGCCCGCGACCTGCTCGAGTTCATCGCGGCGCTGCCCGCCGAACCCGAAGCCGTGAGCGGCGGGCTCGAGCACGGTATCCTCGACGATCACACCGTCGAGGAGGCGATGGTCCGCGGTCCGCTCACGACCATCGCCCCCGACGCGCCGGCCAACCGCGCCGCGGAGCTGATGCAGGCCGAGCAGATCCATCGCCTGCCCGTCGTCGAGGGCGATCGCCTGGTCGGCATCATCACCACGACCGACCTGGTGAAGGCGGTGGCGGACAAGACGCTCAGTTATCGGACGTTTGTGTTCCCGTAAGGCGAACAGGACGGAAGACTGAAGACGGAAGGTGCCAGCGTTCGCGGCGCCTTCCGTCTTCAGTCTTCCGTCTCGACTCGCTATCCAAGCATCGACCGAATCACGAACCCCACATTCGCCGGCCGCTCCGCGAGGCGGCGCATATACCAGCGGTACCAAGCCTCGCCGTAGGAGATCAGCGTCGCCACGGTCTCGCCCTCGGCCTTGAGCGCCAACTGCTCGCGGTCGCGGATGCCGTAGAGCATATGGATCTCGTACTGCGTGGGCTGCACGCCGAGGCTGCGGGCCTTGGCGATGATACGCCGCAGCAGCGGCACGTCGTGCGTGCCGAGGATCGGCCGGCAGCTGCCGCGCGCCGCGGCCTCGAGCATCTGGCCCGCGATCGCCTCGTAGGCGGCGTCGGTATCGGCCTTCTTGGGATACGCCACGCTGGCCGGCTCCGCGTATGCGCCCTTCACCAAGCGCAGCGTGGGGTTCAGCGCAATCAACGCATCCACGTCCTTCGGCGTGCGATACAGGTACGCCTGCACGGCGAGCCCGGCCCGCGCGTGCACGCCGCGCACCGCGCGATACAGCTCCAGCGTGCGGTCCACCGTCGTGGAGTCTTCCATATCGAGCCACAGCGCGGAACCGACCGCATCGGCCTTGCGCGCGAGCGCGAGGCAGTGCTCGCGGCACTTTTCCAACGACTGGTCGAAGCCGAGCTGCGTGGGCTTGACGCTCACCTCGGCGTCGAGCCCGCGCGCCTTGATGGCATCGAAGAGCCCGAGGTAGTGATCGCGCACGGCATCCGCTTCGCGGATGTCGGTCAGGGCCTCACCGAGCCGCGTGTAGAGCAGCCGACGCCCGGTCTTGGCGATCGCGACACCGGCCGCGAGGCCATCGTCCATCGTCTCGCCGGGCATAAAGGCCTTCGTGGCGCGCTTCACGACGCGGCTCCGCGTCGCGAAACGGTTCAGCGCGTCGCTCTTCGCGGCCGCCAGCAACAACGAACGTCCAAACGCCATATCTCGCTTCGCTCCGAATGATGATCCGACCTGTTCGACGACCGCGGCGCGCGGTCATCCGATGCCTGGAATGCGGGTCAGCTCGCGCAGCTTCGCTTCGAGCGCCAGCTTCTGTTCCTCGAGCCGCGCGCGCTCGGCGTTGATGCGCGTCATCACCTGCGCTCGCGCCTCGTCGGCCTTGGCCCTGGCCTCCGCCACCTGCCGGTCCACGAGCTCGTCGACGCGAGCGCGCACCTGTTGCTCGGCGCGGCGCACTTCGTCGGCCAACTGCGCCTTCAGCGCGTTCGACACCGCCTCGGCGATGTTCGTGCGCACGCGCAGGCGCGGCGCGCGCAGGGTGCCCTCGATCTCCGCATCGATCTCCACGGAGTCCACGCGCGCGATCGCCCGCCACAGCTCGTCCTCGACGAAAGCGGCACGCGCATCGCTGGGCCGCGCACGCGTGGAGTCGCGACGCCAGGTGACCTGCGGCGCGCGCCACAGCCAGCGGCCGCGCAGTTCCTCGCCGCGCCGTTCCAAGGCGACGGTCGAGAGCCCGTTGCCGAGCACGACCTCGCCGCCGAGGCCGCCCAGCGGAAACACCGGGAGCTCGATGCCCGCGAGCTGCGCGGCCAGCGTGTCGCGCACCGGGCTCTGGCGATGGTCAAAGAATCCGTTCACGCGGATGTCGCTGGGCCCCACCTGCCCTTCGCTTCGCGACAGCGCAAAGGTCGTCGGCGCGCCGTAGACCGCCGGTTGCGTCGTGAGCCCGACGATCCGCGCGTCGTAGTTGCCCACCGCGGCGCCTTCGCCGCCCAGCGTCAGCGAGAGTTCCGCCACGCGCATCAGGAACTGCGGATACACCATCTCCTTGGGGAACAACACGTCCGTGCCCGAGGCGCGCACCCGCTGCGGGCCCGGCTGCGTGCGACGCTGCAGGCCTGGCGGCAGGTGTTTCTCGGCGCGGTCCACCCAGTAGAGCACGCCGGCCATCTGCTCGGCGATCAAGTCGCTGAACAGCTGCGGCCCGATGCTCGGCACCTCGAAGCTCGGCAGCTTGAGCAGCGAGCGCGCATAGGCGTAGTCCTCGGTGCGCGCCGCCGGGATCGCCGCGAGGCGCGCCTGCAGTCCGGCCGCGTTGCCGCGGGTTTCGGCCTCGAAGGCCTTCAGGCGGTCGTCAACTTGCCCCAACTCGCGCAGCGTGCGGCGCACGTCCGTCACGGCCTGCCGCGCACCGGGCAGCCCGAGGGTGCGCAGGTTCGCGTTCTGCAGCCGTCGTGCCAAGGCTTCGGCGGAGTCCAGCGTGGGCCGCGGGTCGGCCGCCTGCAGGTCGGCGAGCAGCTTGTCGCGCGCGGTGTCGGCGTAGGCGATCGTGTGCCGCGCCTCGCGCAGCGTCGCCAGCGAGTCGGCACTGATCGCCGCGACGTTCACGCTCTGCGTGAGTGTCGCGAGTTCGAGCGGCGGCACCTTGATCTGGCTCTTGAAGCGCGCGATCACCTCCGACGACGATTCTTCCTCGCCCTCGACCTTCGGCTTGGGCGGCAGCGCACCTGACACCTGCCGCGGCGTGTTGAAGCGGATGCCACGCGCCGCGACCGTGTCGATGACCACCTTCTTCTCGAGCGCCGGCAGCAGCCCGACGTCGAACACGAGCTCCTCGATGTCCACGAGGTTCGTCATCGGCGCGTTGGGATTCGTCACCTGCAGACCTTCGAGCCTCACGTTGCCCGAAAGGATCCCGAGGTCGGCCTTGGCGAGATCCACCTTGGCACCCACGGCCGCCGTGCCGCCCTTCTCCACGGCCAGCTTCAGCGTCCAGTCGGCGAAGAACACGCCCCAGACGACCATCAGCCCGAGCAGCACGCTCAAGGGCAACAGGGCCTTCCAGCGGATGTACTTCACGTGGACGGCCACAGCGTCTGGTACAGCTCCCACATCTTGGAGCCCTTCAGCATCTGCACGATCTTCAGCTGGTTCACGTAGGCCAGCACGTGCGCGCGGTACTTGTCCACCAGCACGCGGAACACGAAGAAGCTCGGCAACACCAGCACGATCCAGCTCACCAGGCTGCCGAGGACGATCGAGTTATTGAGCCGCGAGAGCGCCACCACCGGCGTGTTCACGATCCAGGTGAACGTCGGCGCGAGGCCATCGTTGAGCAGCAGCGCCATCCCGATGCGGTCGAACAGGGGATCCAGCGCGAAGCCCAGCGGCGTCGCGATGGCCCAGCCGAGGAACACTCCCGGGAAGGACACCGTCGTGAGCATCGCGATCGCCAGCACCACGAGGTTGTGCAGCGACAGCAGCGGCGTGAGCCCGAAGCAGAGCCCGATGGCCATTCCCATCGCCACCTGGCCCGGCGTGCCGTCGGAGTTCAGCGCCTTCAGCAGGGTCTGGAGGAACTTGAGGATCAGCATAGCGGGAATTTACCGCCCGGGGGTTTCCGGGGCCACGCGACGGCGGTAGCATCGGGGATGCGTCTCTCCGCTCCGCAGGCCCGCGCCATCGGCCGGTCCCTCGTCGTCGTCCTCGCCGGCGTGCTGCTCGCCGCACAGCCTGCCCGCGTCGCTGCCCAAGGCTACACGCTCTCGCGCGCCGACTCGGCGCTGCTCTACGAGGTGCTCAAGGCGGAGGACCGCCGCGATGCGAACGATCCCGCGCTGAGTCGCGCGGCCGCGCATCCCGACGCGCGCATCGCCCGCGTGGCCCGGCGGGCAATCGCCCGACTCGCCGACTCCACCTTTGCGCAGCGCGATTCGCTCGGCCGTCCCAGCGCCGATCGCGAGCTGCCCAGCTGGCCGGAACCGGAATGGGCCGCGCGCTATCGCGCCCTCGGTGGGCGCGAGGGCGACTGCGCACCGCTGATCGCCGCGTTCGCGGACCCCGCGGCGCAGGTGCGTCAGCGGGCGATCGCCCTCGCGGCGCTGCGCCGCAGCTGCGCCAGCGATGCCGGACTGCCATCGCAGCTGCGCGCGGCAGTCGAGACCGGCCGCGGCGACGTCAACACGCGCCGCCCAGGACAGGCGTCGTGGCAGATCGCGGCGGAAGCGCTGGTTACGCTGGCCCGCGTCGCGCCCGATTCGGCACGCGCGTTCAGCGCGGAGTTCGCGCGGCATCCGCAGCCGCAGCTGCGGCGCGCGGCCGCGCGAGCCGCCGTCTTCACCCGCGATTCGACGCTGCTCGAACGACTGCTCGCTGACCAAGACCCCAACGTGCTCGAGGCCGCCCTCAAGGGCACGGCCACGCTGCGCGGGCATCGCGCCGACTCGCTGTACCGGCGCTTCCTCGGCGCCGACGCGCCGCAGGTGGCGTTGGCAGCCGCCGAGGCGCTCAAGGGCAGCGGCGATACGCTCGCGCTGCGCCTCGCCGCTGACGCGCTCGCCAAGGCCAACACGCGCAACTGGGCCTCAGAACGCGATGTGCGGAACGCGCTGCGGACCCTGCTCGGGCAGCCGGCCACCGAGGCCTGGCAGCCCGGCCAACCGGATCCCCTGCCCTGGGACGCCGTCGCCCTCGCGCTCGGCGAGCGTCGCTACGTGGAAGTGCTCCACTCGCGTCTCCACGGCGGGCGCTCCTTCACCGTGGAGCTTCGTGGCGACATCGCGCCGATCCAAGCGGCGCGCGTGCTCGCGCACGTCCGCGCGGGCCGCTACAACCGCACACGCTGGCATCGCGTCGAGCCGAACTTCGTCATCCAGGGCGGTAGCCCGCACGACAACGAGTACTCAGGCAGCGGGCGCTTCATCGTGGACGAACTCGGCACGCTGGCGCATCCGCGTGGCTCGGTCGGGATGAGCACCCGCGGCCATTCCACCGGCGACCTGCAGTGGTTCGTGAACCTGCGCGACAACGCCCGCCTCGTCGGCGCCTACACGGTCTTTGCCGTCGTCGTGGACGGGATGTCCGTCGTGGACGACGTGATGGAAGGCGACGAGATCTACCTGATGCGCGAGGTCAGCGCGCCTCGTCGAGGCCAGCCCTGAGGTCGCCGAGCAGCGCGATGAGCTGACGCTGCTGAGTCGGGTCGGCGAGGCCCTTGGTGAGTTCCGCCGAGACCTCGTGCAGCACGGGATCCATCTCAGCGAGCAAGCGCAGCCCCTTCGCCGTGATCACGCAGGGCACGACGCGGCGGTCCGACGCCCGTTTCCGCGACACGAGGCCCGCCTCCTCGAGCTTGTCGATGAGGCGGGTGATGCCCGGCGCCTCCTCGATCAGGCGATCGCGCACGGCCAGCGTCGGCAGCCCATAGGGCCCCGCCCCGCGGAGGATGCGCAGCACGTTGTACTGCGGCACCGAGATGCCGAAGGTCTCGACGCGTCGCGCCATCGCCCGACGCACCAAGGCGGCGGTGCGCATCAGCGCCACCACCGCCTCGTCTGCCGGCGTCTCGAACGGCTTGGACTGCTGGAGTTCTTCCTGGAGGGAGCGCCGCGGCATCCCCGAAGTTAGAACCGCAGCGCCAGCGTCGCCAACACGGTGCGCGTCGCCACCGGGAAGAAGTAGCGCGTGCTGCCGTCGGTATAGCCGCTCGCGTACGCGGTCGCGTCGAACAGGTTCTGCACCTGCACGCGCAGCGTCGCGACGTTGAAGCGATACGCTGCGCCGAGGTCGGCGATCGTGAAGGCCGGCGTCACCAGCGAGGCGTTGCCGTCGTTGGCCAGCTGCGACTCGGCCACGTGCCTCGCGCTCAGCGCCAGCTCGAGGCTGGGCAGCGGCGTCCACGCCGCCTGCGCGTTGGCGATCAGCGCCGGCGTGAGCAGCGGCGGCACGTCGCGATAGGTCGTGGACGTCGCCTCGTCGGTGTACTCCTCGATGCGCGCCCGCATCAGCGTCGCGTTGCCGCTGAGCAGCAGCGTCGTGTGCGCCTGGTAGGCCAGTTCGGCTTCAAGGCCCACACGCGACGAACGCGGCACGTTGCGGCGGATCTGGCTGCCGGTCACCGCCACCTGGCCGATCGGCGCGATCTCGTTGCGGAACTGCATTGCGAACGCGTTCACGCTGGCCTGCAGCGCGCCGCGGCGCAGCCGCGCACCGAGCTCCAGGTCGGTGAGGCGCTCCGGCTTGACGCGCGTGAACGGCAGCAACTCGGCGGCCGCGGCGTCATCGAGGTCGTCCGCACCGGCGAACATATCGCTGCGCGTCGGCTCACGGCCGGCCTGGCCCAGCGTGGCGAAGAGCTCGAGCTGCGGACGCAGGCGATACGTGACGCCGACCTTCGGGTTGAGGAAGAGCCAATCCACCGTCGGCGAGCCGAAGCTCGTGCCCGGGCTGGCCTCGTAGCGGAAGGCCGCGCGGCGCAGCTGCAGGTCGGCGTGCCAGTCGAAGGCGCCGCGCGTCACGCTGCCCTTCACGAAGGCGCTCTGCTCCTGCTTGTGGCCGGTGTTGTCGTAGACGCGGTTGTCGAAGTCCGGCGTCACGAACAGGAAGTGGTCGCGCGCGTAGTCGCTGACGTGCGCGCCGGCCGTGAGGCTGCTGCGCTCACCCTGCCAGTTGAGCGTGCTCAGCGCACCATACCACACGTGGTCGAGGTTGAAGCGCCACAGTGTCGGATCGCCGACGTTCACGTCGTACCAGCCGCCGGCGCTGTTGCGGTAGCCGGTGGTCGTGAGCGTCAGGCCGGGCCGCAGCACGCGCGTGTACTGCAGGCTCAGCATCTCCTGCCGGAAGTTGTCGCGCTCGTCCTCGCCCATCGGGTTCGCGCGCGGGTTCGCGGCCAACTCGGCCTCGCTCGGCGCGTAGTAGGCCAACTGCATCCGCGAGCGGCCGGCGAAGCCGGTGAACTTGAGCGCGTCGCGCTCGCCGAACCATCCGAACGACAAGAAGCCCGACGCGGCGCGGTTGCCGGAGTGCTCGCGGAAGCCGTCCGTCTCCTGCGCGGAGATGCGGCCGTAGGCGGCGAAGCGCCCCACGGCACCAGTGGCGGCCTCGACGCTCGTGCGCCGCGTGCCCCAGGAGCCGCCGCTCACCTGCACCTCGCGGAACTTCGGCGTGGCCAGCAGCGGCAGCGACTCGAAGTCCAGCGAGCCGGCGAAGGCCGCCGTGCCGAAGGCGCTCGAGCCCACGCCGCGCTGCACGCGCACGGAGTGCATCGAGTTCATAAAGTCCGGCACGTTCGAGAAGTACAGCACCTGGTCTTCGGGATCGTTCAGCGGCACGCCATCCACGGAGATGCTGAGGCGCGTCTGGTCGACGCCGCGCAGGCGGATGGAGCTATAGCCGCTGAAGGTGCCGGCGTCCGATGCGGCGGTGATGCCGGTGGCGCCGAGCAGCGCGAGCGGCGCGTCCTGACCTACATAGGTACGCTCGATGGTCGCGCGGTCGAGGACCGTCTGCGACGTGGGGGTCGCGCCGCCGGCGCGCACGGCGCGCACGACGAAGGTCTCCAGCGTGTCGCGGGCGGCGGTGGAGTCGCGGGATGCCGGCGCCTGCGGCGCAGTCGGGCGGCCCTGCTGTGCGCCCAACGGCAGGGCGGCAGCGGCGGTGATGATGCTGATCAACACGGTCTGACGAAACATCTGCGGTGTCCTCGGACAAGAAAGTGAGAACGCCGAAGTGCTGGGCCTCACCGCAGGCGCCGCGCGTCGCAGAAACACGACGGCCACGCCCCCGGTGAGCGGGTGGCGTGGCCGCAGAGACGCGACTCCGACACTCGCCGCACTCCCTACGCCGGTCTAAACCGGGTCAGGTTCCAAGAGTGTTTCTCAACTTCGCGGACGCGAAGTACCCCTGGCGGCTGAATACAAGACTAAAGACGGAAGACTGAAGACGGAAGGGGATTCTCATCCGTCATCCGTCATCCGTCATCTACTCGCCACTTCTGGCGTCGCTGCCGGCTTTGCCGATGGACGCTCCGCGGTGTGGCCGTCGTCGCCCTCGGGCAATCGTCCGGCCAACAGTTCACTCATCGGGCGTGTCGTCTCGAACTGCGCGAGCACGATGCGCAGGATCGCCGTGAGCGGCGCGGCGAGCAGCATCCCGACCACGCCCCAGAGCAGGCCCCAAAACACGAGGGCCGCGAGGATCGTCACGGGGCTGAGGTTCAGGTTCTGCCCCATCAGCAGCGGATCGATGCCGTTGCCGATGATCAGCTGTACCATCGTCATCAGCACGACCAGCGCGATGACCGGGCCCAGCGTGTCGTACTGCACGAGCGCGAGCGGGATGGGCAACAGCGTCGCGACGATGCTACCGATGCTCGGGATGAAGTTCAGCACGAAGGTCACGACGCCGAACACCAGCGCCAGCTCGATGCCGAACGCCGAGAG
>VFQM010002907.1_pt1 | contig 11777 bp, 11 predicted proteins | sample 3512391 | NCBI WGS metagenome assembly VFQM01 (sample SAMN10412369, study PRJNA504923) | tailings metagenome | isolation source: Replicate 1 from Balatoc abandoned mine | place: Philippines
TGACGCCGGCGACGAGGTCCATCGCGCCGCCCATGCCCTTGACCATCTTGCCGGGCACCATCCAGTTCGCCAGGTCGCCCTGGTCGGTGACCTCCATCGCGCCCAGGATGGCCAGGTCGATGTGGCCGCCGCGGATCATCGCGAAGGAGTCGTGGCTGCCGAAGTAGCTGGCGCCGGCGCGCGCGGTGACCGTCTGCTTGCCGGCGTTGATCAGGTCGGCGTCCACCTCGTCCTCGGTCGGGAACGGGCCGATGCCGAGCAGGCCGTTCTCGCTCTGCAGCCACACGTTGATTCCGTCCGGGATGTAGTTGGCCACCAGCGTGGGCAGGCCGATGCCGAGGTTGACGTAGGCGCCGTCGGTGAGTTCGCGGGCGGCGCGCTGCGCCATCTGGTCGCGGGTCCAGGCCATTATTTCGCTCCTCGCACGGTGCGCTGCTCGATGCGCTTCTCGGGGGTCGGGTTGACGACGATGCGGTCGACGTAGATGCCCGGCAGGTGCACGTGGTCCGGGTCGATCGCGCCGACCTCGACCAGTTCCTCCACCTCGGCCACGCAGACCTTGCCGGCCATGGCGCAGGCCGGGTTGAAGTTGCGGGCGGTCTTGCGGAACACCAGGTTGCCGGCCGCGTCGGCCTTCCAGGCCTTCACCAGCGAGACGTCGGCGCGCAGCGCCGTTTCCATCACGTACCACTGGCCATCGAACTGCCGCGTCTCCTTGCCCTCCGCCACCACCGTGCCGTAGCCGGTGCGGGTGAAGAAGGCCGGGATGCCGGCGCCGCCGGCGCGCAGGCGCTCGGCCAGGGTGCCCTGCGGGTTGAACTCGAGCTCGAGTTCGCCGGCCAGGAACTGCCGCTCGAATTCCTTGTTCTCGCCCACGTAGGACGAAATCATCTTGCGGATCTGCCGCGTGGCCAGCAGCTGGCCCAGGCCGAAGCCGTCCACGCCGGCGTTGTTGGAGATGGCGGTGAGGCCGGTGACGCCGGAATCGCGCAGCGCCGCGATCAGGGCCTCGGGGATGCCGCACAGGCCGAAGCCGCCGACCGCGAGGGTCTGGCCGTCGGCCACCAGGCCGGCGAGCGCGGCCTGGGCGCTGGGGAACACTTTCGGATGCCTGCCGCCGGGGGCGGGCGCGGTCGTCGGGCTCATGGGCACAACCTCTGCGTCGGGACGGCGCATTGTAGCGGCCGGCCCGCGCGGGCGGGATCGTACCTTCGGGCGGGGCGGTCAGCCGCCGGCCGGGGGCGGGTCCTGCGGGCTGCTGCGGTGCACGGCCCGGACCACGAAGGGCGGCCGGCGCTTGGCCTCGATGTAGGTGCGGCCGACGTACTCGCCGATCACGCCCAGGGCCATCAGCTGCACGCCCGAGAGGAACAGGATCATGGACATCAGCGAGGCGTAGCCCGGCACGTCCACGCCGTGCAGCAGGGTGCGGGCGATGATGACGGCGCCGTAGACGAAGGCCACCAGGGCCACCAGCGCACCGGTCAGGGTGGCCACGCGCAGGGGCATGGTCGAGAACGAGGTGATGCCCTCGATCGCGTGGTTGATCATCGTGCGCGCCTTGAACTTGGCGTCGCCGGCCACGCGCTCGGGCCGCTCGTAGTCGATGGCCTCGGTGCGGAAGCCGGCCCAGGCGAACAGGCCCTTCATGAACCGTCGGTTCTCCGGCAGCGCCTTCACCACGTCCACGACCGCGCGGTCCATCAGGCGGAAGTCGCCGACGTTCTCCGGGATCGGCACGTCCGAGACCCGGCCCATCAGCCGGTAGAAGGCCAGCGCCGTGTTGCGCTTGAGCCAGGTGTCGTGGCTGCGGTCGGCGCGGCGCGCCAGCACGACCTCGGCGCCGGCCTGCCAGCGGCGCACCATCTCCGGGATCAGGGCCGGCGGGTCCTGCAGGTCGGCGTCGATCGGGACCACCGCGTCGCCGCGGGCGTGGGCCAGGCCGGCGCTGACCGCGGCCTCCTTGCCGAAGTTGCGCGACAGGTCCACGACGACCAGCTCGAACACCCGGCTGCGGAAGGCGCGGGCCTGCTCGACCGTGTCGTCGCGGCTGCCGTCGTTGACGATCACGACCTCGGAGCGGCACGGCAGCGAGGCCAGCACCGGCTCCAGGGCCGCGAGGGCGTGGCCGATGGCCTCGCCCTCGTTGTAGGCCGGGACCACGACCGACAGCAGCTTGCTCATCGCGGGGCTCCCGTGGGCGCCGGCCTCAGGCCAGCGCGTGTTCCAGTTCGGCGCGCAGGTCGGCGACGTCCTCGACGCCCACGCTCAGGCGCACCAGGGCGTCGCTGATGCCGAGCGCGGCGCGGCGCTCCGGCGGCACCGAGGCGTGGGTCATGATGGCCGGGTGGTTGACCAGGCTCTCGACGCCGCCGAGCGATTCGGCCAGGGCGAACAGCTCGGTGCGCTCGCAGAAGCGCTTGGCGGCCTCGAAGCCGCCCTTGAGCACGAGGCTGACCATGCCGCCGAATCCGTCCATCTGCCGCTTCGCCAGCGCGTGCTGCGGATGCGAGGCCAGGCCCGGGTAGATCACCTTTTCCACCTTCGGGTGCGACTCGAGCCAGGTCGCCAGCGCCATCGCGTTCTCGCAGTGCGCCTTCATGCGCAGGTGCAGGGTCTTGAGGCCGCGCAGCGCCAGGAAGGAATCGAAGGGGCCCTGCACGCCGCCGACGGCGTTCTGCAGGAAGGTCATCTTCTCCTGCAGTTCGGCATCGTCGCCGACCACCACCATGCCGCCGACGATGTCGCTGTGGCCGTTGAGGTACTTGGTGGCCGAGTGCATCACCAGGTGCGCGCCGAGCTCGAGCGGGCGCTGCAGGATCGGCGAGCTGAAGGTGTTGTCCACCGCGAGCAGGATGCCGCGCTTGCGGCAGAACTCCGCCAGGCGGGCGATGTCCACCAGCTTGAGCATCGGGTTGGTCGGCGTTTCGCACCAGACAAGGCGCGTGTTCGGCTTCACCGCGGCCTCCAGCGCCGCCATGTCGTCGAGGTCCACGAAGCTGAAGTCCAGGCCGGCGCTGCGCCGGCGCACGCGCTCGAACAGGCGGAAGGTGCCGCCGTAGACGTCGTCCATGCAGACCACGTGGCTGCCGCTGTCGAGCATCTCCAGCACGGTCGAGGTGGCCGCCAGGCCGGAGGCGAAGGCGTAGCCGCGCGTGCCGCCCTCCAGCGCCGCGACGCAGCGCTCGTAGGCGAAGCGCGTGGGGTTGTGGCTGCGCGAGTACTCGAAGCCCTGGTGCACGCCGGGGCTGGACTGCACGTAGGTCGAGGTGGCGTAGATCGGCGTCATCACCGCGCCGGTGCTCGGGTCGGGATGCTGGCCGGCGTGGATGGCGCGGGTGCCGAGGCCGTGGTGCTTGCTGTCGCTCATGGGGTCGTCCGTGGGTGGCGGGGCGCGGCGCTCAGGCGGCGCGGCGGCGCAGGTAGTTGAGCAGGTCGATGCGGGTGATCAGGCCGAGGAACTTCGGGCCGTCCATCACGATGGCGACGTGGCCGCGGTCGAACACCGGCAGCAGGGCCTCCATCGGCGCGGTCACCTCCAGCTGGTCGAGCTTGCGGACCATGGCGGTGGCGACCGGTTCGCGGAAGCGGGCCTCGACGCCATAGACGTGCAGCAGCACGTCCGATTCGTCGACGATGCCGACGATGCGGTCGCCGTCCATCACCGGCAGCTGCGACACGTCGTACATCTTCATGCGCTGGTAGGCCACGTGCAGGGTGTCGTTCGGGCCGACCACGACGGTATCGCGCTGGGCGTAGGGCCGCAGGATCAGGTCGCGCAGGTCGCCGTGCTGCGGACGCTCGAGGAAGCCCTGGTCGAGCATCCAGTAGTCGTTGAACATCTTCGAGAGGTACTTGTTGCCGGTGTCGCAGACGAAGACCAGCACCTTCTTGGGCGTGGTCTGCTCGCGGCAGTACTTCAGCGCCGCGGCCAGCAGGGTGCCGCTGGAGCTGCCGCCGAGCACGCCTTCCTTGAGCAGCAGCTCGCGGCCGGCCAGGAAGCTTTCCTTGTCGGTGATCGCGTAGGCCTTCTTCACCCGCGAGAAATCCGAGATCGGCGGCAGGAAATCCTCGCCGATGCCCTCGACCAGCCAGCTCGCCGACTTCTCGCTCAGCGTGCCGCGGTTGATGTACTCCTCGAGGATGGAGCCGACCGGGTCGGCCAGCACCAGCTCCAGGCCGGGCGCGACCTTCGCGAAGTAGCGCGACAGGCCGGTCATCGTGCCCGAGCTGCCGCAGCCGAACACGATCGCGTCCAGGTCGCCGCCCATCTGCCGCCAGATCTCCGGGCCGGTGCCGGCCTCGTGCGCGGCCGGGTTGTCCGGGTTGCCGAACTGGTTGATGAAGTACGCGCCGGGCGTTTCGCGGGCGATGCGCTCGGCCATGTCCTGGTAGTAGTCGGGATGGCCCTTGGCCACGTCCGAGCGGGTCAGCACGACCTCGGCGCCCATCGCGCGCAGGTTGAAGATCTTCTCCCGGCTCATCTTGTCCGGGACCACGAGCAGCAGCCGGTAGCCCTTCTGCTGCGCGACCAGGGCCAGGCCGATGCCGGTGTTGCCGGCGGTGCCTTCGACGATGGTCGCGCCCGGCTTGAGGTCGCCGCGCGCCTCCGCGGCCTCGATCATCTGCAGGCCGATGCGGTCCTTGATCGAGCCGCCCGGGTTCATGTACTCGAGCTTGAGGTAAAGCTCGCAGACGCCCGTGTCCAGGTGCTGGGCCTTGACGATGGGCGTTTCGCCGATGAGTTCGAGGACGTTCTGGTGGACCGGCATGCGGGGCTTCTTGGTGCGGCACGGCGGCCGGGGCGCCCGATTCTAGCAGCGGCCCCGCGGGGCCCGGCACCCGTTGCGGGTGCCCGTGCGGATCACGCCGGTGGGCGGGTGGCGGCGGCCCGACGAGGGAGGGCCGCCGCCACCCGCGATGAACTCAGTGCTTGCGCTGGTCGAACATTCGCGTGAGGCGATCCTTGGCCTGCAGCTTCTCGCGCTTCATGCGCGCCAGCGTGCCGTCGTCGACCGGAAGCACGCCCAGCTCGGCGTCCAGCACCTGCTTATCGAGTTCGCGATGTCGGTGGTAGAGCTGGCGGAATTCCGGGTCGCTCTTCATCAACGCGTCGACATCCTGCTGCGGTTGCCCTTCAAACATCGGAATGACCTCCTCCAGAAACGCGAACGCCCCGGCCGGATCGGGCCAGGGCGCGGCGGATTGAGACAAAGGTCAGGTCGCTTTCGCGGGCGGCGCCCACCGGCAGCGCGCCCGCCCGGGCTTTGCTCGGGGCGGTGCACTCCGCGGGGACGAGGTCTGCTGTCATCGGCCTGGCTCGGTGATCCCGGAAGCAGGCGCTCCCGGGACTCCGAACCTACTCCCCTGCCCCGGGAGTGGCAAGCCGGGATGCAAGTCATTGAACTGGAAAGAAAACACCCCGGGAGGCGCCCGGGGTGCGGAGGCGGGGCGGGCGTCGCCGAATCAGTGACTTAGCCCGGGGCCCAGGCGCAAGTCACTGATTGCAAAGTCACTCGACGATGACCTCGACGCGCCGGTTGCGGGCCCGGCCGTCGGCGCTGCCGTTGTCGGCCACCGGGCGCTCGGCGCCCCGGCCGACGGCGCTCATGCGGCCGCCGGGCACGCCGGCCTCCTCGAGCACGCGGCGCACGGCGTCCGCGCGGCGCTTGGACAGGGCCTGGTTCGCGGCGGCCGCGCCCTGGCTGTCGGTATGGCCCTCGATGGTGATCCGGCCACCGGCCGCGAGCCGGCCGGCCAGGGCCTGCAGGCTGGCGCGGGCCGGCGCGGTGAGCGTGGCGCTGCCGCTGCCGAAGGCGTTGCCGGCCAGGGTGTAGATCGTCTTGCCGCCCTCGCGGCGGGACGGCGGCGGCTCGGCGCCGGCCATGTCGCCGGCGGCGACGGCGGCGGCGAGTTCGGCCTCCTCGCGGGCCAGCTCGGCCTCGCGGGCGCGGGCGGCGGCGAGCTTGCGCGCCTGCTCGGCCTCGGCCGCCGCGGCCTCGACGGCGGCGGTGCTCTCGGCGGTGGTGCGCTCGAGTTCGCGCTGCAGGGCTTCCTCGCGGGCCAGGGCCGCCAGGCGCAGGCGCTCGTTCTCGCGGCGCGCGCGCTCGGCCTCGCGCCGGCTGGCCTCGAGCATGATCTGGTCGCGCTCGGCATCGAGCTGGGCGGACTGGCTGGCCAGCAGTTCCGCCTCGGCGGCCAGGCGCGCGACCTGGATGCGGACCGAGGCCAGGGCCAGGGCGTGCTCGCGGTCGCGGCGCTTGGCGGCGGCCGCGGCCTCGAGGGCCTGGCGCGCCTGCAGGCGTTCGACGCCACCGAGGTCGGCCAGCGAGGGATCGCCGTCGAGGGCGCCGAGCTCGGCGCCGAGCCGGGCCACGGCCTGTTCGTGCAGTTGCGCGGCGGACTGGGCCAGGGCGGGCGGCGCGGCCAGGGCCAGCAGGAGCGCAAGCGCGGCCGCGCGGGTCGGGATCAGGCTCGTTCGCATGTCAGCGGCCCTCGTTGACGATCAGGCGCCGGCGCAGGTCGGCGTTGCGGGCGGACTTGCTGTCGACCTCCTCGCGGGCCGCGTCGAGCCGGGCCTTGGCGCGGGCCAGGTCGGCGTTCGCGGCGGCGGCCTCGGCGAAGCGCTCGGCATCGCGCTTCTTGCGGCGCTCGAGGGCGTCGCGGGCCTGCTGCAGCTGGACGCGGGCGGACTGCAGGGTCTCGGCGGCCTCGCCGCGCGGCGCGGCGCGTTCGGCCAGGGCCACGGCGCGCTCGGCCTCGGCCAGGCGCAGGGCCGGATCGGCCAGGGCCGGGGCCGCGGAAAGGGCGAGCGCGAGGGCCAGCGCAAGATGGATTTTTGGCGGGGATAGTGTCATAACGCGGACTCACGGACGGGCGTCGGCAGAGGCGTAGTGTAGCCCCCGGCCCGGCCGACGGGGACCACAGGGAATCCAAGGACTAGCACATGGACATCGGCTACTTCCTGAAGCTGATGACGGAAAAGAACGCGTCGGACATGTTCCTGACGACCGGCGCGCCCGTCTACATCAAGGTCGAAGGCAAGCTCTATCCGCTCGGCAACACCGGCCTGCCGGCCGGCATGGTCAAGAAGATCGCGTACTCGCTGATGGACGAGGGCCAGGTCCCCGCCTTCGAGCGCGACCTCGAGTTCAACATGGCCATCGCGGTCAAGGACACCGGCCGCTTCCGCGTCAACGTGTTCAAGCAGCGCGGCGAAGTGGGCATGGTCATCCGCGCCATCAAGAGCGAGATCCCGAGCATCGACCAGCTCAAGCTGCCGAACGTGCTCAAGGACATCGTGATGGAGCAGCGCGGCCTGGTGCTGGTGGTCGGCTCCACCGGCTCGGGCAAGTCCACCACGCTGGCGGCGATGATCGACCACCGCAACAGCAACTCCACCGGCCACATCCTCACCATCGAGGACCCGATCGAGTTCCTGCACAAGCACAAGAAGTCGATCGTCAACCAGCGCGAGGTCGGCCTGGACACCCACGCCTTCCACAACGCGCTCAAGAACGCCATGCGCGAGGCGCCGGACGTCATCCTGATCGGCGAGATCCTCGACGCCACCACGATGGAATCGGCGATCGCCTTCGCCGAGACCGGCCACCTCTGCCTGGCCACCCTGCACTCGAACAACGCCGACCAGACCCTGGACCGCATCCTGAACTTCTTCCCGGAGACGGCCCACAAGAACGTGCTGATGAACCTGTCGCTGAACCTCAAGGCGGTCATCAGCCAGCGCCTGGTCATCGGCAAGGACGGCAAGCGCCTGCCGGCGGTCGAGATCCTGATCAACACCCCGATGATCCGCGACCTGATCCGCCGCGGCGAGGTGCACGAAATCAAGGAAGCGATGGACAAGTCGCTGCAGGAGGGCATGCAGACCTTCGACCAGTCGCTGTTCCGCCTCTACAAGGAAGGCAAGGTCGAGCTGGAGGAGGCGCTGCGCAAGGCCGACTCGCGCGATGGCCTGGCGCTCAAGATCCGCCTGTCCGAGGGCGGCACCGGCGAGCACGACCCCTACGCCGACATGTACGGCGGCAGCGGCGGTTCCCAGGGCTTCTGAGCCCGGCGGCAACGCCCTTTGCACCGACGCCCCGGCCTTCGCGCCGGGGCGTTCGTTTTCCGGGGGCCGGCGCTCAGCCGGCCTTGGGCGCGTCCGGCTGGTTCTCCGGGCGGGCGGCCTCGAAGGCCGGCTCGGCCAGGCAGGCGGCGGTGATGCGCCGGATGGTCGGGAACGGCGCCAGGTCCACGCCGAAACGCTCGGCGTTGAAGACCTGGGGCACCAGGCAGCAGTCGGCCAGGGTCGGCATCTCGCCGTCGCAGAAGGTCCCGGTCGAAGGATGGTCGTCGAGCACCTGCTCGACCGCGGCCAGGCCGGCCCCGACCCAGTGCCGCACCCAGGCCTCGCGCTCGGCCTGCGGCACGTTCCAGGTGTTCTCGAAGAACTGCAGCACGCGCAGGTTGTTCAGCGGGTGGATGTCGCAGGCGATCATCTGCGCGATCGCGCGCACGCGCTGGCGGTCGCGGGCGACGGCCGGCATCAGCGGCGGCGTCGGCCAGGTCTCGTCGAGGTATTCGATGATCGCCATGGACTGGCGCAGCACGCGGTTGCCATGCAGCAGCACGGGCACCAGCTCCTGCGGGTTGAGGTCGGCGTAGGCGCGGGTGTGCTGCTCGCCGCCGTCCTTGAGCAGGTGCACGGGCACGACCTCGTGCGCCAGGCCCTTGAGGTTGAGCGCGATGCGCACCCGGTAGGCGGCGCTGGAGCGCCAGTACGAATAAAGCCGGATCGAGCCGGTGTTCATGCGTCCCTCCCCCTCGCGCTGGCCCGGTCGAGCCGCCGGGTCCGCCCACAGCATACGCCCGCCGCCCCCGGTGTAGGAGGGCCTCCAGGCCCGACCCGTTCGTTCGCCCGTCGACCCGCGGGTCGGGCCTGGAGGCCCTCCTGCGGGCCGGTGGGCTCAGGCCTTGGCGATGACCTGCTCGATCGCGCCGAAGATGTCGGCGCCGTCGCGGGCCTTCATCTCGATGCGCACCGTGTCGCCGAAGGACATGAAGGGCGTGCTGGGCTTGCCGTCGCGCAGGGCCTCGACCGTGCGCAGCTCGGCGAAGCAGCTGGCGCCCAGCGAGGTGTCCTCGTTGGCCACCGTGCCCGAGCCGACGATCGTGCCGGCCGACAGCGGGCGGGTCTTGGCCGCGTGCGCCACCAGCTGGGCGAAGTCGAACTGCATGTCCACGCCGGCCTCGGGCGCGCCGAACCACTTGCCGTTGATGTGCGTCACCAGCGGCAGGTGCACCTTGTTGCCCTGCCAGGCCTCGCCCAGTTCGTCCGGCGTCACGAACACCGGGCTCAGCGCCGAGCGCGGCTTGGACTGCAGGAAGCCGAAGCCCTTGGCCAGCTCGTTGGGGATCAGGTTGCGCAGCGAGACGTCGTTGACCAGGCCGATGAGCTGGATGTGCAACGCGGCCTGCGCCGGCGTGGCGCCCTGGGGCACGTCGTCGGTGACCACCACGACCTCGGCCTCGAGGTCGATGCCGTAGGCCTCGTCGGCCACCAGCACCGGGTCGCGCGGGCCGTAGAAGCCGGCGCTGACCGCCTGGTACATCAGCGGGTCGGTGTAGAAGCTCTCGGGCACCTCGGCGCCGCGCGCCTTGCGCACGCGCGCCACGTGCGGCAGGTAGGCGCTGCCGTCCACGAACTCGTAGGCGCGCGGCAGCGGCGCGGCGAACTGGCGGAAGTCCACCGCGAACACCGGCTCGCCGTTGATGGTCTCGGCCCTGGACAGCTCCAGCGCCTCGTACACGCCGTTCAGGCGCGGCGCGGCATTGGACCAGTCCTCGAGCGCGCGCTGCATCGTCGGCGCGATGCCCGGCACGCGCACCGCGCGCGACAGGTCCTTCGACACCACCACCAGCGTGCCGTCGCGGCCGCCTTCCTTGAGGGATCCGAGCTTCATCCGTGTCTCCTGTGGGGCGCGCGGTTCAGCGCTTGCCCGGGTCGAAATGCTTCTTCAGGCCCTGCCAGCAGGCCTGGTAGTCGCGCTGGCGGGTCGCCGCCGACAGCGCCTGCGCGGTCGGGCGGATCACGTTGCGCGACTCGAACATGAAGGCCATGGTGTCCTTGATGACGTCGGGCTTCGACAGGTCGGCCGTGGTGGCCTTCTCGAAGGTCGCCGCGTCGGGGCCGTGGCCGCTCATCGAATTGTGCAGCGAACTGCCGCCGGGCACGAAACCCTCGGCCTTGGCGTCGTAGGCGCCGTGCACCAGGCCCATGAACTCGCTGGCGATGTTGCGGTGGAACCAGGGCGGCCGGAAGGTGTCCTGGGCCACCAGCCAGCGCGGCGGGAAGATCACGAAGTCGATGTTGCTCACGCCCTCGCTGTCGCTGGGCGAGTGCAGCACCAGGAAGATCGACGGATCCGGGTGGTCGTAGCTGATCGAGCCGATGGTGTTGAAGCGGCGCAGGTCGTACTTGCTGGGCGCGTAGTTGCCGTGCCAGGCCACCACGTCCAGCGGCGAGTGGCCGATGTCGGCGCGCCACAGCCCGCCCTGGAACTTCCCGACCAGCTCGAAGGCGCCTTCGCGGTCTTCGAACGCCGCCACCGGCGCGAGGAAATCCCGCGGGTTGGCCAGGCCGTTGCTGCCGATCGGGCCGAGGTCGGGCAGCTTGAACATGGCGCCGAAGTTCTCGCAGACGTAGCCGCGCGCGGCGCCGTCGGGCAACGAGACGCTGAAGCGGAGGCCGCGCGGGATCAGCGCGATCTCCTGCGGCTCGACCTCCAGCGTGCCCAGCTCGGTGGCGATGCGCAGCCGGCCCTGCTGCGGCACGATCAGCAGCTCGCCGTCGGCGTCGTAGAAGTAGCGGCCGTCCATGTCGCGGTTGGCGGCGTACAGGTGCACGCCCATGCCGCCCTGCCCCGGGCCGCCGTTGCCGGCCATGGTGAACAGGCCGTCGAGCCAGTCGGTCGGCGCCTCCGGCATCGGCGGCGGGCTCCAGCGCAGCTGGTCCGGCGTCACCGGCCCGTGGCCGAAGTCATTGTGGAAGGTGGCGTGGGCCATCAACGAAAACGGCCCGTGCATGGCCGCCGGGCGGATGCGGTACATCCACGTGCGGCGGTTGCTGTGCCGCGGCGCGGTGAAGGCCGTGCCGCTGATCTGCTCGTTGTACAGCCCGTACGGGCAGCGCTGCGGCGAGTTCCGGCCTTCCGGCAGCGCTCCCGGCAGCGCCTCGGTCGCGAACTCGTTCCCAAACCCACTCAGGTACGTCAGGCTCATCGTCGGCTTCCGTTTCTGCATTCTTGACGCGGATCGACGCGGATGAACACGGATAGAGCGGAACCACTCAAGAATCCCTTGCCTGATCCGCTCTTATCCGCGTTTATCCGCGTCCAAAACGCTCTTTCGCTCAGATCACGCCGCGGCGCATCTGGTCGCGCTCGATGGACTCGAACAGGGCCTGGAAGTTGCCTTCGCCGAAGCCCTCGTTGCCCTTGCGCTGGATGATCTCGAAGAAGATCGGGCCGATCGCGTTCTGGGTGAAGATCTGCAGCAGCTTGCGGGTCTTGGTCTCGGGATCGGCGTCGATCAGGATCTTGTTCCGGGCCAGGCGCGGCACGTCCTCGCCGTGGTTGGGGATGCGCTGGTCGATCACGTCGAAGTAGGTGTCCGGCGTGTCGAGGAACTCGACGCCCTTCGCCCGCATCGCCTCGACGGTGGCGTAGATGTCGTCGGTGAAGCAGGCGATGTGCTGGATGCCCTCGCCCTTGTAC
>VFQM010002908.1_pt1 | contig 11777 bp, 13 predicted proteins | sample 3512391 | NCBI WGS metagenome assembly VFQM01 (sample SAMN10412369, study PRJNA504923) | tailings metagenome | isolation source: Replicate 1 from Balatoc abandoned mine | place: Philippines
AAAGACCCGTTATCCAGTGGATCGAAAGGCTGCTCCGCTTAAGTGAACAGCATTACGACCATTGGTCGGGCTTTTTTATACGAGGCGCACTTACATGTTGGGGTAGTTCGGGCCGCCAGTGCCTTCCGGGGCTACCCAGGTGATGTTCTGTGCAGGATCCTTGATGTCACAGGTCTTGCAGTGCACACAGTTCTGCGCGTTGATCTGGAAGCGCTTGTTGCCGTCTTCCTGGGTGACCACTTCATAGACCCCGGCCGGGCAGTAACGTTGTGCCGGTTCGTCATAGAGCGGCAGGTTCTTGCTCAGCGGAATGCTCGGGTCGGTCAGCTTCAGGTGGCAGGGTTGTTCCTCTTCATGGTTGGTATTGGAGAGGAATACCGAGCTGAGCTTGTCGAAGCTGAGTTTGCCATCCGGTTTCGGGTAGTCGATCTTCGTGCATTCGGCAGCCGGCTTCAGGCAGGCATAGTCCGGCTTGTTGTCATGCAGGGTGAAGGGGATCTTGCCACCGAACCAGTTCTGGTCAATGTAGTTGAAGGCTCCGCCCAGCAGTGCGCCGAACTTGTGGATGGCCGGGCCGAAATTGCGGCTGCGGAACAGTTCGTCGAACAGCCAGCTGCTCTTGAAATTGTCGACGTAGCTAGTCAGCACATCACCGCCTTCCTTGCCTGCAAGGAGAGCTGCAGCAACCGCTTCCGCAGCCAGCATGCCAGATTTCATGGCGGTGTGGCTGCCCTTGATCTTGGCGAAGTTGAGGGTGCCGAGATCGCAACCGATCAATGCGCCGCCCGGGAACACCATCTTGGGCATCGAGTTGATGCCGCCTTTGCAGATGGCGCGTGCGCCATAGGCGACGCGCTTGCCGCCTTCCAGGTACTGCTTGATAACCGGGTGGTGCTTGTAGCGCTGGAATTCATCGAAGGGCGACAGGTGCGGGTTGGCATAGGACAGGTCGATGATCAGGCCAACGACTACCTGGTTGTTCTCCAGATGGTAGAGGAACGAACCACCGGTGTTTTCCTTGCCCATGATGTCCAGCGGCCAGCCGGCGGTGTGCACCACCAGGCCCTGCTCATGCTTGGCCGGGTCGATGTCCCAGATTTCCTTAATGCCAATGCCGTAATGCTGGGCGTCGGCTTCGCTGTCCAGGTTGTATTTCTTGATCAGCTGCTTGCCGATGTGGCCACGGCAGCCTTCGGCGAACAGCGTGTACTTGGCACGCAGTTCCATGCCCGGGGTGTAGTAGCCTTCCTTCGGGTGGCCTTCACGATCCACGCCCAGGTCGCCTGTGATGATGCCGCGCACCACGCCGTTCTCGTCGATCAGTGCTTCCTGAGCAGCGAAGCCCGGATAGATCTCGACGCCCAAGCCTTCGGCCTGCTGGGCCAGCCAGCGGCAAAGATTGCCCAGAGAGATGATGTAGTTGCCTTCGTTGTGCATGGTTTTCGGCACAAAGAGGTCTGGGATACGTGTGGCATTTTCTGCATTTTTGAGCAGGTAAATGTCGTCACGTTTGACTGGGGTGTTCAGCGGAGCGCCGAGCTCTTGCCAGTTGGGGAAGAGTTCGTTGAGCGCGCGTGGTTCGAAAACCGCACCGGAGAGAATGTGGGCGCCGACTTCGGAACCTTTCTCGACCACACAAACGCTGATTTCTTGGCCAGCGTCAGCGGCTTGCTGTTTCAGTCGGCATGCGGCGGAAAGACCGGCGGGGCCGGCGCCGACGATGACGACGTCGAATTCCATGTATTCGCGTTCCACAGTCTATCTCCTACTCGAGGCTCTTCGATATTTTATGATGTAGGCTAGGATCTATCCCGGATCAGAGCCGCAGCATTATATCTGCAGGCTGGGATAGCTCCAATACAAACGTTTGTTTGAATTTGCCAAAACCCTGTTAGCATCAGCCTTAGGCAGCCGATTGTGCCTATTTTGCCGTATTGACCCAGATAGGCGATACAGTCAAGATACGAACGGTTTTGCGCTCGCTCGCATGGGCTGACTATCGGTTCCGGCCGATCTGCATCACCCGCCAGGCACCGCCTGGGCGACATTCTTATTCACCGGAGAGTAACGAGGAATCCATGAAGGTTCTTGTAGCTGTCAAACGAGTGGTCGACTACAACGTCAAGGTTCGCGTCAAGGCGGACAACTCCGGCGTCGACCTCGCCAACGTCAAGATGTCGATGAACCCCTTCTGCGAAATCGCCGTGGAAGAAGCCGTACGCCTGAAAGAGAAGGGCGTTGCCAGCGAGATCGTAGTTGTGGCCGTTGGCCCGAATGCGGCTCAGGAGCAACTGCGTACCGCTCTGGCGCTGGGTGCTGACCGCGCCATTCTGGTTGAGTCCAATGATGAGCTGAACTCCCTGGCTGTGGCCAAGGTGCTCAAGGCCGTGGTTGAGAAAGAGCAGCCGCAGCTGGTTATTCTTGGCAAGCAGGCGATTGACAGCGACAACAACCAGACCGGCCAGATGCTCGGTGCATTGACTGGCATGCCGCAAGGCACCTTCGCCTCCAAGGTTGAAGTGGCTGGTGACAAGGTTAACGTGACCCGCGAAATTGACGGCGGTCTGCAAACCGTTGCATTGAGCCTGCCGGCTATCGTGACCACCGACCTGCGCCTGAACGAGCCGCGCTACGCGTCGCTGCCGAACATCATGAAGGCCAAGAAAAAGCCGCTGGAGACTCTGACTCCCGATGCGCTGGGCGTTTCCACCGCCTCCACCGTCAAGACCCTCAAGGTTGAAGCGCCGGCTACCCGCAGCGCCGGCATCAAGGTCAAGTCCGTGGCTGAACTGGTCGAGAAACTGAAGAACGAGGCGAAGGTAATCTAAATGGCTATCCTGGTTATCGCTGAACACTCCAATGCTGCCCTGAGCGCCGCGACTCTCAATGTCGTGACTGCAGCCCAGAAGATCGGTGGCGACATTCACGTGCTGGTTGCCGGTGCTGGTTGCGCCGCTGCCGCCGAAGCAGCAGCCAAGGTTGCTGGCGTGAGCAAGGTGCTGGTAGCAGACGACGCTTCTTTGGCTCACCAACTGCCGGAAAACCTCGCACCGCTGGTTGCCGAATTGGGCAAGAGCTACAGCCACATCCTGGCTGCCGCCACCACCACCGGCAAGAACTTCCTGCCGCGCGTTGCCGCTGCTCTGGATGTTGATCAGATCTCCGAGATCATCGCCGTGGAAAGCGCGGATACCTTCAAGCGTCCGATCTATGCGGGTAATGCCATCGCTACCGTGCAGTCTTCGGCTGCCGTTAAGGTGATCACCGTACGTACCACCGGTTTTGATGCCGCCGCTGCTGAAGGTGGTTCTGCCGCCGTTGAAGCCGTGGCAGGCGCAGCTGATGCCGGCAAGTCGGCCTTCGTTGGTGAAGAGCTGGCCAAGTCGGATCGTCCGGAGCTGACCGCAGCGAAGATCGTCGTTTCCGGCGGTCGTGGTATGGGCAATGGTGACAACTTCAAGCACCTGTACGCGCTGGCCGACAAGCTGGGCGCTGCCGTTGGCGCTTCGCGCGCGGCCGTTGACGCCGGCTTCGTGCCGAACGACATGCAGGTCGGTCAGACCGGCAAAATCGTCGCGCCGCAGCTGTACATCGCGGTCGGCATCTCCGGTGCTATCCAGCACCTGGCTGGCATGAAAGACTCCAAGGTGATCGTGGCAATCAACAAGGACGAAGAGGCGCCGATCTTCCAGGTCGCCGACTACGGCCTGGTTGCTGATCTGTTCGAGGCTGTTCCGGAGCTGGAAAGCCTGGTCTGATCACCTCAGCTGCTGTATCAACAAGCCCGCCGCTATGGCGGGTTTGTTGTTTTTGCGCGGTGGGTTTTGTGCGCTGTGGGCAATGCGATGCGTTATGATCTTTGCCCTGGTCGCTGGCATTGCGTTGTTTGGGAGTCGGTATGCTGCGAAGCTTTTTATCGTGTGCAGGTGTCCTGTTTTTCTTGCTGGCGGGGCCTGCCTGGAGTGCTGGCAGCTGCGAACGTCTGGTAGCAACGGGGAATCCGGAGTATCCGCCATACCTGTGGCGCAATCCGGATAATCCGGCGCAGCTGATGGGCGCAAATGCCGAGCTGCTCAAGCGCATTGGTCGCGCTCTCGATATTGAAGTCGACGTTATCTACACCGGCTCCTGGGCGCGAGCTCAGGACGAGGCGCGTAGCGGGCGGGTAGATATGCTGGCCGGTGCCTTCGTGACGCAGGCGCGTGTTGAATATATGGACTACGTACACCCGCCGTTCCTGCATACCGACAGCGTGGTCTGGGTGCGGCGTGGCCAGGAGCTGTTCTACGCTGGCCGCCAGGATCTGCAGGGACTCAAGGGCGGTACCCTGGTCAATAACAGCTTTGGCGAGGATTTTGATCGGTATGCTCAGCAGCACTTGAGTATTGCGGTCGTACCGAGTCTTGCCCAGGCGATGCGCAAGCTGCTGCTCGGGCGTACCGACTATGTGCTGTATGAGCAGTACCCCGGCACGGCCATTGCGCAGAGTCTGGGGTTTGCCGAGGAGCTGGACGTGTTGCAGCCGGCCATTTCCAGTGAGGGCCTGCACTTCACGCTTTCACACAATTCGGCCTGCAATACCGCGCGCCTGCGCGGGCAGCTGGCGCGCAGCCTGATGGAATTGCGTGCCTCCGGTGTCGCCGAGCGCGTGCTGCAAGACAGCCTGGCGTTGTGGCAGTCCCAGCAGGTGCAGCAGGACTCGCTGTTGCTTGAATGAATCTGACTACGATGGGTGAACGACATGCGCATTGAAACAAAGGGGCTGCTCATGCTCGGCCTGTTGGCATTGCTGTCGGGCTGCGCTCATGATCCGGCCCCCCTTGAGCAACTGCGCTTGAGCGAGCAAGCCTTGCAGCAGGCGTATGACACGGGGGTGCCAGCCACTGCCCGCGCTCTGCAATCGGCTGAACAGAAGCTGGCGCGTGCGCGCAAGAATATGGCGGAAGAAGACTTCAAACGGGCGCGTGTCTTGGCTGAGCAGGCCGAGCTGGATGCGCGACTTGCGCAAGCACAACAACTGTCGGCGCAGAGTGAGGCTGAACTGGACGTCCTGTTGCTGCAGTTGCAGCGACTGCGCAAACAGCTGAGTGAGGTGAACTGATGCGTGTCCTGTTTTGCTCGATGGTGCTGCTGTTGGCCGGCTGTGCGAGTCCTCAGCATAGCGAGGAGGCTTTGGTGCCGGCCCGTGAGGCGTTCCAGCAGGTCAAAAGTGATCCGCAGGTTTTACAGTACGCGGCCAAGGATGTGCTGCGTGCCGGCGAGTCACTGGCGCGCGCCGAGCGCCTGGCAGGTTATTGGGGGAGTGCTGGCGATGTGCAGCATTTTGCCTATTTGAGTCAGGCTTACAGCGCTATTGCCCGCGAGCATACCCAGCAGGCCTTGAATCGCCAGCGTTTGCAGCGGTTGCAGGGTGAGCGCGAGCGACTGCAGTTGTCCTTGCGCGAGGCACGCCTGCTCAGCGTCCAGCAGCATAGTCAGTGGCTTGAGGATCAGGTGCTTAGCCTGCAGACGGAAGGTGGTGAGCGCGGCCTGGTATTGAGTTTTGCCGATATGGCTTTCGATACGGGGCGTGCTGAGCTGAAGGCGGTGGCGAGTCGTACCTTGTTGAAGATTGTCCAGCTGCTGCAGCTCAATCCAGCGCGTGTCGTGAGGGTCGAAGGCTATAGTGACAGCCTGGGTAACAAGGCGATGAATGTGCAGTTGTCACAGCAGCGAGCGCAGGCGGTAGCTGATGCGCTGGTTGACTTGGGCATCCGCCGCGAGCGTGTCGAGGTCGTGGGTTACGGCGAGGCTTATCCGTTGAGCGAAAATGCTTCGGCACGCGGACGGGCACAAAATCGACGGGTTGAGGTGGTGTTCTCCGATGAGCGCGGACGCCTGCCACCTGCACGGCCCTGATGCTTATGCAGGTGGCGGGTTGCTTGCTTAGCGGTATTCGCAGAGGTAGGCGGTATCTACGGCAACCTGCAGCTGGAATTTGCTGTCAGCTGGCACATTGAACTGACTGCCAGTTGCAAAGGTTTGCCACTGCTCGCTACCGGGCAGTTTGACGGTCAGCGCGCCGCTGACTACATGCATGACTTCCGCTTGGCTGGTGCCGAATTCGTATTCGCCAGGGGCCATGACGCCAATGGTGGCAGGGCCTTCATGCTGAGTGAAGGCGATGGATTTGACTGTGCCGCCGAAATACTCGTTGACCTTGAACATCTGGCATCCTCTTGGGGGTGGAAAAAGGAGCGCCAGTATGCCCAAGGCTCGCGTCAGCGTCACTAAGGCGTGCTCGTCTCGATATGGCCTGGTAGGCGGCAATAGTTGAGCAGGCGGGCGGTGTTGCGTGCATCGTCGAGTGCGCGGTGTTGTTGGCCGCAGAACTGTAGGCCGGCGTGTTGCAGGGCTCGCTTTAGGCCAACCTGTCTGCCTAGTCGCTGTTGCCTGGCATAGTGCTTTTTCAGATTGTGGTGCGGCAGATGCAGTAGGCAGCTTTGCGCATGCTCCTGGGACGCTTGCAGATGCCACTGGCGGCGATCGTAGTCACCCCAGCTGCACCAGCCCAGTAGGGTGCGCGTCTGGCTGGCCAGCCACTCGTCAAGGGCTTGGCTGGCCTGGGCAAAGTTTGCGGCGTTGTTCAGTTGATGTTGTTCTATCTGCGTCAATTGTCTGCAGAAGTCAGTCAGTTGCGGATGGCGAATGGGCCGTACGAAATGCTGCCACTGGCTGATTTCTTCGCCGCCGCAAGTTACCAGCACGGCACCAATCTCGATAATTTCCATCTCTTCCAGGGGCCAGCCACCCTCGTCGGTGGTGGCTTCCAGATCAATGACCAGCCAGGCGGGCATCGCTCGCTCCTTGCGTGCTACAGGATGAAAGCTGGCAGTATGCGGGCCTTTCGAGGGCCTGCAAAGGCTTGCTACTGTGCGCGCTGGTGCATTCAAGGAGTATGGATATGAACGTGGCATTCATTGGCTTGGGGGTGATGGGCTATCCCATGGCGGGGCATTTGCAGCGCCAGGGGCATCGCGTCAGGGTGTACAACCGCACACCGGCCAAGGCTTTGCAGTGGTCTGCGGAGTATGCCGGTGACTGTGCCGATACGCCGCGCCAGGCAGCGCAGGGTGCCGAGTTGGTGATGTGTTGCGTGGGTAATGATGAAGACTTGCGTCAAGTCTTGCTGGGCGAGCAGGGCGCTTTTTCCGGTATGTCGCCGGGATCCGTGCTGGTTGATCACACCACCGCTTCGGCTGACGTGGCTCGGGAGTTGGCGATACAGGCAGCCGAGCATGAGTTAGGGTTCATTGATGCCCCGGTGTCAGGCGGTCAGGCGGGAGCAATCAATGGCCAGTTGACCATCATGGTTGGCGGTGAAGCCTTGTGGTTCGCACGAGCTGAGCCGGTCATGGCCTGCTACGCACGGCGGGTGCAACACATGGGGCCGGTGGGTAGCGGGCAGTTGACCAAAATGGTCAACCAGATTTGCATCGGCGGCCTGCTTCAGGGGCTGGCCGAAGCGCTGCATTTTGCGCAATGTGCCGGGCTGGACAGCGAAGCAGCGATGGCCGTGATCAGCCAGGGGGCTGCGCAATCCTGGCAGTTGGAAAATCGGCACAAGACGATGCTGGAGGGGCGCTTCGATTTCGGTTTTGCCGTGGACTGGATGCGCAAGGATCTGGCTATTGTGCTTGATGAGGCGCGACGCAATGGCGCGCAGCTACCAGTCACTGCGCTGGTTGATCAGTTCTATGCCGATGTCCAGCGCCTGGGTGGAGGGCGCTGGGATACTTCCAGTCTGATTGCCCGCTTACGTGCGCCCTCAGCTGCGGAAGATGAAATACACGGCACCCAGCAAGCATAGCCCGGCCCACAGATAGTCCAGCTTGAGAGGTTGCTGCATATACAGCACGCTGAAGGGCACGAAAATCGCCAGGGTGATCACTTCCTGCATGATCTTCAGCTGGCCGACCGACAGCACGGTATAACCGATACGGTTGGCGGGGACCATCAGCAGGTATTCAAATAGCGCGATCCCCCAACTGAGGAGAGCGGCAATCAACCAGGGCTTGCTGTTCAGAGTCTTCAGATGACCGTACCAGGCGAATGTCATGAAGACATTGGAGAGGCACAGCAGGGCAGCGGTTTGCATCCACACAGGCATGGTCAACGGCTCATTGGAAAATTGCTGCTCAGCCTAATCCTTGCTGTTGTTGCCGCCAAGGGGCTGTATTTACAGTGACGCCAGGCTGGTTAAAATGCCCGCCGACCGCTGCAAGGGCGGTCGTCCAGGCCGCTTGCGAGGTGTTCATGCAGTGTCGAGCCGGTTGCGGTGCCTGTTGCATCGCACCTTCCATTTCATCGCCGATTCCCGGTATGCCTCAGGGCAAGCCTGCGGGGCAGCGTTGCCTACATCTTGCTGGCGACAACCGTTGCGCCTTGTTTGGCAAACCCGAACGACCAGCAGTCTGCCTGGACTTTGCCGCTGATCCACAGGTGTGTGGAAGCTCTCGGGATGATGCGGTACGGATCCTCGGCTGGCTGGAAGAAGCGACTCAACCACTGGCTTCCTGAGTGGGCGCAGTATCCTGCTCCTGCGCGAACTGTCACAGAATCCGTCGCTGCATGCTGACTGCGTTTGACGGTCGGTCAGCTTTGTCTAGGGTCTCAGTGGCAACCCGGCTGTGGTTGCATTGACACTGTCTATTCAAAGGAACTGATCATGAAAAAAGCACTTGTAGCCTCCTTGTTGTTCTCTTGCCTGTCGTTCTCCAGCCTGGCTGTGCAGGCTGCGGAAAGCATGGCACCGACTGCGCTGCCTGCGGCCAGTCAGGCAGAGGTAGCCGGGTTGATTGACGTGAATAGCGCGGATGCGGCGACCTTGCAGCGTGAGTTGGTAGGTATTGGTGCGGTCAAGGCTCAGGCTATCGTCGATTACCGTCAGGCGCACGGAGCGTTTCAGTCGGTTGAAGAATTGCTTGAGGTCAAGGGGATCGGGGTAGCGACGCTGGAGAAGAATCGCGCTCGCTTGAGCGTTAGCCCCTGAAGGTGAGTGCGCGTCTGCAGAAAAGGGTCGGCCTGTGCCGGCCCTTTTTCCGTGATAAGGGGGTTGCACAAAGCACTGTATGAACATACAGTTATTTCCAGGCGATGCTCGTATACGAAGCGAGCTTAATCTAGCTGGAGAGGAGTGCAGACCATGTTGTTTGTTGAAACCCTGGTAGAAAACACCCTGGCTTTGGCCATTTTTGCAGGTGCTTTGCTGGGCCTGGCTCGTCTGGCCTATGGCGGAAAGTATTACTGAAACGTGCTGCAGGCGACAAGCGTAGGGCAAAGGAAGGAGCGACCGGGTGATATGCCGCGGGCAATAAAAAACCCGATCCTGGGATCGGGTTTGAATTTGGCTCCGCGACCTGGACTCGAACCAGGGACCCAATGATTAACAGTCATTTGCTCTACCGACTGAGCTATCGCGGAACAACGGTGCGTATCCTACTGATTGCTAAGGAGAAGTCAACACCTGTGAAGACCTCTCCGGGTTTTTCAGAGGACTTTTACGATGGCTTCGGTAACTGCGCGAATATTGCCGCTGTTCAGTGCTGCCACGCAGATGCGTCCCGTGCCCACGGCATAGATGCCGAACTCGCTTTTCAGGCGTTCTACTTGTTCGGGCGTTAGGCCGGAATAAGAGAACATGCCGCGCTGGCGTGCCACGAAGGCGAAGTCGCGTTTGGCGCCGAGACTGGCCAGTTGTTCAACCATGGTGGTACGCATGTCGCGAATGCGCTCGCGCATCTCGGCCAATTCCTGCTCCCACATGGCACGTAGTTCCGTGCTGTTGAGTACATTGCCAACCACAGTGGCACCGTGAGTGGGTGGGTTCGAGTAGTTGGTACGGATGACGCGCTTGACCTGGGAGAGCACGCGGGTGCTTTCTTCCTGGGAGTCGGTGACGATGGACAGGGCACCGACACGCTCGCCATACAGTGAGAAGGATTTGGAGAACGAGCTGGATACCAGGAAGTTCAGGCCGGATTCGGCGAACAGGCGTACAGCGAACGCATCTTCGTCGATGCCATCGCCAAAGCCCTGGTAGGCAATATCGAGAAACGGTACGTGTTCGCGCTCGCGCAGAACCTCCAGTACGGCTTTCCAGTCATCCAGCTCGAGGTCGACGCCGGTCGGATTATGGCAGCAGGCGTGCAAGACGACGATGGAGCGTGCCGGCAGGGCGCGCAGGTCGTCGAGCATGCCTTGCCGATCGACGCCCTGGCTGGCGGCATCGTAATAACGGTAGTTGTGTACCGGGAAGCCGGCTGATTCAAACAGTGCGCGGTGATTTTCCCAGCTGGGGTTGCTGATCGCCACGCAGGCTTCGGGGAGCAGGCGCTTGAGGAAGTCCGCGCCAATCTTCAGTGCGCCGGTGCCGCCCAGTGACTGGGTGGTGATCACGCGGCCCGCCTGCAGCAGCGCGGCATCCTGGCCAAACAGCAGTTTCTGCACGGCACTGTCGTAGCTGGCGAGGCCTTCGATCGGCAGGTAACCCCGCGGTGCGTGGGCCTGGATCCGTGCCTGCTCGGCTGCCGCTACGGCGCGCAACAGTGGAATGCGGCCTTCATCGGTGAAGTAGACACCCACGCCAAGGTTGACCTTGCTGCTGCGGGGATCGGCGTTGAATGCTTCATTCAGACCCAGGATGGGATCGCGCGGTGCCATTTCGACGGCAGAGAAGAGGCTCATGATGCGGCTCGAACTCTAGGAGGGCTGGTGGGTCCCGGCCATTGCAGGCTGGGGCTGGACGAATCGGGGCGCTAGTATAGCGACCCTGTGCGCCGCCGCCCATGGAAAGATCGCCGCATAAGGCGTGCAATGCATGGGTGGTTTGCCCCGTTAAGACGAGTCGCGTGAGGCGACGTCACAGCTATTTTTCCGAGGTGTCTATGGCGGCATTCGAACTGGTGACCCGTTATACCCCAGCTGGCGATCAGCCCGAGGCGATCCGCCAGATGGTCGAAGGGTTGGAAGCAGGGCTGTCTCACCAGACCCTGCTGGGCGTAACCGGCTCGGGCAAGACCTTCAGCATCGCCAACGTGATTGCCCAGGTACAGCGCCCCACCCTGGTGCTGGCGCCCAACAAGACCCTGGCGGCGCAGCTATATGGCGAGTTCAAGAGCTTTTTTCCGCATAACGCCGTGGAGTATTTCGTTTCCTACTACGACTACTACCAGCCCGAAGCCTATGTGCCGTCCTCGGACACCTTCATCGAGAAGGACGCCTCGATTAACGACCATATCGAGCAAATGCGCCTGTCGGCGACCAAGGCGCTGTTGGAGCGCGAGGATGCGATCATCGTCTGTACGGTGTCGTCCATCTATGGCCTGGGTGATCCGCAGGCTTATCTGAAAATGGTCCTGCATCTGGATCGTGGCGATCGTATCGATCAGCGTGAGCTGTTGCGCCGCCTGGCCAGCCTGCAGTACAGCCGCAATGACATGGATTTTGCCCGGGCCAGTTTTCGCGTGCGTGGCGATGTCATCGATATCTACCCGGCGGAGTCGGATCTGGAAGCCATTCGTGTCGAGCTGTTCGATGACGAGGTGGAGAGCATCAGTGCTTTCGATCCGCTGACCGGTGAGGTGTTGCAAAAATTGCCGCGTTTTACCTTTTATCCGAAAAGCCACTACGTCACGCCGCGCGAAACCCTGCTGGAGGCCGTCGAGCAGATCAAGATCGAACTGAGGCAGCGCCTTGACTACCTGCGCGGGGAAAACAAGCTGGTGGCCGCCGAGCGT
>VFQM010002909.1_pt1 | contig 11776 bp, 14 predicted proteins | sample 3512391 | NCBI WGS metagenome assembly VFQM01 (sample SAMN10412369, study PRJNA504923) | tailings metagenome | isolation source: Replicate 1 from Balatoc abandoned mine | place: Philippines
TTGCGTATCAGGGCGTTCCTGTCGGCACGATCAAGCGGTTCATCGCCGGCAAGGGAAATGCCGACAAGGCAGCCGTGATCGCGGCAGTTCGCGCCAAAGGTTTTGCCCCTGCCGACGACAACGAGGCTGATGCCATCGCCATCGTGCTCTGGGCAATCGAGACCCGTGGAGGTGTCCGGTGAGCGCGGTCGGTTTCCTGAAGCGCGTGGCGCAGGTGCTGGAAGATCGCGGTGCTGCCTACGGCGATCCGAAAACCCAGATGGAGGCTATTGCCCGACGCTGGTCGATCACCCTGGGAACGCCGGTAACGGCGCAGCAGGTTGCGCTGTGCATGATCGACCTGAAGCTGGCTCGGCTTGCTCACGATCCCAACTATGCCGACGGCCCGGTCGATGTGATCGGCTATGCGGCGCTCATTCCGGAGATTGTCCGTGGCCCGCGGTCGTAAGCGTAAGGCGGGCCGCCGCCACCCCTGCGGCAAGCTGGCCCCTGCCAGCGTGGGCGAGACCCAGCGTGAAGTCGTTGCAACTGTGCTCGAAGCCCGGCAGCGCCATTACGGCGTGACGGAGAGGCAGGCGAAGGACGACCGGCTGGGCACGGCTCTTGGCCGGGTCGCCTTCGCGGGCAAGATCACTTCAGACCAATATGCGGCAGGCGAGATGTACGGCGAAATCATGGCCCGCAACCGTGCGGTAATGGGCCTGCCCATGGATCAGCCGCGCTCTGTCACAGCCCTGCTTATCAACGAGGGTATCTTCGGTGGTAGCGCGCCTGACCATGACCCGGAACTGGTCGAGAAAGTTCGTCGTCGCGCTGCTGCGGCAATCATGATGCTGCGCACAGCCGACCACGACGCCCCCGGTACTGTCGGGCGCAAGCCCAGCGTCCTTGTTCATGCAGTGGCGTGCGATGAAGCCGAAGCATCGAAATGGTCGGCAGCGGACGTCATCAACCTTGGCCATGGTCTGGATGCCCTGTGCCGTCTTTTCCGTATCGGGAGCGACAGTTCGTGACCAGATTCACTTGCCCATCAAGTGAAGTAACAAACTGAATCTATTGTATTAAGTTGGAATTTTGCATTGACCGGACTTGCCCGATGCTGTAGACCTTCCGAAATAGAGGATTGAGAACTGCGCCCGGAGCCCACCAGCTTCCGGGCGTTGTTCGTTTCAGGCGTTGCGCATGGCTGAACGGCAACGGGGACGTCGGGCAGTTGCGCAGCGTCTGCGACGATTACGGGCTGAACCGCTCTGCCGGGATTGCGCTGCCAAGGGTATCGTTCGCGAGGCAACCGTTCCCGATCACATCGTGCCGCTCACCAAGGGTGGCAGCGATGACGACAGCAACATCCGCTGCCTGTGCGCCGACTGCCACCAAGCCCGCACGGCCGAGCAGTTCGGGCTACGCCGGACGGTCGGCACCGGCCCCGATGGCTGGCCGATCGGCTGATCCCCCGGGGGGAGGTCAAAAGTCTGGGGCCTCGGGAGGGGAAACCGCGCCTGGCCCAAACTTTTCACACCCGCGAGTTAGCGACCGGGGGTGGAACCCGGAAAAGTGACGGAAAACCGTCTATTTGACTGGATAGTGCCCGCGAACAGAGCGTTAGTCGTCTCCGCCAACCACGGAGACCTACGATGACAAACTCGACCCTTGCGACCCGCAACGAAGCCTGGGGTTTCTACGGCTCGACCGCCGGGTTCACGGACGCGGACGCAGCGTGGGGCATCGCCTTTTCGGCGGTTGCCAAGGCCACCGGCGCCACCGCCGAAGGGGTGCGGGATTTTCTCGACAGCCGCCACGGCCGCCATTTCGCCGACGACGTGCATAACGGGATCTACGCCGGGCTAGCCCTCGAGGCAGCGATCGACGCCGCAATCACCCGCTGGATGGGCTGGACCATCAGCCGCAACACATCGCGCGAAACAGGCATCCCCAAGGGGCTGCCCTACCTGACCGGCTTCGTGACCCACTTCGCAATCGAGGCCGAACAGGCCGACTGACGGCGCCGACAGCGGCGCTCACCCCAAAGGAGCGCCATGTCGGAAGATTGGCCCGCCCAGAACAGTGAGTTCTGGCCGATAGAAAAGATCACGCCCTACGCGCGCAACTCCCGCACGCACTCGGACGAACAGGTCGCGCAGATCGCGGCCTCGATCCGCGAATGGGGCTGGACCAACCCGGTGCTGGTCGACGAGGACGGCGGCCTGATCGCCGGTCACGGCCGGCTGCTGGCGGCGCGCAAGCTGGGCCTGACGCAGATCCCGACTATGGTCGCCAAGGGCTGGAGCGAGGCCCAGAAGAAGGCCTACGTCATCGCCGATAACAAGCTGGCGCTGAACGCTGGCTGGGACCTCGAGCTGCTCGCGGTCGAACTAGGCGACCTGCAGGGCTTCGATTTCGACCTGATGCTGACCGGGTTCTCCGACGACGAGCTGTCGAAGCTGCTGACCGAAAAGACCGACGGCCTGACCGATCCCGACGAGATTCCGAACCCTCCGGAAATTCCGGTAAGTTCCCCGGGCGACGTCTGGCTGCTGGGCAAGCACCGGCTGATGTGCGGCGACAGCACCAGTGTCGATGACATGGAAAAGCTGACCGCCGGGCAGATGGTCGACATGTGGCTCACCGATCCGCCGTACAATGTCGCCTATGAGGGCGGCACCAAGGACAAGCTGACCATCCAGAACGACAACATGGCGGACGACGAGTTTCGCCAGTTCCTGCGCGATGCCTATGTCGCCGCCAGCATGGTGATGAAACCGGGTGCGGTGTTCTACATCTGGCATGCTGACAGTGAAGGCTACAATTTCCGGGGCGCGGCGCGCGATGCCGGTTGGACAGTGCGTCAGTGTCTGATCTGGAAGAAGTCGTCTCAGGTGATGGGGCGCCAGGACTATCACTGGCGTCACGAGCCCTGCCTCTATGGCTGGAAGGACGGCGCCGGACACCTGTGGGCGAGCGATCGCAAGCAGACGACCATTCTCGAATTCGACAAGCCGTCACGCAATGGCGAACACCCGACCATGAAGCCGGTCGCACTGTTCGAGTACCAGATGCTCAACAACACCAAGGGCGGCGACATCGTGCTCGACAGCTTCGGCGGATCAGGCACCACCCTGATTGCCGCCGAGAAGAATGGCCGCATCGCGCGGCTTATGGAACTCGATCCCCGCTATTGCGACGTGATCATCAAGCGCTGGCAGGACTTCACCGGCCAGGCCGCCACCCTGGAAGCCGACGGGCGAACCTTCGCCACCGTCAGCGAACAACCACGGTAACGACGTGCATGACATGGCTCTATCTCCCCCCGGATACGCTCCGGGGCGCGATGACGCATGCCTGCACGGACTTTCCCTGTGCGCCGGAGCCGGCGGGCTCGACCTCGGGCTCCACATCGCCTGTCCCGGATACCGCACTGTGGGTTACGTCGAGCGGGAAGCCTTCGCAGCGGCCACTCTCGTGGCGCGGATGGAAGACAAAGCCCTGGATCCGGCGCCTGTCTGGGACGACCTTACAAGCTTCGACGGCCGGCCATGGCGCGGCGTCGTGGATATCCTCACTGCGGGCTACCCGTGCCAGCCATTCTCGCTTGCCGGACCGCGTCTCGGCGAGGCTGATCCGCGCCATCTCTGGCCCCATGTCGCCCGCATCATTCGGGAATGCGATCCCAGACTCGTCTTCCTCGAAAATGTCGCCAATCATCTGCGCCTCGGCTTTCCCGAAGTCGCCCGAGAACTGGTCGGCATGGGCTACGTCCTTGCGGCAGGATTGTTTACGGCGGCGGAAGTCGGCGCACCGCACCGGCGCGAACGCCTGTTCATCCTTGCGGTCCGCGATGGCGACGAATTGGCCGACACCCAAGGCAATCACGGGTGGGCCGAACTCGAAACGTGCCGAACGCAGTGCGGGCGGACCGGACCTGCAGGAAGTGGCGGCCCAGTGGCCGACGCCGATGGCGAGCGACGGGAACAAGCCGAGTGCGGGCAACCGCAAGAGTGCGGATCTGACACACGCTGCCGGAATGTGGATGACCCCGACTGCCCGGGACTACAAGGATGGGTCGACCAGTCTTGCCAATGTGCCGGTGAACGGCCTGCTTGGCCGCCAGGTCCTGACGACGCCGATGCCTGGGAACTGTTCCTCCGACACGCGCCGGACCTTGAACCCGCTGTTCGTCGAGGCGCTGATGGGCTGGCCCACCGGGTGGACCGGCTTCGACTTTGTGGAAACGGAGTGGTCCCCCTGGTTGCGGCGCATGCGCTGCGAACTCTCGCGTCTGAGCTCGTCCGGCATCGGGAAACTCAAGGTATGACGGATGAAACCCGGAACGAAACCCAAGCCTACCCATCTGAAGCTGGTCACGGGTAATCCCGGCAAGCGGAGCCTGAACCGCAAGGAGGCCAAAGCCAAGGCGGCCATTCCGGCACCGCCCCACCACTTGACTGCTGATGCGGTCGAGGAATGGAACCGGGTTGCAACCGAGCTCTACAACCTCGGGATCCTCTCCGAGATCGATCGTGCCGCGCTCGCAGCATACGCCCAAGCCTATGGCCGCTGGGTTCAGGCTGAACGGGCGATCGCCAGGATGGCCGAGAAAGACCAGCTGACCGGCGGCCTCATGATCAAGACATCGAACGGCAATGCGATCCAGAACCCGCTGGTGGGCACCGCCAATAAGGCGGCGGCGGACATGATGCGTTACGCCGCAGAATTCGGGATGACGCCGAGTGCCAGGAGCAGGATCGCGGCCCAGCCGCCAGAAGAAGGCGCGGACGCCGCCGACCGCTTCTTCGCCTGACCGGACACTCGCCTATGCCGAGGCGGTGGTCGAGGGCGAGATCGTCGCCGGGCCGCATGTGCGCAATGCCTGCAAACGGCACATCGCGGATCTGAAGCGCAAGGACGGAATCTGGTTCGACCATGATGCGGCAGGCCACGCTTTTGCCTTCTTCGAGGAGGTGCTGAAGCTTTCCGAAGGCCAGTTCGAGGGCGAACCTTTTCGGCTGGAGCCGAGCCAGGCATTCATCGTTGGCTCGCTGTTCGGCTGGAAGCGCAAGGATGGCCGCCGCCGGTTCCGCCGGGCCTACATCGAACAGGGCAAAGGCAACGGAAAGTCGCCGGTCGCAGGCGGCATCGGTATCTACGGGATGACCGCCTGCAAGGAAGCGGGCGCCCAGATCTATGCGGCAGCAGCCAAGAAGGAGCAGGCCAACATCCTGTTCCGCGACGCGGTGCGGATGGTCCGGCAATCACCGGCCCTGGCACGGCGGCTGGAGTTCTCCGGTGGACCGGGACGCGAATTCAACATCGCGCATCTGTCCTCGGGCAGCTTTTTCCGACCGGTGTCGCGCGATACTGGGAAAACCGGCTCGGGCCCGCGGCCGTACTTCGTGCTGGCGGACGAGGTCCACGAGCTGCCCGACCGCTCGATCATCGAGATGCTGGAGCGCGGCTTCAAGTTCCGCCGCGATCCGCTGCTGTTCATGATCACGAACTCTGGCTCTGACCGCAATTCCGTTTCTTGGGAGGAACACGAACACGCCATCCGGGTCGCAGCTGGCAATCCCGACGCGGTGACCGACCCGACTTTTTTGGGCCAAGTCATCGACGACACGACCTTCAGCTACGTCTGCGCCCTCGATGAGGGCGACGACCCGCTGACGGATCCCGGCTGCTGGATCAAGGCGAACCCGCTGCTCGGCGTCACGATCACCGAGCAATACCTCTCGGAAGTCGTGGCGCAGGCCAAGGCTATCCCGGGACAATTGAACGGCATCCTGCGGCTGCACTTCTGTGTGTGGACGGATGCCGAGACCGCTTGGATGGCGCGGGCAACGCTGGAACCGCTGCTAGCGGAGTTCGAGCCAAAAGCAGGTGCCAGCACCTGGCTCGGGCTCGACCTAAGCCAGAACCGCGACCTGACCGCATTGGCTGCGGTCCAGCGCAATGGCGAGAAAGATGGCAAACCCTGCTTTGACGCATGGGTCGAAGTCTGGACGCCGGGCGACACGCTGGCAGCGCGCGTGCTGCGAGACAAGCAGCCCTACGACCTCTGGGTCGCCGACGGATTTTTGAATGCGCCGGCCGGCGAGAACATCAGCTTTCGCCATGTCGCGCAGGCGCTGGCCGAAATGGTGTCCGACTACCGCGTCGAGGCCGTGGCCTACGACCGCTACGCCTTCCGCCGGTTCGAGGAGGAAGTTGCCGAACTCGGGCTCGACCTTGCCTTTGTCGAACACCCGCAGGGTGGCACCAAGCGGGCCAAACCTGCGGGCGAAATGACCGAAGGCCTCTGGATGCCGGGTTCGCTCCGGCACCTGGAAGAACTGATCCTCGAGGGCCGGATCCGGCTCAAACGCAACCCGGTCCTTATTTCGGCAATGATGTCAGCGGTCACCGAGACCGACCGCTGGGACAACAAGTGGCTCTCCAAGCAGCGAGCCATCAACAAGATCGACGCAGCCGTGGCGCTGTGCATGGCAGTGGGGGCGGCAATGGCGGGCGACACCACCGGCTCCATCGATGACTGGCTGAAGAGCCTGGCCACATGAACCTCTTCCAGAAGGCATTCGGCTACATCGCGCGCTCCATCGGCCTCCCCGACCCGCGGCTGGTGCAGGCCGTCGGCGGCCGCACGGCGACGACCGGCGAAGTGGTCTCGACCAGCTCGGTACTGGGGCTCGCCTCAGCATGGGCCTGTGTCAATCTGCTGGCCGGTACGATCGCCTCGTTGCCGCTCATGGTCTACCGGACCCGGGGCGGTGCAAGGACGTTTGCGAGGGCCTTGTCAAAGCAAACGCACCGCTGGTCAAACGGCAAAACCAGGGTAGGGCGCGCGGATGCCCAGACCTCGCAAACCAGCCAGCCCGTTCCGCTATTTCAACTCCTCGCCCGAGGTGATCCGCCTCGTGGTGATGATGTACGTCCGCTTCCCGCTGTCGCTCCGAAATGTAGAAGACCTGCTGTTCGAGCGTGGCATCGACATCTGCCATGAGACGGTGCGGCTCTGGTGGAACCGGTTCGGCCCGATGTTCGCGGCTGATGTGCGGCGCCAGCGGGTCAGCCGAATGAAGGGCTTCCGCCAGTGGAAGTGGCATCTCGACGAGGTCTATGTAAAGATCAACGGTGAGATGCATTGCCTGTGGCGGGCGGTCGACCACGAGGGCGAAGTGCTCGAGAGCTATGTCACCAAAACCCGCGACAGGAAGGCTGCCCTGCGGTTCATGAAGAAGGCGCTGAAGCGCCACGGCTCGCCGGCCGAGATCACCACTGATGGATTGCGCTCCTACAAGGCGGCGATGAATGATCTCGGCAACGTTGAGAAGCAGGGGGTGGGACGCTGGGCCAACAACCGGGTTGAGAACAGCCACTTGCCGTTCCGGCGACGAGAGCGGGCTATGCTCAGGTTCCGACAGATGAAGAGCCTACAGAAGTTCGCCTCGGTCCACGCCAACGTCCACAACCATTTCAATCTTGAACGCCACCTCATCGACAGACAGACCTACAAGACCCTCCGCTCGGCCGCCTTGGCCGAGTGGCAGACCCTCATGGCCTGAACCGACGCTGGTGCAGGGGAAACTCTGCCAATCGGAGACAAGTTGCGGTTAGACTGACAGCACCGATGGTTGTAATCGTCTGACTTGGGGCTCAGACCTGCTGACGGCCGACAGGTATTTTTCAGGAAATCAGCTTCTCATATCCGGTCTGATCGAGCGTGCAGTCCACGAGTTCGAGGAAGCTCTTTTTCGGGATGCCGAGCTGCTTTGCCATCTGGCCCAACAGATTGTCGCCAATCGTCTTGTGCGACGAGCCATGGCTCATTCGCGTGCGCTTAGCTGTTCGTTGTCCGGATAGGTTATGGTAAATGTATTGGTGATGGTGCGTCTCGTCTTTCACGAAACCCTTGCGGGTTAGTGCCTTGTCGATATCGCTTCGCTCGCGCGTCATTCTTCGATCACCCGGAAGCGCGTAAGCAGAGCCTTTTTCAGGAGCAAAGCGTCCGGCGCGAGTTCAGAGGCAGGAGCCATGGCATAGTTGCGCCAAACCACGTCAAGCTCTTCGAGCACAACGTCGCGCAAGGCTTCATATTGGTCGCTATATGCATCGATACCAAGCGCGGGATCGCTGAAGATGAAGAGGCGGGATTCGTAATCGAACGTCGCCGGGATCGAGAGCGGACGATTCGAGCCGACCCGCTGCCCCCCAGAGGTAAACTCTACGATCGGATCGAGGCGGCTCTCAACTTCACCGATCGAGATCAACTCGGTGAATGAGGTGATATCGCCGGCATTGTTGAGCTTCGGCCGACCATGCAGCCGCAACCGCTCACGCTTGTTGTGCTCGAGCATCGGCTCAAGCTGAAGCGGATAGTCCATACGAACCGCTCGGCTCGTACTCGGCTTTATGACGAGGAGCGTTTGAGTAAAATTGATCGATTGAACCCTGCCGACGATTTCCTCTTCGTCAGCTTCGGGCACCGGCCCGGCGCGGAAGCGTTCGATCGCATCTCGAGCACGATCGGCACTGAACGCAAACCGCCCCATTTTGCCGTCCCGCAAGGTAACGCGAAGGCCACTGCTCGGATCAGGGATAAGGCCCTTGGCGGCATCAGCCAGAAACCAACGCTCCCGAGCGTCGGGCAGCGCAGCAACAATCTTGTCGTCCTCGCCACTGTCAAAAGCCTTCAGCGCAGCCAGCAACTTGCCCCGGGCCACGGCTGTCGCCGAAGTGTGCGCCCCGGATTGGGAAGCAATGTCTATGGGCTGGACGTGACTACCGAACTGTGGAGCGCGGCAGATTACGGCATATTCCCGCTTCACCTTCGCCGTGGGCTTTAGCCGCTGGCCCAATCCGCGCCCCTCGGCTCGCATCCCAATAATATGGACCATTCGCTGAAGCGCGTTGAGCGACGCAATCACGGCTTCAGCCGGCGCACCCTTCAACTTCTTGATGGGATCACCGTCGAATTTTAGCTGAATATCGTGCTTCTGCTCGTCCATGTCCCGCCCGGCGATCGAGGTCCGATGATCGCACAATTAGTTTGGCAGTTCGTTAATCAAAAATAGCTGCTTCGCCAACTCAAACCGTTCGGACGGGTCCTCGGCTCAAAGCGTCGCGTGGGAACGGCAGCAATGTCCCAGCTGCCGCAGATCAGCGGCACGCAACGTAGGTTTGGAGGAACGGCCGATTGCGGGATTTGCGCGCGGCACCGTGAACGACGACCATTGGGGCGCGAAGCGGACCTTTATCCCTGATCATATACCACCGCCTCCTGCACTGCCCATGGTAGTTCGGCCGCCGCCGCCAGGCCCTTCACCGACACCGCGGGCGGTACGCGCGCAATGAGCAGCTTATCCAGCACGGCGGGTGCCAGATAGGGCGAACTCCGCCAATCGGAGACGAGTTGCGGTTAGACTGACAGCACCGCGCCAAGCTATGCTTCAAATGACCACAATGAGTGGAAATTCCCGGCGAGCGCTATTCGCAATTAAAGAGTGGCGGCAATCCGGCCATGACGTTGCGTGCCATCGTCCCTCGATCATGCGAGGCTAAAGAGCCCCCGGGCAGATCCTCGTCCCAAAATTCAGCGTCCGCGTACGCTCGCAGTGCTTCTTCACGGTAAGCGGAGCCATCCGACAGATCCTGCAGTAAGGCCACAGCGGCAAGAACCTCCGGAAAGTCGTCGCCAGCGCCATTCCGGACCAAAATCGCGAGATCGGCCCGACGCTGGGCTTCGAACATGGTCGCTACAAAGTCGCGGGCTTTGCGGAGAAGTCTTTCACTCGTCGACACGCTTCTCGGACCTCGCATTTAACTTCGCCCAAAGCCCTTCCGTTCCCGCCTCTTGCGCATTGTTCACGAACTGGGAAGCGACAAGCCAGCCCTTGATTGCCTGCAACGGCAACACACAGCCGAAAACCATCAAAGGCAGGGAAAACGCAACATGAACCCAGATGGGCGGTTGTTGCACGACCTCTAGCCAAACCACCAGAAAGAGGAGCGGAAAGGCGATAATGCACAGGGAGAAGAATGCCGGGCCGTCATCGGGCGCGGCAAATTTATAGTCCAAGCCACATGCCGGACATTTATCGTGAAGCTTGAGCCATTTGCGAAACATCTTCCCCTTTCCGCAGCGTGGGCAGATTCCTTTCCAGCCGCTTCGGACGATCCAGCGGAACTTGTCCACGCTCTCTAGCTCTTGGTCGGGCATATGATCTCGCCACACGGATTCGACGTTGTACCGATTTTGTATGGACTTTATAGGATTCCTGTCCGCAGGTTGCAACCTGCCTGCGGGATAAATATGGAGGCAGCGATGTGGCGACCTGACATTTCTTCGGCCAAAGGTCCCAAATATGCGTCCATCAGCAAGGCGCTTTCTCGCGATATTCGCTCTGGGCGCTTGCAGGCCGGAGATCGTTTGCCCCCGCAGCGAGAGCTCGCCGAAGCACTGGGCGTCGATCTTGGAACCGTGACCAGAGCTTACTCCGAAGTTCGCGAAATGGGTCTGATCTCCGGGGACGGCAGGCGAGGGAGTTACGTCCTTCCTATCGAGGCCCCCTCCGGATATGTAGATGACGTCGAGCCGTTCCTATCGGGAATGAACCTGACGCCCATCACGTCTGGTGGGCGCCTAGCTGCTCGAATTGCCCAGGATACGCAGGCAATTCTGGCCGGAGCATCGGCGGATTATCGCCTCCAATACCAACCCCCTGGAGGGGCCCCCCTTGACAGGAGAACGGGGGCAGAGTGGCTCGCGCAAAGAGGCATAGAAAGCGAGGAGGATAGAATTCTCATCACCAGCGGGGGCCAAAACGCTCTTCACGCGATCGCACATTCGGCGCTGAAACCAGGTGACGCAGTCTGCACAGGCCGGTTCGTTTATCCAGGCTGGTTGGCGATTGCCCGGCGGCGGGGTCTGGAAACCATACCGGTTCTAGCTGATGGCGAAGGTCTTATCCCCGAATCCATAGCGCAAGCGTGTCAGCGGGGCCCAATCCGCGCGATCTATGTCGTTCCCAGCAATGACAATCCTACAACAGTCACAATGGGAGCAAAGCGTCGCGCGGATTTGGTTGAGGTTGCCCGGCAGAACGATCTCCTCATAATCGAGGACGACGCTTACGGCCTTCTTGCCCAAAATCCTTTGAGCCCAATTGCCAGCCTTGCCCCCGAGAGAACCTGGTATGTGGCGAGCTTATCCAAGATCATCTCGCCAGCGTTAAGGGTCGCATACCTGCACGCTCCTACATCGAGGGAGGCTTGGCAGGTGACAACCGACTTGCATGAAACCAGCGTCATGCCTCCGCAACTCAGCGTGGCGCTCGCTACTCGCTGGATTCGAAACGGTTCCTTGGCAGATCTGATCAGCGAAGTGCGCCAAGCGTGCGCTAGTCGACAGGACCTGGTCCGGCAAACTCTTCAGCCGGGCTCGTACAATTCGGATCCCGCCGGTTTTCATCTGTGGGTGCCTCTTCGGGAGGGTGCGTCTGCCCTAGAGTTCACTGGGGCAATGGCCTTGCTTGGAGTGCAATCCGTGAGCAGCGAAGTTTTCGCGGCAATGCCGGGTGAGCAGATGAAGGCGATCCGAATTTCCGTTGGCGGCGACCTGACTCCACAACAGATCCAGCGAGCGTTGAGCAGGGTTGACGCTATGCTCCATAGAAACCGAGCTGTGCCAATCGTGTAGGTACGCGGCCTGGCAATTGCGATAGACGCGGGGGGCACTGTCAGAACAAATGCACCGCTAGCGTTTTGAGCCGGCGAGGGTAGGGCG
>VFQM010002910.1_pt1 | contig 11776 bp, 13 predicted proteins | sample 3512391 | NCBI WGS metagenome assembly VFQM01 (sample SAMN10412369, study PRJNA504923) | tailings metagenome | isolation source: Replicate 1 from Balatoc abandoned mine | place: Philippines
AGGCAAGACCGGCACCACGACCAGCAACAAGGACGGCTGGTTCCTTGGTTTCTCCAGCGGTCTCACCACCGGCGTGTGGATGGGCCGCGACGATGCCAAAGCGGTCGGCGGGCTTCAGGGTGGCCGCGCCCCGGCGCAGGCCTTTGCGCAATATATGCGCATCGCCGTCGCGCGCCGCCCGGTCGAGCCTTTTGACACCGAAGTCGTGCTGCCCGAATGGCAGCTGGAAGAAGACGGCGAGGCCTATTTCGGCGAGCCGGGGGCCGAGGGTTATGTCGACGAAAACGGCATGCCGATCGAGCTGCCCGTCGAACCAGAGGCTGGCGAAGGCGGGGAATTCGTCGCCCCGCCAAAGGAGCCGGTCGAACCAAAACTCGACGAAGATTGGCTCAACGAACAAACCGGAGGCGGGGGCGCGCAGCCTCCGCCCCGGCCCTAGCCAAAGCGATAGCGGTGCAATTCGCGCCCGTTGGCTTTCAGCCAGCGCCGCGCGCCCGCCACCGGAGCGCCGTTGAGAACGTCGACTAACGCGTGAAACTCCGGCCCATGGTGCATGTGCACCCGGTGCGCCACCTCATGCGCCACGGTCGCGCGGCGGACCGCGTCGGGGGCCATGATCAGCCGCCAGCTATAGCGTAGCCGTCCGTCGGCGGCGCAGCTGCCCCAGCGGCTTCTCGGATCGCCCACCGCGACGCTGGCGATGGCAATGTCATGCGCGGCCGCGATGGCGCGGCTTTCGGCATCAAGCAGCGCCAGCGCTTCGGCTTTCAGCCAGCGTCCGATCCGCGGGCCCACGGTTTCGGCGGGGCCGCCCAGCATCAGCGCCGCGCCGTCGTCCACCACCCTGCGCGCCCGGCCCGCGCCCCAGTCAACCCGGCGCAGCGTCCCGCGCACGGGCAGGCTGGCCCCTGCTGTCACCGCAATCGGGCCCTCGTCGCGCGCCACTTGCCCCGCGATCCACCCTTGCTGATCCTTTACCCACGCCAGCGCCTGCCGCTCGCTCGCGCGGCGCGGGATGGTCAGGCGCAGTTCGCCGCGTACCGCGTCGAACACCAGCCGGTACCGCCGCGCGGCAACGTGGCGCACGAGCCGCAACGGCCAGTCGCGCCCCGCCACGGCGATATGCAGCGCCTGAGGGTCAGGACTCATGAAATGCACTTTCGAGGTTTGAGGCCATTTTGCCCAGTGCAAGGCGGCGAGCGCAGGACATATGTCGATATTTCCAAGCTTGCCAACGCAGCAATGGGCAAAATGGATCAAATCCGAAGGACGCCGAAATGGCTTCGATCTCGAAGCGAAATCCGCTTGCAGGTAGAAAAACTACCTGACAGCGCGCATTTCCCTCCGATATCTTTGCCATTTCGACGCCTCGAATGTGCATTTCATGGGTCCTGACCCTAGACTTCGCGTTCGACAAGGTGCTGCTCCAGCGGACCGGCAATGGTTTCGCTCACCGTCCACCCGACAATCGACTGCCCGGCACGGTGCACGGCCGCGCGGTCGCCGCTTTCCAGATAATGCCAGTCGGGCAGGGGCAAACCATCAGCGCGCAGCCGATAGGCGCAGGTCAGCGGCAGCCATTCGATGTCGGCAATCTTGTGGCGGCTCAGCGTCAGGCAATCGGGCACATGGCGCTTGCGGTTCGGATAATCGCTGCAGCGCGCGGTCGCGGGGTCGATCATCCGGCACACCACATTGGTGGGATAGATCCGCCCCGTATCCTCATCCTCCAGCTTGTGGAGGCAGCATTTGCCGCAGCCGTCACACAGCGCCTCCCACTGTCCCGCGTCCAGCGTGTGCAGCGGCGCATCCCACCAGCGGGTCGCCGCGCTCATTTGACCCAGCGGTCAAGCTCGGCGGCGACCAGCGCGGGGCGTCCCTCGTCGTCGGGCGTGCTGATGTCGTCGATGGGCAGCAGCGCCAGCGGCTCGCCCTCGGGCCCCATCAGATAGGCGAGCTGCGTATGCGCCATCAGATAGCGGTCGGGAGCGGAACCCTCCTGCTTCTTATATGTCACCAGAAACGCCTTGGCTGCCTCGGCCACCGCCGCATCGCTGCCGGTCAGGCCCAAGAGGCGCGGATGATAGCGCGCAACAAACGGTGCCAGCGCTTCGGGGGTGTCGCGCGCAGGGTCGATGCTGATGAAAATCGGAGCCACTTTGGTCCCGCGCTCGGGGTCGATGCTCTCGAACTGACGCAGCCCCGCCATCAGCTTCTGCAAATCGACCGGGCAGACATCGGGGCAAAAGCTGTATCCGAAATAGATCAGCCGATATTGCCCCTTGAAATCACTATCGCGCACCGTTTTGCCGCGCTGGTCAGTGAGCGTGAAGGGACCGCCGATGGTCGCACCCTGCAACGGCGGTTCGGGCGGCGGGCCCGAACAGGCGGCGCTCAGCAGCAGGATGGGCGCCAGCATGGCCGTCCCCAGCATCACCCTTGCACGGCGGGGGGCGAAGGCTCCATATAGTCGGTTCATCATGCCGCCAGCCTTGCTGGCCTATGGCGGTAAAATCAAGCGTTCGTCAGGTGGCCCCATGCTGCGTTTTGCCCGTTTTGCCCGATTTGCGTTTCCCGCACTCGCCGCGGCGCTGCTCCTGCCCGCCAGCGCAGCCGCGCAATTTTCGGACAGCTATAACTTCCTCAAAGCCGTGCGCGAACGCGACGGGGCCGAGGCGAGCAAATATCTGAACGACGAAACCACCCGCGTGATCAACACGCGCGATACGTCGAGCGGGGAAACGGCGCTCGCCATCGTCATCAAGAACCGCGACCTCAGCTGGACGCGCTTCCTGCTCGCCAAGGGCGCCAATCCCGGCATCGCCGACCGCCAAGGGATGACGCCGCTCATGCACGCGACGCTCCTCGGCTTTACCGACGGCGCTGAAGCGCTGCTGGGGCGCGGCGCCCAGGTCGATCAGGCGAACAGCCGCGGCGAAACCGCGCTGATTCTGGCGGTACAGCGCCGCGACGCGGCGATGGTGCGCATGCTGGTCAAACGCGGCGCGAATCCCGACAGGACCGACCATATCGCCGGCCTGTCGGCGCGCGACTATGCCAAGCGCGACGACCGCACCGGCACCATGCTGGCGCTGCTCGACGCAAAGGACGAAACCACCAGGCCGCTGGGGCCGGTGTTCGGACCGAATTGACCGGTTCAATGTAATTCTCGCCTTGTAAATCACATTATAATGTGAAACAGCAACACATCTCCACAGTGGAAGGTGTGTATCATGTCGACCGAACTCATCACCCGCCTGCGGGGCCTCGTCACCGAAGGCGGATTGTCGCGCTCGGGGCTCGCCCGTGCGGCGGGGTTGCATGCCAATACCTTGCGCGATCTGGACCAGCCCGACTGGAACCCCACCGCCGACACGCTGCGCAAGCTCGAAGCCTATTTGTTCGACAGCGATGACACGCCCGCGCTCGTCCCCATCGAAGAAATCATCGAGGAAGCGCGCAACGGCCGCATGTTCATCCTGGTCGATGATGAGGACCGCGAGAATGAGGGCGACCTCATCATTCCCGCGCAAATGGCCACCCCCGATGCGATCAACTTCATGGCGACGCACGGCCGCGGGCTTATCTGCCTTGCCATGACCCGCAGCCGGGTCGACCAATTGGGGCTCGACCTGATGAGCCGCTCGAACGGCACCCGCCACGAAACCGCCTTCACCGTGTCGATCGAAGCGCGCGAAGGCGTGACAACGGGCATTTCGGCGCACGACCGCGCGCGCACCATTGCGGTGGCCATCGATGCGGGCAAATCGCGCGACGATATCGTCACGCCGGGCCACGTCTTTCCGTTGGTCGCGCGCGACGGCGGCGTCTTGGTGCGCGCGGGGCATACCGAGGCGGCGGTCGACGTCGCGCGGCTCGCCGGGCTCAACCCGGCGGGCGTGATCTGCGAAATTATGAAGGACGACGGCACTATGGCGCGAATGGACGATCTCGTCGCCTTCGCGCGGCTGCACAAACTCAAAATGGGGACGATCCGAGACCTCATCGCCTATCGCCGCAAACATGATCACCTCGTCGAGAAGCGCGCCGAAATGACCTTCACCAGCCGCTGGGGCGGCGACTGGAAGGCGATTACCTTTTTCAACAAGGCCACCGGCGATGAAACCATGGCGCTGGTCAAAGGCCATATCGACCCCGCGCAGCCGACTCTGGTGCGCATGCACACCATGTCGATGTTCGTCGATGTGTTCGGTGAAACCAACGAACGCGCAGGGCTCTTGTCGCGCTCGATGGAAATGATTGCCGAAGAAGGGCGCGGCGTGCTCGTGCTCATCAACAAGCCGATGCAGGGCATCGTCTCGCGCTTCATGGCGCTGCGCGCCCAAGGCAAAGCGGCGGGCGATCCACAGGTGGAGGAACTGCGCGATTACGGTGTCGGTGCGCAAATCCTCGCCGAACTGGGGGTCCACGACATGGTGCTGTTGACCAACACGCACCACAGCTTGGTCGGGCTCGACGGTTATGGCTTGTCGATTGTTGGCGAGCGGGCAATTCCGGGCACGGGCGGCGAGTAAAGCCAGATGATCGGGGCCGGCATCGCGCTGGCGGGGGTGTCGGCGCTCGCGGCGGCATTGTCGCATGCCTTCCTGAAATCGGGCGAGGACAAGCTGGCGGTGCGCAGCTGGTCGGCGCTGGTCTGCGCCGCCATTTGCCTGCCGGTGGCGCTATGGGCCGGAAACCTGCCGCTGCACCTGTGGGCCATGCTGGCCTTCTTCGCGGTGCTGAGCTTCATCAACCAGATCAGCCTGATTCGATCCTATCGCCTCAGCGATTTCTCGCACGCCTATCCGGTGGCGCGCGGCATGGTGCCGCTGGCACTGGCGGTGGTCGGCGTGGTGTGGCTGGGCGATCAGCTGACGTTCCTTGCCGCGACCGGGATACTGCTGATCACCGCTGGCATTTGCGCGCTGGCGTTGGGACGGGGGATGAGCCGCCACGGCTGGGGCGCGGCCATATTTACCGGCCTGACGACGATCATTTACACCGCCATCGCTGCGCATGGCATGCGGATTGCGGACAATCCGCTGGCTTTTCTGGCGTGGCTGTTCGTGACCGACGGGGTGCTGCTGCCAATGTGGCTGTGGTGGCAGGCTCGCGGCCAGACAGTCCCGCGCCTGCGCGCCGCCTGGCCCATTGGCTGGCGGTCGGGACTGCTGACTTTGCTGTCTTTCTCAACCTGGTCTTTTGCCGTCCGCTTCGCTCCGGTTGGCGTGGTTGCCGCCATCCGCGAATCGAGCGTGCTGATCGCGCTTGTCTTGGCGGCGCTGATGCTCAATGAACGCATGGACCGGGCACGCGTGATGGCCGGATTGTTGATTGTCGCCGGGGCGATTGGCATCGTCGCGGCCTGACGCAGGAATAGGACATTCGGTGGCGCATTTATTGATCGTCGAAGCGCGCTTTTATGCGCATATCAATGACATGCTGCTCGATGGCGTCCGCAGCGCGATCGACGCGGCGGGGCATACCCATGAAACGGTCACCGTTCCCGGCGCGCTGGAAATCCCCGCTGCCATCGCGCTCGCCAGCGAAACCGGACGCTATGATGCCTATGTCGCGGTCGGCGTGGTGATTCGCGGCGAAACCTATCACTTCGAAGTCGTGTCGAACGAAAGCGCGCGTGCGATCATGGCGCTCAGCCTCGACGGCTTTGCCATTGGCAATGGCATATTGACCGTGGAGAATGAGGCGCAGGCGCTGGTGCGCGCCGACAAGACGCTGAAGGACAAGGGCGGCGAAGCCGCCAAGGCGGCGCTCGCGATGCTCTCGCTCAAATATCGGTTCGGCGTTGCCTGACCGGATGCCGCCTTCGCGCTACCAAATTGTCGAGCGCGGCGGGCGGCTCGAAATCATCGACCGTGAAACCGGCGAACGCCCCCAAAGCGCCGCCGAACGCATGGCCGCGCACGACGCAGCGCATGGCAACGCCGCGCTGCGCTTTGACCGGCTTGAGGAACAGCGCGCCGAATCGCCGCCGCCGGTAGCGGCCAATCCGGCTGCGGCCAAGCCCACGCCGCCCAGCGATCCGATCCGTCAGCGGCTGCAGGAGAAGGCCTCACCTTGGCAAGCCAAAGGCGAAGCCAAACCGCCGCGCGCCAAGCGTCCGGCTGAGCCGCCGATGCAGCGTCCCGCGCAAACCGCTTCCTCGCTCGTCAAAGGCACATTCGTCACCGGCAAATGGTGGGACAGCAAAGGTCCCCGCACCATAAGCTTGGGCGAAAAGGGCAAGGCCAAATTGGGAAGCGGCCTGATGACCGCGGTCATCATCGGCTTTTTCATTATGATCGCGCTGATCGTCATCCAGCCGGCGTTGCTGCTCGTCGCTGCCTTCGCGCTGTTCCGCTTCGGCGGCACGATCATCGGTCCGATCGGCGCCCGGCTGATCGACGATGCCGTCAAGGCCGACGGGGGGATGGCTTAACGCGCCACGCGGTGCAGGTTTCGCACGAAAATTCTACCCTTGTGCGATCTCCGCGCGGAATGAACGTCAGGCTGCCGCCCCTGTTAGCACCGGAAAGTCGGTATAGCCCTCGGCGCCCGGCCCATACCAGTCGCGCGGGCTCGACGGGGTAAAGGGCGCGCCGGTGCGCAACCGCTCAACCAGATCGGGCGCACCGATAAACGGACGGCCATAGCTGATCGCATCGGCAAGACCCGAGGCCAGATCCTCGCCAAAATTCTCGCCATCATATTCCTGATTGAGCACCAGCGGCGCATGGAACACTTTGCGGATGTCGGGCGACACGCGCGGAACATCGCTTTGCCCGAAATCGCCATAGGGCTTTTGTTCGCGCAGCTCGAGGAAGGCGATGCCGATGCGCTGCAATTCTGCGGCGGCGGCGGTGAACAGCGCAACCGGATTGCTGTCGTCGGCCCCTTGCGTTTCGCCATTGGGCGACAGCCGCACCGCGGTGCGATCTGCACCGACGGTATCGGCCACCGCCTGTGTCACTTCGGCGAGCAGGCGGATGCGATTCGCAATCGGCCCGCCATAGGCGTCATCGCGGAAATTGCTGTTGTCGCGCAAAAACTGGTCGATCAAATAGCCGTTGGCGGCGTGGACCTGCACCCCGTCAAACCCGGCACGCAGCGCATTCTTGGCGGCATGGACGTAATCGCCAATGACCCGCGGGATCTCGTCGAGCCGCAGCGCGCGCGCCTCGACATAATCCTTCTTGCCCTCGGCGGTGTGGGCAAAGCCCGGCGCTTTGGTTGCCGACGACGACACCGGTGGCTCGCCGCCCAGGAAATCCGAATGGACGAGGCGGCCCATGTGCCACAGCTGCAGGATGATGCGCCCGCCCGCATCGTGCACCGCGCCCGTCACCGGCTTCCACGCCTCGACCTGCGCCTCGGACCAGATGCCCGGCGCTGCGGGCCAGCCCAGCCCCTCTTGGCTAATCCCTGTGGCCTCGGCGATGATCAGCCCGGCGGCGGCGCGCTGGCTGTAATATTCGGCCTTGAGTGCGGTGATCGGCACATGCCCCGCGCTCGACCGCCCGCGCGTCAGCGGTGCCATCAAAATGCGGTTGGGGGCGTGGATGGCACCCAGCTGGATGGGATCGAACAGGCTGGCCATAGGGATTCGTCTCCTTGCATTGCAACTTGCAACCGAACGGCTGTCAGCTAAGCGCGGGGCATGGCCGATGCAAGCACCCCGGCGGACAAGCAAATCTTTGCCCCGGCGAAGCGCGGCAGTGCGGGCCTTGCCTTTGCTGCACTGATCCTCGGCAATGTCGCCATCGCCTTCGGTCCGTTGCTCGTGCGGCTGGCCGATACGGGGCCAATTGCGACAGGCTTTTGGCGGCTGGCGCTTGCCGCGCCGCTGCTCGCGCTGATCGGCTGGCGCGCCGGGTTTCGCCCGCGTCAGTTGTCGGCCGGTGTGCTCGCGCTGTTGCTGATTGCGGGGGCCTTGTTCGCCGCCGACATCATTGCCTGGCACCTCGGCATTTTCCAGACCAAGCTCGGCAACGCCACCCTCCTCGCCAATTGCGCCAGTCTGCTGCTCGCCATTTATGCTGTGGTGCTCGCCCGCCGCCTGCCCACGCCGATGCAGGGCACGGCAATGCTGCTGGCGTTCGGCGGCGCCGCGCTGCTGATGCTGCAAAGTTTCGAACTGTCGCCCCGTCACTTCAACGGCGATCTGCTCAGCCTGCTCGCAGGCCTGTTCTACACTTTCTATCTCGTCGCGATGATGCGCGCGCGCGAACATGCCGAAAGCTGGATGGCGCTCGCCATCGCCAGCGCCGTCGCCGCAGCGCTGCTGCTCCCCGCAGCGCTCTACGCGGGCGAACGGGTGTTGCCCGGTGACTGGACGCCGCTGATCATCCTGGCGCTGACCAGCCAGATTGTGGGGCAAGGGTTGCTCACCTTTGCCATGCCGCATGTCAGCCCGCTGGTGCTGGGACTTGCGCTGCTGCTCCAGCCCGCATTGTCGGCCATTGCCGGCTGGTGGGCGTTCGGCGAGGCGCTGACCCCGCTCGACTTCATCGGCGGCGCGATGGTGATGGCGGCGCTGGTGCTGGTGCGCCTTGCCGACCGGCCCGCGCGGGCCTAGATTGCCGCTATGACCAGCGCGCTCCCTGCCGATCCCACGCTCGACGAAATTCGCAGCGCCCTTGCCCCCGCCATTGCCGCGGCGGCCGCCTTTGACGGTTTCACCCCGCTCGCTGTCGCCACCGCCGCGCAGGGCGCGGGGGTTGACCCTGACGTTGCGCAGCTCGCCTTCCCGGGCGGCGCGGCGGATATGGTCGATGCCTGGTTCGCATCGGTCGATGCCGAAATGCTCGAACGTTTGCCCGCCGACCAGCTCGCCGCGATGAAAATCCGCGATCGCATCACCGGCCTCGTCGAAACGCGGCTCGACATTCTCGCGCCGAACCGCGAATCGCTTCGCCGGGCGCTGGGCGTGCTGGCCCTCCCCACCAATGTTGCCCTCGCCGCACGGCTTGGCTGGCGCGCGGCCGATACGATGTGGGCAGCGGCGGGCGACACTGCGACCGACTTCAACCATTACAGCAAACGCGCGATTCTCGGCAGCGTCTATGCCGCGACCATGGCCGTGTTCCTGAACGACGAAAGTGATGGTCACGCCGATACCCGCGCCTTCCTCTCCCGCCGCATCGCAGGCGTGATGAAATTCGAAAGCTGGAAGCACCGCCGCGTCGCGGCCAAACTGGAACGGCCCAGCCTGACCCGCTTCATCGGCCGCTTGCGTTACGCGGGGAAATAATCGCCGCCCCGTGCGTTATCGACTCGCCAAGCCAAGCTTCTATTGATAATCGCTCGCAAATGGAAACCACGCTCGACCGGCTGCCGCTCGGTCAAACCGCTCGCATCATCGCTATCGACTGGAACGTGCTTGACGTCGCCGAAGGGCGGCGGCTGCGCGAGCTGGGGCTGCTCGACGGGGTCGAACTGACCGCGCTCCATCGGGGCGGACTTTTCTGGCGCGATCCGCTCGCCGTTGCGATTGGCCGGATGCGCATCGCCATCCGCGCGCGCCATGCAGCCGCCATCCGGGTGGAGGCGCTATGACAACCGCAGCGCCCCTCGTCGCGCTGGTCGGCAATCCCAATGCCGGAAAATCCAGCCTGTTCAACGCGCTCACCGGCGCGCGCCAAAAAATTGCCAATTGTCCCGGCGTCACGGTCGAACGGCACAGCGGCCGTACGAGTTTTGCCGATGGTCGCCCGCTCGAACTGATCGACCTGCCGGGCAGCTACAGCCTCACGCCCGCCAGCCTCGACGAAGCGGTCACGCGCGATGTGGTGCTGGGCCGGCAGGCGGGCGAGCGGCGCCCCGATGGATTGATCATTGTCGTCGATGCAGGGAACCTTGACCAACATCTGTGCTTCGCGCTCGAACTGATTGGCCAGGGGCTGCCTGTGGTGATCGCGCTCAACATGGTCGACATGGCCGCGCGCGATGGGCTGGAACTCGATGCGGACGCGCTTGCGGCCGGGCTTGGCGTGCCCGTGGTGCCGACCGTCGCTGTGCGCAAACGCGGGCTCGACGCGCTGCTCGTCGCGCTCGATGGGGCCTTGAAACAAGGTGCGGCCGCAGCGCCTGCCACCAACGATGATCAACGCGCACTGCATCATCAGGCCCGCGCCCTTGCGCGCGCAGCAATCGTCCATGAAGCCCCCGCGCGCCGCTGGACCCACGCGCTCGACCGCGTGCTGCTGCATCCGGTGGCGGGCTTTGCCATCTTGCTCGCGCTCTTGTTCGTCATGTTTCAGGCGGTGTTCGCCTGGGCCACGCCCTTTGCCGACGCGCTCGAAGGCGGCATCAGCATCGTGCAAGGGCTGGTTGTGGACGCCATGCCCGATGGCTTTTGGCGCGGGTTGATTGTCGAAGGTTTGCTCGGCGGGGTCGGCTCGGTGGTTGTGTTTCTGCCGCAAATTCTGATCCTGTTCCTCTTCATCCTGCTGCTCGAGGCGTCGGGCTATATGACGCGCGCGGCCTTTCTGATGGACGGATTGATGGCCAAGGTCGGCCTGTCGGGGCGCGGTTTCATCCCGCTGCTGTCCAGCTTTGCCTGCGCCATCCCCGGCATCATGGCGACGCGCGCCATGCCCGATGCGCAGGACCGGCTGACCACCCTCCTTGTCGCGCCGCTAATGACTTGTTCGGCGCGGCTGCCCGTTTATGCGGTCATCATCGCCGCCTTCATCCCCGCAACCAACGTGGGCGGTTCGCCCGTGGGCGTCCAGGGGCTAGTGCTCTTTGGCCTCTATCTCTTCGGCATCGTCGGCGCGTTGCTCGTCGCGCTGGTGCTACGCCGCACGGTGACCAAGGGGAATACGGCGGGCATGATGATGGAATTGCCGCGCTATCAAATGCCGCGCGCGGGCGATGTCCTGCTGGGCCTGTGGCAGCGCGCCTGGGCCTTTCTCCGCCGCGCGGGCACCATCATTCTCGCCACCACGGTCATCCTGTGGCTGCTCCTCACTTATCCCAAGGTGCCGCCGGGCAGCGCGGTCAGCCAAGTTGATTACAGCGTTGCAGGCCGCATCGCCTCGGGGCTGGAGGTCGTCGTCAAACCCATCGGCTTCAACCACGACATTGCGCTCGCGCTGATCCCCGCCATGGCGGCGCGCGAGGTCGCGGTCGCTGCGCTCGCCACCGCCAATGCGGTGGATGCGGGCGATGATGAGGATGCCATGGCCGCCGCGCTGGGCGATACGCTGGCGGGCAAATGGTCGCTCGCCACCGCGCTCGCCTTCCTCGCTTGGTTCGTGTTCGCGCCGCAGTGCATCTCGACTATCGCCGTCACACGCCGCGAAACGGGCGGGTGGAAATGGCCGCTGTTCATGGTGGGCTATCTTTTTCTGCTCGCCTATGTGGCGGCGGGCATCACCTACTGGACAGCCGTCGCCCTTGGGCTAGGGTGACACCCATCAAATTTCCAAAGGGGAGCAAACGGGGCCATGGCTGGCAGCGTCAACAAAGTCATTTTGATCGGCAATCTGGGGGCCGATCCCGAAATCAAATCTTTTCAGAACGGCGGCAAAATCGCCAATATTCGCATTGCCACGTCCGAACAGTGGAAGGACCGCATGTCGGGCGAGCGCAAGGAACGCACCGAATGGCACAATGTCGTTATCAATGGCGACGGGCTGGTCGGCGTGGTCGAACGCTATCTGAAAAAGGGCAGCAAGGTCTATATCGAAGGGTCCTTGCGCACCCGCAAATGGCAGGACCGCGACGGCAATGACCGCTATACCACCGAAGTCGTGGTCGCGGGCATGGG
>VFQM010002911.1_pt1 | contig 11776 bp, 18 predicted proteins | sample 3512391 | NCBI WGS metagenome assembly VFQM01 (sample SAMN10412369, study PRJNA504923) | tailings metagenome | isolation source: Replicate 1 from Balatoc abandoned mine | place: Philippines
TGACTGGGGCAACGCATGGAAGAATGAAGCCATGTCGCGCCCGACAGAACCCATCGAGGTGCTGGACAAAGCCTACTTCCATTGCCTCAAGGAGTTGGCCGAGATTCAGGCTGACGACAACTTCCCTGACAAGGATGAGAGGTTGCTGGCGGCCATTGCCAAGAGGGGTGTGAAAGACCTCGAGGAAGTGGCCGCGTTGCTTGCTGTCGGCAAGGTCCGTGGTGAGGAGCTTGCCAAGGAAAGAAAGGAAAGGGCCAACGAGACCCAAACCAAACTCAGGAAAATATCTGGCGACAAAGGCCGGGCGTTTTTCTGAATTGCCGCAAGGCAGGGATACCGTGAAAGCGGCATCCCCATGTTATCCGTAAGCGATAATATGGGCATGCCGTTTTCTTGACGCAACCAGCTCCGGGCGTCTAGGCCGCAAGGCAGGAGCACATCAAATTTCCCAACCGGGAGGCGTCCCGGTGGGTGCCTCCTTTTTTCTTTCAGGAGGCACTATGGAAGCAATCAAGCAGGAAACCTTCAGCCTCCATAGCTGGAGGGGCACCTACGAAGCCCAACTTAAGGTCTACCAGGACACGGACGAACCCGACCCGCGCAACAGTCAGGGTCGTTGTCCCAGCGTCATGGTTTACACCAACCCGGCCCACATGATGCGCGACGCGGAAGACATGTTCTTCCATCTGTCGGCTGAAGGCGCTCTGGCTACGTTCATTCGTGGCGAGGCGGTGTGGGTGCGAGAGGTTCCGTATCTGGGCATCGTCGGCACGCCGGGCCATTACACGCTCGCCGGCGCCGATCGCAAGCTGAAGATCGTCGGCTGGTGGAGCCCGCGCTGGAAGTCAGAGCAGGAACTGGCCGAGAAGGTCAGGAATCTCGTTCCTGGCGCGCGTGAAAGGCTCGCGGAAGAAGCAAAAGACACCATTGTATGGCTGAACAAGTGGCAGCGTGGCGAGGTGTATGGCTATCGCCTGTCGATGTTCGACCCGGAAGAAGGCGACGAGGGAGACTTCGTTGTTGACTCCGAATGGGGTTTCTACGAGCTGGCCGAGATCGACCAGTCGGTCAAACAAACACTGGAGCACTGGAGAGCCAAGCGTTGCCACAACGCCAAGGCATTCTGGGTGCCCACGTCGCAAGGCCTGTCAAAGGCCGCTTAACAAGGAGATTCGTGTGAACGAAATCAATCAATTTTGCGTTCGCTGGAAGCACCCGGAGAACGATTCGGTCATCACTGCGGCTATCGCGGAGATGGACGACGGCACCTGCGAGGTCATCGATGTCGAGCACGGCCATCTGGGCTTCATGGACAAGATTGCCGAACGCGCCGCCGACTGCGAAGACGGCAGCATCAAGGTGAAAGGCAAGGATATCCTGCCGGAAACCTATTGCGCCCTTTGGCGCAAGCTGTCGAAAACGCCGGTCGACGCCAAGGCCATCTACGGCAAGTACACCATCGTGTGCCATGCCGTGCGGAACAAGTGGAACAAGGACTATCTTACCGAGCTGGCCAAGGAAATTGGCTGCGCCATGGTGGATAACGAGGGCGAGTTCATTCGCGTGGACATGCTCGATCCGGTGACGGACGCCGCGATCTGGAAGTCTTACTTCTGCGAGCGCTCCATCCTGGATGGCAAGTTCTTCGTCACCAAGGTGCAGGACGGTTTGTTTGCGATGAGGGCGGCAGCATGAGCTATCGTGTCGAATTCACTCGAACCGTGTTCGCGCTGCCTGGCGGCTTGTTCGCCACTGCATCTTTCGGCGGGGACAACAACCTCACCACGACGCGGGACGGCAACGAACGCATTTGCAGCAGTTGGTGGCTGGAATATGTCGGCGACAAGGTGGGCATCATGAAGCACGCCTGCTACATGGCATCCGGTTGCGAGAACGGCTACATCAAGCCTCGCGGCAAAAGCGTGCAGGCTGAAGGGTATATCCGCGGGACTCGCGAGATGCTCAAGGAGGCTGTTCCATACGACGCCCAGTGCCCTCGCACAGGTGCTTTCATAGGCGGAAACCTGACCTTCGTGGTTGGGAAGGACGTCCTGGAAAGGCACCCCGAGGCCAAGGTGATCATGGCGCTGCTGGGCGGAGAACCTGTGACCCATTACGGGGAGAAGGAAATCCATGCGGTGGTGCCGATCAACGAGGATCTGGCCGGAAACATCGACAAGCTGCGCGGCCTCCTGGGCAAGGACTTCCTGATTCGCGGAAGTGTCTCGTCCTACAGGACGCAGTACCGGAATGATTGGTGAGCGAGATGGCAAGCGTCAGAATCCTCATCAACCAGAACGGCAACAGCAACAAGATCTGGGCGCAGGTTGGCATGGCATCGACCAGCGGCAAGCACCCTGTCATCTATGGACCGATCCGAAAGGACGGTGCCGGACTGACGGAAGGCGAATCCAAGTCCACTTGGCATGACAAAGAAAAAGGTGGCTACCAGTTCGTTGCCACATTCGACCATGTGCCGGATGGAATGGAGCGCACCTGCGTTGCAGGGGTCGCTCACATGTTCGCGAGCGGTCACCCAGATGGTTTCATGGGGCCATCCAGCCAGGAGACAGCGTTCGGCAGGAAATGCGCCGAGCACTTATCCAAGCGCCTGCATCATGCCGGCCTCGGGTTGACTATCCGGCTCGACCAACCAAAGGAGGCTGAACCGGAACCGGTCCCGCCCAAACAAGACAAGGCTGAGGCAAGGCAAGGCCTGGACGAACTCCTCAAGACACGCCGCTCCAGCAGCTACTTCTGACGGGAGCAGGATATGGACGAGGGAACAACTGTTCAGATCTACCTGAGCCAGAATGACCGCATCTGGGCAACAACTGGCCTGCTGTGGCATAGCAAAACTGCCAAGAAGGACAGGCAGGAAGTTGTGTATGGCCCGATCATGGCTGATGGCAAGGGGCTTGCATCAAAGTCGACGAGCGCGACATGGCAGGACATGGAGCAAAAAGGCTATCAGCTGTATTGCACTGTCCAAGGCGTGCCTTCTGACATGGCCAAGGTTTGCGTAGCTGCCATAGCGCATGTGCTTGCGGGTCACTCGCCGTCATCCTTAGGGAAAGCGATAAATTTTTTCCAGGGCGAATTGGAGTTCGCCAGGAAAGTGGGCGAGATATACCTAACCCGAGGCCTTGCCGAGCGGTTTATTGACCTCAACCAGCCCTTGCAAACACGAGGCCACGAGCCAAAGCCAAACAATCAAGATCTTGGCATGTTGCTGAAGACGCGCCGCGAAAGCAGCTATTTCTGATGCGACATTGACCATTCACCAGCCCTCCGGGGCTGGCTTTTAAGAGCGGTTCACGGACTGCGGACTGCTGTGAAAAGCCATTTCAAGGAATTTTGCGCGTGCTTCGGCATGCCAAAAGCGGGCGAAAGCTCGAATCAAACGACAACACCGGGAAGCCGGTCTGTCATCTCTCATTCACGGGAAACCGTGTTCTTCTTTTCGAAAAGGGAAACACACATGAAAAAGCTGATCTTTGCGGCGATGGTCGCATTGGCATCCATGACCTCTGGCGCGGTTCACGCTCAGTTCTGGGGTGACAACCCCATGGAGTCCTACAACCGCAGCGGCGGCAGTTATGCGCGTGGGGAAGCCCTGCGCAGCGGCGATGTCCAGGAAGCCACGGTGGTCGCGGTACGCACGGTCCAGTTGGAGGCCACGGCAACTGCGGACACCACTGGTAAGGCGGTTGGCGGGGCGCTCGGCGCACTGGCCGGCTCGAAGCTCGGCAAGGGCAACGGGCAATACGCCGGCGCCATCATCGGCGGCCTGGTTGGGGCGTTTGCCGGGCAGGAAACTGCCCGCAAGGTGTCCGAATCGGGCGCAGCTGAAGTGATCATCCGTTTCGCGGACGGTCGCACGAAGTTCGTCGTCCAGGAGGACGGCGCGCAGTTCCGCCCGGGAGACCGGGTGTATGTGATGTCGGGTAGCGGCTGGAACGCCTCGATCCGACTGACGATGGCCCAGTAAGCCGTCGATCAACCACCCTCTGGGGAAGTCCCCAGGGGGGCTTCTCCCTGTTTGCAAGTTCAACCAAGGAGAAGTGAGATGAAAAAAGAGCCTGATGCCGGGGACATTGTGATCGCGCAATTTCCCACGAACGACGGTTCGGCAGCCAAGTGGCGTCCGTGCTTGGTGGTGCTGGTGGAAAGAACCCTGAGCGGGGAGTCGTATGCCAGATTGGCCTACGGCAGTTCGCAGCAGGTGTCCGAATCCGGCCCGCTCAAGACGGAGTTTGTCGTAGGCGCAAACGAGCTGGACGGAACCGGTCTGGACAGGCCGACCAGGTTCAATTTCGCGTTGGAGTGTCGGACGAATATCCGCCGCTGCCACCGGATTGGCCGGGTCAACCTGGAAGACAGAGAAATCATGGCAAGGCTGAAGAAGGCCTTCGCCGAAACAATCTGAACACCGGGGCGAAATCGCCCCGGTTGTTCACTCATGCTTGGAGAGGATGTCTTTCAGATTGCTGACGATCTTGGCCCCTTCGACAGGGGTCTTGCTGCGATCGATGAGGCCGAGCTTTTCCCAGTGGGCAAGCTCTTTGTCGGTCGGGTAGTCAAACTCAGCGTTGGGGTGAAAGGTGTCGCGATACATGCGGTTGACCGCGACGATGATGACTTCATCCTCACTCCAGCCAAACTTCTCGGCGATCTCTTTGAGGAAGTTGGAAGAGCCTTCGCTGGCGATCTGGTGGAAGACTTTGCTGATCTGCATGAATTTCTCCTTCTGGTGAATAGACGATAGCACGCCGCGCCTTGCGGACGTTTTGCCAAAAGGAGCCGGCAAGAATCGCCGGACATGAAACCAATTTACCACCTCGATCACCCGTGTCAACAGGGGCAAACGCCAAGGGTTTCCCCGAATCCTTCGCGATTCCCTCCTGCCACGGCACGGAGGCCTGCCCAATCGGGCAAACCAACCAACCATCGGGCAACCGGTGGGAACCAACCAAGGATGAAATCCATGCAAGAAAACAAACACCAATTCGGGATAAAACCCGAGTACCGCAAGGACTACGAGGAAATCAAGGCGCTCCTGCTGAGTGATGAAGGCCGGGAAGACTGGCACTTCGACCACCTCATGCGCACCTTCGAGGATTGCTTGCAAACGGCGATGGCATCGACCTATTCAGACGGAAGAATAGCCTTCCTGGGCGCCTATAGTTCCGTCCTGGACGTGATGGTGGTCAAAGAGGTAATGCAGTGCTTCAGCGAAGGGGAGCTGAAAAAGTTGGGTGAGTATTACCGTCACCAGAACTATCTCTCTCCCATCTACGGCATGCTGGCCAGCCAGATCGAGATCCATTTCGATTCGCTGGCCAGAAGGCACATCGCGGCGACCATTGAGAAGCTGCCGTTTCCCATACCGCTGGCTGCATAAGGCCAACAAGGGGAAGCGAATGAGAAATGACGTTCAGTATGTAGTTAAGGACGAGCACACGCTTGGCTATATCTACGATGCCCAGCCCAGCTGGATGGGGATTCTGGCCGGAAGCGTCCTGAAGGGCGGACACGACCCTTTGGGCGGGCCTGTCCACATTCTGGCCGGGCATGACAAGCTGCGGCCGGCCACTGAGCAGGACTTCCGCGAATTTCGGGTGGTCCCTCCCTCCGGTTTCGCAGGAAAACGGCCCGTTCAACCCCAAAGCGCCAGCAGGTGCCAGGCGTGCGGTGCCGAAAGCTAGTGACAGGCAGGAAAGACATCGTTTTTTGCCGTCTTTGAATCGCCCTGCATGGCCCGTGAGGGCATAAAATCAGGGTGTATTTCAACCGGGCAGGCCTTTCCTGCCCCACCAACCACCCAGACGGGGCAAGTTCCCCGGAAGGGGCTGCTCCGTCTGTTTTTCACAAGGAGCAGCAATGCAAGAAAAGCAATTCACCGTCGAGGAAGCCTTCGGCTTCACCGGCGCGCAAATCCCCTGCCGCGGCCGGGAGAACCCCTGCGAGTTCACGCCGGTCAAGAATGTCCGCTACGTGTTCCGCAAGGACATCCTCCGCGTGTTCCGCAACTTCATGGAAAGCGATGACTCGATCGGGATGGAACTGCAGGGCCCCAAGGGCTCCGGCAAGACCACCCTGCCCGAGCAGTATTGCGCACGCCTGAACCTGCCGCTGCTGTCCATCACGGCGCATGAACGCACCGAGCCGGCCGACCTGATCGGCTACAACGTGCTCAATGCCGATGGCAGCACCGAGTTCCTTCCCGGCCCGGTCACCAAGGCCGCCATGGAAGGCTGGGCGGTGCTCATCAACGAGGCCAACGCCATGCCCCCCGGCACGGCGACCGCGCTGAACGAGTTCCTGCAAGGTTCCAGTGTTCACATTCCGGAACTGCGCACGACCATCAGGCCGAAGCCCGGATTCAAGATCATCGCGACGACCAACCCCGAGGACGACGCCTCCTACCGCGGCCGCTTCCTGCAGGACGCGGCCAACGCCGACCGTTACGAGAAACTCGTGGTCGACTACATGGACGCGGCCGACGAAGAGAGCCTGCTGGCAGCGGAACTGACTGACTACGGTCACGAAGACCCCGAGCCGATGGCGAAAAGCCTGGTCGATGTCGCCAACCGCGTGCGCGCGATGTACAAGGGCGGCTCCTGCCGCCTGACCATCTCCACGCGTGCGCTGATCAAGTGGGCGAAACGTACCCTGGACTTCGCCGGCATCGAGCGCGAAGGCAAGAACCCGCTCTATTTCGCGCTGGACCTGACCGTGTGCAACCACACGCGCGACCAGACCAGCGTGAAGGCAGTGAAGGAAACCGTCTTCAACGTGTTCGGCATTCCCGAAACCGTGGAGGTGCCCGATGCTGCAGGTAGCGATTGACGTCAGTGGGGTATTCGATGTGTCGCACTTCGCGCAGTTTGGCCTCAAGGGCAAAATCGAAGCCCCGAACGGCTTCGTGAGCCTCCTTAATATCGACACCCTCGATGGCAAGGAGCTGTACGGTTTTCCGATCGACAGCAGCAAGCTCACGGCCGACCTCAATGGCGCGATGGGCGAAACCGTGGAAGGGCAAGGCGCACTGGCAGGGATGCTGGTGCTTGCCAAGCGTTACAACGGCAAGCTCATCCTTGGTGACGAGTTCGTGTCGCCGTCGCAGGCCTGGGCGGGCATGGTGAAGAAATCCCAGGAGGATCCGGTCATCCGGTCCTTGCTGGAAAAACACCAGGTCCTGCCGGTGGATGTCCTCGCCAAGCTAAAGCCTGGCGCGGCCGTGTTCTGAGGAGGATGGGATGCTTTATGAACCCGTAACCTCCTCGGCCATCAGCCACCTCGGCTGGCATGAAATCGCAGGACTCATCGTGCGATTCAAAAGCAGCAACAAGATCTGGGCCTACAAGGCAGACTGGAATACCTACATCGCCATCCGGAACGCAGGTTCCATCGGCAAGGATTTCGATCTGCGGGTCAAGAAGAACCAGCTTCCGGGAGCAGAAATCACGGAAGAAGAGCTGCAGGATCTACTTGCCGGCCAAAACGTCGCCCCGGAATTCCAGGCGCCGCCCAAGAAACCTCGCAACCCGCTGGAATTTCTGGCGGGTCTGCTCAAATCAAGACGCCCCTCGGCGTACTTCTAACCAGCCAGGCCCGCAAGGGCCTGGTTGTTCTCTTCCGCGAGCCGACTTCCGAAAGCCATCGGGTTTTCGCAAGCCGCGTTCTGCGGCCCTGCGCCAAATAGGCGAATCAATCATTCCTGCCAGCGATGGCCGGAAAACTCTCTTGCAAGGAGCAAACGAAAATGAGTATCAAAAATGGATTCCTGGTGTTCTTGAACACCCGACTCTATGGCGGAAGCACCACGCTGAAGCCCGAAGACATCGGCCTCGATGCCAACAGCCTGCCTCCGGCAGAAATTGCGCAACTGGGCAAGAAACACCTGATCAACCCGAAGGACCTGACCAAGGTTTACAGCAAGGCCAAGGCGGTGCGCTATCTGCTCGAGCAGAAGGCCATCAAGGTCGAAGGCGCGTTTTTCGTGCCCGAAGCCATCGCCCAGTCGATCCTGGCGGAAGTAGATGCCGCGATCGATGAGGCCCGTACCGAGATCCAGGCCTTCCTCGGCGGTTTCGAGGCCAAGGCGAAAGCCTGGCGCGATGCCCACCCGGAATGGAGCAGTCTGTTCACCAATCTGCCCAGCACCGAAACGCTGGCCCAGCGCATGAAGATCAAGCGCACGGCGGTTCGCGTGGGCGAGATCGAGGGCGGCGAGGAAGACTTCGCCAATTCCCTCATGGCAGAACTGCTCGCCAGCATCAACCAGGTCGGCGCCCATCTGCACAAGATGAGCAAGAGCGAAATCCTTCGGGGACGCTCCATGTTGCCGGTCCGTTCGCTGCAAAAGAAGCTCGCGGCCTATGGATTCCTGTCGACGGAGCTTTTCCAGTTGTCGCATGACCTGGGCGAGATCCTCACCGGCAAGAACCGTGACCTCGAAGGCGACGAAAAGGACGCGGTCGGCTACGCAGCCGCCATTCTGGCCAGGGCGGACGTCCTGGACGTGGTGAAGCAAGCGGTGGCTGAAGGCCGCAATGCGCTCGACATGCCGGCGAATCTTTCGCTCGACATGAAGCAGGAAGATGCTGGGCAGGACGAACCTCCGCAGGAAGAGCATGAAGCGATTGAACCCGCGGCCATGCCCGAAATCCAGTCGATGCCGAAGCCCGTAAGCGCACCGAAACGTGCGGTTGGCCAGGCATTCTTCTAAGGAGCCGCCATGTCTCAACAACACGAGAATGGCCTCATGATCCTGTTGGCGCGCGCCATGGCGCGTGACAGCGGGGTCGAGGTCCTGACCGGCACCGAGGCCAAGACGGACGGCAAACGCATCTGGATGCCGCCGCTGCCGCCTGAGGACGATAAATCCTTCGCGCTCGGCATGCGCTGGGTGCTGCACGAAACCGGGCACGTCAACCACTCCGACTTCAAGGTAATGAAGGAAGCGGCCAAGGAAGGCGGCCTGCTGCCCAACATGCTGAACACCCTGGAAGACATCCGCATCGAGGCTGAAAAGTCACGCGAGCTTCCCGGGGCCGGAAGGCGTTTCAGCGAAGGGATCATGGCGCTGAAGGAAACCGGCAAGATCGGTATCCGCGAGGAAGACTCGCCGGCCGCCGTGATGAGCAAGTTCATGCTCTACAAGCTGCGCGCTGACCTTCTGGGACAGCCGCTCGCGGAAGAGGGCAAGGTTGCTCAAGGCGCCCTGAAGAGCCTGATCGGCGAAGCCAAGGCACTCAAGGCCGAAATCATCGGTCGCCAGGTGATGACCTGCAAGAACACGGCACAAGTGCTGGATCTGTCGCGCAAGGTCGTCACCATGCTGCAAGAGGAAGATCCGGAGGAAAACCCGGATCAGAACCAGGATCAGCAAGGCGATGGTGGTGGCGGTGGCGGCCCGGACTCGCAGACGGCGCAGGAGAACGTCCAGCAAATGCTTCAGGGCATGAGCGAAGACGAAGAGGCGTCGAGCAACCTCGAGGAAATCGCTAAGCAGGCGATGGGCGAGGCCTCCGAAAAGGCTGGCAACGAAGGTCATCGTATGACTGGCGGGGCCATGCCGGGCAGCAATCAGTTCAAGCGGCCGGTCAGAAATGACGGCGCCTGGCTGATGCAGCGCGTAAAGACTTCCAGCGCGGCCATGCGCGAGACTTTCGAGTCCGTGATTCAGGCCAAGACGCTGGCCGGCCGGCACCACGTCCAACGCGGTACACGCATCGACCCGAAACGGTTGGCGCGGGTGAAGGCAGGCGAGCGCCGGATATTCATCCAGCGGGTGGAAGCCGAGAAAATCGACACTGCCGTGCACCTAGCCATCGACCTTTCAGGTTCGATGTCGGGCAGCCCGGAGCAGGTGGCCAAGGAGGCGGCGATGGCGATGGTCATGGCCCTCGATGGCTTCCAGGGTGTCGAGGTGTCAATCAGCGCCTTCGGGAGTTATCTCACGCCTCTCAAGGAGTGGGAAGACGACCTCATGACGGCAGCAAGCCATCTCTCCGGCACCCGTGATGGTGGCGGAACCGCGATGGAAGAAGCCGTGATGGATGGCGCCGACAGGCTCATGGCCAACCGACGCCCCCGCAAGCTCATGTTTGTGGTGACGGATGGCCAGGCCTGCGACACTGAAGGCCTCGCCCGGACGGTGGAAAGCCTGCGTGGGATGGGGATCGATACCTTCGGGGTCGGGGTCCAGTCTGACGCAAGCGACGTGTTTGGGACGGAATACAGCGTTCTGATCAACGACATCAACGAGCTGGCCGGCACGCTGTTCGGTCTGCTGCAAAACCACATGTTCACGGAGGCCCTGGCCGCCTGAGCATGGAAACAAGCCGCCCGTTAATTCGGGCGGTTTTCTCGATGGCCGACCATGGAGAAAGCCGCTCGCTGATTAAAAGTCGTGCAATCCAGCAAAGGCTAATAAGCGCAAGGCATCTAGCTTGCAATAAATGAAGTTATCCACGGATTCTGTGGATAACTTAGCCTGTGGGGCAGAAAACGGAAGTTGTGTCACAAAAAGCCATATTTCTTGACACTGAATTTACGAAATTGATGTCACTGAATAGACAGCCTCGATCATGCCAAGCACTGCGGGCATGTCGCTGAAGATCTCGCCCGCCGTAAAGCGCAGCACGCGCCACCCATGCTGGACGAGAAGGTTCTGACGTTTGCGGTCTTTGGCGTGCGCAGACTTGTACTTGCCGTGGAATTCCCATCCATCGACCTCAATAGCGATTTTCTGCTTCACGAAAGCGATATCAATCCGGAAGCGCCGACCTTCGATGGGCGAGTATTCCTTCACCGCTTCGGGCCACCGGCCTGAAACGGCATCCCAGAGAAGTTTGTGCGGCGGAGAGTCAGCCCCGGCAGTCTTCCTTGAGGCCTTATTCCTGACTGGCGAGATCGAGACGATCTTCGCGTTCGACTGCTTGAGTTGAGCGAGGGTGAATCGGTTTCTGGCCATGAATAAAGCTTCTCACGGAGCCTGCACGATGCAAGTGCAGCCGTAGCTGGAAGCCAGCAAACCAACTCGGGGAAACCCGCACACCAACCTCCGGCCAAGCCGGAAATTCACAAGGAGCGAAACATGGACAGTATCGGTGCTCTCACCGCATCCATCGGAGCATTGCTGCTCGCCGTCAACGGACATCATGCCCGCTGGGGATGGTGGCTGTTTCTGGTAAGCAATATCGCCTGGTCGGTCTATGCCGTCCAGGAAGGCGTATACACCCTCCTGGTTCAGGAAGTGGTTTATCTCGCCATCAACATCATCGGCCTGTGGCAATGGTGGGGAAAACCCGCCATCGCGCAGTATCGGAAAAACCGGGAGTACGTGTATGCGCGGGCAGAAAGACCTTATTGACGCCCTGACAGCAGATCACTCACGCTACCCGAGCGACTGGTTCCGAGCCATGCTGTCTGCCTTCAAGCAGATGGTGGGTATCGAACCTCAGACCGGCGCGGAGGATCTCTCGCAGCATCCGACGACCAGGAAGTGCCTCGACGCTTACGCCCAGGCACTGGCTGACAACGAACCGTTTACCGACATCCTTGGCGTGGCCTACATGGAACTGGCCGGGAAGTGGAAACAAAGCGGCTTGGGACAATTTTTTACCCCACAAAATGTGGCCGTGATGCTGGCATCAATGGTAGGCGCAACACGCGTCAACCGGGATAGGCTGACGCGCGTCATGGATCCGGCCTGAGGGTCGGGAGTGATGTTGCTCAGTTACATGCAGGTCATCCACCGGATGGG
>VFQM010002912.1_pt1 | contig 11774 bp, 7 predicted proteins | sample 3512391 | NCBI WGS metagenome assembly VFQM01 (sample SAMN10412369, study PRJNA504923) | tailings metagenome | isolation source: Replicate 1 from Balatoc abandoned mine | place: Philippines
AACTTGAGGTTAAAGTTCCCGTATAGGTTCCCATATCCTGGCTTGACAGGTTGGGCTGAGGTTGGTCATTGTTCATGTTACGGGAAGTAAAGCTTGCTATGGCTACGATTAACAGAATCTTTAAGGTTTTCATATACTTGATATTTCAAAACGTGATTCGATATGACGTAACGCTTGCATAGTTACCCAAACCCCAGGATTTGCTCAGTGACTCGTATCACACAATAGAAATGATTTTAGTCATCCTCCAAAGGGATGATCGTGCATTGATTATATTAATGATTGCCTAATATCACAAACTGCATTGGCCTTAGCCGGAGTTTGATGTAATGCCCAATGTAATTCGGATTTTCTAGCACTTTTATCTTCCCCGTATCCCCATAAAGAAATTTAAAGAAAGCCTTGTCAATATTCGGCTGGCGTTTAATGGAGATGTACTCTTCCTTTTCTTCCGTGGTGGATGAATTGAAAGCCACCAGAATTTCCTGGTCAAACAAAACCCGGGAAAAGGCAATTAGGCATTTCTCACATTCGGGTAAGTGAAAATGGATTTCGTTCGCAGAGATTTTCCGCATGTGCATATGCCCGAATTTCAAAACAGAACTTTTCTTTCTGATGGCTGCTATCTGTGAAATGGCTTGATAGATTTTATTTGACCGATCCAAGGCATCGGATACTTTGTCATCAGGATTAAACATGGCTTCGCGAATGTTGGCGTCATTTTCACCCGCGCCCTCAAATCCCTGTTCCGTTCCATAATAGATACACGGTGTACCCAGCGCACAGAGTAAAAATCCAATACCCGCAATGATTTGTTCCTCGGTTGCATCCTTCCCAAACCGATGTTTGAACGACTGGCCCACCTGGTCATGGTTGTCGATAAATGTTACCAAAAATTCACCAAAGTCACCGCGGCCCAATGCATTTCTGCGAAGGGACTCATACCGCTCCAGTAATCGCTCGGGCGAAGCAATTCCTTTAATGACATCGGCAAGAATATGGTAGAGCGGAAAATCCAAAACGGAGTTGAGTCCGTAATAAATATTTTGTCCATCGACCGTTACGGTTGTAGTAGGACCGATGTACCGGTTATACGTATCTTCTGAACCTACTAACTCTCCAAAGAGGAAGAAGTTTTTTTTGCCCAGCATATAGGAGTACTCACGGATCTGCGAGCAAAATCTGCTGATGGCTTCTTCTCCCATGTGCTTCACGGCATCCAAACGGAAGCCATCGATATCTACTTCTTTTATCCAAAAGCAATGTGTTCGAATAAGAATATCCTGAACATAGCGAGCCTCAACGGAGTCATCCATTCGAAACGCTTTAAGTTCCTGAAAATCTCCCTCGCGGGTTTCCGGGTATGAATCGTAGTTTCGGATTTGTCCTTTGCGCCCGTATAATTCAGGATCGCGAAGTTCGATGGGTATCGGGTGGTCGTTAGAACGCCATCCTGCCAGGGGAAACTTTGCCCCTTGGTAATAATAGTAGGGGGCATCATCAGGATAAAACCAATTGTTTCCTGAATGGTGCAGGACTACATCGAGGAACACCCGCATATCAAGTTTATGGGCGGCATCGACCAATTCCTCCAGGTCCTCCTTGGTGCCAAATCGCTTATCAATTTCAAGATAGTTCTGAATGGCATAACCGTGATACGACTCAGGATTATTTTCGAACAGGGGACTAAGCCAAAGGGCGGTGCAACCGAGGTCAGAAATGTAATCGAGGTTATTAATGATTCCACGAAGGGTGCCACCACAAGTATGTTTAAGCTGTTCAGATTCTCCATATCCCTTGGAGCGATTTGATTTGACTGGCTTGCGCGTCAGGTCATCGTGAAAACGATCGACCATTAAAAAATAGATAAATTCTTCCCTCCACTCACGGTGGCAATTCTTCCAGTATTTCTTCCCCTGCTTAGGTGCAAGGTCAATTTCTTCAATGGACCAAACTGTATTCATATCCCGAATCGTTTAAAAGTCATTTGCATAATTATTTTATGAACTCAAATTAGTAAGAACGCAGGTGTTAAGCAGAAAAAACCTTGGTTGATAGTTATGGTTAATTGGCAAAGCAGGTCAAGGATTAGGGACTCCCGTATTGCCTACTAAAAAAAGGGCACACCAACCAGATGTGCCCTTACTAACCCTAAACAAAACTCAACTAATTATGAAAACTCAACTTGATTTCTCATTAAAAACTAATTACTGCTTCCACCATTACGCCACTAAATTCAGCGCCTGCAAATCTTCCTGTCCATCCTTTGCCATCATAACTTTGTTTCAGATATTCAACCTTTGTTAGGATGTTTTTTGAAAGATACCATCCGCCTGCAAAATTTAGTCTGCTTATTTCGAGATTGTCGGTGGCACTCTCCAATTGTTTTCCGCTGATAGTGTTGTAACGTGCAGCAACATAAAACTTTTCGTTTTGACCAAAGCGATAGATTACATCCCCTGCCAACTGGGTGAAGGCACCCTCTTTATCTGGCTGAGGGGTAGTGAATTCATTGCTACCAGATGCCCGCTCAATTACGCCAAACAATTCCAATCCTTTAAATTTCACAAATGGATTAATTTGAAGCGCAGTCAGTTTTGTAAACCGCGCGTTGTATCGACCATCAAAATTTCCGCCTTGAACATTCCCATTTGCATCGGGCTTTGTGTATGTTACATAGTAATATCTTGAACCAGTACGGTCACCGCCATAAAGCCAGGTACCGGTTGTCTCACCTTTGTTAATATACCATGAGCCTGTTAGTCTCACTCTTAAGTCATCGTTAATCTGCTTATCGTATCCTAACTTTCCATAGAATGAAGGCTTGTTATCGCTCTGGTCGTTGACCCTTACATTTTGATTAAGCTTTCCGTTGGTTACACCAACGATTGCTAAGAACCCCTTATTTTGCACTGTCACTTCGCCAAATGGCTCGGTCGAAAATGCATCCATGATGTAATTCTCATTAAATGGATTGAATATCGCCCGTGCGTTGTCTGATCTTCTGAAGTGAGTATCACCGTAATTGAATTCATCGTACCCGATAGTGATGCTCGTAAATTTCATCACACCTTCGAGGAATCCTGGCTTCACAAAATCGAGTTTGTCCATGCGGAGATAACCGCCTTTGATATAGAAATCATTGTGGTTCCTGGAAGAAAGGTAAGACCGAAGATGCATCCGCACACCATCAAGCAATTGAACATCCACGTTCAAGTTTGCCGTAGGTAAGTTAAAGTCTGATCCAAGTTCTACCAGGTTATCAAGATCGTTGCTCTGATTGAGGGACTGAAATTGCATGGCGAAGTCTCCACCAATTCTAATTTTCATTCCCTGGAAAGAGGTCGTATCTGATTTGCTGGGTTCAAACACGTTGAGCCCCCGCTTGTCATTGGGCCGCCAGTATTGTAAAGACGGTACTTGTGCATACAACACTCCTGATGTAAAGAATAGTAGGGGAAGTATGGCTTTGAGAATATTACCAATAGTTTTCATGATGATCGTATTAAATGGTTTGGATAAACAATTAAGATTAGAAATGACGTTGAAGGACAATCCTGGAAAACGCCTGAGTAAGCAACACATGAACGTATTACTTATCGATTTCGGCTAAATGATCTAAAGGAGAAAAGTTTGGAGCAGGATAGAGCGGTGTTTGCCCGACCTGACTGGTGGGTCATTTATTGAAGGTTGTAATGACCGATCATTATGGATACCACAGATATCCAATTGTGCATTGTGTGATATGACTGTGACAAGGCTCGTGGATGATACAATAGTCGGTGCCTGCACCGACTGAAAATCATCGATTGATAAAGTAATTTCTTCATTCTTGCAGCCGTCACAAGTTTCCTCGGTCGTTTCACAACAGGAGTCCGTAGTTCTTTCAAATAACTCTGAAGTGATGAGTTTGTCGTGACAGAAATGCTGATATACCGTCATTTCTCTGAATGGAAATAACACGGAGGTCAGGGCGGTAATATGCAGTATAAACCTTAGCATTTTTGTCGTGCTTTCAATATCACACCTAAAAGTATCCCACTGGCAAGCAACGGCAAATGGTTGAAGTCAGTCCATTAAATGATTAATATCAGTTTTTTAGCAACGGCATGGGATACACCTTAGAAACATAAGCAAACAGCCCGGAACGAATCGGGCTGCATTGGTGATTTGAGGAGGTTTCAAAGCAAAGCCTTGATTCCGATCGTAAAACTTCTTGGCATTCCCGGTCGCAGACCAGCAGGCCTTCGAGCAACAGCATACACCTCATTGGTTATGTTGGAGATTGAACCATATGCTGTAAGAAATTTATTCAATCGAATGTTTGTAGATAGATCAACAATGAAATTTCCATTCAGCTTTTCCGATGGTGGAATTTCACCCTGCCCAGGCGTGGTCCGCATTACCCCAACATACTTGGAACTAACATTTATATCAAATAAACGATGTTGCATCCCCGCGTTCAATGTTAGCTGGTTAGCTGCTAAATAAGGAATCTGATCGCCTTTAACCACATTATTCCAATCTTCCGTATCAGGGTCAAAGGAGCTGCCAAATTTTCCGTCAGTATAGGTATACGCTAACGAAACCGGGACGCCTATGCTTTTAGACCCTGTGATAAACGTGTATTGTATTTCAAGTTCAGTCCCGGCAACAGTTGCTTTACCCGCATTAAATAAGTCACCGGTTCCGCCACCACCGCTGGCCGCGAGATCAGACCCAAGTAGGTTTGAATAATTATTGTAGAAGAAAACAGCCTGCGTATTCAATCTTGAGGTAACGAGGCGTGCGCCAAACTCATAGTTAATGCTCTCTTCGGGCTTATCATCTTTATCAAAACCGGGCGGGGCAAACCCCTTGTGAATACCTGCGAAGGTATTTAAGCTTTTCGTGACAGAATAATTGATGCCCAACCCGGGGATCCAAACTCCAACCCGATTGTCTTTAGTAGTAAGGTTTGCTCCGGTCCGCTGCGGATCAGCCGTTTTGTAGTCCAGTTGAGTAAGCTCAATACTTTCAAAACGAACTCCTGGCAAGGCGGAGAATTTTCCATATGTTAAATTATATTGGAGATACGCGGCTGAGGCTTTAGCAGTGCTGATCCGATTGCTTTCTGTACCGGGTGTGCCTGCCGTTGTTAGTTTCATTACGCCATTCTCCATAGCATATGTATCCTGCCATTGATATCTGTCTTCTTCGTCCTGATGGTAACGAAAGGCAATTTCAATATCATGATCAATTTCTGCTGTCTTAAAATTGAATCCCGTAGCCATTTGGATGCCTCTTGAATAATAGCTGCGATTATTTGCTTTTACATAAAAGGCATCGGTATTTGGGCTAGTCTGGCCTGTCACAATGCTGTACTCATCACTGTATGTTGAGGGGTCATCTAACAAGTTTGCAATGGAAACCTTTGCATTGGTACCATACTTAACGGCATCGAGCTTATACCAATTGCGACTAAATTGATTCCGGTAAGCCGTGACGGAAACATCCATGAAGCGAGTCGGTATTATATTGTATTTTAAGGAGTACTGATTGTGTTTTGTTGTGATGTTGTCAACCTGAGAGGAGGAGTATCTCCGGTAAGGGCTACTGTCGAAATCCCCCTGAGTTAGTCCAAGATAGGTTTCATCTGCATCACTGGTGGCTTGTCCTATCTTGAACGTGAGGGCTTGGTACACCTTGGCGGCAGATGGGGAGTTGATCCTAAACTTGGCCAAGTAATCTTCATTAGTAAAACCTGTTGGCCCACCATTGTCAAGTTCTTTAAAGCCCGTTGCAGTTTGTTGGTAGGTTTCCAGCACAAAGCCACCATATTCAAACGACTGCCCGATGGATGCCTGGGCAATTCTGCGGCCAAAATTACCACCTAGCAAATTTACCCGTGCAGAAAAATCAGAGGGAATTTGAGTGGAGATAAAGTTAATGGCGCCACCGGTGGTGTATGGACCATATTTTATCTGGCTTGATCCTTTGCGAACTTCGATACCCTGCATCCGACCTACCGTTGGAAAGTAATAAGCCGCAGGAGAGGAATAAGGAGCGGGCGCGGCCAGTACCCCATCTTCCATCAATGTAATTTTGCTGCTGCGTTCAACACCGGTGCCACGCATCCCAATGTTCGGGCGCAAACCAAAACCATCTTCTTCCTGCAGGTTTACTCCGGGCACATTTCTCAGAATTCGGTTGACATCACTGTAATTGAATTCATTGAGCACTTTCAGGCTTAAATAATGTGCAGATCCCGGAATATCTGGGAGATATTTACTTCCACCAGTTAGCGTTTCCCGCGAAACAACTATTTCTGGAAGTTCATACAAACTTTCTTTCAGCGCCAGCGTAAGCTTTACAGTTTCTTCAACAGTCAAATCGATGGGTTGAGATAGCGTTATAAACCCTATCGAAGACAACTTCAACACATACTTTCCGGGTGCAAGTCCGTGGAGCTTAAAAAATCCTTTCGCATTCGAAACATCACCTCTTCCTGTTTCATCAATAAAGACATTGACTCCTGCGAGGGGTTGGTTGTTAATATCGGTAATGGATCCTTCGACAGATCGGTCGGATTGTGCCAGGGATTGGAGAAGGCTAACATAAAGGATTGTGAAAAGGAGTATAGGTTTGGCTTTCATACGTCAATAATCTATTATTTAGAATGATTTTAAATAACCTGCAATTTTATCTATTATTTAGATTAATTCCAAATAAGTACTGAGGTGGAGGCTAACAATTGGACTCCTTAAAAAGCCGATGCGATCAAATCAGCTATTTCGATCTTGTTGGTAGGATGACCGATTGTATTGGTTGTAACGATTGTGGCGACTCCGGCTGCTTTCAATTCCTCAAAAGCATTTCCCGCGAAAATTCCGTGTACGCCAATGCATATTGGTGGTTTCATCCCGGCTCTCTTCAGGTGGCCGATTGTTTCAATCATGGTACGAGCCGTGGAGATAATGTCATCAACCAAAACCGGTGAATGTGCCTGATATTTCTCCACCTGCGGAACGGTAACTTCCACTTCCCGGTCGCCACGCCTTACTTTCTCCAATACAATAAAAGGTGCACCCGCATTCTTCGCTACGGCCTCAACCCACTGCTGGCTTTCGCTATCGGGTCCAATGAGAACAGGTCTTTCGATATTATCGCGAATCCATGCTGATATTAGTCCGGCAGCATGCAGCACCATACAGGGTACGGTATAGATCTCACTCATCGAATGCAACCTGTGAAGGTGCGGATCGATCGTAAATAATGTGTCAGCAAAATTGGAAATAAACCGTGCAAAATATGTAGAGGTAATACCTTCTCCAGGATTGAACTGTTTATCCTGCCGCATATAGGCGAGGTAGGGTGCGACCAGGCAAGTACAATCAGCGCCCAATGCTTTGGCGGTCTGACTTAAAAAGTACAAAGGCAACAATTTTTCATCTGGATTGTTGAGGGTGCACACCATGATTACCCGTTTCCCTTTGACCTCGGAATGAATCCGAATATAGGTTTCCTTATCGGGAAACTGCCGCAACGTTGTTTTACCAATTTCCGCATCTAGCCGTGCTGCAATCTTTGCAGCCAGATTCTCATTACCGGGTAATGCAAACACTACAGTTCGCATAATAATTTAGTTTGGTTCAAAGTCAAAGTATTTCAAGTATCGAATTCTTATTCTCACTCAGGTATTCCTTTGCATAATCAAGTTCGCCACGTGATTGGGAGTAAAGTGTATATAAAATATCTCCCGGATTTACTTTTTTATACAAGGGAGAGAGGAAAAGAATACCGGCCCCGGGAGATTGTGGTGCACCACATAACTTGGCCAACCTCGCCAACTTCCGGTTATCAATGCGCACCACTACTCCTGAATGATCGCATCGCACATCATGCATAAACTCACCAATTACTGGCTCGGTAAATCTTCCTTGCGCCTGACAAATGGCCTGGAATTTTTTCCACGCCTCTCCCTTTTCCAGTATGTTGAAGGCCATTTGATAGCCTTCAGCACCCTTTGCTTTACCGGTAATTTCCAACAGGCGACCTGCCAGTTTCAACGAGCGATCTCTAAGATCAATGGGAGCATCACGTTCACCTTTTAATACAGCGAATACATCTTTTGCCTCCAATGCGGGCCCGATTCCCCGACCCACCGGTTGTTGGCCATCTGTAAAGACAACATCTAAGATTAGGTTAATTGACTGTGCAACCAAGAGCATTAAATCTTTCAAGTGCAAGGCCTCCTGCATGGTACGAACCTTAGCCGATTCTCCAATGGGGATGTCTATCACTACATGACTCGAACCCGCAGCAGCCTTCTTGGAAAGCACCGATGCAATCAATTGAGCCGGACTGTCAAGATCCAATGACCGCTCTACTGAAATAAGAATATCGTCAGCAGGGCTGAGTTTAACAGCACCACCCCAAACCATGCAACCACCTTCTTTTTCTACAACGTTTCGTATCGCGGTAAGATCGAGATTGACATTGGTGAAAGTTTCCACGCTATCGGCTGTTCCGGCAGGTGATGTAATGGCACGAGAGGATGTTTTAGGAATGGTCAGACCTGCCGCAGCTATGATGCTCACCACAATAGGAGTCGTTCTGTTTCCTGGTAGTCCACCGATGCAGTGTTTGTCGACAACTTTTTGCGCTGGCCAGTCAAGGTTATGGCCAACGTGAATCATGGCCTGCGTCAACGAAATAATTTCCTCCACACGAAGGCGGTCGCCTGAGCAGGACGCAATGAATGATGCCAACTCAATATTAGAATATTTTCCCTGGGTAATATCATTGATAATTCCCTGAAAGGCTTCAGACGGGAGTGTTTTCCCATATAGTTTTGCGCGAACGTTCGCGAGCGAATCGACCGGAAGAAGATGCGTGACCTCTATCAAATCATTTTCGCTTACGTTCAGCCGTGCCATCGCTTCCATCGATAAAGCTGCTTCACCGTGACGCAACAATTCTGAATTGTGAATTACGTTGAGTGTGGCAATGATGTCCCGGTCTTTGTGTCTTACAACTAATCGCTTAAGCGCGGTGAACCCTTCGGAGAGACAGACATGGCAGTCATGACGCATGTAGATGATGTTCTCACGGTAGGTATCAATACCAATAGCTTTTACTTTTAAATAATTTGAATGCTTATGTTCCATGGTTCTCAACTTTTTTCTGGAGTGTTTTTTTACAGTCGTCCAGCATATTCTTCAAACACCACCTGCAATACCAGTCTGCAAACAAAAATGACAGAAGCTTATAAAAGAAACCTCCAGGTCTTTCGTAGCTGATGGACAATTCAGCCGATGTTCCACCGGGAAATTGTGTAAGCAGCAAATGCATCCTATACCACGAATAAATAATTAGTTGAGGAGTGTCAATCGTCTCCCATGTCTTCTCTTCTCCCAGCATCCACTTGGTAACTTCAACAGTAAAGTCCATCCTAAATCCCATCATCCTACCGGACCATTGGTATTTGGTCCCCAAGCCGGCATGTTGTTCCGTTAGGAATTTCAAACTTAATTTACTCCCCATCATCATCATGGAAGATTGTGTCATGTGCATGCCGGTAACTCCGAGATTATCAATACAACTAAAAACCTCTTCTTGCTGAAATGAGTAGGTGGCTGTTCGAGTTAATGTTTTCATAGGATCTTCTAGAAAAAAATATTTCTTTGTTTCATAGATCAATAACTTGATTCAAATGAGGTATGGCGGTCTCCCAGTTATACACCTGGCGAATCTTTTTTTGCAACGCCAGGGCCGATGCAGGCTCTCCGTGGGTTATGAGAATATACTTCGGAGGCTTTGAAAAGCTACTCATCCAATGGATAAGTTCTGTTTGGTCAGCATGAGCTGACAAGCCATCAATGTTCTCAATAGAAGCTTTTACCGAATAAAATCTTCCATGCAATTTTATTTCATCAACTCCTTCCAGCAATTGGCGCCCTCGTGTACCCTCTGCCTGGTATCCAGCCAAAAGAATGGTCGCAGTCTTATCTCCCAGGTAATGTTCAAAGTAGGTAAGTACCCTGCCCCCGGTGGCCATGCCGCTTCCTGCGATAATAATTTTTGATTTTCTATCTGCAGCAAGTCTCAACGTTTCTTCCATAGTTTGAACGCGAGTAATTCGGTTGCACATTTCGTTGCACTCATTAGCAGGAAGCCGGTGCCATACGGTATTATGATGAAAAATTTCCAACACGCTTCGCCCCATCGGGCTATCCATATAAACAGGGATTTCCGGTATTACCTTCTTCTTTTGGAGTTGCCACAATAAGTACATCAATGATTGAGTGCGTTCTACTGCAAAACTGGGAATGATAATCGTACCATTTCTTTTCAAGGAACGGTTGATTATTTCAGCCAAACGCTTTTCTGTATCCACCGGATGAATGCGATCACCATAGGTTGATTCTATTAACAGAATGTTTGCATCTTCTGGTCTCGCAGGCGGATATAGCAAAGGATCATTTAGTCGTCCGATATCACCGGAAAAGACTATGGTTTGATTCCCAACCTTCAGTTCAATAAAAGTCGCTCCAATGATGTGGCCGTTATACCTGAAGCGGACTTGAATTTGATCTGAAATTGGAATCCATTTCTCCAATTCCTGACTTGAGAAAAGTGGAGTTGTTTTCTCCACGTCTTTCAGGCCGTACAGTGGTAATGCGTTCTTATGTTTGCTGTACCCGAATTGATTAGCCCGGTCAGCCTCTTCTTCCTGTATCTTTGCGCTGTCCTCTAAAATGATCCGGGCAATCTCCAGCGTTGGTGAGGTGCCCCATATCCGTCCTGCATAACCTTCATTGACAAGGCGTGGTAAATAACCAACGTGATCAAGATGGCCGTGTGTTAGCAAAACAAAGTCTATGGATGCAGGATCAACAGGAAATGGTTCCCAGTTGATCAATCTCAATTTTTTCAAGCCTTGAAAAAGGCCGCAGTCAATTAGGATGTTTTTTCTAAATGCGCTTAAAAGATATTTCGAACCTGTTACGGCTCCCGCACCCCCCAGAAAACGAATACTTATATTTTCATTCATTGCCGTACAATTTTAAATGCCTTTAAAATTTGAATAAATATTAACGAAGCGAGACTCATGCCAATGGAGATCATCCAGTCTTCATTCGACATCGGAAAAATGTCCAATGCCTTGCTTACTATCTCCACCTGGTAAGAAATGAAAAGCAACGCAAGACATGCAACAACTGCATACCAGACATACCGGTTCTTCATGACTTCACTGGTAAAGAATCTGGATCCAGCGGCATTCATGTTGAAAACATGCAGGATTTGAGAGAAGATGAGTGTAAAGAACAAGATGTTATTGCAAAGTTCAGGGTTCCAGGTTTCCGACTTGTGAACAGTATAATGACTTATGAACACCGCGCCCAAGGTTGTTAGGGTGATGATAACGGAATAGGCAATAATTGCTGTCCATCGTTTGGTATCGATAATGGGTTCATCCGTATTGCGGGGAGGCTGTTTCATAATAGAAGTGCCACCGGCCGTTACACCAAGTGCAAGCGCAGGGAGAACATCGGTGATGATGTTGATGTAGAGTATCTGTAATGGGAAGAGTTGAAAATGGAGATTCAACACAGAGGCAACGGCAATAACAAAAAGTTCGCTGAGGTTACAGGACAAAAGAAAAATGACAAACTTCCTGATGTTATCGAAGATGATGCGACCCTGACGGATGGCCAGTACAATGGAAGAGAATGAGTCGTCTTTCAAAACCATGTCGGCCACTTCCTGGGCAACTTGCGTACCGCGTAAGC
>VFQM010002914.1_pt1 | contig 11763 bp, 9 predicted proteins | sample 3512391 | NCBI WGS metagenome assembly VFQM01 (sample SAMN10412369, study PRJNA504923) | tailings metagenome | isolation source: Replicate 1 from Balatoc abandoned mine | place: Philippines
AAAGTGCTGAGCAAAACTTGCACCTGCAACAGGAAAGGGACCGAATGGGCGCCATTATCGACGGCACCAATATGGGTACATGGGAATGGAATGTACAAACCGGCACCACCGTCTACAACACTTATTGGTACAGCATGCTCGGTATGGCTCCGGTTGAACATTCCGACGTCAGCATCTGGCAAAGCCGGGTCCATCCGGAAGATTTATCCGCGACCGGCGCGGAGCTGCAACAACATTTTGCCGGCACCCGGCCATTTTTTGATGCGCGTTTTCGCATGCGTCATCAGCAGGGGCATTGGGTCTGGATCCATGCCGTCGGCCGCGTCATGGCGTGGACTGAAGAGCAAAAACCGCTGCTGATGTTTGGCACCCACCGCGACATCACACAAGAGCGCGCGCAGCAACAGGAAATGCAGCGTACCCGTTCTCATCTGCAAGCGATCATCGACTCATCCACCGAAGCGGCAATGATTTCGACCGATGTGCACGGCGTGATCCAATTGTTTAACCCTGGCGCCGAGCGGATGCTGGGCTACAAAGCTGAAGAGCTGGTCGGTATCGCCACACCAGCGCAGTTGCATGACGCCGAAGAGATCCGGGTCCGCGCGGCGCAGCTCAGCGCCGAATACCAGCAGCCGATCGACGGTTTTGATGTGTTTGTCTACAAAGCCCGCCATGGCACCAGTGAAACCCGGCAATGGACCTACATTGGTAAAAAAGGTGAACGTAAACAAGTTCGCATCAGCGTGTCAGCGATCCGCACCGAACAGGGCGAGATCCGCGGTTATCTTGGTGTTGCTATTGATATTACCCAGTTAGAACAGCTGCATCATGCGCTGTTACTCAGTGAACAGCGCCATCGTTCGATGCTGGAAAACCTGCCAGGCGTGGTCTACCGCTGTATCAACGACGCACAGTGGACCATGTTATTTATCAGTGACGAAGTGGAAAAGCTGACCGGCCATCCGGCGCGCAGTTTTATCCGCAACCAGAAGATTAACTTCGCTGAGCTACAGCTGGCCGAAGATTTACCTTTAGTGCGCGAAGTCGTCGACCGCGACCTGAAGAATCAGGCCAGATTCAGCGTCGAATACCGCATCCGCCACGCCAATGGCTCGATACGTTGGGTACAGGAACTCGGCCGCGGCATCTACGACAGCAGCGGTGAACTGCTGTATATCGATGGGTTTATCTGGGATGTCACAGCGCAAAAAGAAGTACAACTGGCGCTGCGTGCCGGTGAGCAAAAATTGTCATCCTTGTACCAGCTGGCGCCGCTGGCTATTTTACTCAGCCAGTTCGACAGCGGCGACATTCTGAGTGTAAACCCGCAGTGGTGTGAATTATCCGGCCTGCATGGTGAGCCAACGCTGCCGCTGCCGACATTGTTGTCGTTCAGCAGCAGTCAGCTGGAACAACGGCAACAGGCGCTGACGGAGCATGCCAGTTTTGGCCCGGTAGAGCTGGAGCTGCAGCATGCCGATGGCCATCAGATCCCGGTTGTGCTCAGTGAAGTGCTGATCCAGAATGCCAGCGGTACCGCTCAGGTCTGGTCCATCATTCAGGACATAACGGAACGGCGCCGGGTCGAACAAATGAAAAACCAGTTTGTGTCGATGGTCAGCCACGAGCTGCGCACGCCCCTGACGGCGATCTCCGGCGCCTTGGGGCTGCTTAGTGGCGGCGCTTTGGGCGCGTTACCGGAAGTGATGCAACCGATGTTACAGATAGCCGGCGATAACAGCGAAAAACTGACCCAGCTTATCAATGATTTATTGGATATCGATAAACTGGTCGCCGGCAAAATGCAATTTGAACTGCAGGAATGTGCAGTACGGGAACTGTTGGAGCAATGTGTGCGCCACAATCAGCCTTATGCTGACAAATTTGGTGCCCGCATTGAACTGACGCCGGGGCCAGATGCAGTGCTGGCGCTGGACCCGATGCGTTTTCACCAAATCATGGCCAATCTGCTGTCAAACGCGGCAAAATTTTCCCCGGCCGGTTCTGTTGTGTCAGTAAAGACCACACTTATCCAAAACAGCTTTCGCATCAGCGTGGCGGATCAGGGGCCTGGTATTCCGGAAAGTTTCCGCGACCGGATCTTCGAAAAATTTTCTCAGGCAGATGCAGTGGACGCACGGCAACGCGGGGGCACAGGCTTAGGGCTGGCTATTGTGAAAGAGCTGACCAACCGGATGGGCGGCCAGATAAGTTTTGACAGCGAGACTGGCAAAGGCAGTTGTTTCTATTTGGATTTTTTACTGCAGTGATACTGACCGCAAAAGCAGATTTGCGGTCAGCTTGCTGTGATCAACGCCGTCATGACGAGTGGGACGGCACATCTTCCAGCGGCGCCTGATATAAAATTACCTGATTACGACCGGCTCCCTTAGCCTGGTACAACGCCTGATCGGCGTGATCAACGACGACATCGACCTGCTGGCTGTCGCTGCCACTGGTAATGCCGGCGCTGAAACTGCAGTGGAACGTCTGCCCGTTGCTGACAAAAGGGATACGGGCAAATGCTTCACGCAGCTGATTAACGACCTGACAGGCTTTGTCCAGCTGACATTCCGGCAGCACCAGCAGAAACTCTTCACCACCATAACGGCCAATCAGATCCGTTTTTCGCAGTTGCTGGCGCAATAAATTAGCCAGACTGCTGATCACCTGGTCGCCGGTTAAATGGCCATATAAATCATTAACTTTTTTGAAGTGGTCGATATCCAGCATCGCCACACTGACACTTTGCTGCAACCGCGCCGCCCGCTCCAGTTCAGCGCCGAGCCGCTCTTTGATATTGGCATGTTGCAACAGCCCCGTCAGACTGTCTTTGGTCATCACTTCAGCCAGCTGCCGGGCGCGCTGAGCCCTGGCAAAAATGGCCACCACTAACGCATTATCACTGATAGGTTTAGTCAGGAAGTCATCACCGGCTTTAATCAGCGACGCCATTTGCCGTTCGCTGTCAGTCTCAGAGGATAAATAGATGATAGGCACACCCAGCCATTCGTCCTGCAACCGGATGGTCTGCGCCAACTCCGGACCCGAACATTCCGGCATATTGACATCAAGTACGATGACGTCAGGATGAAACCGGCGCAGGCCCTGAAACACTTCTGCCGGATTGGTCAGGATCTCAGCACGTAAGCCGGCATTTTGTAACACCAGCGCATAATGCTGTGCCAACAATACATCGTCATCGACTATCAGCACCCGAAAAGCATCGCGTTCCCGTATCGACAACAACCTTTGCAGGCGGGCCTCCAGCGTGGCCGGGTTCAGCGGTTTAACGAAATATCCCAGCACACCGGCCCGCACAGCCTGCAGGTAATGGCTGAATTCTTCCTCCGACGACAGCACAAAAATCGGAATTGGCTGCGCTTCTGCACAGCGCAACCGGCCCAAAGCCGCCAGGGCTTGAGCCTGATCATCCAGCGCATCAAGATCAACGATGATCACATCAGGTGCATCCAGTGCTGCCGAGCTTAGCAACTCGCTGAAATCACTAAAGCGTTCTACCTGATGGCCAAAGGTTTTTAAGGTTTGCCCAATTGGCAACGAGATCAACGGATCTTCACACAGCAATAAAATCCGCGCTTCCTGCTTGTCGGATTTTCGCGGTGTCGTGTTGCTAAGCTGTTGTTTGGCGGGCTGGCCGGCAGCCGATTGCATTTCGATAAATTGCTGCTGCAATAACGCATGTTCGTCGCGGCCCGGCAATTGTTGCTGGGTCAGCAGCGCTTTGAGTTGTTGTTCGATACTTTTTGCGATGGTGCCAACATTGGCAAGACCAAAGGTCCCTGCGGAGCCCGCCAATGTGTGAAAGCGTAAAATCAACACGGAAGCCTGCTCACGCCATTCCAGTGCTCCGGCCTGAACAAACTGCAGCAACAGCCACTGCAACTGCGGCAACTCCTGCTGCAGGCGACGCAAATACTGCTGGTTCAGTTCTGCCAGTTGCTGCTCAAGTTTCGCTGCAGTTCCGTCCATGTACATCCTAAGTCAATATCAAGCTATTGTTTCTACTATAGCAAGGGCTGCAGGTTGACTCCAGTACCGTCATAACCGCACCTGCAAACCCTGATTCAGGCTTTGGCGGTAGGCCTGTATCGCAGGCACGGCGCCCAGTAACAGCGCGAGTACAACTACCACCCCGAGACCTGCCGCGGTATGCGGATGCCAGGCCAACAGGCTGATCACTAGGCCATATTGACTGCTGAGCCAGGGTTGCAGCGCCGCCAGGCTGCCAGTTAACAGCAGGAAAGCGCCGGCGATACTGGTCACTGTTAACAACAACACTTCCAGCTCGATTAATATAAACAGTTGCCAGGGCCGCGCGCCGATAGCGCGTAAAATCGCCAGTTCGCGTGCCCGCTCACGCTGGGCAGCTAACAAAGTGGTGGTCAGGCCAATCAAGGCCGCCAGCAATACCAGTGCCGTGATCACCAGCAGCAGATTTTCCACCAGCACCAGCATTTGCCAGAGTTCCGCCAGCGCAGCCCCCGGCAAAATGGCGGTTAATGGCTCAGCTTTAAATTCATTGATTTGCCGCTGCACAGCAAAAGTCGCGACTTTGGATTTAAGCCCAAGCAAAGCACCGGTCAGCACAGTTGGCTGCAGTGCCGCCAGTTCTGCGTCTGACAAAGTAGTCTTGGCTTTGCGCAGCGCCGGCGCGCCGTTTTGCCAGCCCTGATGAATAGCTTCAATCCCGGTCAGACTGACATGAACCGACTGGTCAACCGGTGTGCCCGTTGGTGCCAGAATCCCAACCACGGTAAAAGGCTGGTCTTTATGCTGACTGAAGCTGACTTTACCGACGCCATGCGACAACACAATTTCCTGCCCGAGCTGATAACCGAGTTTTTTCGCCACATCAGCGCCAAGCACAGTTTCATACACAGTGCTGAATTCGCGTCCGGCGGCTAACTGTAACGACTGCTGCTCGCCATAGCGGAAATAGCGGAAATAGTCGGTGTTAGTACCCAGCACACGGAAGCCACGATGCGAATCACCAAGCGCCAGCGGAATAGCCCAGCGCACCTGCGGGTGTTTGCTGATTTGTTCATAATGCGCGTAGCTGATGTTGTTGGTGGCATTGCCGATGCGAAACACCGTGTACAGCAACAAATTCAGCTGACCAGAGCGGGCGCCGACAATTAAATCAGTACCGGCGACTGTACTGGTAAAACTGCGTTTGGCTTCCAGCCGCAGATGGTCGATGCCGAGCAACAGGCTCAGCGAAATGATCAACGAGCACAAGGTCAGCCAGGCAGTGCCCCGCCGGCTCCACAAACTTTGCCGGGCTAATTTCAACAACATGCTGGTTCTCCCCGCACCGCCGTTACGCCCTCGGCTAACCTCGCCATATCCAGCTGATACTGGAAATAGGCCGAAAGTGCCTGATCATGGCTGACAAAAACCACAGTGCTGCCGGCCGCATCGGCTTCCTGCAACAACACCCGCATAAAAGCATCACGGTTATCAGCGTCCAGCGCTGAGGTCGGTTCATCGGCGATCAGCAAGGTTGGTTTGCCGAGTAATGCACGCGCAATAGCGACCCGTTGCTGCTGACCGACACTGAGCGCCGCTGCACTTTGCTGCCAGAGTTCCGCCGGCAATTGCAGCGCCTGCAGCAACGCCTGCGCCCGCGCAGTGTCTGCCGTTTTGCCGCTAAATGCCTGACCAAGCAACACATTGTCCAACACCGATAAATAGGGGATCAGATTCAGCTGCTGAAACACCACCCCAATCTGACGGGCTCGCAGCTGGTCGCGTTTCGCAGCAGAATTGGGTTGTAACAGCTGGCCGCTGAGGCGGATCTCGCCTTGCTGCAACGTCAGTACGCCACAAAGCAGGTTTAATAAAGTGGTTTTGCCGGAGCCAGAAGCACCCCGGATAAATAAATGTTGCCCAACCGCCAAAGTCAGCGCTGGGATCTGCAGGCAAAAAGCCTGGCCCGGCCATTGATGGCGCACGTTTTTGAGTTCAACTGCGGGAATATTCGGATCCACGGCGACAAGCTGCCCTTTGAATAATGCTATGATGCGAAAAAACCGTGATTTTATAACATATAGTCGGGAAGAAGCTCCAATGTTCAAACCGTTGTTAATAGGCACTTATCTGGCACTGGTCGCATCTACGCCAGTCATGGCTGCCGAAACTGCAAAAACTGCCGAACAAGCCCCAGCTGTACGCACGCTGCCGGCAGACAAAAGCAAAGTGATAGAATTGGAATGGACTGATTTACTACCGGATGCAGACTTACAAAAAATGGAAGCTTTGCCTGAAGTCAGTCATGAAGGCGGCGAAGGTGCTGGCTCTGCCATCAACAAAAACTTTAACGCCAGCAACGACCCCTCGATGAAGGCCTGGGCTGATGTGATGTCCTCAGCCAATGTCCGTGGCGAACTCAACGGCCGTAAAGTGAAGTTACCAGGCTTTGTGGTGCCGATTGAATATGATGCCGATCAGAACATCACGGCTTTTTTCCTGGTGCCTTACTTCGGCGCCTGTATCCACGTGCCACCGCCACCACCAAACCAGATCGTCTATGTCAGTGGCGCGAAAAACTTAAAAGCCGACCTGATTTATAATCCGTTCTGGATCGAAGGCACCTTAACGACAGATACCATGAGTCACGACCTGGCCAATTCTGCTTATAGCCTGAAAGTCGACAAAATCAGCGAATACGTTTACGAGTAAAACGACTGCACCATTAAAGAAAAACACAGCAATAGCTGTGTTTTTTTATTTGGAAGAACACGACAATTATTCGGTGCCGGGTAACTGCAACACCGGCTGTTTGGCGCTGAGTGTCGCTGCGCCCTGCTGGCCACCACTGACCCATTGCACGTCGATTTGCTGCAGGTCAGCTGCTGTTGTGAATAAAGTGACTTTGACCTCATTCAGTAATTCTGCCGCTTTACACTGATAACTCAGACTGATGCTGATATCGGCGTGCTGACCGGCTTTGCCCCATGGGTCTGCCAGCTGTTGCTGTTGCAACACACACTGCGCTATCGCCGGCAATTGCAGCCACTGACCACTTTTGAGCAAGCTTTGCTGTTGCTGCCAGGCGCTTTGCTGCGCTTCGGTCACCGGTTTCTGTTCAAAACCAAGCAGATTTGCCGCCGGGCTTTCCAGCATAATCTCCAGCAAATCACCGTCTGTGGCCACTGTCAGCTGAGCCTGACCATGCACATGGGCGCTATGCTCTTCATGACCTGACGCAGCGCTGACGCCCGCCAGCACCGGCGCCGCCGCAACACACAGCCAAAACCGCTTTAACGGGTTGCGCATCTTCTCTCTCCAAATCGACCTGCCGTCAGTCCCGGCAAAGATGTGACACTATCACAATTTATACCGGTATGGCAGCAAAACCACTAGCAGGTCAACCCGGCGATTAAGCCAGACAACTGATTTGCAGACCAAAACCTGGCCCCTGCAGCAACTGCAGCTCGCCACAAAGTTTTTTCTCAACCAGTTGCTTTAAAATCGACATGCCAAGACCAGTGCCGCCGGCATTGGGTTTAGTGGTAAAAAAAGGTTCAAAGATTTGCTGACGCACTTCCGGCGTCAAGCCACAGCCATTGTCTTTGTAGACAAACAGCAGCTCCTGCTGCTCGTTTAAACTGGCACTGATTTGGATAGCCGGATGCACTGTGCCGCTAAACGCATGCAGGCAACTGTTAATCACCAGATTGGTCAGGATCTGCAACCAGACATCAGCTGCGGTGATCAATATCAGATTCGGGTCGATATAGACGTCGGGAAACACCGGCACCTGGCGCGTGGCCGGCGTGAGGCTGGCCAGTAAATCCACCACCAGCTGACGGAATACCACCGGCGCCGATTCCATCCGGGTTTGGTGCGCCGCGGTTTCTTTGAACTGCGCCATCAGCCGCTGAGCCCGCTGCAAATTGGCAGTGACCAGCAGCGAACTTTCATGCATTTGCTCTAACAAGTTCATCGCCTGCGCCGCGCTGATCGAACGCTCGCGCATACCAAAAATAAAATCCTGCAGACGCTGCTCCAGTAATGAATTTGCCGTCAGTGCCACGCCGAGCGGCGAATTCACTTCATGCGCGACACCTGCAACTATCCCGCCTAAGGTGGCAAGCCGCGCCTGAGCTTCCATCTGCTGATGGGCGCGCCGCACTAACTCGTCGGTATCTGCCAACTGCTGGCTACGCTGCTCCACCCGCTGCTCAAGCTGCAAGTTCAGTTGTTCCAGCTGGCTTTGCGTACAAAGAAAGCGGTCGGCATTCAGCGCCCGGCCGACCTGATCGGCCAAGGCAGCAGCAAAGCGTACTTCAATGTCGCTCCAGTGGCGGCAACGCTGCGTATGCTCACAACAAATGATGCCAATCATTTTGCCGAGATGACGGACCGGCAGGTCCAGCATGGAAAAAATCTGGTAGTTTTGCAGATAATCGGAAAATTCTGTGGTTTGCGGATCGATACGCGCGTCATGCGCCACTATAGCCCGCTCGCGGCGCAGCGCCTGAAAATACGCCGGGAACTGACTCGCCTGCAGGCGCAGTGGTTCAGTGGTAAAGCGTTCGCCATCGAGTAACACCTGACAAACCATACTCTGCTCGTCCAGGTCATACAGCCACAAACTGACACGCTGTACGGCAAGCCCTTTTTGCAGGCTCTGCAAGATAAGCTGACCGGCCTGCTCCCAGGCACCAAGGTCAATCAATGGCGATGCCGAGACATCCAGTAGAATTTGCTCAAGTGGATCCACATTAACCCCACACCCTGTCAGATTAAAATTTAAGCTAGCGAAAACCAGTGCTGTTGTAAATCAGCCAATCGCCGCAAATTGCTGATCCAATCAAAAAATTGCGGCGTACAGACCGTTATACGCCAAATCACCGCGAGTTTTCCCCAAATGCTTAACAAATCAAGGCGCTATTGCTGATGTCTGCGCTCATTCTTATCACAGCCGATCAGCTGAGCCCGGCGCTGAGCTCGCTGCGTGATATCAAGCCCGGTGATCAGATCCTGCTGGCCGAAGTGGCGGCAGAAGCGCATTACGCCCCCCATCATCAGCTGAAAATCGTGCTGTTATTCAGTGCCATGCGCCACTTTGCTCAAGCGCTGCAGGCACAAGGCCACCAGGTGCATTATGTTGACTACGAGCAGCGGGTTCCGTCGTTATTGGCCGCTGTGCAGCAGGTGCTAAGCCAGCAACCCCAGTTGCAGCGTGTGCGGCTGACAGAACTCGCCGAATACCGCCTGATGCATGAAATTGCCAGCTGGCCGCAAGCTTTAGGCATGCCGGTGGATATGATTGAAGACGACCGGTTTATCTGCAGCCATGCGATGTTCAGGCGCTGGGCAGATGGCCGGCAAAGTTACCGGATGGAGTATTTTTACCGTGAAATGCGCCGTTATACCGGCCTGCTGATGGATGGCCAAACTCCGGCCGGCGGGCAATGGAATTTTGACGCAGACAACCGGCAGGCCTGTCCGGCTGAGGTGCAAATTCCCGTGGCACCCGAATTTAAGCCTGATGAGATCACACTTGACGTGATAGCGCTGGTGCAGCGCCAATTTTGCAATCATATGGGCAAAGCAGCGCAGTTTGTTTTCGCGGTAACCGGCAAGGATGCACGGGCCGCATTTTTACATTTTTTGCAGCACCGGCTGCCACTGTTTGGCAAATACCAGGATGCGATGCGCCAGGATGAGCCGTTTCTGTTTCATAGTCTGGTGTCGATGTACCTCAACTGCGGTTTGCTGGATGCGCGTTGGGTTTGCCTGCAGGTCGAACAGGCCTGGAAAGCCGGTTTGGTCCCGCTCAATGCCGCCGAGGGTTTTATCCGGCAAATCATTGGTTGGCGTGAGTATGTCCGGGGTCTGTACTGGCTGAAGATGCCGCAGTACCGCTCCGAAAACTTTTTTGCCGCCAGCCGGCCACTGCCCGCCTGGTACTGGACAGGAGAGACCCGGATGAACTGTCTGGCCCAGGCTATCGGCCACACCATTAAGCACGCATACTCCCATCACATCCAGCGGCTGATGCTGACCGGCAACTTTGCGCTGCTGGCCGGCTTGTCAGTCGACGAGATGACGGACTGGTATCTGGCCGTCTATGCCGATGCTTATGAATGGGTCGAATTACCCAACACACTCGGCATGGCCTTGTTTGCCGACGGCGGTTTACTGGCATCCAAACCTTATGCGGCCAGCGGCAATTACATCGCCAAGATGAGCAATTATTGCCAGCACTGCCATTACGACGTCAAACAAAGCACCGGCGAACGCGCCTGTCCTTTAAATGCGCTGTACTGGGATTTTATCGCCCGGCATGAAGACAAACTCGGCAATAACGCCCGGATGCATCTGACCTATCAGCAGTGGCGGCGTAAATCGGCCAGCGACCAGCAGCTACTGAGGGCTAAAGCCGCAGACTTATTGATCCATCTGGAGCAGCTATGAGCCGTTACCTGCTGTTTTGCAACGATGTGTTGCGGCTGGACGATAATCCGTTACTAGCCCTGCCGGCCGATAGTGACGCAGCATTGGCAGTCTGTATTCTGCCGCACCAGCAGTTCAGTCCCAGCCGGGCCAGCCAGCGGCGGCTGCAGCTGCAGCTTGGTTTATTGCGGGATTTTCAGCAGCAGCTGGCGGAACTAGGCATTCCGTTACTGCTGCGTACCGGCGACCCGGCGCAGCTGATACCGCAGCTGTTGCAACAATATCAGCTGGAGCGCGTCGTCGCGGCTGAACCTACCGCCCCCGAAGAATATCGCTGGGCTTGCGGGCAGAACTGGCAGTGGCTGGATGTCAATTCATTACTGGCCGAGCAGCTGCGACCGGATCTCAGCACACTGCCCCGCAGCTTCACTGCATTTCGCCAGCAGCGCGAGCCTGAATTACAGGTTCTGCCACCACAACAATCCCAACCTTCGACACTGGCGCTACAAAAAATTTTGTCGGTTGACCGGGCGATAGAACTTTCAGATTTACCAGACCCGGCACCAGCGTCCCCGACACCAGCACTCCCGGGGCCGGCGACTCTGGCACAGCAGCTGCCGGACGGATTCCTGCACTGGCAGCAACACAACGAACCTGCTGTGCTTGCGCGTTTTAACCAGTATCTGCAGCAGCATTTGTCGCATTATAAACTCAGCCGCAACGCACTGATTGGTGCTGATTTTGCGAGCTTTTTATCTGTGCCGCTCAGTCGTGGCACTTTGTCGGTGCGACGCGCCTGGCAGTTGATCCAACAGCATGAGATGCAATATGGCCAAAATGAGTCCAGCTACTGGCTGCGCTTTGAATTGTTATGGCGCGAGTATTTTCGTCACCTGCAACGTAAACATCCGCTGGTCTTTTTCCGCCATGATGGCTTAGGTTTGCACCAGGTGCCCGGCACAGCGGGTGCTGCCGGCGAAGCGTTACAGCGCTGGCAACAGGGGCGCACTGGTTTGCCTTTTATCGATGCCAATATGCAGCTACTGGCCCAGACCGGCTGGATGTCCAACCGGGGCCGGCAGAATGTCGCCAGCTATCTGATGTTCCAGCTCGGCTGCGACTGGCGTCTTGGAGCTGCCTGGTTTGAGCACCAGCTACTGGATTATGACGTTGCCAGCAACTGGGGTAATTGGGCTTATATTGCCGGCGCTTTATGTTCGGCACCGCGCAGCTTTAATGCCTTAAAACAAGCGGTGGAATACGGCCCGGCAGCCTAATTCACCGCACTGTTGCTAGGGCCGCAGCATTGCGGTCAGCACCGCCATAATC
>VFQM010002915.1_pt1 | contig 11762 bp, 17 predicted proteins | sample 3512391 | NCBI WGS metagenome assembly VFQM01 (sample SAMN10412369, study PRJNA504923) | tailings metagenome | isolation source: Replicate 1 from Balatoc abandoned mine | place: Philippines
CGCCCCTGGCTCGAATTGTCCGCCGGGGCCGCCTTCCTCGCCCTTCTCGTCCTCGCCTACTGAAAGGATCCCTCCCCGCGCCCCTCCCCTCCGAAAGAGAATGGATCGGGAGATGGTCGCCCCAAAAGAAAAGCCCGGCATGGCGACCGGGCTTTCATTCTTCCAGAGAGAAGATAGGCATCGAAGGAGCCGGGATTGATCCTCTCCGGATCCTTCCGAAAAGGCAATCGCCATCCCCATTTCGCCGACGAGCGGCCTTGCCTTCAGAGCGGGAAATGAGAGGATGAGGACATCAAAAAGACAAAAAGAGGAGGGAGAAAAAATGAAAATTTTCCGAATGATCCGAGAGGCGATCGACCCTCCCCCGATGGAAGAGACGCTCCACGGGAAGATGCGGGCGGTCATGGCCGATCTTGAGGCCGAGTTGCGCTCCGAGGGCGAATTCGTCCTCGCCTCGCTGCCATCTTCGGACCGCGAAAGGGAGGCCCCGAATCTCGACATCGCGCGGACCCGCGCGATCTGGGACGCGCTCGATTGCCTCGCCGCCCACGGCGAGCCGGAATTCGCGATGGAGACGGGGCGGGCGGCTTTCGCCCCCTGGCTCGCGATGGCGAGGGGCGGAAAATGAGCGGCTGGCATTTCGAGCGGGCCTCCTTCGGATCCGGGACTTTCTGCCAGGGATTCTCGCTCTTCCTCGCGGAGAATGGCGCCTCGCTTTTGGCGGGCGTCCGGGCGACCGTCCGGAGAGGGAGGGGGAAATTCATCTACGCCTACGCGGGCGATCGCTACGATGTCGAGATGGGGATCCATGACTTCCTCGCGGCCTACCCCGACCGATCCGAGGAGGTGATCTTCCGCTCCTGGATCGTTCAGGACCCGACCGATGGGGAATGGATCGGGGAGATCCGGGAGGAGGATGGCGAGTTCCTGGTCTTGGGGGCCGACACAGCGGAGGACTTCGAGCGCTTCTGCTTCCGCTGCCTCTCGAAGTTGGCGGCGAAGCATGAGGCCCTGCGGATCTCCAGGGGCCTCCCGGAGCCGGCCCCGGCCCAGAGAAAATCGAGATCGATTTGAGGAGAATCCGATGAGAAAGGAATTTTTGGCGGGCCGCCCTTTCGAAGTCGTCCATCGCGCCTTCGAATTGCGGAGGAACGGCTTCACGGATTCCGAAATCGCCCAGGCGGCTTTCTTGGAGGCTCTCGCCCTCTACGGGGATTGGGCGAAGCGCAACGCATCTCCGGAGTTCGCCGTCCCGTTCCTTGCCCGCGATCTGTCCGCCGGCCTGCGGTTCCTGGAGACCGGATCCTACATTGAGGAGGATCCCGATGAGGAGAGCGAGATCGAGCGCCTCCGCTCGGAAGTCAAGGCTCTGCGGGAGGAGATCGCGAGCCGGTTCCCGAAGGCGAGGCCCTTCGATGAGGCGGCGCTGGATCTTTTCCCGGAAGGAGAATCGAAATGATGGAGACGAATCGCGGCTTGCGCGAAACCCTCTTGGATCTTTCGCCCGAGAAGGATCCGGGGATTGGCTTCTTGGGCCTCTCCCTCTGCATTCTCGCGGGTGGCCTCATCGGATTGGCGGCCTGCTCTCTCGGGCTTTCCGCCGTCCTCGGGAGCGAGGCCCCGAGCGCCCTTGAGATGATCCGGGATCTGGCTGGCGCATTTTGGGGGCTGAAATGAAAAGCGACGGGAAGTTGCGGCCCGCGAGGGATTTGCGGAGCGTCCTGCTCGATATCGAGCCAGCGCCCTCCTCCTGGCGGAGGCTCCTCAAAAAGCCGATGATCCTTCGGGTTCTCGGCGCGGGATCCGCCGTCTGCTTTTTCCTGGCGCTTCTCCGGATGGCTCTTTGGCTCGTGTCGCCTTGGCCGGCCCCCCTCGGGGAGGCCCTCGCGGAGAGCGCCCTCGCCTCGCTTCCGGCCGCGCTTTGGCTCTTCCTGATTTTCGGGGCGGAAGAATGATCTTTTTCGGAAGGAGAGTGAAGTGGACAAAAAAGCGAAAATCGAGGCGGATCTGAAAGTCGCGTTCGAGAAGGCGGCGGACAAGGAGACGGCATCGAGCGAGAGCGGGATCGTCGCCGCCGAGGCGAGCGAGGCCGTTCGCCTCGCGATCCTCAAATTCCGCGCGCTTCTGGAGGAGGAGGGCCTTCGCCCCGAGGCCGCCGGGGTCGCCGCGATGCGGGAATTCTCCGGGCGGATCCAGGCCTTGCGGGAATGGCGGGCCTCGGCTGGGATCTGACGGTCAGTCGTCGAGATCGCGGATCCGGCTCTCCGCCGTCGCGGGGCCGGCGGCCCGCTCCAGGTCCAGCCGGCATTCCGCCGCCGCCCGCTCCGCTTCGACATGCTTCCAGTCCTCGGCGACGAGGGGATGCATCCGCGTCCCGAAGATTTCCATGGCCTCGCCCGGAATCTCGCTGATGAGACAATCGAGCGTCCGCCGGATCGGCTCCGAGGGATGCGGCTCGTTGTCCCGCTCGAATGCCGCCGCGAGGAAAGAGAGGCTTTGGACGGCCTCGGAGAAGCCTTTCACGATCGCGGCCCCTCCGCTCGTCAAGGGATCTTCCGCAAAAGCCCTCCCCGCCTCTGGCGCCGCGATCTCAATCATGGCCCCGAGGCATCTCGGGGCCTTCGAGAGCGCGAGGGCCATCGAGAAGGGCATCGGATTGGTCGGGATCTCGGTCAAGAGCCAGGTCGGCCCCATCTCCGCCGCGACGGCCCGGATGGCGGCGGGATCGTCGTCTCTCGCGGCGTCGGCGAGCCTGCGCGCGATCCGGGCCGCGCCCTCCGACTGGGGCGCCGCCGCCGTCTCCGCCTTCCGCTCCCGCTTCCCCCTCGATTTCTTGCCCATTCCCGCCTCCCCGGAAAAAAGATGGATTCTCGCACGGGGGGGGCTTGTCGCTGGCGAGCGAGGCGCGTAGAGTCTGCCGCTCGCGACTGGCGGCCCCGGAAAACTTGGCAATAAATTTGGCAATTGGCCGAATCCAAAAAATCCGGATCCGAAAAAACGCGGCAAGCCATTGAAAGAAAAATGCTTTTTTCAATGGCGCGGACCCAGAAAATTGCCCTCCGAAGGCAATGGTCGGACGTTCGAATCGTCTCGGGCGCACCAATTCAATCAATGAAATCAAGGGATTCCGTAAATCCCTTGATTTCATGTCCGCCCATTCTTTGGGCAAAAATCGCCGAAATGGCGAAAAAAATTGGCAATGGATTTGGCAATTGGATTGTAGAATCCCTCCCATCGAGAGGGGAGCCAAATGCCGAATGTCAAAAGAGAGTCCTACCGGACGAAGGACGGCGAGATCCGGGAACGCTGGCGGGTCCGCGTCCAGCGGAAAAGCCTGCGGCTGGATCGCTGCTTCCCGACGAGAAAAGAGGCCGAGGACGCCGCCAAGGCCGCGTCTACCCCCCAGGGGGCCGCTTTTCTGCGGCAAGAGCAAGAGACGCTTTCCCGAGAGGAATTGGCGGCCAAAGAGGCCAAGCGGCTCATTCTCGAACGCCTGCGGGAGAAGACCATCTCCGACATTCTCGCGCTCTACCTCCGCAAGCGCTACGGCTACGACCCGCTCAAGGATGAGAAGCCCCTGGCGGAGATGACGGACGAGGAGCGGCGGAAGCGGGCCGCCCGCGTCTCGGACGAGGCCCGGATCGCGGCCTTCGCCGAGACCCATCTTCCCATCGAGCGCGACGAGGGCGGGCGAATCGTCCGCGTCGGCGAGGCCGAGGGCTTGGCGGCTTTCCTGCCCGACCGGGCGAAGGGCGAGCGGATCGGCTCGCTCCGGGCGAGCGATCTCGAAGGCGCGGGCGGGGAGGCCGTTGTCCTCGCCTACATCCGCTCCCGGAAGGAATCCGTCGGGGAGCGGAGCAAGAAGCCGATCTCCCTCGGCTCGATCCGGCGGGAGATCAATGTCTTCCGGTCGATCTGGAACAACCTGCCCCTCTGGGTCTCCGGGGCGTCCAATCCAAAGAGCAATCCCTTCGCCGGAAAGGCCATCGGAAAGAGTCTCGAAGGCGCGAACGCCGAGCGAGACCGTCGGCTACTCCCGGCGGAGGTCGCGAAGATCCGGGAGGGATTGGATGTCTACTCAAACCCGCAGGTCCGGTCCTTCGTCCTGCTCCTCCTTTTGACGGGGATGCGGCGCGGCGAGGCCGAGACGACGGCTTGGGGGCAAGTCCAGATACTGGAGGAGGATGGCGAGAAGAAAGGCCAAATCCTCTTGACGAAGGAGCAAACGAAGAAGAAAAAGGGGCGCGCCGTCTGGCTCTCGCCGGAAGCGATCGCCATTCTCGAAGGGATGGGGCGGGGCGAGGCCTCCGAGAAGGTCTTCTCGATCAAGGGCAATGGCGTCCATCAGGCTTTCCGCAAGATTTGCCGAAAGGCGGGCATCCCCGACCTCCATCTCCATGATCTCCGAGCCGAATTCGTCTCATCGGCGGAGGAACGCTTCCCGCTCATCTCTTCGGCGGCGATCGCGCAGCAGATGGGCGTCGGACCCGCCTACCTGGAGAAGCGGCGCAAGGCGAGAATGAATGACGCCAAAGACGGGCCGACAAATCCCGAGGCCCTTCGGCGCATCGTGGGCCACGCCTCCCAGGCATCGGCAAGCCCCTACCAGCGGGGAATCAACATCAAGGCATTCCAAAATGCTTCGCTGGCCTCCGAGGCTCCCTTGGCGGCCCCTATCATCATCGAGGAGGACTCGGAAGGCGGGATCCTGGCCGAATGTCCCGATCTCGGACTTTCGGTGGCGGCGGAGAGCGAAGAGATTGCCCTGGGCCTAATCCGAAAGGCGATCGCGAAGCGAATCGCGAAAGGCCCGGCCTGTTTCTCTAGCGTCAAGGATCTTTCGAAAAAGAACCCAGGAAAGATCGTCGAGATGATCGAGATCTTTTGATGTAGCATTCCGATGCCCGCTATTGGGCGATCATCGGAGAAGAAAAAATGAGCGAGGCATTGGATCGGGCGTTGGAACTGGAGAAGAAGGCTCGGGAGATCATGGCCGAGGCCGAAGCGAAGGCGGCAGCGCTGGAGGCCGAGATCCTGAAACTGAAGGCCGACGAGCGGAAGAACGCGGTCGCCGAGATCGTCCAAACGATGGCAAATCTCGGGATTTCTCTGGAGGAGATCGAGAAAGCCGCGAAGAAACACGCCGCGTTCAAGAAGTTCAAAGATGCCGCGCCCAAGAAGTTCCCCCCGAAGTTCAAAGGGCCGAATGGCGAAACCTGGACCGGGACGGGCCGCAAGCCGGGCTGGATCAAGGATCTCGAAGCGAGCGGAAAATCGCTAAATGACTTCCTCATCGAGGCCCCGAAATGACGCCAAAGATACTCTCGCTCAAAATCAAAGCCTTGGAGGACGAGATCGCCTACCTCAAGGAGCGGACCCAGGAGGAGGCGGAGCCGCTTCTTGTCAGAGCGTCGAGCCTTCGCAGAGAGGCCAAGGGGGAGTCGATCGAGCGAATCGCTAGCCTCTACCTGGCCGCCGGCCTCGCGCCGGACCATCATGATGTCCATGAGGCGGTCAAGAAGGCCTATCGGCGGATCTACGAATCGAAAATGGAATGGCTCCACGGAAAGGCGAAATGACGCCCCCCAACAAAAAAAGAAGGCCCCTCGCGGGGCCTCTTCTTTTTTGGATCCTCCGGGACTAGCCGCAAAGACTGGCCGCAAGCCCGCAAATCGGCTCCGCGAACCCGATGCTCTTCGCGAGGATCGAGATGGTCCAGGAGATATTCATGGCCGCCGCGCCTCCGAGGATGTGGGTCATCGCCCGCCCAACCTGGCCCCCGCGATTCTCTCCGATGGCCTTGAGAAGGAGGGTCCCTCGCGCGAAGGCGACCAGCCCGATGAAGGAGACAAAGAGCAGGACGGAATGGATCATCTTGCCGAAATCGTCGGACCCTTGGTGAAGATGGGCCGTCAGGATGCTGGAGGTCTCCGTCGCTCCCTGGCTCCCCATGGTCATGTCGATCATCGGCAAGAGGCTCCAAAGCCCGATGCCGGAGGCCATCGTCCATCCCACGCGGGAGGCGCTCGTCCGCCCCGTCTCCAGATGAGGAAGATCGAAGATCGCCTTGAGCATCAGGAAGCCCCCGATGGAGACCGCGCCGACATGGACGAGGCTCATGAGGGCCGGAATCGACGCCGAAAGGGCCTCGAAGCCCGCGCCCTCCGGCTTCTCGGCGGCGAAGGCCAGCATCTCCCCGGACCCGCCGGCCCCGAAGACGCTCTCGGAAAGCATCCCGAAGACGCCCGGCAGAGCGAGCAGGGAGGTCGAGGCGCCGACCGAGAAGAGGGGCTTGGAGAGCCCCGTCTGCCCGGGCCTCTCGGAATGGTCCCGCAACTGGAGCGCGCCCCGGACGCCGAAGAAGGCCCCGGCTAGGTAGGCGAAGCCCGAGAGGAGCATCCCGAAGGCCCCGGCCTGCCCGCCGAGATGATTCGCCGCCGCCCCGACCGAATCGACGGGATCGCCGCCCCCGAAGGCGGGGAAGGCGAGGAGGGCGAGGATCGCCCCGAAGATCGCATGTCTCATTTTCTTCTCCTTGTCTTTTGGGGTCAGTCGATCGACGGCAGAAAGCCTTCCTTGGCGAGGCGCCGGCGGATCGCGAGCCGGATCTGGCTCGCCCGCTTGGCCCCGTCCTCGGCCCCGACCTTCTCATTGAGCGATTGGAGGAGCGAAGGGGGCAGGACGACGGCGAGCGTCGCGGAAAGTCCGCCATCTCTTCCGAAGGCGGCCAAAGCGTCGGGCTTTCCGCTTCTGGCGAATGCCTCGACGATCGAGCGGGCGGCCCGAGAGACGCTTTGGCTTCGGCTCCTGGCGAAACATTCGAGCGCATCCTTCTCCTCCGGCCTCATGCAAATGGACAGGCGATTTTTCATTGTCTTTCTCCGATGGGGCGGAATTGCCTCAATCCAATCTCTCAAATCCGAAAGGAAAGGCAAGATCAAGAGGACATTGCCCGATGAAAGGAAAGCCCCCTTCGGGGCCTTCGCTCGGGCTTCTCCCCTCATTCCAAGAGCGAGGATCGGCGCCCCCCGAGGCCTTGGTCCCGCGTCCTCCCCCGCTCGTCTTTCGAGGGGCTTTGGCTTGGGCTGCTCAAGGCGTCGAGCGCGTCGCCGAGCAAGGCGACGGCGTGGAGATGCTCGCCGATTCCGCCGATCCCGTCGGCCGCGATCTCCTCCATCTGGTCCTCGATGGAATCGCCCTCGCCCTCGGGAGCGATGAGGCTCTCCAGGTCCGCGAAATCGTCGGCCAAGGCCGCCTCGGCCCCGACGGCCCCGGCTCCAGCGATCGCGGCCCCGCCGGCCTTTCTCTTGAAATCCTTGAGGCTCTTTCTCTTGGGGGCCTCCGCCGCCTCCCTTTCGGTCTCTTCGGCCTCCGCTCGCTTCTCGGCCTCCGCTTGCTCCAGGCTCTCGATCTCCGCCGCAGCCTCCGCCGCCGCCTTCTCGAAAATCTTCCGCTCGCTCTCCGTCAACTCTTCGGAGACCTTCGGGGCCTTTTCGGGATTGGCGCCCTGGAGCGCCTTCGCTTTCGCTTCGCGTCGGACCAAGATCTTCATCCACTTGATGTCGCGCTCATTCATCCCGAGGAGGCGGATGCGGTCTTCGGGATCGCGGTCGCCCGAGGCGGATCCCTGAAGGATCTGGAGCGCCTTCGCGAAGCCGTCCTTGTATCTCGGCAGCAGTTTCTCTTTCTCCGTGCCAGGGCGCCGGTCGGGAAAGTCGAGGATGGGCCAATCCAATTCGAGGATCTCGTCGTCGCCGACGAGGGCCGCCCGAATGAACTTGTCCGGGCCGCTCGCGGCGATCCGGTTTGGGAACTTCGAGTGGAGGAACTGGCGGACCCGGCGCTTCCAGGATCCGGCTTCCATCCAGAATCCGAGCCTGGATCCTAATTCGCTCGGGTAATAGACCGGGATCTTCTTGCTCTGGAGCGAGGAGGAGACGGAGGGGAGGCCTCCGCTCCCAGAGGAGACCGAGGCGCTGCGGAATTGGATCTCGCGGTCGCCGAGAATGTCGCGGGCGACGCTCTCCTGCTCGGCCCCGGTCGCCATGCGGAAGACGATCTTGAGATTGGAGGCCGATTGGAAGGTCTGCGATCCCTCGCGCCCGTAGCGCTCCACGATCTGGCTCGGGGCTTGCGTCGCCAGGAGCGTGCGAAAGCCTTTGGAGCGGCCCAATTCGTAGAACTTGAGGATTGTCCGCATCTTCTGGAGTTGGGCGAATTCGTCGAGGATGAGCCAGGAGGGCTTCCGATTTCGCATCGCCCCGTCGGGGATCCCGTCGAGGAGGACCGCCAGGAACTCCACGAAGAAAGGGAAGAGCGACTCGACGAGGCTCTTGTTTTTCATGTCGAGGCGGAGGATGACCGCGCGATGCTTCGGGTCGTCGCTCTCCATCCATTCTTTGAAGGAGAAGCGCCGCTTTTTGGCCGTCTCGGGTCCGATGTAGGACTTGAGGTCGGCGAAGGCCCTCGCGATCTCCTCGACGCTTTTCAGGGATGCCGCGACGGTGAAGGCGACGCTCGCCGTCGTCTCCGCCGCCCCTTCGAGGACCTTCGCTTGCGACGGGAGGTTCCTCTTGAGGATCCCGAGCCAGTCTTCGGTCGGGAGAGCGAGCAATTCCGCGAGATCGGAGAAATCCCAATTCCCCGGCTTCGTCTTGACCAATTCGATGATGAGCGCCGCGACGACGGATTGGGCCGACTTGCTCCAGACATCCTTGCCGGAACTTTGCGACGGATCCGGGATGAGGATCTTGGCGATCGTCTGGGCGGTCGCCTCGTCGGCGATGTCGGCGGAGGGATCCCAGACGAGCGAATCCGAGAGCCAGGGAGCGAAGACGGCGGCCTCGGGGAACTTGGCCGAGAAGTCGCCCTTGACATCCAGGAGGATGACCTTCTCTTTTCGCTCGATGATCTGCGAGATGATCGGGAGAAGGATGGTCGTCTTTCCGCCTCCGGGCGCTCCGATGAAGTAGGCGCCCGCCGCCCAATCCTGGAGAGAGGGGCGGATGAGCGGATGGATCGCGATGCCCTTCGGATCCTTGTCGAGTTTCTTCGCGGCTCTGGCGGCCTCGTCGCCGGAGATGCGGCGGCGGCCCCGGAGATGCCTGGCCCCCTCATGCGGACGGAGCGCCATCTTCCCGAGGGCGAAGGCCGCGATGGACCCGACGGCTCCGGAGAGGCCGAGGCGAGGCGCGAGATGCCCCCAGAGGGATTCGCTTCGGATCGCGCCGAGGAGCGCCGGCCCCTGCTCATTGAAGAGGAAGCCGAAAGAGGCCTTGTGGGCGGCGACCTTCAAGAGGGCGGAGTTGATCTCGGCGGCGGGGAAGGGAAAGGCCCCGAACTTCATCGAGAATTGGAACGCGAGAGCGGATGCGACGGCGAAGGACAAGGCCGAGACCGTGAAGGCCCCCCGCATGTCCCGGCGAAGCGCCTCTGGCGGGATGTCGGAAGTCGGGCTTCCGAAGTCGAGATGGATTTTTTCTTTTTCGATCGCCATTTTTCTCTCTCCTCCTTGGTTTTTTCAGGTCGCTAGAATGTTTTCGCCTGCGGCTCCCTCGTCTCCAGGAGAGACAAGGGAGATTTCCCCTCCTCGATCCAGCGGCGGATGATTCCGTGCGGCGTCTCGATCGTTTTCGTTTTGAGGACGCGATGATCCGGGGACAGAATCGCGAGATGGAACTTGATTTTTCTCTGGCGCTCCGCCCCCTTCGCGCCGGATTTTCCAGCGGAGAATCGGGCCTGGTAGAGGACGAGGAAATCTTTGACGAGATCGCCGGCTTGGCCTTCGATGTCGTAGATCGAGATGCCCATCGAGACGAACCCGTCGCGATTCGAGATGTAGGATCCATGCGTCCCGCGCAGGGCGGCGAGCATTTCCGAAAGCCAAGCCGATTCGCTGGCGATGGCTCCGTAGCCGTCGCGCGTCCCTTTGAATTTGTCGTCTCTCATTTCCCTTCTCCCAAGTCGATGAATCCGTCCGGCTTCCTCTTGAGGCCATGGCGCTCCAGAATCGCGTCGGGGATTTCGCGGACCTCGCGGAGATGCGAGTCGATGAGATCGCCGAGATCGCAAAGCATCTCGGCTTTCTCCAAGTCCGAGGCCCCGGCTTTGGCAATCTTGCCGGCGAGGGAGAGAAGGAGAAAGAAAGAGCGAGCGAGAGCGGCAGCCTTGCCGTCATCGTCATCAGGGGAGACGACGGGGGCCGATTGAGGGGCGGCTTCCGAGGCGCTCGCGGGGCCGATTTGGCCGCCGAGCCTCTTCCGCTTGAAGTCCTTGAGGCTCATTGTTTTTTGGGATTCGATCATTTGCGCGCTCATTTCCCTTCTCCTTTTCTCATCATCTGAATCTTCTTGAGGATCTCATCGGTCGCCGCCGCGCCGATTTTCGCGGCGATGATCTCTTTCATCAAAATGCCTTCATCGATTCCATCAGAGAAGATCAGGAGCGTCTTGAGGACGGAATTGATTCCAGCCTCGACCTTCGCGATCTCGGAGCGGACCGTCCCCTCGATGGAGCGATGGCCGAGGTAGAATTCAAGCGCTTCCCGAACGATGACGGAAGGAAAGCACTTGCGGGCTTCCGCGATTTTTTCGATCTCGCGGAGGACTCTGCCCTCCGCTTTGAAAGTCATTTTCTCCATCATTTCTTTTCTCCTCTCAATTGGAAAGCGCGTCGAAGACGCCTGGATCAATTTGCGGATTGTCTGCGGAAGGATTTCGCGATTCCTCGGAGACGGTCGGCGAAATTCTGGCGGCGATCTCCGCGACGGCCTCCGAGAAAGTCATGCCATTTTGGATCGCGAAAATTCCGACGGCTTCGGAAATTTCCTTGACGATTTTCCCGACCGCGACCCCTTCGGCTTTGGCGAATTCGTAGATGGACTGATCCATCAAAAAGCCGACCGCATGAGTCGAAGATTTCATCTTTTCGCGGTAGCGCTCCCGGCGGATCTTCGCCTGCTCTTTCGTCTTTTCGGCGTAGAGTCTTTTCTGATTTTGGCGACGCTCATCTTTCAATTTTTGGAGAGCCGCTTCCTTTTCTTCGTTCCATTCGATCGTCATTTTCTTTCTCCCTTTGATTTGTCGATGGGGATTCTTGCGTCCCCAAATCCATGCTCTCAAAAGCAAAAAGGAAAGCAATGCCGTCCGTCTAAAAAATGATTGATCGGATTTGATTGGAAAAAGAGGCGGACGAAAAGCGATGATCTTCAGTCCGAGAGGCGATCGGAGGTGCGTCGGACGGTCCGACAAAATGAAGGGCGGACCGGCTCAAAGCCTTTGCCAGAGAGGCGCGGGCGGTCTGCCAGTGCGGAAAGCGTCCGATCCTGCGGTCCGACGCCAGGAGCCATTCTGAGCAAGGCTTCCAGAGGTTTTTTGGGCAATTCGTCTCCCACCACAGGTGAGTAATGTGTCCTCCTGCGGGCTTTTGACTTTTCTCTGCCTGCGGCCTCTGCTTCTGCTCCCGGCCTCTGCTTTCTCTCTGCCGACTTTCCCGACCGCGCTCTTCTCTTTTTCCCGACCGCGACCGTCTCCTGATTCAGATTTTCCGCCCGCCTTCCGGCTGTCCCGCTTCCCGTCCCGAAAGCGCCATCCCATCCTTCAAGACGCGGCCCGCTTCATCCCATCCGACGGCGATCTCTTCCGTCTCCTGGGGCGATTCTTTCCCCGGCTTTTCCGACGGCGGGGAGGCGTGTTTTTCCCGGCAGCGCTCTCCGGGCCTTCCCAGAATCCATCGCGAAAAAATCTCGCGGCGCTCTCCGGATT
>VFQM010002916.1_pt1 | contig 11761 bp, 10 predicted proteins | sample 3512391 | NCBI WGS metagenome assembly VFQM01 (sample SAMN10412369, study PRJNA504923) | tailings metagenome | isolation source: Replicate 1 from Balatoc abandoned mine | place: Philippines
CAACCACGAATGACTGGCCGAAGGCCTTGCTGAGCTCGGGCGCCAGCGTGCGCGCCAGGATGTCGGTGGTGCCGCCGGGCGCAAAGGGCACGACGATGCGCACCGGCTTGTTGGGCCAGGCGGATTGGGCGAAGGCCATGGGCAGCGCCAGTGCGGCGGCCAGGGCGACGAGGGTGCGGCGGGCGATGCTCATGGGTGTCTCCTTTGCAGTTGTTCGATCTGTGACTTGAGCGCGATGCCGGGTTCGATGCCCAGCGCGCGGGCGGCCAGGTTGGCGTGGCTGACCACGCCATCGGCCAATGTACTGTCGGCCTGCCCGATGCGCGCGCTCGTGTGCGACACCGCGCAGGCTGCCAGGCCTTCGGCCTGCAGCATGTCCAGCCCGGCGATGCCGGCATCGTCCTTGCCCACCCCGGCGTCATTGAACACCGAGAGCAGCGGCCGCGCGGCGATGGCGTAGCGCGCCGAACTGGCGCCGCCGTGCGAGCCGCTCAAAGCAATGCAGCCCGCGTCGGCGGGCTGCAACTGGGTGATGGAGTCGATGATGCGCAACGTGAGCACGGGTCTTCTCTCCATCCAGTGACATTGAGGAACCGCCCTTCGTCAGGCTCAGGGCGGGCCTCAGGTGTCGTCCCCGCAAGGGGAGGGCGCGTCACAGCGCCCCAGGGGTTTGCTTGCTCAGTCGGCGTACTGGCCGGCCGCGTCAATGACGGTCTTGAGCTGGTTGATCTGGTCCGACACGAACTTCTTGTGGCCCTCGGGCGTCACGCGCGCATCGGTCACCACCAGGGCGCCCAGCTCTTCCTGCTTCTTGATGAACTCGGGGTCCTTGAGCGATTTCACGAGCGCGTCGTTGATGGTCTTGAGCACCGGTGCCGGCGTGCCCTTCGGCGCGTACAGGCCGTGCCAGATCGTCAGGTTGAAGCCTTTGAGACCCATCTCCTGCAGCGAGGGGTAGTGCTTGAGCACCGGGTGGCTGGAGAGCGGTTTGGCGGTGGTGACGGCAAAGGCCTTGACGCGGCCGCCTTCGATCTGCGCCGTGGTGTTGGTGGTCTGGTCGCACATCACGTCGACCTGGCCGCCGATGAGGTCGTTCATGGCCGGGCCCGTGCCGCGGTAGGCGATGGTGGTCATCGACTTGTCCAGCTTCACGGCGTGTTGCCACATCAGGCCGCACAGGTGCGAGGCCGAGCCCAGGCCGGCGTGGGCCAGGTTGAGCTTGCCGCCGTTGGCGCGGATGTAGGCTTCGAAGTCGCGGTAGGTGTTGGCGTTGAGCTTGTTCGAGCCCAGCAGGGTCATGGGCACGTCGTTGATCATGCCGACGTACTCGAAGTCCTCCAGCGGCTTGTAGGGCAGCTTGCGGTACAGGCCGGCGGTGGCGGCCATGCCGATGTGCCAGACCAGCAGGGTGTGGCCGTCGGCCGGCGAGCGCGCCACCTTGGCCGCGCCGATGGTGCCGCCCGCGCCGGTGGCGTTCTCGACCACGATGTTCGAGTTCGGGATGTACTTGCGCATGGTCTCGGCCAGCTGGCGGGCCACCAGGTCGGTCGGGCCGCCGGCGGCGAAAGGCACCACGAACGAGATGGGCTTGCTGGGGAAGGCCTGCGCGAAGGCGGTCACCGACAGGGTGGCGCCCAGGGCGAGGGTGACGAGCTTTTTCATTGGGGGTCTCCGATGAAGGAACGTTTGCGGAATGGCCGCGGAATGCTAGTCCCGCCCCGGGCGGCGGCCATCGCGGAAAGTACGTAGCCCCACCCCGGGGGAAACCCCCGTGCGGGCGGTCCTCAGCGGTAGCTGCGCGCGTCCTCGATCACCTTGCCGTCGTTGGGCAGGCTGCCCGGCGCCACCAGTTCCACCTCGCTGCGCAGCTTGGTGATGTCGCGCACGGCGGCGGCAATCAGCTCGCGCAGGGAGTCGTCCACCTCGGGCGTCTCGACCCGCAGGCACATCTGGTCATTGGCCATCTCGCCACTGACCACCAGCCGCGCGCGGCCGATCTGCGGGAAGCGACGGGCAATGTCGGCCACCTGGGCCGGGTGCACGAACATGCCGCGCACCTTGGTGGTCTGGTCGGCGCGGCCCATCCAGCCCTTGATGCGCGGTGCCGTCCGCCCGGTGGGGCAGGTGCCGGGCAGCACGGCAGAGAGGTCACCGGTGCCGAAGCGAATGAGCGGGTAGGCCGGGTTGAGCGAGGTGACCACCAACTCGCCGACTTCGCCATTGGCCACCGGCTCCCCGGTGCCGGGGCGCACGATCTCCACGATCACCTGTTCTTCAACCACCAGACCTTCGCGGGCCGCGGTTTCGTAAGCCACCAGGCCCAGGTCGGCGGTGGCGTAGGTCTGGTACACGGCCACGCCGTGCTCGGCGAACCAGGCCGTCAGGCTGGGCGGGCAGGCCTCGCCCCCCACGCTGGCCTTGCGGATGCTGGACGCATCCACGCCGGCTTCGGCGGCCTTCTCGATCAGGATGCGCAGAAAGCTCGGCGTGCCGGTGTAGGCGTCGGGGCGCAGCTCGGCGATGGCTTGCAGCTGTTGCTCGGTCTGGCCGGTGCCGGCCGGGAACACGGTGCAGCCCACCGCGTGCGCGCCCGATTCCAGGATGAACGCGCCCGGCGTCATGTGGTAGCTGAAGGCGTTGTGTACCAGCTCGCCGGCGCGAAAGCCCGCGGCGTACAGCGCACGCCCGGTACGCCAGTAGTCGCGCGCGGCACCTTCGGGTTCGTAGATCGGCCCGGGCGAGGCAAAGATGCGCGTCATCTGCGGCCCGCGCACCAGGGTGGAGAAGCCGCCAAAGGCGTCCTTCTCCCGCTGTGCGCGCTGGCGCTCCAGCAGTGCGCTCTTGCGCGTGACGGGCAGTTGCGCCAGCGCCGCGCGGCTGTTGATGGCCGCGGCGTCCACGCCTTTCAGGATTTCGGCAAACGCCGCGCTGTGCGCCTGCGCATGTGCCACCTGCTTCGGCAGCGCGGCCATCTGCTCGGCCTCGCGCTGCGCGGGCGAGCGGGCTTCCAACGCATCAAAGAATTCGTTGTTCACGCCAGCCACCTTTTCCTCCGCTTGTAGCTCTTCACGTCTTTGAAACTTTTACGTTCACCGCCGCCCATGCCGAGGTAGAACTCTTTCACGTCTTCGTTGTTGCGCAGGTCGGCCGCGGGGCCGTCCATCACGATGCGGCCGCTTTCCATGATGTAGCCATAGTCGGCGTAGCGCAGCGCCATGTTGGTGTTCTGCTCGGCCAGCAGGAAGGTCACGCGTTCCTTCTGGTTCAGGTCCTTCACGATCTCGAACACCTCTTCCACGATCTGCGGCGCCAGGCCCATCGACGGTTCATCGAGCAGCACGACGCTGGGGTTGGCCATGAGTGCGCGGCCGATGGCGCACATCTGCTGTTCGCCACCGCTGGTATAGGCGGCCTGGCTGGTGCGCCGCGTCTTCAAACGGGGGAAGTAGTTGTAGACCTTCTCCAGGTTGCGCGCGACCTCGGCCTTGTCCTTGCGGGTGTAGCTGCCCGTCATCAGGTTTTCCTCGATGGTCAGGTGCGCGAAGCAATGCCGCCCCTCCATCACCTGCACCACGCCGCGCTGCACCAGGTCGGCCGGGCTCAGGTTCTCGATGCGCTCGCCGCGCAGCTCGATGCTGCCCTTGGTGACTTCGCCACGCTCGCCCTTGAGCAGGTTGGAGACGGCGCGCAGCGTGGTCGTCTTGCCCGCGCCGTTGCCGCCCAGGATGGCCGCGATCTGCCCTTCGGCCACCGTGAGCGAGACGCCCTTGAGCACCAGGATCACGTGGTTGTAGATGACCTCGATGCCGTTGACGTTGAGGACGGGTGTGGGTGTGCTCATGGATGTTCCTTGGGGACCATTGGCAAAGGCGGCAAGCCGCCCTTGGCGATGGTGCCGCGCCGAAGCGCGGCGGGTGCACGCTCGATCAGCTGCTGCAGTCGGCTGCCGCGCGGCGGGCCATCTTCTTGTCGGCCAGGTACTTGTCGGCTCCGGCTTTCACCATCGGTTTGATGATTTGTTCATCGGCTTCGATGAAGTCGGAGCTGAAGTTCCACTTGGCGCCGTCCCAGGTGTGCACACGGGCCCAGGTCGATCCCATGTGGTCATTGCACGAGGTGGACAACGGACGCATCACACCGGCAAAGCCCAGCGCGTCAAGCCTCTTTTGGTCGAGCGCCAGGTTTTCCAGGCCCCATCGCACCTGCTCGCCGGTCATGACTTTGCCCTTGCCGAAGCGCTCCTGCGCGCGGCGCACTGCCTCGATGCTGAGCATCTGGATGACCACGCCGCGCGTGTACAGCACCGAACCCACCTCGTCCTTCGGACCGGTGCCCTGGCCTTTGCCATGCACGTGCTTGAGGATTTCCTGGATGACCTTGGGTTCCGTGCCGGACGTGTTGAGTGCCAGGGCGTTGTAGCCCTTGGCACCCATGCCCACGTCCTTCACGTCGGGCTCGGCACCAGACCACCACACGCCGTACATCTTCTCGCGCGGGTAACCGGTGGCCTGTGCTTCCTTGAGGGCGGTGGAGTTCATCACACCCCAACCCCACAGCAGCACGTAGTCGGGGCGGCTCTGGCGAACCTGCAGCCACGCGGCCTTTTGTTCAACGCCGGGTGCAGTCACGGGAATGAGCTGCAGGTCGAAGCCGTGCATGCGCTGGCGTTCCTGCAGCAGTGGGATGGGTTCCTTTCCGAAGGGCGAGTCGTGATAGACCAAAGCGATCTTCTTGCCCTTGAGCTTGTCCAGGCCGCCTTCCTTCTTGCCCAGGTGCTGGATCAGGATGTCGGCACCGGTCCAGTAGCTGCCCATCAGTGGGAAGTTCCACTTGAACGCATTGCCATCCTGCGACACCGACAGGCCATAGCCCAGGGTGATCAGCGGGATCTTGTCTGTGGCGACCTTCTCGGTCAGCGCGAAGGTGATGCCGGTGGCTTGCGGGTCGAACAACGTGACGCCCGGACGGCTCTTGAGTCGCTCGTAGCACTCCACGCCGCGATCGGTGGCATAGCCGGTCTCGCATTCTTCGAACGTGATCTTCACGCCGTTGATGCCGCCATCGCGGGCGTTGATTAGCTTGATGTAGTCCTGCTTGCCGTTGGCCCAGGGGGTGCCGTTGGGTGCGTAGGGCCCGGTGCGGTAGGACAGCAGCGGGAAGAACTGCTCCTTGGCCTGGGCCTGCACGCTGGTGGAGACCAGCGCTGACATCCCGGTTGTCACGGCGGCGACAGCGAGTATGAGTTGACGAAGTTTCATGGTTTGTCTCCTGGTTGGAAGGACGCGGGCGGAACAACTGGAAGTGGGCTTGCTCAGTGCGGGAAAGGCCATAGGCGCAGCTTCTGCTTGCCGATGGACCACAGACGAGCCAGCCCGTGAGGCTCGACGATCAGGAACCAGACGATCAGGCTGCCGAACACCATGAGTTCGACGTGCGAGACCGCAGCGGTGGACATGGTCAAGCCGAAAAGGCCGGCGATGTCGGGCAGCACCTGGTTGAGCACGATGGGCAGCACCACGATGAAGCCGGCGCCGAAGAACGCGCCCATGATGGAGCCGAGGCCGCCGATGATCACCATGAAAAGAAGGCGGAAGGACAAGTCCACGCCGAAGGCCGCAGGCTCCCAGGCGCCGAGGTAGACGAACGCCCAGAGCCCGCCGGCCACGCCGATGATGAAACTGCTCACCGCGAATGCCGTGAGCTTGGCATACATGGGGCGGATGCCGATCACGGCCGCTGCCACGTCCATGTCGCGAATGGCCATCCACTCGCGCCCGATGGCGGAGCGCACCAGGTTCTTGGCGAGAAGTGCCAGCACCACAAGTACTGCGAGGCAGAAGATGTACTTGCTCACTGCGCTTTCGATCGGCAGGCCAAAGACCTGCAGGTTGTTGACCGACACCGAGCCCGAGGGCGAGTCGTTCACGAACCATTTGATGCGCAGGAACATCCAGTCGGCAAAGAACTGTGCAGCCAGCGTGGCGACTGCCAGGTAGAGGCCTTTCACCCGCAGGCTGGGCAGACCGAACAGCACGCCGAATGCGGTGGCGCAGAGGCCGCCGAGCAGCAGGGCCGGGATCAGCGGCATGCCCGGGATGCGAACAAAGAAGTTGTAGGCCATGTAGGCGCCAACTGCCATGAAAGCGCCCGAGCCCAGTGTGATCTGGCCGCAGAAACCCACGAGGATGTTCACCCCGAGCGCGGCCAGCGACATGATCAGGAAAGGGATCAGGATCGCGCGCATCAGGTAGTCGCTCGCGAGCATGGGCACCGCGAGGAACGCGAACGCGATGAACGCGAGGATGAACCAGCGGTCTTGCGCGATCGGGAAGATTTGCTGGTCGGCGCGGTAGGAGGTCTTGAACTGACCGTTTTCTCTATAGAACATGTGTCAGTACCTCAGACGCGGTCGATGATCTTCTCGCCGAACAGACCTTGCGGGCGGAACAAAAGGAAAACGAGGGCCAGAACGTAGGCAAACCAGATCTCGATACCACCACCCACGAAGGGGCCGAGGTAGACCTCGGAGAGTTTCTCGCCGACACCGATGATCAGCCCGCCAATGATGGCGCCGGGCACCGAGGTAAGGCCGCCGAGGATCACCACGGGAAGTGCGCGCAGCGCCAGCGTGGTGAGCGAGAACTGCACGCCGAGCTTGGAGCCCCAGATGATGCCGGCCACCAGCGCAGTGATGCCGGCCACGAACCACACGATGACCCAGATGCGGTTCAGCGGAATGCCGATGGATTGCGCGGCCTGGTGGTCGTCGGCCACCGCCCGCAGCGCGCGGCCGGTGGCGGTTTTCTGGAAGAACAGCGACAGGCAGGCCACCAGCAGGGCGGCAACACAGGCGGCGTACACGTCTTCGAGGTTTACCAGCACGCCACCCTGGAAGGTGTTCTCGAACAAGAACACGGGATCCTTCGGCATGCCCACGTCAATGGCATAGATGTTCGAACCGAACAACGTCTGGCCCAGACCATCGAGAAAGTAGGTAATGCCCAGCGTGGCCATCAGCAGCGTCACGCCTTCCTGATTGACCAGGTGTCGCAGCACGTAGCGCTCGATCAGCCAGGCCACCACGTACATCAGCGCGCCCGCGATGATGAAGGCGATCACGTTGCCGAGGATCTTGCTTTCGATGCCCAGCCAGCCCGGTATCCATTCGGAGAAGCGCGCCATCGCCAGCGCAGCGAACAGCACCATCGCGCCCTGCGCGAAATTGAACACTCCCGAGGCCTTGAAGATGAGCACGAAGCCCAGCGCCACCAGGGAATACAGCATGCCGGCCATCAGGCCGCCGAGCAAGGTTTCAAGAAAGAAGGCCATGGCTACACCTGTTCAGTGACTCGTGCCGAGGTAGGCCCGGATGACCTCCTCGTTGTTGCGCACCTCGTCGGGGGTGCCGTCGCCGATCTTCTTGCCGTAGTCGAGCACCACCACGCGGTCGGAGATGTCCATCACCACGCCCATGTCGTGCTCGATCAGCACGATGGTGGTGCCGAACTCGTCGTTGACGTCGAGGATGAAGCGGCTCATGTCCTGCTTCTCTTCGAGGTTCATGCCGGCCATGGGCTCGTCAAGCAGCAGCATCTGCGGCTCCATGGCCAGCGCGCGGCCCAGGTCCACACGCTTTTGCAGGCCGTAGGGCAGGGTGCCCACGGGCGTCTTGCGGTAGGCCTGGATTTCAAGGAAATCGATGATGTGCTCGACGAACTCGCGGTGCTGCTCTTCTTCCTTCTGCGCGCCCCCGATACCGAACGGATTGCGGAACGCCTGTGACAACAGCCCGCTTTTGATGCGCAGGTTGCGCCCGGTCATGATGTTGTCGATCACGCTCATGCCCTTGAACAGCGCCAGGTTCTGGAAGGTGCGCCCGATGCCCATCTCGGCCACCTGGCGGCTGTTCATGTGGTCAAACGTCTTGCCCCGGAAGGTGATGGAGCCTTCGGACGGCGTGTACACCCCGTTGATGCAGTTGAGCATGGAGCTCTTGCCGGCGCCGTTGGGGCCGATGATGGCCCGCACCTCGTGCTCGCGCACGTTGAAGCTGATGTCGGTGAGCGCCTTGACGCCACCGAAACGCAGGCTGATGTTGTGGACGTCGAGGATGACCTCGCCGATCTTCTTCTGACCGGTGGCCGTGTCCGCGGCGCCTGCGCTGCCCGATTCGTGGTTGTTCATGTTGATGCTTCTCATGCAGCGGCCTTGACCGGGGCAAACGTCTTCGCGTCGCGGATCTGCAGCGTCGCACTCACGGAGCCCGTGCGCCCGTCCTCGAACTTGACCTGCGTCTCGATGTACTGCTCGGTCTTGCCGCCGTACAGTGCGTCGACCAGCACCTGGTAACGCTCACCGATGAAGCCGCGCCGCACCTTGTTCGTGCGCGTGAGCTCGCCGTCGTCGGCATCAAGCTCCTTGTGCAGCACCAGGAAGCGGCTGATCTGGCTGCCAGCGAGCAACTCGTCGCGCGCCAGGTCGGCATTGACTTTTTCCACGCATTCCTGGATGAGCGCATACACCTCGGGCTTTTGCGCCAGGTCGGTGTAGCCCGCATAGGGCAGGTTGCGGCGCTCGGCCCAGTTGCCCACGGCGTCGAAGTCGATGTTGACCATCACGCAGACCTTCTCGCGCTTGTCGCCGAAGGCCACGGCCTCCTTGATGTGCGAGAAGAACTTGAGCTTGTTCTCCACGTACTTGGGCGCAAACATGGCACCGTCGTGCGCACCGCCCATGAGGCGGCCCACGTCCTTCACGCGGTCGATGATCTTCAAGTGGCCCGAAGCGTCGATGAAGCCGGCGTCGCTGGTGTGGTACCAGCCATCGGCGTCGAGCACCTCGGCCGTGGCCTGCGGGTTCTTGTAGTAGCCCTTGAGCAGGCCTGGCGAGCGCACCAGGATCTCGCCGCTGTCGCTGAGCTTGATCTCCACGCCTTCGCAGGGCACGCCCACGGTGTCGGCCCGCGCTTCGTGGTCGGGCTGCAGGCACACGAACACCGCGGTTTCGGTGGAGCCGTAGAGCTGCTTGAGGTTGATGCCGATCGAGCGGTAGAAGCTGAACAGGTCGGGGCCGATCGCCTCGCCCGCGGTGTAGGCCACGCGCACGCGGCTCATGCCGAGGTTGTTGCGCAGCGGGCCGTACACCAGCCAGTCGCCCAGGCGGTACTTCAGCTTGTCGAGCGTGCCGACCGGCTTGCCGTCCATGAGGTCGGGGCCGATGCGGCGCGCGAGATCCATGAAGCGGTGGAACATGCTGCGCTTGAGCGCGCCCGCGTCCTCCATGCGGATCATCACGCTGGTGAGCAAACCCTCGAACACGCGCGGTGGCGCGAAGTAGTAGGTGGGGCCGACCTCCTTGAGGTCGATGGTGACCGTGCCGCTGCTCTCGGGGCAGTTCACCACGTAGCCCGTGACCAGCCACTGCGCGTAGGAAAAGATGTTCTGCCCGATCCAGGCCGGCGGCAGGTAGGCCAGCACCTCGTCGTCGGGGCCGAGCTTGTCGAACTTCGTGCCGGCCGCAGCGCGGTCGAGCAGGGTGCGGTGACTGTGCACCACGCCCTTGGGGTTGCCGGTGGTGCCACTGGTGAAGAACATGGCGGCCACGTCGTCGGGCTGGCCCTGCTCCACCTGAGCGGCAAAGAAATCCGGGTGGACCTTGGCAAAGGCCTCGCCCGCGGCCAGCAGCTCGTCCAGCGCCTGCAGGCCGGGCTGGTCGTAGTGGCGCAGGCCGCGCGGGTCGTCGTAGAAGATGTGCGCGATCTGTGGGCACTGCGCGCGGATCTCGAGCATCTTGTCGACCTGCTCCTGGTCCTCCACCACGCAGAAGCGCACCTCGGCGTTGTTGATCGGGAACACGCACTCGGCGGCCACGGCGTCCTGGTACAGCGGCACGGGGATGGCGCCCAGCGATTGCGCTGCCAGCATGGCCGCGTACAGGCGCGGGCGGTTGGCGCCCACCACCACCAGATGCTCGCCCCGCTGCAGGCCGGCCTGGTGCAGGCCGCAGGCCATGGCCTGCACCAGCGCGGCCATCTGCGCCCAGCTGGTGGTCTGCCAGATACCGTATTCCTTCTCGCGCATCGCGGGCCGCTCGGGCCGCTGCCTTGCGTGTTCCAGCAGTTGCCGGGGGAAGGTGCTCTGCATGCCGTGTCTCCTTGGCTCGCCCGCTGTCCTGCACGTGACAAGGGGCCGTTGATGCAGCGCATGGTAGACCTGAGTTTGACGTTATGTTGTCGGTCCGACGACAATCTCGGGTCAACCCTCCTAGGACTTTCCCCATGTTCCCCGCCCGTCGCAGTGCCATTCGCGAGCGCGCCCGCCGCCCCACCGATGCCGAGCTCGCGGGCATCCCGTGGCTGAGCCGTCTGGAAGGCGAGGCGCGCGATCGTGCGATCGACGCGCTGGAGGTGGGCGAGGCCGAGGCGGGCGATTACGTGTGCCGCTTCGGCCGGCCCGTGACCTTCTGGTTCGGGCTGGTGGACGGCCTGCTCAAGATGAGCAACGACGACTCGCAGGGCCCGGTGATCACCTTCACCGGTGTGGCGCCGGGCGGCTGGTTCGGCGAGGGCACGGTGCTCAAGCACGAGACCTACCGCTACAACATCCAGGCCCTGCGCAAGAGCCTGATCGCCGGTCTGCCGGTGCAGACGTTCGACTGGCTGCTCGATCACTCGATCGGCTTCAACCGTTTCGTGATGCACCAGCTCAACGAGCGCCTGGGCCAGTTCATCGCCGCGCGCGAGATCGACCGCCTCAACAGCCCCGACTTGCGCGTGGCCCGCAACCTGGCCGCGCTGTTCCACCCGCTGCTCTCGCCCAATGTGGGCGGCGTGCTGCGCATCACGCAGCAGGAACTCGCCTACCTGGTGGGCCTGTCGCGCCAGCGCGTGAACGAGGCACTGCGGGCGTTGCAGGACAAGGGGTGGATCCGGATCGAGTACGGGGGGTTGCGGGTGCTGGACCTGACGGCTTTGCGTTCGGGGGGGTTGGACTGACCTTCTTTTGTGCCTCGCGCACGCTCGCGGGTGTGGGGTACGCCACTGCGCGGCTGTCCCCCGGACCGCTGCGCGGTCCTCCTCCTTTATGCCGCTGCGTGGAGCACCCCACACCCGCGAGCTGAGGTGATGCTGGCGTGATGTCCGACGGGTGCCACGAGGTCGGCGGTGATCGGTGTCCGGCGCAGCGACATAAAGGAGGAGGACCGGGCTGCAAGCCCGGTCCAGGGGACAGTCGCGGAGCCGGATACCGGTCGGCGACGACCGGAGCCAACTGGAGGAGGACAATCCCCCCATGTCACAAGATCCCCCTGGCCGCACCCTCAAGCTCAAACCCGCGGCCCCCAAGCCCCCTGCCGATCCGCGCGCCCCCCGCCGTGCGCCGGTGCGCCCTCCTGGCCCGGCCCGCGCCCGGCCGCTGAGCGCGGCGCAGCGCCCCGAACTGCCGGTGCAGCCCGCGGCTACGGCCCGGGCGCCGGGCGGCAACGATTCGCCCGCGCGTTCCAGCGATGAGCGCGCTCGACCGCCTCGCGCGGACTCAAGACCCGCGCGCTCCGACTCGCGACCCCCGCGACGCGATGACGCACGACCTCCGCGACGCGATGACGCCCGTCCTCCACGACGCGACGCACCGCGTGGCGAGTGGGGGGATGCCCGACCCGACAGCCGGCCGCCCGCCCGCCCCGGGCCCCGGTTCGACCCTCGCGCGCAGGCCGCTGCCCCGGCGCCACGGGCGCCGCGGCCCGCCGGCGCCCCGCGGTCCGAGGC
>VFQM010002917.1_pt1 | contig 11752 bp, 10 predicted proteins | sample 3512391 | NCBI WGS metagenome assembly VFQM01 (sample SAMN10412369, study PRJNA504923) | tailings metagenome | isolation source: Replicate 1 from Balatoc abandoned mine | place: Philippines
CCCGGTACACCGTCAGGCTCTTCGGCCGAGGTGACTCTACCTGTAATCGTTCTGGTCTGCGCCAGCACTGACACGATGGTCAGAAAACTGAGAGCAAAACCTAATAAAACTTTCTTCATAGGTCGTTGATTTAGACTTTTTAACATTCAGTCGGCTAATATGCTATGAAGAAAGGAGAGAAAACAAATCTTAAAAAGATCCCCAAAAACGCCTAGAAGGCAATTTTATTTGGAAAAATCGCACTTTATTAAAATTTTAATACTAATCTATAGTACTCATCGCGTGCTATTGAAATTTAAAGGATTAATTTTCATTTTTTCCCAAATAATATTTCTTAACATTCGCTTAACACAGAATTTATTCTGATACTTGGAAAAATTCAATTAACTATTTTCTTGATTTTTCTTAAAAACGGGTCAACTTCCAAATTTTATATCTGTTTGAAGTTCATTTCTTTACTTTCCTTTGGCACAACTCCCCTGATTACAAAAGGGGCTCAAAATCTTATAGGATCATAATCGAAAAATGCCAAATTTCCTTCGATTGAATTTTTTTTGATAAAAATGCCTTTTTTTCACTTTTCGGTTAAAAATCCGGCGTTTTCAGTCATTCTTTTGACCAAATGGAAAAAAATGGACAGGTTTCCATCTCTCTTCAATTTTTTTTAGGAGGCAAATCTCAGATACAGTCCAAGAAAATTCCAAACGTCGGTTTTTCACCTCCCCATAAATCTCATCAACCGCTGCCGGCTTGAGGTCCTTGAAGGCCACGGTCAGGTGAGGAGTAAAATTTCTATCGCTAAGCTCTTCTGTCAAATGAAGCTCCTTTCGGCAGTAGCTGCGAATATTGGACTGCATCGACCTGAGTGCTTGGGATTCTTTTACCGACAAAAAAATAACACGATTGCCAAATCGCCCCGTACCTGACACGCTTACCTCCACTGCTGTGCTCTTGACAAAGACCTCCTGTAAGCGCTGCAGCAGCACCGACTCGCGATTCTCATCATAGCTGAAAGGCATTTTTACCGTGATATGGGCAGGAGACTTCAGTGCATACTTGACACCAAACTGATCTTTCAAATCCAATTTTAGTCTTTCCACTTGATCCAAAAAGGGATTGGGAGGAAGAATCGCCAGGAAATACTTCTGCATTATTTTCATTTCTTGACTTGGGGATTGGAGTGAGATAGGATGTCGGATGGCTGCTTGCCAGGTCCCTCCTTCATCCCATCTTACAATAATACCCCAAATCAGCTTCAACGACCTATTTCCAAAAAAACTATTCGTAATCCTGATACATTCTTTTAAATTGAGGCATCAAAAAACCTGCGCTATGAAGTACTTTCCAAAGGCCATGATCGGACTGGATCTGACCGAAATGGACACGATCCTGATCAAAAAAACGGCCGCTTATGTAGAATTTCTAGGTATCGAAAAATGCTATTTTCTCCATGTAGCCAAAGATTTGGAAATACCTCAGGAGATTCTCGATCAGTACCCTAACCTAATCGCTCCCTCCGATGAGTCTATCGAGGCCATCATCAAAAACAAACTCAAAGAGCTCAATTTTCCCACATCTGTAGAGGTAGAAGTATTTGTAGAGGAGGGAAGTCATCCCTTGGATACTTTTCTGCGATGGGCCAAACTCAAAGATGCGGACCTCATCATCATGGGCAGAAAAGAAGACTTGCAGGGAAGCGGAGTACTCGCTGATGGTGTTGCCAAAAAAGCCCCTTGCTCGATTTTACTCTTTCAGGAAAAAAGAGCGGTCACTTTTCCCAAGAAAATCCTCATCCCTACAGACTTTTCCAGTCATAATAACATGATCTACACTTTTGGGGAGCGAATCGCCGAGCAGCTAAATGCAGAACTTATCCCGCTTCACCTGGTAAAGATTCCACAGGGCTACACCAAAACGGGAAAATCCTATGAGGAATTTGCGGAAATCATGAAAGAAAATGCACACAATGATTTTAAAAAATTTGTAACCAAGCATAATCACCCCAACTTAAACTGCCAAATCCTCATCGATGACGGGCGAAACCCCGGTGTCCAAATTATTGATTTTGCGAAGCAACTCGAAGCCGATATGATCCTCCTGGGATCGAGAGGAAGGACATCATCAGCAGCGGTCATCTTGGGCAGTACTGCAGAAAAACTCATTCACAGCAACAAAACTTTGCCCATGCTGATCTTTAAGAAAAAAGGCGAGACGATGGGATTCCTTGATGCGCTATTTAAGATCTAACTGGCCTTCTCAGATAAAAACAGGCCTGATCTCCTTTGCCCTCTTGGTTGTACCGGAGGGCTTTTTCTTTCCAGGAAGCCAATTGCTCAGGAGTGAAATGTTCAAAAATCTTGGCAAAACGCAAGCTGACTCCTTTTTCATACAAGGCAGTCCCCCAAAACTGAAACTCCGATGAATCAAATTCTACTTCACCTAGCTCAAACCCCAGCCTACTCCCCAAATCAGCCAATCCTCGGACAGAGGGGATAATCAGGTGCCTCGGTGCATCCAGCTGCACCCAAGTGGTTCTTTTCTCTTGCCAAATGGCCGAATCAGTCACCGGACAGCGGATCAATAGGATTCCTCCCGGAGACAACTTATCCCGGCAGGCTTTCAGGATCGTACTTGGATCTTCCATGTGCTCAAAAGCATGATGGAGCATGATAAGATCAAAATTCAACTCGGAATCTTCCAGGCGCTTTTTCCAAAGGGTGAGACCTTTTTCTAAGGTGATAGATTGATCCATATACGGATCAAATCCATGGAGATCTCGGTAGCCCGCACAATGAAGCTCGTAAAGTAACTGCCCATTGCCACATCCCACGTCGGCAATTCTTCCTGAAAATCCCGGGTGCACTTTTCTGAGCCAATACCCGTACATGGGTGCAATGGATGAGAGTCCGGTGGTAAGGAAAACACTCATTCTCAATTTTTTGAGAAATTTAGTTCGCCCCCCAGACCGGTGCAGCGGTACAAACGAGTAATAATCAGCGGGATAAAACGGTGACAAATCCTCAGGAATATTCACTAGCTGCACAGACTGACAAGACTTACAGACCTGATACGTGAATTGGCCTCCTAAACCGTACATCCTCTCCTGAGCGTGCTCAAGGCTGTGTTGATTGCTTCCGCAAAATTTGCATGGAGCTGAATCAATAGGCATTCTCCCGGTTGAAAAGTAATTCGTACACGGTCTTTACCATGATCTCCAGATCAAGCAGGAAGGACCAATTGTAGATATAAAAATAATCCAGACGAACGCGAGAGCGGATTTGATGCGGGTTTTCGATTTCTCCACGGTATCCTTTGACCTGCGCGAGACCAGTGATACCGGGTCGGATTTTATGCCGGGAGTTATATCGTTCGATCTGCGTTTTGAAGGTCTGATTCATCGGAATCGTATGAGGCCTAGGACCTACAATCGACATATCTCCCATCAGTACGTTGAGAAACTGAGGCATTTCATCCAATGATGAATTTCTCAAAAATGCACCGATACGCGTGACTCGGGGGTCATTTTTGGAAGCCTGAAGTGTATCCGCATAGTCATTGGGAGTCATGGATCTGAACTTCAGACAGTTGAACTCACTGTTGTTGATTCCATTTCGCTTTTGGATGAAAAAAATCGGTCCTCTCGACTCCAATTTGATCAATAGCCCCACGAGAGGGATCAGCCAAGAAAGAATAAACACAGTCACCAAGGAAGCAAAAACGATATCGAAAACCCGCTTCGCAAAACTATTGAGCGCATTGTCGAGAGGGATGTCATTGACATTGATGACAAAGAAGTCTCCGTACTTCGAAAAGGAAAGGTTTTTTTCCAGCTGAAGACTACCTCCGGGGATCATCTTGACCTTGATGTAGTGCTCGTCGGCAAAGCCGATCACCTTGCGGACTGTGGCAGGATCGAGATCTTCATGAATGTAGATCAGATCCAGGTCGAGATTGGGAGCTTCTTTGAAAAAGTCTCTCACTCCTCCCATGGTCTGATTGCAATCCGCCTGATCGTCAAAATATCCTAAAAAATTGATCCCAAAGTCTTTGCGAATCCGGAACACATCTGCAAGCTTTGGACTGGTACCTCCTTTGCCGACTATGACGGCGTTTCGGTAATTATTTCCTTTGGAACGGTACTGACGGAGCACCATGTGGACCCCGATACGGAATGGCCCCATGACCACAAAATGAATAAGACCCAGCAAGCAGATCTGTACCCATCGGTAGGCATCATGCTGAAGAGGAACCCAGAGAATCGAGGTCACTGCCAAAAACCAAAGCAAGGTGATCCCAAAACTCCTCCAGGTCTGATCATACTCATCGGTGCGATCAATCCGATAATCCTTACGAAGGACGGAAATCAGAATCCAAACTCCGGCTAATGGGATGAAGGCCAGAAACTCCACATTATCCACAGGCTCGACCAACGTGAATAGCACCATGGTCAAGAATAGAGAAAATAGGGATGCTAAAAAGTCCGCTATTGTGAACAGCCAGGGGAAATAAGTTTCGAATTTTCTCTTCATAAAAGTCTAAAAACGAGATTGCAGGGGCACGGAATTAGAGCCTGCTCTCGGGGGACAGGGTAATTTGCAGGTAAAATTAAGAAAGAAATTCTCAAGGCTGATTACTTTTGAATTTATTTGTCACACATCTTGCCAAACGGCCCTTCATGAAGTCCCTTTTCGAGCTTTTTGCCTCATCCGACCAACCAAATTCTCTTGGCGCCAAATTTCGTGCTAAACGTCTCCAGCATTTCGAAAATCTTTTTCTCTCCCAAATACGTCCCAATCGGCCGATTCGGATTTTGGATGTAGGGGGCACGGACTATTTCTGGAAGGATAGTCAGATTCCCTCTATACCGGGAGTGAGCATTTCTTTACTCAACCTCCACCTGGAGCCCACTACCCATCCTCAGATCCAAAGCCTGATCGGAGATGCGACTGATATGAAGGAGTTTGAGGATCAAAGTTTTGATCTTGTTTTTTCCAATTCGGTCATCGAGCACCTCTACACCTATGAAAACCAGCAAAAAATGGCCAAGGAAATCAGGAGGATAGGAAAACGTTATTTTATTCAGACGCCTAACAAGTACTTCCCCATCGAAGCACACTATGCCCTTCCCTTTGCCCAATTTTTACCCAAAACGCTGGTCTTCCACCTCTTGACTAAGACCCCACTCAGTCGGATGAAGCGTTGGGAAAAAAAGCAAGCCCGGCAATATCTAAATGAAATCAGACTTTTGGACGAGCGGGAAATGAAATCACTTTTTCCAGGCTGTGAGGTTTTCAGAGAGCAGGCTTTTGGGATGACCAAGTCCATCACCGCCCACAATCTGACTTAGTCTGCAAACTGAAGGCGAACTAGATTGGCATACACCCCTGAGTCATTGACGAGGAGTTCCTCATGAGTACCTTGTTCGATGATCTGACCTTCTCCGAGGACGTAGATACGGTCTACTTTTCGGATAGTGGACAGTCTGTGGGCAATAATCAACGTGGTGCGGCCTTTCATCAGCTCATCCAAAGCATCCTGCACGAGGGACTCGGACTCGGCATCCAAAGAGGAGGTCGCCTCATCCAGAATCAAAATGGCAGGGTCTTTCAAAATGGCACGGGCTATTGCAATTCGCTGACGCTGCCCCCCTGAAAGCTTGATCCCCCTTTCTCCCACGAGGGTATCGAGGCCTTCTGGAAATTTGGTGATAAACTGCCAGGCATTGGCTTTTTGCGCGGCAAAGATGATCTCTTCCTCCGAAGCACCCGGCTTGGCATAGGCGATATTTTCACGGATAGATCCTCCAAAAAGTAGCACCTCCTGTGGGACTATTCCAATCCTGCTGCGCAGGGAATGGAGATTCCAGTCTTTGATATCGCGTTCATCGATCAGGATAGATCCTTTTTCTACTTCGTAAAAGCGCTGAAGCAATTGGATCACAGTGGATTTGCCAGCACCGGAATGACCTGCCAAGGCCACTTTTTCACCAGGAGCTATCATCAAATCCAAAGAGCGGAGCACCTCCACTTCGGGTCGGGTGGGATAGCGGAAACTCACTTGCTCAAAACGGATGGAGCCCGAGAAACTATCGGATTTCAAACCCTCCTCTGGCTCAGACTCCTCTCCCAGGATCTCCAAAACTCGCTCAGAGCTTCCGATCGCCTTCTGCAACTGACTGTAGATGTCACCCAGTCCTGCAATGGAGCCTCCTATAAAAGTGGTATATAGCACAAACGATACCAGTTCACCCACACTCATTTCTCCCGAGGATACCAGGCTGGCACCGTACCACATCACTCCGACTATGCCACCAAAGAGCGCAAAGATGATAAAGGAAATAAAGGCACCACGATACTTGGCCGCGGTCAATGCCACGCCTACCACTCGTCCCAGACCTCCGCTGTACCGGTTGGATTCATAGGACTCCCCGACAAAAGACTTGACCGTGGCAATACTCTGCAGAGTCTCCTCCACAATCACGTTGGCAGCGGCGAGTTCGTCTTGGGCCTGCTTGGATAGCCGTCGGATGAAGCGCCCAAACACCATCGCAATCATGACCAAAACGGGAAAAGTACCCAGCATAAACAGAGTAAGTTTGGGTGTGGTGACAAATAAAAATATCACTCCGGCCACCAGCGTTATGATCTGCCGAAACAATTCGGCTAAAGTGGTGGAAAAGGTATCCTGCAGCTGACTTACATCAGCCGTGATCCTACTGATGAGCTCCCCTGTCCTACGCTTATCAAAAAACGACATGGGCAAGTGCACCAGTTTGGAATAAAGTGACTGCCGAATATCTCTCATGGAGCGCTCCGAAACCTGCGCAAAAAGCCAAACCCGGAAAAACGAAAACAGACTCTGAATGGCCAAGATCCCCAAGAGAATAAATGCGATGGAGTTGACATCATTGACCAGCCAAGTCTTGCCCTCTGCTGTATCGATCAGCTTGCCTGCTACGAAAGGGAAAGTCAGGAGGGTAAGGGAGGACAGCAACAAAAAAATCAAGCCGACAGCAAACTTAGTCCGGTAGGGTTTGACAAAGCTGAAAATCCCCCCAAGTTTCCCCAGATTTTGTTTCGTTAACTTTCTCTTTTCCTCCTCCTCGAGCGCTACACCTCTTCGTTTTGCCATTTGCCTAATTACTGTACAAGCTGCAAAAGTAGGATTTTCGATCCAACTATGACACTTTGGGGATTAAGTCATTGCGAAGAATCGATCAACTTCTTGGCAATCACCTCTCCCAGGGCGGCAGAGTGCTTGAACCCATGACCTGAGCAGGCAGACACCAACAAAAAATCCGAATCCCCTCCTACAGGCTCCATGACAAATCTGGCATCCTCCGTCACGGTATAAAAGCATACCGTGGATTTCAAAAATTCCGGCTTTAGTCCCCTGATTTTCCCCGCTACTTTTTCCTCCCAAAACTGCTCCTGCTCTTCCTTCTTAACTTCACGATCCAAGAGATCCGGATGGGTCACGGAGACAAAGGACTCTGTAGCCATTTTGACACTTTGCCCATCCATTGATGGAAAACCATAGATAAAATCTTCAGCCTTTGGACCATACCCCCACATCCAAACCGGATAACCCGACCAGTCGACCTCGGCCATATCCGCTTTGATCCAATGCAGGATTTGTCTACAGATTTTGAATTTTGATTTTTCATTTTGGGGTAAAAAATCCAAAATCCACCCCCCGGCTGTGCAGAGCACCTTTTTGGCATGGATCTGCCGCTGACCCAGGTCAAGAGCAAAGACACCTTGCGTTTTATCAATTCCGCGGACTGGGGAATTGAAAATCAATTTGGCGCCCTGTTTTTTTGCCAAAGTCAATTGAGTGTCCACGGCGAGTTCGGGTAAGACATATCCAGCCTCCTTTTCAAAATAACCTGTACCGGTACCCGGCAATGAAAAACCTGGAAACCTGCTCTCTACCTCCTCTGCAGAAAGCATCTCGTGGTCAATTTTATGGGAAATCGCAAACCGAACCGTCTGCTCAAAAAATCCCTCTGAGCCATGCTTTGCCCAAGGCTGATCGCCCGAGTCCATCAATAGTCCTCCCACAGGATGGTAAATCCGGACCCCATGAGCCTGTTGAATTTCTCGCCAGATATCATGAGAGCGCTTCGCCAAAGCCACATAATCTTCCCCTTCTCCCACTGCGATACGGGTGATGCGGGTTTCGCCATGGCTTGAGCCCATCTGATGAGGAGGATGAAACCGGTCCAGGCCGAAGACCTTACAGCCTGATTTGCTAAGCTGGTAAATCGTCGCACTGCCTACAGCGCCGCAGCCTATGACTGCCACATCGAATAGTTCCTTTGCCATGATGGAAATTAGGAAGAGAAATCTAGGGTAAAAAATACCAAGTTTTCTATGCATGCCTATCTATCAAGCCCGAAAGCAATCGGCTGGAAGATGAAAAAAGCCGGTCAAAAGCCGGCTTCACAATTAGTTTTTACCCATTTGGGCATCGATGAGTTCACGCTTGAGTTTTCGTTCTCGCTCCAGTGCATTTTTGCGGTGCTGCTCAAATTCAGCCTGAAGATCCTCCAGATCTTTTTGCGCTTTACGGATTCGGCCGGAGCTTTTGAAATACTGCATGGAAAAAAACAGAAGCATTCCGCCCAGGATCGCCACAATAATCCACATGATGGTGGAGTAGAGGGATTTTTGGATATTGATCCCTAAAAAAGAAAAACTCTCTTTAGCCTCTATTGCGGCTTCTTTTTCATTTACTGCTCGCGCCAACTCACCTGAGAGCAACAAGACTGAATCGGCTTGGGCAGTTTTTTCGGCTTTTAGGGTGACTATTTGATCTTTATACACCTTCAGTGAATCCAAGATATGGGACTTGAGCGTCTCCAAATTGGATTTTTTGACCACCTCATATTCCTGAAAATTGTTGGAGGTGCGATAGATGTACTCAAACTGACTTTCGATCGTACCTGAGTTGAGCGAGGCACCTAGCTCCTCGGTCTCTTGAGAAAATGTAGATCCATAAATGAAAAAAATGCACAATACCGTAAAGAGTCTCTGCGTCATATTCTGTCGATTTGGGGGTTGATTGGGCAAAGTATCAATAAACATGCCTTTTTGGCCAACTAATTCATAATAAGGGTGGGTAAAGACTTTTTGGAAATCCGGTTTCCAACTCCTTACTTGTTCGGTATAAAGACCGCGCTTGCCATGAAGACCCAGCTTTTACTATTTCTGATTTCCTTTTTTTGGATTCTATTCTTGTTTCCAGTGGAGCGTTCGATTGCCCAAAGCAATCCAAAAAACACACTCGATGCAGCAAAAGAATTGGTGGAAAAATCTGATTGGGCTGGGTCGGTGGAGCTACTCAATCGCCACCTCGCTACGTATCCCGGAGATACGTCTGCCTTGCTATTACGTGCTCAGGCGCGGATACAATTGATGGATTTGGAGGGGGTCTTGGTTGATTACAGCGATGTCTTGACCCGATACTCCGATCAGGCAACTGCACTTCAGGGTAGAGGAGATTTGTTTTTTGAGCTAGGGCAATTGGAGCAGGGTATTCAGGATTGGATGGATTTTCTGTATATCGCCTCAGTAGAGCAAAAAGACCTTGCCTATTACAAAATGGGAATGGGCTATCTGGAGCTTCGCATGTATGATGATGCGGTGGATCTTTTTGACATGGCCATAAGTCTGAGAGAGGACGAGCCGGACTATCATGCTCAAAAGGGAATGGCATTTAGCCGAGTAGGAGAAAACATGCAGGCTATTGAGGCATTTGAAAAAGCGCTGTCCTTGGATCCCAGTCACAATACATCCCGCAATGGCTTGGCCATGGTTTTATCAGGCTCTGATCCAGAATTGCTCAGGCAAATCGAGGAAACCATAGCCGACTCCAGTGCCAACTCGCAGACTTACAAGCAGCGGGGATTTTATCGAATGAACAATCAGGATGAGGCCGGTGCCTTGGCAGATTTCAGTAAGGCTATCGAGGCCGATGCCGAAGATCCTGAAAACTTCTACTATCGAGCTATGGTCTATTCCCGCCTGAAAAAATGGAAAGAAGCAGACGCCGATTTTACCAAAGCCCTACAACTAAACCCCAAGAACCCTGAAATGATTTTGGCACGTGGACAGGCACGTTATCGAGCTTCCGAACTGCTGGAAGCGTTGGAGGATTTCACCAGATTGATCGAGCTGGATGGAGAGCATGCATCGGGATTTTTTCATCGCGGCATCACCCTGCAGCGCTTAGGCAAACTAGCAGAGGCCTGCGTGGAGCTCCATAAAGCTGCCGAGCTAGGAATGATCCAAGCAGAAGAGGTCATCGCAAAGGTCTGTGAAAATTAAACCCGAAATATGCATAGGCTTCTTATTACAAGATCAAAATGCCTCAAAATCAATCACTTCGCTGCATTCAACTCATTCAACAGAGCTATGCAATGCCTCATTCGTTAATACTTGATTTTCTTGCATTTTAACCTTTCACTACGGATCCTAATGCATAGTCCGGGTTAAACCTCTGCACTGGGTGAGACTTGGGCAGCAATCCATGCTGGCCTCCATGACGCAACCAAGGTGATCCCTATCACCGAAACACCTATCCAAATCAGGTCAAACCAGTCCAGTCTCACGGGATAGGCATTGACCACTGCTGAGGAAATCCCCAGTGACACCAGGCCAAACGTATCCTGCACCCAAACCAAAAGTAACCCAAGCCCCAAGCCTACCAAAGCACCGGAAAAAGCGATCAGTGCTCCTTGCTTCAAGAAAATGGATCTTACCAGACTGTCACGGGCCCCCATGGATTTGAGGATGGCGATGTCCTTTCTCTTTTCGATGGCAAGCATACTCAGGGAAAAGAAAATATTGAAGGATGCTATCGCCAAAATAAATGTCAACGTAAGGAACACGAAAAGCTTCTCCAGCTTGACCGTACGAATCAGGGCGGCATGTTGCTCATCGGCTGTTTTGACCGAAAAGTCCGTTCCCAACAGCTTTTTGATACGGTCTTGAACCTCCTTGATTTTAAAACCCTCGGAGACTTTGACCTCAAGGGCGGTTCGCTTATCTCCATAGTTAAGCAAATCCCGGACAAAACCCAGCGGAGCAATTAAATACTCATTGTCAAACTGCTGCTCTATACTGAAAAAAGCTCTGGGCTCGATTTGAGCGGAGCTGTAGAGCTGATTGGGGTCGAGAGAGGCGGCAGATCGGGGAGCTTTGGGGTAATATACCCGAATCACCGAATTGATCTCATCAAGATTGACCGAAAGCAAAAACCCAACACCCCGACCCAATATAGCTCCCGGGCGATCTGCTGAGCCCAGAGTCGTGTCTCCCCAGAAATATCCTTTGGAAAACCGACCTTGATCTAAAAAATTTTCGGATACTCCTTTGATTCGCCCCACGAGCTGATTGCCGCGATACTCCAGAAGGGCGTTATCCTCGATGACTTCGGTGACGACTTGTACTCCCTCGATACGTTCTAATTGATCGATCCATTCTGCAGAAGTGAGGAAACTTTTGCCCTGTACGGATTCGATCTTCAGCTCTGCATCAAAGCTGGCAAAAAGACTGCGAATCAAATCTTCGAGCCCATTGAACACCGACATCACCGCCACCAAAGCGGCAGTACTCACCGCCACTCCGATCATGGAAATGACCGAAAGCACGGTAATGAAATTGCGCTTCTTTTTGCTTTTGAAGTATCTGCCGGCTATAAATGAGCTTGGATTCATGGATTACGAAGTGAATTAATCCTCCTCTTC
>VFQM010002918.1_pt1 | contig 11750 bp, 4 predicted proteins | sample 3512391 | NCBI WGS metagenome assembly VFQM01 (sample SAMN10412369, study PRJNA504923) | tailings metagenome | isolation source: Replicate 1 from Balatoc abandoned mine | place: Philippines
GATCAACGTGCTGGGCAACGACACAGACGCAGACCTGCCGGCAGACAGCCTGCGGGTGACAGGAGCGCGGCTGGAAAACCCCGAGCAAGGCAGCGTGACGGTCAACCCAGACGGGACACTGAGATACACGCCGGCGACGAACCTGAGCGGGCCAGTGCGGATCACGTACGACATCGTGGACAGCCAAGGGGCGAGCGCGAGCGCGACGGTGACAGTGAACGTGGGAGCCAACAGCGCCCCGCAAGGAGCGGACAAGACCTTCACGCTGGCAGAAGACAGCAGCGTGACCTTGAGCGCGCAAGACTTTGGGTTCAGTGATCAGGACGCAGGCCAACAGCTGGCGGCAGTGCGCATCGACAGCGTACCGGCGGCGGGCAGCCTGACACTGAACGGAGTGGCGGTGCAGGCCGGAGCGGTGATCAGCGCAGCGCAACTGGGACAACTGCAGTTCAGTCCGGCGGCCAACGCCAGCGGCGCGGACTACGCGCGGGTGACGTTCAGCGTGCAAGACACGGCAGGTGCGTACGACAGCACCCCGAACACACTGCGCTTTGATGTGACGCCGGTGAACGACGCGCCAGTGGCGGTGGATGACACGGCGGCGACGGCGATCAACACACCGGTGCTGTCGATCAACGTGCTGGGCAACGACACAGACGCAGACCTGCCGGCAGACAGCCTGCGGGTGACAGGAGCGCGGCTGGAAAACCCCGAGCAAGGCAGCGTGACGGTCAACCCAGACGGGACACTGAGATACACGCCGGCGACGAACCTGAGCGGGCCAGTGCGGATCACGTACGACATCGTGGACAGCCAAGGGGCGAGCGCGAGCGCGACGGTGACAGTGAACGTGGGAGCCAACAGCGCCCCGCAAGGAGCGGACAAGACCTTCACGCTGGCAGAAGACAGCAGCGTGACCTTGAGCGCGCAAGACTTTGGGTTCAGTGATCAGGACGCAGGCCAACAGCTGGCGGCAGTGCGCATCGACAGCGTACCGGCGGCGGGCAGCCTGACACTGAACGGAGTGGCGGTGCAGGCCGGAGCGGTGATCAGCGCAGCGCAACTGGGACAACTGCAGTTCAGTCCGGCGGCCAACGCCAGCGGCGCGGACTACGCGCGGGTGACGTTCAGCGTGCAAGACACGGCAGGTGCGTACGACAGCACCCCGAACACACTGCGCTTTGATGTGACGCCGGTGAACGACGCGCCGCAGGTCGCGGGGGATATCGCTATCGTCTCAGAGGAGGGCCTGTCAGGTGGGCTGAAAGACACCACAGGTGCAGTTGATACTGCTGATGCTCGCATTTTCTCTGGTTCGGTGCGAGTGACTGATATCGACGGTGATCTGACGACGGTTTCGCTTGTCAGCCCTTCGACCACCCTTACATCTGGCGGCCAGGTTTTGCAATGGACGGGCAGCGACACGGGTGTTCTGGTGGGTGCTGTGGGTGGTGTTGAGGTACTCCGTATCGCCATCAACTCAACAGGTCAGTACACGGTCACTTTGAGTCGACCCTTGGACCATCCTGTTAAGAACCAGGAAGACGTCCTTAGCTTTGACATTGGCGTGAAAGCGACTGATGGGCGTGCGACGACGACGGGTGTTCTCTCCGTGCGTATTGAGGACGATAGCCCCGTAGCTTCGTCTAGCGTCTCGGTTTTGACAGTCCAGGCGGACCAGATCATTGTTCGTTCTTTGGAAGCCGGTTGGACCAGTCCTATTTTGGAGAGCGGAGCATCTGCTACTACTACCAACACTGATACGGATAGTTTTGCTGACAGAGTAGTGTGGGGTACTGCAACACAGAACGGCAACCGATCTAGTTATTCGTTGGTTGATAGCAATGTATTCTCGACTGTCTCTGGGTCGACGGTTAAGGCTGGAACGGCTTTCAAACTCGCGGATTTCACCCATGAAAACTGGCCGGTGACTGGATCGCCGTTAGATCGGGTGAATCTGGAAATGTCCATGAGAGTTACGATCAACGGGGTCACAGATACTGTCCGGTTCTCTGTGCTGGTGGACCATCTGGAAACACCGAACTCAGATGACCCTGCTGCCTCACGTGACATCATTACCCTGCCTGCGCAAGACGTCATTCTGCAAATAGGAACGCAGAAATATGTCTTCCGTTTGGAAGGCTTCCGCGATACCCAAGGCAATATCGTCAATACGATTGCGACGGATGAGAGTGCGACAAATCGGTACGAGATCTGGGGTAGTGTTCAGTCGACGGACGCCCTGCCTACCGTAACTGGATCAGTGGTTGCACAGGCAGGTGCTGACGGTTTGGCATCCGTCACTTGGGGGGCGTTGACGAGCACGTACGGAACAATGACGGCCAGGGCGGATGGCACATATGATTTCACAGTGAATCGCGAGACTCGCGATGCGATGGCGCAGGGGCAGAGCTTTTCACAGACCTTCTCGTACACCATCACAGATAAGGATGGGGATACTGCGACGTCTTCGGTCACGATCCGGATCGATGGTCAGAAGGGCATTAGTTTTGTGGACGTTTCGGATCAGAATTTCAATCCTGTTTCGGGCAACTACACTGTTTCCGGGCGTGAAGATACTGGGTTGACCGGGAAGGTTGCTGCGGTCGATGTTGATGGGGATCCATTGACCTATCAAAAGGGCAGCGATCCCTCGCGTGGCTCGGTGGTTGTTAATGCCGATGGTTCGTATACCTACACACCGCAAAAAGACTACTCAGGAAGCGATAGCTTTACGGTGATCGTTTCTGATGGGAAGGGTAGCGTAGCGTCGACAACGGTCAATGTCGGCATTGCACCAGTGGCAGACGCTCCCGCCGTCGCGGTGTCGCTTGGTGCTGCCACCACTAGTACGGTGGACATCACCACCGCTAATGTCACTTCGACAACGCAGGGGTTTTCCGTCACGGCGTACGGACTGAATGGGTCTGTGACGACATTGAGCACCGTTACAGGCCAAGCTGCGACGGGCTTTGGTGTTCAAGGTGCAAGTAGTGGAGCTGACAGCGAAATTGGATTTTTGAACAACGCTTCCGAGCGCGTGTCAGTCAATTTCACTCGGGCGGTTTCTTCGGCCACCATCCAACTTGCGTGGTTGGCTACTGGAGAGCGTGCAACCTATACGCTCTACAACGCGAACGGCACTGCGATTGGCACAGGCACTGTGAATGGACAGACGGATCAGGTAGACCCCGCTTTCACCGTAACTGGGGCCAATAATGCGCTGATCAGCCGGATTGATTTCACGGCTCCGGGTGCGGGCGATGATTTCCTCATCAATCGCGTTAGTTTCCAGACGAGCACTATCCCGGTGACGATCAGCGTGACGCCGTCGGATGTGGACTATTCGGAAAACGTCAGCGCAGTAGTGGTTTCCGTTCCAGCCGGTGCGACGCTTTCGGGCGGCGTACTGGGGTCCAACGGGACGTGGACATTGCCTTTGACTGGAGCCACAGGCTATACCGTGACGGAGGATCCAGTCACCCATGCAGTGACTGTCACAGGGCTCAACATGACCTTGCCGAGCGGTTTCACTGGCGCGGCCACGGTTGCCGTGACGGCCACTGTGTACGACACCTTGACCACGGTGACTGCGCAGGAGTCTGGCACGGGCGTGGCGGGTACTGCAGGCGCTGACACCCTGACTGGAAGTGCGGGAGCTGACGCACTTTACGGTTTGGCAGGCAATGACACGCTGTCTGGAAGTGGGGGCAATGACACGCTGGTTGGTGGTGCAGGTAACGACAACCTGTCGGGTGGTGCCGGTGCTGATACCTTTGTTTGGAGATTGGCGGACGTGGGCACAGCTCAGACACCAGCCAGCGATGTCATTACTGACTTCAATACAGCAGCTAGGTCAGCGGGTGGCGATGTGCTGGATCTGAGGGATATCCTGCAAGGTGAAAACCGTACGGGAGGCACTGGAAACCTTGGAAACTACCTCGATTTCACGCGATCTGGGACCGATACGGTGGTGGATATCCGACCTACAGGTTCTGGTTCCGTCACGCAAAAGATCACATTGACCAACGTAGATCTGACAGTTGGGGGCACCCAGAATGAGCAGGCCATTATTTTGAACCTGCTCAATCAGGGCAAGCTACTGACGGATTAAGAGAACAGGCTGATGGGGTGTTCGAATGGGCACATGAGTTCCATGCCGTACCCCTTTGTCTCTCAGTCAATAGCCCGGCTATTGACCAATGCGAATCAGTTAGTTCTTGAACGGCAGTGATTGCAGTCGTAAGAAGGCAAGAGGAGCACATTTCGCGCTCCTTTTTTCATGATTTGCCGGGGTGCAACTCTTTGGGGGTGTGTTGCATAAACCTCTGCTGTCTGTGGCAGCTCGGTCTCTGGCAGTGCGCGGCGTTACTTTTCTTGCCAAGAGCTGGGCTATTGGCTGCAAAAAGACGCCTTGTGGCCTGTTCCGATCTGCACTACCACCGACTCACGACGGTTATGCGGGATATCCCCAACTGACGGGCATTAGGCGATTAGCAAAATTTGCCGTCCGGTAGTTTGCTGTGACGAATACGATGCGATGGCTGCGTGCTTTCAGCCTGCCATCCGCTGTGTCGCAGCAGGGCCAGTGACGCCCAAAATGCCCAGTTTCTCCAGTGCTTCCCACTGGGCGTGGTTGTCGACCTGCTCGGCGTATACTTCTATCTCCAGGCCACGCGCCACATCCACCATGGCGCGTATCAGGCGTTGGTGACCGATGTTTGTGTCGATGTCTGCCACAAAAGCACCATCCACTTTCAGATAGTGCACCTGCAGTGCTTGCAGTCGCGGAAGGATGGCCATTTGGCGCCCGAAGTGTTCGATGCCAAGCTTGCAACCATGGCGCGACAGGACTTGGGACAGCGCCGTCAATCCATCGATATGTTCTTCCAGGCCGCGTTCGCTGAGCTCGAAAGAAAGCCATTGGCTAAGCGAGTGATGGGCCGCGAGCGCTTGTTCGAGCCTCGGGAGGAATGCGGCGTCCACCAAGGACCGCGGCGAGATATTGACAGCGATTGGGCCCGGTAGCTGTTTCAGTTGTGCCAGCGCGAGGTCCACAGCCACCAGATCGCAGTCTGCCATTCGGCCGAGCCGGAGTGCAGCGGGCATGAATTGTCCAGCAGAAAGCAAAGTTCCCGCTGGCTGGGTATCGCCCGGTGCTGGCAGCATGCGGAGCATGGCCTCCCGGTGCAGCAAGACCCCATCCATCCGGCAGACCGGGTAGAAGATAAGCTGGAACCGGCGCTGCGCAAGCGACTGCTCCAGCAGGTTCCCCCATGCGGTCTCACCAGAATGGGGCGACTTGGTTCCGGGGGCAGTGGCCTCGGCGAGTCCGGCCACGGAGTTTTCCGCCAACATCAGTGCGGTATCGTGCCTCGCCATCACGCTCCCAGCCTCTTCGCCCTCCAGCCAGGTGCCGAAGGCAACATCACAGCCGGCCCGCAACCCGGCCTCCGGTGGCCACTCCTGAAGGGATAGCACAGCGGCCCTGGCCTTGCAGGCAAGGGCATGCATGGCCGCGATATCGGCTCCGGGCAGCAAGTAGGCAAAGTCAGCGCCATTCATGCGTGCAAGCACTGAATCACCCTCTACGGGCAGCGTAGCAGCCAGGCTTGTGGCCACGGTGCTGAGCCACTGATCTGTTCGCTCACGCCCCAAGTGGCGGTTTACTGCAGCGAGGTCCGCCACCCGTATCAGCAGCAGCCCGCCTCTGGGGGACTCTCCGTCCTCATGCAAAGCGCTGCGCAGTGTGCCGATGAAGAGTTCGCGATTGGGAAGGCCACAGACGGGGTCGCGCGTGGTTTCGGTGTGCAATGCACTGATCCGCGCAGATTGTTCGGCAAACATGGTCTGTACGCGACCCGCCATCCGGTTCAGCGCCTGGGCAACGCTGCGCAGCTCGCTGACCTGTGGAACGGACATGGGTGCAAACTGGCCATTTCCGATGGCGTCGGCATGTTGTGCCAGGTCTTCCAGGGGCCTGCGAAGGCGCTGCATCAGCAACGTTATGCCAAAGCCCCACATCAGTCCAGCTAGAGCCAGCAGAGCGCCGAGCTGAAGCGTGCCCCGCCATAACGCCTGGTATGCAAACTGAGGGTTGGCTACCACGGTGACCTTACCCGCCTGCTGCCATCCGTTGCTCACCAGCGCCTCACCCGGTCTGGGCTCCAGCGTGATCCACCTTGCAAACCACGCCGGCGTTCCCTCACCAGAGCCCTTCGCTTCACTCCTGTCGCGTGCTATCACCACGCGGCCCTTGATGTCGGTGTACCGCACACTCTGGAAGTGACCGCCGTCAAAAAGGGCGTTGATCAGTGTTTCTGCCATGGCCGGTTCGTCGCCGTACTGTGACATCGACAGCGCCAGGGAGACGGCCGCATCCTCGCCCTGCGCCAGCAGCTGCTGCTGAAGGTACAGCCGTGCGGTGGCAATGCTCACCCCCCAGGTTCCCAGCAGGAGAACCACCATGGCAACTAACACGCTCAGCCAGAGTCGTCGCAATAAAGACACTATTTTTCTCCTAGGGTATGGAACCTTCGCTGCTCATACGCAGCAAGAGGTCGCGCCACCGCGTCAAGCGCTCCACAGGGGAGGACGCTTGAACGGCGGCACCGGTGTAAATGCCTTGGGCATTGAAACTGAACACAGGTGTCAGGTCGGTGCGCGCGTTCGCGGGTTGGATACTGGACACGAGGTTGTCGAGCACAAGCGGCATGGATTCGGTGGTCGCGTAGTAGCTCAGCACCATGTGGGCCTGGCTGATGCCACTGGACGCGCTGCCGATACGCGCTCGCACATAGGTCAGACGCAACCGCGATTCAGGTACCCCCAGGGCTCGCAAGGTGAAATATTTGGCGATGACATAGTCTTCGCAGTCGCCGCGCCCGCGGCCCATGGTTTCGAGCGGGGTGGCCCAGTAGTCGTCCTGGCGCCAGATATCAATGTCTTCACCGAAGCGTACGGTACGATTCCAGTGGTCGTTCACACGTCGCAGGATTTCTGCCTCCGGAGCGTCGGTGAGCCCCGCCATCATGGTCTTCCATGCGTTCAGGCTTTGCAGGCCTTGTGCACCATACCGCTGTGAGACCGTGCGCTCCATCAGGTCGGCATCCAGGGCCAGCACGCACCACGCAAGCATGGCCATCACGGCTGCAAGCGCAATATTGCGGCATACAGCCCTGCTGCACCCCCTGTCGAACGTGATGGTCCCGGTCATGAAAGTGGGTGTCAGACTGGCACGGCCATGTCGCATCTTGCCCTATGACCTGAGGAAGGTTTTTCCAGCCGCAGGGCCACTTTTTCAGGCATAGAAAATGTTAAACACAAACATGTTATTGGTACCCAAAGGCGATTCGCTGAAAATACCGACCCACCTGCGCTGTCATCTGGAGATTGTGTGCCCATCCTTCGTCCTTTAGCCCTTGCGGCCCTATTCACCTGTTCGTTCGCCATCGCACAACCGCAGGCGGGCTCCCCCGCAGGACTGCGCGTACCCCCCGCCCTCGGGCAGGCGGTGCAAGAGGCCATCAGCCGCAATCCAGAAGTGCTCAGCCGTTTTCATGCGCTGCAGTCATCGCAAGCGGAGCAAGATGTTGCGCGGGCACTATTGCGTCCCCGGGTCGATGCGCAGGCATTTGGCGGCTACAACCGCAGCGCAAGCGCTGGAACTTCAACCAGTTATAGCCGCCCGGGCGCAAACCTGCAATTGCGCCAGCTGATCTATGATGGTGATGTGGCGGGCAGTGACTTGCGTAGGACCGGCTTTTCCAAGCTCAGCCGCTACTACGACTTGCGGGCCTCCAGCAACCAGGTAGCGCTGGACACCGTGCAGGCCTATCTGGATGTGCAGCGTTACCGCGAGCTGGAGTTGCTGGCACAAGACAACTGGGGTTTCCATAACGAAACCATGCAGCAGATCGAGCGACGGGCGCAGGCGGGTGTGGGACGCCGCGTAGACCTGGAGCTGGCCTTGGGCCGGGCCGCGCTTTCCCAGTCCAACTGGTTGACCGACACCTCTAACCTGCATGATGTGGCGCAGCGTTTTGAGCGTCTGGTGGGCAAGGCACCCTTGCCGTCGCTGGAGCCCGTTCCTGACGTAGCGGCCCTCCTGCCAGAGCCGCAGCAGGTGCTGCAGGACGCCCTGCGGAGCAATCCCTCGTTCCTTTCGGCGGTGGCTGGCATCCGTGCTGCGCGTGCTGACCTGAATGCACGCCGGGGAGCCAAGTCGCCCACAGTGGAATTGGTCGCTCAAACGGGTGTTGACCGTACGCTGTCGTCTGCGCGTGCGGCTGAGCGCATCAACAACAGTTCCGTGCAGGTCGTGCTGAACTACAACCTGTACCGGGGTGGGGCGGACGAAGCGCGGGTGCGCCAGGCGCAGGAATCCGTCTACACGGCCCAAGACATTCGCGACAACGCCTGCCGCAACATTCGCCAGATGGCGGTGATTGCGTACAACGATCTGCGTCGCCTGCGCGACCAGCTGGTACTGCTGGAGCAGCACCAGCTGTCCTCCGAAAAGGCGCGTGAGGCCTACCGGCAGCAGTTTGATATTGGCCAGCGCTCGCTGCTGGACCTGCTTGATACCGAAAACGAGCTCTTCCAGGCGCGCCGGGCCGTGGTGAATGCCCGCCACGACCTCGTGCTGGCAGGTTACCGTGTGCTTCAGCAGACAGATGGGCTGCTGCCCGCCCTGAATCAGACGCCATTGGTCCAGGCCCCGCCAGCGACGGCCACAGACGATGCGACCGCTGATGACGAGGCCGCCCTGTGCAGCAAGGAAATGACAGCTCCCCTGGTGCTGGATACGGCCGCCGTGATGGCTGCGCGCCCGCCCCTGCCGCCCACACCCGAGACGGCGCCCAGTGTTGCATCTGCACACCCTGCCGCGTTGGTCCCAGCCAGTCAGCCCGTGGCTGCTGCAGACATGGCGGCGGTCGAGCAGCTGGTGCGTGACTGGGCGGCCGCTTGGTCTGCCAAGGATCTCAACCGCTACCTGTCGTTTTATGGCGACAGCTTCCAGCCCCAGAAGGGCGACATGCAGGTCTGGAAGCGCCAGCGCACCCGCAACCTGAACAAGAACGGCCCGATCAGCGTGGATATTCAGGACCTCAAGGTCACCGTCGAAAACGGCGTGGCGGAGGCGAGCTTTGTGCAGCGCTACCAGTCGTCCGACTTCAACGAGACCGGTCGCAAGTCCTTGCGCCTGTTGCGCGAGCAGCAGTCCTGGAAGATCCAGCGCGAAAGCATGCTCCCCGCGCGTCCCTGAGCCTCTAGGGGCACTCTGGGGTGACCCTCAAACCGGTCTCCCTTCAAAAAACAGGTGGTTTTGCGCAAAGGTGCTTGTCCCGAAAGCACCTTTTGCTATTTAAATGGTAGCAATTCAGGCGGTCTGGCGCAAAACCCGCCGGTACTGAACCGCCTCGGCCACATGTCCCACCTGGGTGGTTTCGCTGCCCGCCAGATCGGCGATGGTGCGCGCCACTTTCAGTGCCCGGTGGGTGCTGCGGGCCGACCAGCCCAACCGAGCCGCCGCGGTGTGCAAAAACTTGATGGCTGTGGGCTCCAGTTGCAGATGGGTGTCGATCGCCTGCCCCTGCAGGGCCTGGTTGGTGCAGCCCTGGCGTGCCAGGGCCATGGCCCGTGCGCGGGTGGCGCGTTCACGAAGGATTGCTGTCGCCTCGCCGGCCGGTGTTGACACCAGCTGTTCGGCGGGCAGGGCGGGCACCTCCACATGCAGATCGATGCGGTCCAGCAGCGGGCCGCTGAGCTTGGACTGGTAGCGGTTGACCTGGTCGGGTGTGCAGCGGCATGCGCGCTGCGTGGAGCCTAGAAACCCGCAAGGGCAGGGGTTCATGGCGGCAATCAGCTGAAAGCGCGCCGGGTAGTCGGCCCGCTGCGCCGCGCGGGCGATGGTGATGTGGCCCGTTTCCAGTGGCTCGCGCAGGGCTTCCAGCGCTGCACGGGGGAATTCCGGCAGTTCGTCGAGGAACAGCACGCCGTTGTGCGCCAGTGAGATCTCGCCCGGCCGGGGCGGGGAGCCGCCGCCCACCAGGGCCACGGCGCTCGCCGTGTGGTGGGGCGTCCCGGTCGGTCGGCGGCCCCAGGCTGCGGGGTCAAAGCGGCCTGCCAAGCTGGCAATCGCCGCGCTTTCCAGGGCCTCCTGCACCGTCATCGCAGGCAGCAGCCCGGCAAACCGGTGGGCCAGCATCGACTTGCCCGAGCCCGGTGGCCCGGCCATGAGCACGCTGTGGCCCCCGGCTGCCGCGATCTCCAGGGCGCGTTTGGCCGAGGCCTGGCCTTTGACATCGGCCATGTCGGACCCGTCGTCGCGTACCCCCATGGGGGTGGCGCGCAAAGGCGTCCAGCCGTCGTTGGCCACCTCGCCGTCGCCCGCTGCTGCGCTGCCCGGCGGCAGAAAGGCGCGCACGACATCCAGCAGGTGCACTGCGCGCACCACCTGGGCATCGGGTACCAGCGCAGCCTCTTCAGCGCTGCCAGGGGGCAGCACCAGGCAGGCAGCCACTTGCTGCGTTTGCAGCGCAAGGCTGGTGGCCAGCGCACCGCGCACAGGCCGCAGCTCGCCCGACAGCGAGAGCTCGCCTGCAAACTCGAACCCTGCCAGCCGCGCCGCATCCACCTGCCCGCTGGCCGCCAGGATGCCCAACGCGATGGGCAGGTCGAACCGCCCGGAATCCTTGGGCAGATCGGCGGGCGCCAGGTTCACGGTGATGCGTTTGTTGTTAGGGAAGTCCAGCCCCGCGTTCTGCAGGGCCGAGCGCACGCGTTCGCGCGCTTCTTTCACCTCCACTTCGGCCAGGCCCACCAGTGTGAAGCTGGGCAGGCCGTTGGCCAGATGCACCTCGACGGTGACGGCGGGCGCCTGCAGCCCCAGAAGGGCGCGGCTTTGCACCAACGCAAGGCTCATGGCTGGATGACTCCCCAGACGGGTGCGTGCAGCGCGCCGTGGCGTGGCTGCGCCGCAGGTTTGCACCACGCAAGTGCGCCGCTGCAAGGGATGTGCACCGCATGGCGCAAAGCGCGTGGGTGCGCGGCCATGCACGGGGTGTGGGGGTGAAAAAGGCGGTGGCACGGTCTGTGCTTAAAGCCCTTGTCCCTAACTTGTCCAACCGGAGGAAACATGAATCGCACTTCCATCAAGACCCTGGGCTTTGCCCTCGCTGCTGCGCTGCCCCTGTTGGCCAGCGCGCAGCTCACGGGCAACGTCAGCCTGACCACCAACTACAAGTTCCGTGGCCAGGACCAGGACGCCAGCAAGGTCAAGGCCGTCAAGCCCGCGCTGCAAGGGGGTTTTGACTATACCTTTGGCGACAGCGGCTTTTACGTGGGCAACTGGAATTCCAGCGTGGACTGGCTCTCCGGCAATTCGCTGGAGATGGATTTCTACGGTGGCTACAAATTCAAGGCCGGTGAGGTGGATCTGGATGTGGGCGCGCTGACCTATGCCTACCCCGGCAACTCGCTGGGCAACACGACCGAGCTGTACGGCGCGGCCACTTACGGCCCCTTCACCGCCAAGTACTCGCACACTGTCTCCAAAGACTATTTCGGCTTTGCCGGCCACAAGCTGGGCACGGGCCGCAAGGGCACCAACACCGGTTACCTGAACTTCGCATTTGCCCAGGAAGTGATGCCCAAGGTCACGCTCAAGGCAGCGGTGGGCTTCACCCGCTTTGCCAGCGACATCAAGGACTCGGGCGTGCCCAACTACATGGATTACAGCGTGGGCG
>VFQM010002919.1_pt1 | contig 11745 bp, 17 predicted proteins | sample 3512391 | NCBI WGS metagenome assembly VFQM01 (sample SAMN10412369, study PRJNA504923) | tailings metagenome | isolation source: Replicate 1 from Balatoc abandoned mine | place: Philippines
CAGGAGTTACGATTGCTAGTTAAAGGTACTGTACTCTACGGCGGATTGCAGGTACTTATAAGAGAGTAGCAAATTCGTCGTTGAGATTCATTACTTCTAGTAAGTTAGAGTAGGCCATAGCATGTACGACTTCGTTAGAGGCGAATACAGCACCTACTTCCTCAATTTCAGGTTTAGGTAGATATGTTCCGATACGACCCCAGAAGTTCTTGACTTTGACTTCGATTTGGGAGATAGCTAAGATAGCACGTTTAGCGGTTAATGAGTCTGCTGAGGGCATGTTAACCAACATGTCCTGGATGTCACTGTTGTAGTTGTAGTGAGTGTGAAGCCAGAAGTTGTTAAGGATTGCTAAACGGAAGTCAGCTAGTTCGGGATACTCGAAGGGTTTGTACTGAGTACGTTTACGGAAGATATCTGGACGGTGGGTGTTGCGGTAAGAAATGTACTCACGGGCAATATCGAATAGTTCGAAATGCATAAGAGCATTTTCCACTAGCTTGTGTACTGTAGTTACTGGTACAGGGGTTTCCTCGATATGTTCGGCTACATAGGTGATGATAGCTTCGGCGGTGTCGGAAGAGAGGGGTTGAGTAGTTCTACGTGCTGCTAGGTTAATAGCACGAAGGACTTTGGATGGATCCCAATCTTGGATGGAATTGTCCTTCTTACGAACTTGGGTTTTGATCAAGTTGGGCCTCCTTTAGGGTTATGATAGCTCTAGGGTTAGTCTTATCCTGTCCTGCAATGGACCAAGTGCTACCTAGATGGTAGTTAACATTGTCGTTAACAATTATGTTGTGTTCTTGTAGTGCGTCTAGGACGACTTTCTCTATAAGTGCTGCGATATTTGCCCCATCACAGTTAGGGTTCTTGTAGTAGATGGAGATGTCTAGGTAGAACTGCCCCTGAAGAGGGGTCAGTCCATCTAGTTGGTTACCTACTAATTCATGGAAGTCACGCTTGAATTTGTTACTAGTGTGGAAGTGCCAATTACGGTAGGCGTTCATAGATACTAGCACAGTCTTCGAGCCAGATTGACTCCAATAAATGGGTAACGTAATCATTAAGCGTTTACGTCAGCTGTAAAGCTTTCGAATGCTACAAACTTAACTTTTTGCTTACCGTTCTCGCGTTCGTACTTAGAGATACGACCGAAGTCAGGGATAGCTACGATTTCGTTATTGACTACTGCTGCGCGTACAATACCGAAGAAGGTGTCTACTAGAGCCATACCAGCTACTTTGGTATCTACTGCACCAGCAGCTACTAGACGACGAGCTAATTCCTCACGGTTTACGCGGTTTTGGGTTGTTTCAGACATAAGATAGTTCCTTATAGTTGTTGTAGTAAGTTGTTAATAGACTGACAAGTGTTACTACGTCACGAGTCAGATGGGATACCTAGGTCGGTGTTACTAAAGGTGAACCATTCAGATAGTTCGAACATAGCGGCATCAACTAGGGTAGATTGCATATCTGCAGGGATAACTATGGGTTGATCTAGGTGCTTGTTGTGCGCATAGATTCCGTGAGTAATGCCTTCAGAGATACATCGTTCGATTAATTGGTAGACTTTGGGTTGCATAGCAGTTCCGAAAGGGAGAGAGATTGTACAATAAGTACGGTAAAAAATCTACTCGTTTACTAAATCTTCCTGTATTCGAATAGATTCAAAGGTAGGAAAGCGAGGTAGGTTCATCTGCCCTTTAGGGAAAGCCTTGTAACTAATGGTGCGACCTACTAGTTCGTTCGGGTGCGACCAGTAGTAGATTCGTTCCTCGTGGGTTAGTTTACCGGGACCTACAGTGATTTGCTTGCCAGACTTGACATCGAGGCAGGTGAGAGAGCCGATCATGCCTTTGGGGACTAAATTAGCTTGGTGGGTAGATCGCTCACTGCGGCCTAAGGCGTTAGTGATAGGTTCGTTGGTGTTCTCCATAGCTTCTACTAGGGATAGAACGATGGCGTCTTCCTGAGTGAAGCGTTTGATGCGGAGATAGGTGCCTTCGCGTAAGGTAGTGCGACCGTTCTTGTAGATGCCGTCAGGGGAGCGTAAGATCACTCCTTCGTAGCCTTGCTGGAGGCAGTTAGCTTCGTATGCAAGGAGTTCTGCTAGGGAGTGAATTACTTGGTATGGGATTAGTCGCACGTTGGTGTTGTAATTAGTTAGCAGGAGTTGCTGAAGAGCTTCGTAACGTGCGAGGTACCCTAGATGTACTGTGTCAGGAGTGATGTAGTCGAAGGCGTTGAGTACTAAAGAGTGGGCTCGATTGTCATCGTGGGTGTTCACTACTGAGGTGGTAGTACGACATAAGTCGGAGGCAGTGGGATCACCGTAGGTTAGTTCACCATCGATTCCTTCGAGGTTGGGGAATACGAGGGGGACTAGCTTGTTGCCGAAAGGCTTTAGCGATCTACCGGTTAGGGAAGGTTTACCGTAGAGGTGAAGACCGCGTACACCATCGACCTTAGGCATTGCTAAGATAGGGTAGGTGACCTTAGCTTCGTCAAAGTCAGTGGCGAGGATAGGTTTAGTGATAGTCATACTGACTCCTTGTCTACCATTGCTTTGTATTGAGGAAAGTTAGTATATAGTAAACGGAGGTAGTCCTGTTTAGCTCGCTGGCGTAGGGCTAATGCTGCTTCCTTAGCTTCGTGGTTGTTATGTACCATATACCATAAGTACTCGGATACAGCTCCGGTGTCTTCCAATGTTGCTAGGATAGGATCAAGAGCTGCTACTTCTTCGGGGTAGAAATGAGCAGCGTGTAAGAAATGTATGTCCATAGTTACTCCAAGGTGGATAAAATGGTGGTGATGTCGTCAAGGGTTGCAGAGTTGTCAAGCTTGTGGAAGCTAGCCCAATCAAAACCTACTTCGAGGTCAGCTTCGTTGTGTACGATTTCGCCTTCCAAGAAGGGTTGGATCATGATAGCTGGGAGGGTTTGGTTAAGCCAGTGAACTAACTCAGGATCGTTGTCGATTTCGCCGTAGATTGCATCGTAGATAGTGGAGGTTATCAGTATGTGGTTAGATAGCCTTGCTTCGTCGATTAGCTGGTGTAGTTTGTTGACGGCTAGTAGGGTTAGTATAGACCAGAATTGTACTGAAGCGTTTGCGATAGTACGAATGTCCTTGTCTGCTTTGTCGGTAAGAATACGGCAACCTAAACCAAGATGCAATTCGTTGTTCGCAGTAGCGGTAGGTAGTACGTAGTTCTCGCGGTAAGCGGTAATACCTGGGTATAGTTCGTGGTGGTAGGCGTTGAAGATTGCTTCTGCTTGTTCCAAAGGGACTTTGATAGTGGAAGCTACCTTGGGAGGGTAAGCGCCGTAAGCAAGACCAAAGCTAACTGGCTTCGAGTCCTGACGGACAGACTTAGCGGATTTATCCCCAGCATCTACTAGATCTTTCAGTTGTATGGAGGCTAGTTTGTTGTCGGTGAAGTTACCGATTAACTCACGTACACGATCAGGGTAGTAGTAGGTAGCAGATAAGGAATGACCGTCTAGGTTTTCCAAGAATAGGGCTAGTTTGTTAGGATCCTTGGATAGGTTAGCAATTACGCGGTCCTCTACATTGTGTTCAGTGTAAGGCGTTAATTTACACTCGGATAGTTAATCCAGCTATATGTTTCCATATAGATCAGGTCATATCATAGTCCTAACAGGACTCTTTCCATTTCGACTCACTTGAGTCTACTCCCTGCCGGGATGACCGTCACACATTTACAGCCGAAGCTGATTTAGCTCGGGATTGCCTCCACCATTACGTGCTGAGGGTTTCCCCGAATTAGAAAAGTTTGCAATACCTATTACTAGGTAAGGGCGCTAGATAAGTGAAATTCATTATGTCAACGCTGCATAATCGACAGACCAAACTAGTCGACCTGGAGGAGCGGTAAAACACTTCTTGATCGGTTTAGCGAAGATAGATCCAGTGGAAGGCATGTTCAGCATGTTTGGTGCATTACTAGTGGGGCGGACATTGTGTTCGTTATAGGTCGTTAGTCTATAACCGGCAAAAGCCTGCTGTGTATTTCTACACAGATCGGACTATATCAACTTCCGTTAGGAAGGGAACCATTTCCACTCACTTGAGTGTACGAGCATTTCAGCTCTAGTCTCTGCACGTCAAACGTGTCAAGACCTTGTTGAATATCCAAACTCTTTTCTTTTTTCATCAAGCCATTCTTTAGCTTGTCTAAGAGCTTGTTCTTCTCCAAGTTTATTTATATTAAACTGCTTTGAATACTTTTTAGTAGCTCTTCCATGCCCATCATACTTACCTTTTTCTACTACTGTAGTAAGTAAGTCGGAGCATGTAGCCCTAAAATATTCATAATTACCATTAGAACGTCTAGATATCCCTACTATTCCTGTGTTGTTTTTAGATCTAGCTTTATTTGTTGCATTTTGATGCTGTGTAAGGACTCTCAGGTTTTCTTTTCTATTGTCTAAGGGATTCCCGTTAATATGGTCAATAACTGTGCCCATATTACTAGTATGTCCCATTACTAGGTGGCAAAGATTGGTTTTATCAGTCCATGCATACCCATTAGGCTTTACGTGCACTTTTTTAAGCAGACCTAAGTCTTCCGTATCAATAGTAACTTCTTTTAGATACGAAGTATCATCATTTTTAGTAATCAGTATGGTAGTTATATTACCTTCAGTTTTAATGGTATTGTTTATTCTTGACATAATAGTCTCCTTTAAGTATTTATGTACATATTATAACGTACGACTACTTAAAGTGCTATTAATTTTTTCGAGTTTTCGCTCAGGATTGCCTTCAACATTACTTGGTAAGGGTTTCCCTGAATTAGATTCCTTTCGACATAGAATTTCTTCTATGAAGCGCTCATCAGGTTTTTCTACATTTATTGATAAAAATTCGGTATACCCTCCAAAAGAGTTGTCAGGGTATTTAGTACGGAATTCCTTATACTTTCTAAATAACTCTACTTCTAGGGCGTATGCTTGCTCTAATGTAGCCAATTCTATTGTCCATATAACTTGTATTTTAGATAAAACACCTTTAAACCTTTCACTGATTGACTTATAGGTAACTCCACATTTGTATAGGTCTACATCTGTAAACTTAACAAAATACACAGTACCTGGTACATCAACTCTAGTTTGTCGAGTCCTCCATGCTAATTTCTCCTTGCTGCAATGAGGACAAAGAGAAGATGTATCAGGGTGAAGTCTGACTAGGTCTGCTAAAGTTTTGATGAACACTCCGTGTACAGGACAGATAAGCTCAATAGTGTTTAGATTGCTTTCTGTGTTTTCAGGAAGTTTGTTAACTTTAATGTCAGGAAATTTGTCATTAAGGTGTTGTAAATAATGGGTTATTGGTTTATTTAGGTACTTTTTAGACGCTTCGATAGCACATTTAGGACAACCTCCTTTATGAGGAGCATTATCATAAGAATTTGCTACAAAGTGTACAGGTTTAGTTTTGTACTCGTGATCGTGTTTTACACACCTAACAGTTACAGGAGTATAGTAATCAAAATACTCTTGTGTTGTTTTGGTTAGGTCAAACTTATCACCGAATTTTTGTTCTGCCTTTTGTAAGAACCCTTCTTTACCTCTTAACCGTTTTTGGCATGAAGGGCATGGAGTTTTTGTACTGTAATTAGCTTTTTTGACAGTGTACTCTGTGCCGCAATGATGACAATGAGCTTTGATATAAAGTCTAGTACGGTTAGGCTCTGAAGGACTTGGGCAAGATAATCTTGTTTCTTCTATAAATGTATTGCACATATCGTATCCTTTGTATCTTTGTATTCACCAGTTTATCATTTGTTTATTTTCATCAACTGAGGTTTACGCAATTATAACATAAGGAATGCTATGTGTGTCTGATTAATTAACGATTTTGCACCAAATAAACGATAGGTCCCATGTAGCCTTCCATCTACGGTATAGCGGTAGAAAGCTTCGATGAAGTTGTTGCGGACGATTGCTGCAAAGGATTGGTCAATCATTGCTTGGGTGAAATCACGGATGTCGTCATTAGTTGTGGTCTTGTTAACGCGTTCTATCTGGTCACGATCCCAAGAAGGGAGACCTGTGTCCTTGGAAGTAGCTTCAGATTCGATACCTAACCAAGCAAATAGTTCCTGCTTCTGCTTGGAGGAGCCGGGGTTAAATGGTGGAATAGGTACGTCGGGGTAAGCTAGCTTGTCCAAGTACTTGCGATTGTAGAGGTTAGCTTTGTGGGCAGCTAATAGCAGCATTGCTTCTGCAACTATGTGGTTGGAGTCGGTTAGTTCGCCGTTGAGTAGCCGTTGAAGCAGGGGTCGAGATTCTGCTAGGCGTTTAACTAATCGTGATTCCCACTTGGGTATGGTAGTTCCCGGTAGTAGTTCGTCAGGTTGGGATATACCTTGGCGGTTGCAGTAGATGTACATGAAGTAAGAGCGATGAGTTAGGTCCTTGTGCTTGAACGGCTTCAGGAAATGCTCTACAGGCTTCAATTTACTGCGTTGCTCATCAATGTACTCCTGGATTAACTTCTCGTGCTGTAGGGCTTGGAATTGCGAAATAAGGGGATTCGCAGCAAGTCGTTTGGCTACGTCAGATAGTTGCTTGTCGAGGGTAGCTTCGAGTTGCTCTACTTTGGTTAGGTCGATGTGAAGTCCGTTGTTCATAATACGAACGAAGTCGCTAATTAGGTGCTTAGCGGTGTTGTCGTAAAAGTGACGAGATAGGTAGGTGGACTCTGCAGGGACTGGTGCTGGGAGTTGATCCCAAGGAGAGTAGTGCTCGGAGGTAGTTCGAGAGGTGTAAGGGATTAGTTGCATAAGTACTCCTAGAAAGGTGGTGGTTCTTCGGTTAGATTGTACTTAATTAAGCTGTCGATGTAGTCGCATTGCGATTGTAGGTATTGCCATAGGTCGTAAGTAGCTGCTGCGTCAATTGCTGCGTATTTCAGTACTTTTTCATCATACATCTGATCTACAGTGAAAGAATCAACAGATATTGCCCAATCTCCGTACTTGTGGCCTTGTAGTTCCTTCAGACCAGTGCGAGCCTTGAAGGTGTCTACGTGGTTGATTAGGGTCTTCGCTAGGATTTGCGAGTCCTCGTAGTTGAGAGGGAACTTGCCTGTGTGGTAGTAGAGGTGACGACTGTCGTAGCTCAGATTGTGCCACACTTGGGTGATAGGTGTGGTAGTAAGGAAGTTCAGTACGTAGTTAGTGATAGAACGGTTGTTCAGAATAAATACGTAAGAGTGGTTGTTGCTAGTGGCGATAGAGCAGTGGGTTAAAGTACAGTGGGAAGGATGGTCAAGTGCTGTGGCGGATAACTTAGATTGGATTGCAACTCGATCTAACTTAGGTAGGTCAGGTTGCTCTAGTTGTGCTTTCCATTCAGCTATTTGTAGTGGAGAGTACTTAACGGCTACTTCGAAGTCTGCTGCAAATAAGGAGTGTTTGCTAATTTCCTTAATAAACTCTTCAGCTCGGCTAGCAGTACGTGCCACATCATAGGTAACATGTATAATAGATTCATTCATTTGCGCTCCTGGTAATAATAGTTAGTGGCTTCTTCCGTTAATACGTATATGTGCTTAGGTGTAGTAGGGTTAGATACTCTACCAAACAGCGGAACTAAATAACAATCAAGCACTATATAAGAAGAAGGTAAGTAGTTACAAGAAGTAATTACTGATTCTACGAATGTCATCGTTACTCCCCAAAGTTAAAAGATAGTTGATATTGCGAGTACAAGTGGATTGCGTTGTTCAGTACCTTCTTGGCACGACTACAAGCTACGTAATAAAGGTTGAGGGTGTTGATGTCCTCAGTGGCTAGAATGTAGTTGGGGTCAACAAGGCAAGAGATTACATCGGTTACAGAGTCGTTGAGGTCAGGACCGATAGTTACTTCGTCGTACTCAAGCGTTACGTTCAACATAGGTCGTTAATCTATGTCCGGATAGTTAATCCAGCTGTACATCTCTGTACAGAGCAGACTATATCATCACCTAGTAAGGTGTTTCTTGTTTCCATTCACTTGAATGTACTTCCGTCAGGAATAGTCGTTGAACCCACACCGTCAACTAAATGGTACGGTGTTCGGCTGCTGATTGTCCGTTAGTGCTGCTCACTTTACTTTACATCTATTACTAGGTGTATTAGCGGAGCAGCCTCTTGGGAGGTTCCAGCAATTAAAGAAATTTACAACTACTTATTGCTAAGTAGTGGGGCCTATTCTCTATATTTCCATATAAAACCAAAAGCAGTTTTTGTTACACCTCTAGCAGCGTTGGCAATTGCGCTCTTGGATGAGCGAGGCTTCCCTAGTGAAACTGCTGCATCTGTATTAGAGTCAAAAGTATTCAATAGATTACCATCTAGATCATATTGATCTACTTGTTTGCCGTTAGCTTCTATTGCGTTTTCTAAAGGTGTGATAAAACTAACTGTATGAGGGGCATAAATAGCCGGAGATATTCCTAACTCCTTGCATTTAATATCCTTATTTACAACAAGGCCCGGCTTCCATCCGTTGGCTAGACACCAGGCATGAAAAGCAGAAGGATCGTCCTTCCACTCCTCACACATAGTGACTCCTATACCACCGTAACGTGGATAATCTTTACGCTTTGGGTTGTAGCATCTTTGATGGATACCGTTCCATACTGCGTAAAGGGGAGTTCGGGAAATGTTATGCTTAGACACACTACAGTCAATACATACTGTTTGCTGTTTTGCTTTTGTGCTTCCCATACGTAAACGAAAATGCGTTTTACATTGAGAACATTCACATAAAGCATAACGGGCAAATTTACCTGATCCTTCCTTAGATTCAAGGCGACCTAGGTCAGTAATGATTTTGATAGCGTAATCTTCTTGGTTTAGTGGTTGTTGTTTAAATGACATTTGAAAAATTGCTAACAGTAAAACTTTAGTATACGATAGGTTTGATAGAATGTCAAGTACAGTATAATTTATAGAATGTGTAATTAACCCTTAACTGAGTGGGCAGTAGCAAGGAATAGTGGTTGACGATGCTTGCTGCCGTTCTCGTAGCTACGAGCGTGTTGGTAGGATTTCATGATGGTAGCTACTCCATAACGAGACACTAGCTTGAGTGCTTGCGTTAAAGGGAAGTCCTCCTTGTTCTGCTCCAGTAGGTAGCTGAAGAGGGTAGATTGTCGGTTAAGACGGAGGTTCTCGCGAACTACGTGATCGAAGTAGTGGTTGATGTCGTCCTGTACGTGGCGATACATCGGGTCGTTAATGGTGGAGTTGTGCTTGAAACTGCAGACTAGGAGAGGTAGTCGGTAGATTTCGGAAGCTTTGCGTTCGAGGGAGAACGGTACCCCTTGTCGCTCCAGATCGATCATATAACCTACTAGTGCTGCGTTGGTTCGGGTGATGATAGCACGAGTGGTAATAGTGGGATCGGTGATAGGAGTGCCTATAAAACGCATAGAGGGGTCGATGTAGCGTTGGCAAAATTGCTGGATGTCGCTAGCGATGGAATCCTTGACACGGAAAGATTGCGTCATAGGAAAGAAAGTAGCACGATCAGCGAATAGCTCGAAGGCATTAACGGTGTGGTTGAAGGAGTAGATGTTCTGGTACTTGTCACCGGTGGCGATCTTGATACGAGCGGGGAGTAAGTCGAAGATTGCAATGGTGACTAAGTTGAGGTCGCCTGCTTCGTCAATAGCGATGAAGTCGAATGGTTGCTCGTAGGTTACTAAGCCGTTGTGCAGGGCTAGGTGGAAGAACTTCAGGTAGAAGTCGTGAGTACATTCGATAGTGCCGGATTCCATCAGGGAAAGGTACTTGTTGCATAAGCCTGCGGTGAATTCAGTTACTTCTAGACCTACTACAAATTCGTCAAAGGAAAGGTAGTTAGAGAGGCAGAATTCACGGATTAGGTCAATGATTTCCAGTTTGTGCTCGTATGTGATGGTTTCCTTGATGTCGCGGTAGGTGAAGCCACTGGTACCTAGCTTGAGGTTGTACTGCTTGACTACTGCTCGGTATGCGAGGGAGTGGGTCGTAGAGCAAGCGGTAGTTCGAGGGAACTTGCGTTGGGCTTCAGTAGCTACGGACTTGTTGTAGGCGAGATAGAGGCCGTTAGTGTGAGGGATAGCAGATGCGATAGCGGTGAGGAGGGTGGTCTTCCCAGTCAGGAACCAGCTACAGAACTAACTAGTATAGTTCGTTCTTTGCTGGTATTTTCCTCCTTTAGTAATTTGATGTAGTCTACAATAGTAGCTTGTTCGGCTGTTAAGTTCATAGTAGTCCTCATAGTAGTAGTAATTAATTGATACCAGAAAGTAGCAATTAACTACTACCACTGGTGATAGCAGTTAGTAGGGTTAACTACGTTTGAAGAGAGAAGCAGTCGGTGCTTTAGAAGTAGTTTTAGCTGCTGCAGGTTTAGCAGTAGAGCCTGACTTCTTCGATTCACGCCATGCAATTACGTCCTCTTCGGTTAAATCGTCAAGGTAGGTTACTTTGTCAGCATACTTAGCTTCGGTTTCCGCGTAACGTTTGCCGATGTCAGAGTCGTTAACGATTTCCTCAGCGGTTGCTTTGTCAGCACGGAAGATAGATTTGATGACCATGCGTTTACGGATTTCGCCGTTGTAGCGAGAGTATTCTTCCTGTAGGTGCATGATTACGTCGATACCAGAGAAGTCAGTAATAACTTCGAAGGTTTGAATTTTGCCTTCCTTGCCTGCTGGGTGGTCTTCCTCTTCGATGTTCAAGCCATCTTCCAAGTCAGCACCAGCAACTACTGCTAGTTTGGTTAGGAACTTCTGACCGATTTCGTTCTCGGTACCGTTAGTGTTGACGATAGTTTGACTGTATAACGTTTGAGCGTTGCCGTTGTGGGTGATGTTGAAGTTAAGTGACTTAGCACCGTTCTTGCTAGTAGCGATAGACACGAAGTCGATAGTTACTGGGTATAGTCCGGATTTAGCGATGTAGCTGCCGCCAGAAGTTTCAGAGATTGCATCAGGAGTTAAAGTTAGTTTAAGTTTAGCCATGATAGTAGTTTCCTTGTAAGGGTTAGTTGTAGTTATAGTTCGAATTCGTTGACAGCAGAGTTGACTTCTTCTAGGTGAGTTACGTAAGTACCTAAGTTGAAATCTTCTGTTGGCATAGAATCAGGGTTGTCGTCTTGCAATGTACGTGCTGGGAATTTAGTAGAACGGAAGTGCAAGATGCGTTTGTTGGATTTGGTTTCGATAAAGATAGATTCGTCAACTACTGAGAGGAATGCAAATATGTTCAGTACAAGTCGTTAATTTGTACCCGCTTATTACAAGCTGCTATGTATTTCTACATAGTTCAGACTATATCTTATACTATATTTCCTATAATGCATTTACCTAAATGTTGGCATTTTACAGGTTTAAATCCAGAAGATTTAGATGCTTGTGCCCTAAAAGAGTCAGGATTTAAACCGTTCTGCAAAGCAAATTCAGATTTAGTAATATCAAAAAATTCTTGTTTAACTCCTTTCATGATAATAAACCAGGGAGAGAAACGTGGATTGGTAGTTCCTTTAGAATTACCGTTAGCTTTTTTACTTTCTGATATACGTTGCTTTGTAACTTTTGATAAAACTGCGTTTTTTACGAGGATTAACGTAGTCAGGTTTTTCTGCTAGCTTTTTTTGTGCTTTACTACAGTTCTTTCTATGTTCTGCAGATTTTGGTACGCCTTTAAGAGCAGCTGAAACATTAGCCCCATG
>VFQM010002920.1_pt1 | contig 11732 bp, 9 predicted proteins | sample 3512391 | NCBI WGS metagenome assembly VFQM01 (sample SAMN10412369, study PRJNA504923) | tailings metagenome | isolation source: Replicate 1 from Balatoc abandoned mine | place: Philippines
GTGCGGGAGCCCTTGCGATGCACGAGCAGGGGCGCTGGACCGCTTAACATGAGCCTTGTTCGAAAGAGCCGGGCAACAGTGCGAAAAGGAGTGGCCTCATGGCCAAGAAAATCGAAGGCTATATCAAGCTGCAGGTGCCTGCGGGCTCTGCAACGCCCTCGCCGCCGATCGGCCCGGCGCTGGGTCAGCGCGGCGTCAACATCATGGAATTCTGCAAGGCGTTCAATGCCGCCACGCAGGAGATGGAAAAGGGCATGCCGATCCCGACCGTGATCACGGTCTATGCGGATCGCTCGTTCACCTTCATCACCAAGACCCCGCCGGCGTCCTACTTCCTCAAGAAGGCCGCCAAGCTCTCGTCGGGCTCGAAGGAACCGGGCAAGGTCGTCGCCGGCAAGGTGACCCAGAGCCAGATCCGCGAGATCGCCGAAGCCAAGATGGCCGATCTCAACGCGAACGACGTCGACATGGCGATGCGCATCATCGAGGGCTCGGCCCGTTCGATGGGCCTTGAAGTGGTGGAGGGCTGATCCGATGGCCAAGATTACCAAGAAGGCGAAGGTCCTCGCCGGTCTCGATCGCGAGAAGCTTTATTCGGTTGAAGAAGCTCTCGCCACGCTGCGCCAGTTCAAGAGCAAGTTCGACGAGACCGTCGAAGTCGCCATGAACCTCGGCGTCGATCCGCGTCACGCCGACCAGATGGTGCGCGGCATGGTGTCGCTGCCCTCGGGCACCGGCAAGGACGTGCGCGTCGCGGTGTTCGCGCGCGGCGACAACGCCGAAAAGGCGCTGGCGGCTGGCGCTGACAAGGTCGGTGCGGAAGACCTCATGGAAGACATGATGGCCGGCAACCTCGATTATGACCGCGTGATCGCCTCGCCCGACATGATGGGCGTGGTCGGCCGTCTGGGCAAGGTGCTCGGCCCCAAGGGTCTGATGCCGAACCCCAAGCTCGGCACCGTGACCCCGAACGTGGCGCAGGCCGTGACCGACGCCAAGGCCGGTCAGGTCGAGTTCCGCGTGGAAAAGCAGGGCATCATCCACTCGGGCATCGGCAAGCTGAGCTTCTCCGATGACGCGCTGAAGGCGAACTTCAAGGCGCTGACCGAGGCCGTTGTGAAGTCCAAGCCCTCGGGCGCCAAGGGCAAGTACGTCCGCAAGGTCACCATGACCTCGTCGATGGGCCCGGGCCTGAAGGTCGACCTCTCGGAAGTCGAGGGCGCGTGATTTGATGGGGCGAAGCCGCGTCCGCGGCTTCGCTTCCTCGCTTATGCGACCTGAAGGTCGCGTCGCTGCGGGCGGCCGTTCGGCCTTGCGGTCCCTTCGGGACCGAAACAGTGCCACAAGCCAGCAGGACAAACAGGGCCGGATTGCCGCAAGGGCGATCCGGCCCTTTGTCTTGCGGGCCTCTCATAGCTATTCGTCGTTTAGCCCCTTGATTTCCGGCGCGGCATGGGCACCTTGGGGGCAGGTCGCTCGTCCTCTCTCCTCCTCCCCCCGCGAGCGTGCCGTAAAGGACACAAGCAAGCCATGCCGCTTTCCCCCGATGACGGGACGCTTTTCGATCCCAAATGGTTCGTGCTCGGCTTTGCGCTCGTCGCGCTGGCGCTGATCGTCAATTACGATCTGCGGCTCGGGATTGCGGCTGGCGCAGTGTTCGGCAGCTTTGCCGCCTTGTGGCTCTATTTCGTGCTGCGTTTCGGTCTCGCCTCGGATGAAGGCCCGTCCGACCGCCGCGTCCTGATTGACCGCACCCGGCAGCAGCTGCGCAACCGCCGCAAGGCCGCCACCGTCGAGGACGATCGCTCAGGCGCGTAAGCGGGCGCGGATCTGCGCCAGCGCGCCGGAGCGTTCGGCCAGCGCCTTGGCCTGCGCCACCCCCGCATCGAAGGCCCCGCGCGAGGCCAGCAGCGCGCGGTTGGCGAGCGTCGGCCGCAGCAGCACGAGGCTCGAACACGCGGCGCTGCCGGTGCCGAACATCGCCTTGTGCGCGCCGTCACCCTCGGTGAAGTCGAACCAGCGATAGCGTTGCTCCGCAAACAGCCGCTCCAGCGCGTCCATCTGCAGCACCGTGCCGGGCGAGAGCCGGGCATGATCGGGGTCGTAGCCGAGATGGGCATAGACCAGCGTGCGCCCTGTTTCGGGCCCAACCACCGGCAGCGAGAGATAGGCAATCGGCGCGCCGCCCGCGTGAAGCAGGAAGCCGCGCATCCGGTCATCCTCGGCCGCTTCCAGCATCGCGCGCCGCGCCTCCGGGCTGTCGGGCAGGCCCGCATCGAGCAGCCGCGCCTGATAGGTGCGCGCCGACAAGGGCAGGGCGGCGGCGAGGAAGGCCTCGATCTCGGCCGGACTGCGGTGCTCGGTGATGGCGGTGCCGCCGGCCTCCTCGGCCAGCTTCTTCGCCTTGCGCCGCAAGGTCGAGCGGGTCTTGCCCGAGAAGCGCGCCAGGTAGTCGGCAAAGCTGCCGTTCATGTCGATATAGTGGCGGCAATAGTCCTGCCGTCCGCCCGCGACGAAGTCTGGGAAGCGCGCGGCGATGGCGGCGAGCCGGTCGGTCGGGGCGGAGAGGATGCGCAGTCCGTCGGGGCCGGGCGGGGGCGCATCGGGCAGAGCCTGCGACAGCACCTCCTCCAGCCCGAAACTCCAGGTCGAAAGCGCGCGCGGCACGCTTAGCAGGCGGCGCGAGCCGAGCGTGAAGTTGATGGCGGCAGAGGACATCCCCACAAAGCCCCTAGAGCGCGCCGTAGAGCGTGTTCGAGACAAACTGCTCGGCCATGCGCCGCCCGGTGCGCAGGGCGCTGGCGGGCAGCACATGGCTTGGCGCGCGGGCGGCAGAGGGCATCGGCGGGCTCTCGGCATAGGTGCCGGTGCTCACGCCGGGCATCGCGGCGAGCGCCTTGACGAGGTTGGTGAAGCGGCGACGCACGATGCGGTTCACTGCCAGCTTGCGGCGGTTGATGAGCTCGAAGGAATGGCTCACCAGCGTAAAGCTCTCGCGGCCCGCTTGCCGCGCATGGGCAATTGCGGCGAGCATCTCGGCCAGCGTCAGCGCGGTGATCTGGGCATGGCGCTGCCCACCGCGCAGGGTGCCGATGCTGCCGACCGGCACCTCGATCACGCCCATGTGAGCGACCGGATCGCGCGCTTCGGGGCCAAGGCTGATGCGGCAGGCTCCGCCGGGGAGCGCGGGACAATGGCTGGTGTCATGGCCGATGCCGAGCGCCGCAAGGGCGCGCAGGGTATCGTCATTGGCGCCGTAGTTGCCGGCGCGGAAGGCAACCGGGGCAGGCGCGCCCGCCGCCATCAGGGTGGTGCGGGCATAGTCGAGGATCGCGCACTGCTCCTCGAAGGGGAAATCGGCGAGGTTGTGCCCCGTGCGCCCGGAGGCCAGCGGGTTGGCGCTGCCCGCCAGCGCGAGCCATTCGGTGTGGCAATGCAGCTGCACGTCCTGTCCGGCCGCGATGATGGGGCCGACGATGTCCTCGATCGCGGCCACGCCCCACACCAGCGCGGGCATGGGATCAACGAAGAACACCGCCTTCTGGCCGTGGCGTGCCAGCAGTTCGAGCTTGTGGGTGATGCCTGCCGGGCCCTGCGGGGTGTTGCAGGCGATCGAGCGGGCGAAGTTGTCGGCCCGGTCAGCCGCGCCCGGCCCGGTGTAGAGTCCCGAGGAATACTCGGTGTCGATCGTGATGAACACGCGGGTCATGCCGCCTCTGCCTTAGCGGCAAAGGGTTAAGGCCGGGTGATGCTGTCTCCTGCGGCGCCCGCGAGCGGGCTCAGATCCCGCCGGGTGTGAAATCGTGGCCGTGGGTGGCGAGCCCGTCGGTGAGGCTGTCGCAGCAGCTCTTGAGGTCTTCCGCGCTGGTCGAACGCACCACGAAGTTCGCGCCCACGCGGCCTTCGCGGAAGAAGGGGTAGGAGCCGATCTGGCAGGTCTCGTGCGCGGCTTCCACCTGACGCAGCAGATCGGCGACCTCGCTTTCGGCCACCCAGCAGCCAATGGTTTCGGACAAGAGCGGCGCGCCACCTTCGAGCTGGCCGGTCAGCGCATCGAGCATCCCGGCGGTGATGTGCGGCACGCCCGCCATCAGGAACAGGTTGCCGCGCCGGATGCCGGGTGCGCCCGACATGCGGTTGGGGATCAGCTCCGAGCCTTCGGGCACGCGCGCCATGCGCAGCCGCCCTTCGTTGAGTCCGCCGCGGGTTTCGTAATAGCGTTCGAGCAGCGCGCGCGCCTCGGGGTGGATCACCACCGGCACGCCCAGCGCGGCGGCGACCGCATCGACGGTGATGTCGTCATGGGTCGGCCCGATCCCGCCGGTGGTGAACAGGTAGTCATAGGCGACCCTGAGCGCGTTCACCGCCTCGACGATGCGCGCCTCGACATCGGGCACCACCCGCACTTCGGCCAGGCGGATGCCCTGCACCTGCAGCCAGCTGGCGACCTGCGCGATGTTCTTGTCCTGCGTGCGGCCGGAGAGGATTTCATCGCCGATGACGATAAGCCCGGCGGTCCAGATCTTTTCGGGAGAGGTCATGGAGGATGAGTAGGCGCTTCGTCTGATGGTCTCAAGCGCGTACAGCAGCCGGTGGCACAAGAACCGGTTGCGTCAGCAACCGCAAGGCCGACCGGCCGCCCGCAGCGATGCGACCTTCAGGTCGCGTGAGCGAGGACATCGCAGCCCGGATGGGCTGCGAAAATCATTCAGCCGCTTCCAGCTGCTCCTCGCCGCGCGTCGCATTCGCGCCCGACCGGGTGAAGGTCAGGAACCCGTCGAGCAGCGGGTCTTCCTTCATCCGCTTGCGGTCGACCACATATTCCTGATTGAGCCGCCAGGGATAGGCGACCGAATTGCGCGGCATGATGTGCTTGCCGCGCTGGATGTAGCCCGACGAGAAATCGAACACGTCATCCTCGACGATCGCCGCCTCGCCCGCAGGCGTCAGCACCGGGGTGGCGATGGTCGCGCCGGTCGTGCGCATGTGTTCGAGCACCCGGCAGACATAGTCCGAGTTGATGTCCGCCCGCAGCGTCCAGCTGGCGTTGAGATAGCCGAACACCACCGCAAGGTTGGGCAGGTTCGAGAACATGCAGCCCTTGTAGTAGAACCGCTCGTTGAACTTCACCGGCTCGCCATCCACGCGCACGTCGATCTTGCCCGCCACCGCGAGTTTCAGCCCGGTGGCGGTGACCACGATGTCGGCCGGCAGGAACTGCCCGTCGGTGAGGCGCACGCCGCCCTTCTCGAACTTCGCGATATGGCCGGTGACGACGCTCGCCTTGCCCGCCTTCATCGCCTTGAACAGGTCCTCGTCGGGCACCAGGCACAGTCGCTGCTCCCACGGGTTGTAGGGCGGGGTAAAGCTGTCCTTGTCGTAATCCGGCCCGAGCGACTTCTCGATCTTCTTGTAGAGCGCGTCCTTCACCTTCTGCGGATTGTCGCGCGCCAGCTTGAACGAGAAGTCCTGCATCTTGATGTTCTTGAACCGGGTGATCCGGTAGGCGAGCTTTTCCGGCAGCACGGCGCGCAGGAAGTTGGCGATCGCGTCCTTGGCGGGCCGCGTGAACATCCAGGTCGGGGTGCGCTGGAGCATGGTCACATGGCCTGCCTCCTTCGCCATCGACGGGACGATCGTCACCGCGGTCGCACCCGAGCCGATCACCACGACCTTCTTGCCCTTGTAGTCGAGGTTCTCGGGCCAGAACTGCGGGTGGATCACCTGGCCTTCGAATTCGCCGAAGTCGAAGCCGGGATCATAGGGCTCGTCGTAATCGTAGTAGCCCGCACCGAGATAGAGGAAGTTCGCGGTCAGATGCGTGCGGCTGCCATCGGCCTTTTCCATCTCGACATGCCAGCGCGCGTCATCGTGGTGGAAGTCGGCGCTGATGACCTTGTGGCCGAAGCGGATGTGCTGGCGGATGCCGCGCTCGTCCACGATCCGGTCGAGATATTCGAGGATCGCGGGGGCATCGGCGATGCTCTTTTCATGCCGCCACGGCTCGAAATCGAAGCCCAGCGTGTGCATGTCGCTGTCCGAGCGGATGCCGGGGTAGCGGAACAGGTCCCAAGTGCCGCCGAGATTGTCGCGCCGCTCGACGATGGCATAGGTGTGGTGCGGCGCCTTCATTTCCATGTGCGCGGCCATCCCGATGCCGGAAATCCCGGCACCCACGATCAGCACGTCGAAATCTGGCGGTGTGGCAAGCATGGGTCTCTCTCTCCCTTGTTGACAGCGATGTAACCACAGCACTCGCCCAAAAGCGAGTCTTGAATAGCAATCTGCAACTGACTTTAACCAATGCGGACCCGGGGTGACGCGCGCAGCGCGAGCGGTTAGGGGCGCTGCCCATGAGAACGATTTTGCGCCTTTCCGCCTGCGTGCCTACCCTGGCCTTCGCTCTGCTGCCCTGCGCACCGCTTGCCGCGCAGGAGGACGAGGCCGCGCCGGAGGGCGAGGAGCGGCCGGAAATCATCGTCACCGGGCGCGGGCTCGAACCGGCGCTGTCAGGCGGGATCTACGCGACCACGACGATCGAGCGCGAGACGATCATCGCCGCGCCTTCGGGCCGGATCGAGGATGTGCTGCGCGGCGTCGCCGGCTTCCAGCAGTTCCGCCGCTCGGACAGCCGCTCGGCCAATCCCAGCGCGCAAGGGGTGACGCTGCGGGCGCTCGGCGGCAATGCCACCAGCCGCGCGCTGGTGCTGCTCGACGGGGTGCCGATGGCCGATCCCTTCTTCGGCTACATCCCCCTGTCCGCCATTGCGCCCGAGACGCTGGGCCAGATCCGGGTGACGCGCGGCGGCGGCTCGGGGCCGTTCGGCGCGGGCGCGCTGGCGGGGACGATCGAACTGGAGAGCGCCGATCCCTCGGCGACCGAAGGGTTCCTCGGCAGCGCCGCGATCAACAACCGCGCCGAGACCGAGGCCAGCGGCGTGCTGACGCAGCGCCTCGGCAGCGGCTTTGCCACCGCGAGCGGGCGCTGGGACCGCGGACAAGGCTTTTTCACCACGCCGGAGAACCAGCGCGTTCCCGCCACCGCCCGCGCGGCCTTCGACAGCTGGAACGCGGCCCTGCGCGCCGTCGCCCCGCTCACCGGCAGCGTCGAGGTGCAGGCCCGCGTCGCTGCCTTCCGCGACACCCGCACGCTGCGCTTTGCCGGTGCGGATTCGCTGAGCGAGGGGCAGGAGGCGTCCTTGCGCTTCGTCGGGCGGGGCGCATGGCAGTTCGATGCGCTGGCCTATGTCCAGACCCGCGACTTCGCCAATGTCGTCATCTCCTCGACGCGTTTCACCCGGACGCTCGACCAGCGCCGCACCCCTTCGACCGGGGTTGGCGGCAAGTTCGAACTGCGCCCGCCGATTGCCGAAGGTCACGACATCCGCATCGGCGCCGATTACCGCCGCGCCGACGGCGAGCTGCAGGAGGAGGCGATCAGCGCCTTCACCGGTGCGATCACCGAGCGGCGGCGCGCGGGCGGCGCGACGAGCAATCTCGGCCTGTTCGTCGAGGACGACTGGCAGATCGGTCCGCTGATCATCAACGGCGGGCTGCGCGCCGACCGCAGCAGCATCACCGGCGGCTTCTACCGTGCGGTCTCGGCGCAGGGGGCGCTGGTGAGCGAAGTGATCGCGCCCGACCGCTCCGACTGGTCGCTGAGCTGGCGCGCGGGGGCGCAGGTCTATGCCACAAGGCGGCTCGATCTGCGCGCGGCGGCCTATACCGGGCTGCGCCTGCCGACTCTCAACGAGCTCTACCGTCCCTTCGTGGTGTTCCCGGTGGTGACGCAGGCCAATGCCGACTTGCAGAACGAGCGGCTCGAAGGATTCGAGATCGGGTTCGACTGGCAGCCGGTCAATGCGCTGGTGCTGTCGCTGACGGCGTTCGACAACGAGGTCGAGAACGCCATCGCCAATGTCACCCTCGCTCCCAACCTGCGCCAGCGCCAGAACCTGCCCGCGATCACGGCGCGCGGGATCGAGGCCAACCTTGCCGCGAAGCTGGGGCAGGTGAGCCTCGACGGCGCGCTGGCATGGACCGATGCCGAGGTGCGCGGGGAAGGCGCCTCGCTTGCGCTCGACGGCAACCGCCCGGCCCAGACGCCGGCCTTTTCGGGGACACTGACGCTCGGCTGGCGACCGGCCGAGGGCTGGCAGCTCGCCGCGACGTTGCGCCATGTTGCGGCCCAGTTCGAGGACGATCTGGAGAGCGACCGCCTGCCCCCTGCGACCACGCTCGACGCCTTCCTCGCCGCGCCGCTGGCGGGCCGGCTGTCGCTGGTGCTGCGGGGCGAGAATTTGACCGGCGATGCCATCGTCACCCGCAACCAGGGCGGCTCGATCGACCTCGGCGTGCCGCGCACGCTCTGGCTCGGTCTTCGCTACGGATTCTGACCGCTCGGGCCGGGTCCGGAGAGCGCGGGAAACAAAGTTGCCTGAAACGCACTCACGGATGACTCTATGCTGCGCCGCAGCATAACATGTTGCATTTTTGCTACGCCTGTCCAGAACTTAGCTATGACTCTTGTTAGGGCGCGCAAGGCTGATAGGTTTCGCTCCGCAACGACAGGACCGGTGGCAAACCGGCCGGATTGTGGAGAGAGGGATTATATGACTCGCAAGTTTGCAGCCTTTGCTGGCGGCCTGATGGCCTGCAGCGCGCTTACCACCCCCGCCTTTGCCCAGGATACCGAGAGCGATGCTCCCGAAGTGCGGGATGACAGCGTCATCATCGTGACCGCCACCCGCCGTGCGCAGGACGTGCAGGACATTCCGCTCGCGGTGACCGCGATCGCGCCGCAGCAGCTCGAAGCGCAGCGCGTCGTCAACATCCAGCAGATCTCGGCTCTCGCCCCCAGCTTCACCGCCAGCCAGGCGCAGCTCGCCTCGGGCTCGGTGGTGCTGCGCGTGCGCGGTATCGGCACGACCTCGAACAACATCGGCTTCGAAAGCGCGGTCGGCATCTTCATCGACGGCGCCTACCAGTCGCGCCCCGGCGTGGCGCTGAGCGAGTTCGTCGATGTCGAGCGCGTCGAAGTGCTGCGCGGCCCGCAGGGCACGCTGTTCGGCCGCAACACCTCGGCCGGCGCGCTCAACATCACCAACGTCCGCCCCGATGTCACCGAGTTCGGCGGCTTCGTGAATGCGGAATACGGCAATTTCGACGAAATCAGCCTGCAGGGCGCGGTCAACGTGCCGCTGGTGCAGGACACGCTGGCGCTGCGCGTCACCGGTGCCTATCGCCAGCGCGATGGTTTCCTGGACGTGGTTGATCGCAACGGCAACAAGATCGGCGACACCAATGACGCCGATCAGTGGCTGGTCCGCGGCCAGCTCGGCTGGGATACCGATTCGGGCATGCGCGGACGCATCATCGTCGACTACTCGAAGAGCCAGTCGAGCTGCTGCGGCGCGATCGAGCTCTACCAGTCGCCGCTGATCACCGGCGGGGCCTATGCGGCCGTTGGCCTCGGTGCCAATGGCGGCAACGGCCAGCCCTCGGTGGCGACCACCCCGTTCGATCAGGCCGGGTTCGAGCGCGCGATGGACAACCGCACCGTCTCGCTCAACGCGGCGCCGGTGGCGGACATCGACAACTACGGCGTGACCGGTGAAGTGGAATTCCCGATCTCGGACAATGCCGACCTGATCTTCATCGGTTCGTGGCGCAAGTACGAGAGCTTCGAGGCCTATGATTCGGACTTCACCGGGCTCGACATCTTCAATGTCACCGGCCTCAATCTCGAACTGGAAACCTGGACCGCGGAACTGCGGCTGCAGGGCGAAGGGATGGACGGCAAGCTGAACTACATGTTCGGCGGCTTCTACTCGGATGAAACCATCGACCAGTCGGTCAGCTTCGCACTGGGTCAGGACTACGGCGAGAATGTCGGCGCGCTGCTGTTCGTGCCGACCGGCGGGGCGCTGGGTCCCAACCCGCTTACGGTGTTCACCGGCCGCGATCCGGCCGGCACCACCAACACCAACCGGTTCCAGCAGGACGCCAAGAGCTACGCGATCTTCACCCACAACAGCTTCGAGATCACCGACGGCCTCGAACTGACGCTGGGTGCGCGTTATTCGTGGGAAGAAAAGTCGGGCGGCTTCAGCCAGACGGCGGTCAACAACCAGATCTGCCCGGCAACGCTCGGCGCGCTGGGCGTGATCCCGGCGGCGCTGCGTCCGTCCTTCATCGGCCTCGGCTGCTTCGGCTTCACCGCTCCGGCGGATCTGCCGCAGGCCGCAGCCCTGCCGCTGGTGCGCACCTTCCAGTCCGATTTCGACGACGAGGAGCTGATCTACACCGTCAAGCTCGGCTATGAATTCAGCCCCTCGGTCAACACCTATGCCAGCTTCACCCACGGCTACAAGGCGGGCGGTATCAACCTCGATACCACCGCAGCCGTCAACGGTGCCGATCCGCGCTTCCTTTCGGAAGAGGTCGATGCCTACGAAATCGGACTGAAGGCGAAGATGATCGATGATGCGGTGACGCTCAACATCGCGGCCTTCTACGAGGAGTTCACCAACTTCCAGGTGCTCGAATTCACCGGGACCGCCTTCACCACCTTCAACGTGCCGGTGGCGGAAACCAAGGGTGTCGAAATCGAAGGCCTGATCCGTCCGAACGACGAACTGACCTTCAACCTCGGCGCGACCATCCTCGAAGCCAGCTACCCCGATGATTGCGACGTCGGGCAGGAGACCACGGTGACGGTCGCCTCGCTGTGCGGCAATGATCTGACCAACGCTCCGCAGGTCGTCGCGCTGATCGGCGGGATGTGGGAGAAGCCGATCAACGATTCGATGGAGTTCTTCGTCTCGGGCCAGGTCCGCATCGAGAGCGACCAGCGCACTTCGACCCAGGCGATCGTGCCGCCGACCGTTCCGGCCGGTGCCTCGGCTGACCAGGTGCAGGCCGCTGTCGATGCCGCGCCGCTGATCGTGGCGGACGTGCAGGACGGCAAGGCCTTCGTGAACCTGCGTGCGGGCCTGCGCTTCGGCGACGGCGCCTATTCGCTCGAAGGCTGGGTCAACAACCTCACCGACGAAGTGGTGCGCGGGGTGACCTTCAACACCACGCTGCGCGGGTCGGGTGCGGCCAACTCGCGCTCTGCCTTCACCTTGCCGCCGCGCCAGTACGGCGTGACGCTGCGCGCCAAGTTCTAGGCGCGCCGGGCTTCGGCCAAGAAAAAGGGGCGGCTCGCAAGAGCCGCCCCTTTTTTGTTTTGCGAAGCCAACTCCGTGGCCTCGTCCTCGGTGCTGTTTCAAGTCCTGTGGACTTGAGCACCTGCGGCTCGCGCCGTACGCTCGCGACGCCTTTGGTGTCGATCCAGCGCTAACCTCAAAGCCCCTTGCCAGAACGGTCGCGCCAGCGACCGCGAGCGCACGCGCGCGAGCCGCAGGTGCCCCGTTGCGTTAGCAACGGGAACAGCACCGAGGACGTGCCCGCGGAGGCGGGCGCGCAAAACAAAAAAGGCGGCCCGGTTATCCGAGCCGCCTCTTTACTTGATCATCGCACCAGACCGGTCGCGTCAGCGACCGCAAGGCCGAACGGCCGCCCGCAGGTGCCCGGGGCGTAGCCCCGGAACAGCACCGAGGACGTGCCCGCGGAGGCGGGCACGCATCACATGGAACGCGCGATCAGCATCTTCATGATCTCGTTCGATCCGCCGTAGATGCGGGCGATGCGGGTGTCGCGGTACATGCGGGCGATGGCGTAATCATTGA
>VFQM010002924.1_pt1 | contig 11729 bp, 13 predicted proteins | sample 3512391 | NCBI WGS metagenome assembly VFQM01 (sample SAMN10412369, study PRJNA504923) | tailings metagenome | isolation source: Replicate 1 from Balatoc abandoned mine | place: Philippines
GGTCGCGACCGGATGCGCTCGTTGATGCTCTCGTGGTTGCCCACCAACCTGTCGGACGTGCGTGTGCTCGACGCGGGCTGCGGCACGGGTGCGGCGAGCATCGAGCTGGCCCGGCGTGGGGCCGAGGTCGTGGCCATCGACCTCTCGTCGACCTTGGTGGACGTGGCCCGGCAACGGGCCGCGCAGAGCACGCTGCGCGGGAGCATCGACTTCCGCGCCGGCGATATGCTCGACCCCGCACTCGGCGACTTCGACTACGTCTTCGCGATGGACTCGCTGATCCACTACGAACTGACGGACGCCGTGGCGGCCGTGTCGGCGCTCGCACCGCGCGTGCGCCGTGGCTTCGTGTTCACGTTCGCGCCGCGCACGCCGCTGCTCGCAACGATGCACGCCGTGGGCAAGTGGTTCCCGCGCGCCGATCGCGCGCCGCAGATCGTCCCCACCGCCGAGTCGGAACTGCGCTCGGCATTGCAGCAGGCGCTGCCCGGCTTCACGGCCGTGCGGACGCAGATGGTGAAGAGCTCGTTTTATACGTCGCAGGTGATGGACCTGCAGTCCACCCCCCGGAGGATCCCGCAATGACGTTCTGGATTTCCCTCACCGTGGCGATCGCGGCGATCGCCATCTGGGCGCAATATCGGCGCACGCGCGTCGTGCCCTGCACGATCGACCTCGAGTCGAACCCCACGCACCTGCACGCGCACGTGGAGCTCAAGGGCTACGACGTGCACGAGGGCGACGAGGTGCTGGTGCACAACGCGCCGCACCGCGTGAAGCTCGTGGAGAAGATCGTGGTGGAGTCCACCGCGACGGTGAAGCAGGCCAGCTGGCCGCGCCGCCTGCTCGTGCGCACGCTCGGCACCAGCGGCATCACCGAGCTCTACGAAGTCGGATTCGAGGGCTGACCGATGTACGAAGCCACGATGACGCCCCCCGTGAAGGACGTGAACGAGACCACGAAGGCCGCGACGGACGACGCGGTCCTCAACCCGCGCTTCTATACGACCGACTACGCCGAGCTCGACCGGCTCGACGTGTCGACCCTGCGCAAGGATTGGGACGACCTGGTCGACGAGTTCCGCCGCGATCCCAACAAGAACCACTTCAAGCGCAACGAGGAGTTCGAGGCCCTGGACTTCACCGGCTGGGATCCCAAGCTCAAGACGGCGTTCATCGAGTTCCTCGTGAGCTCGGTGACCGCGGAGTTCTCCGGCTGCATCCTGTACGCCGAGATCAAGAAGCGCGTGAAGAACAAGGACATCCGCGACCTCTTCGGCTTTATGAGCCGCGACGAGGGCCGGCACGCCGGGTTCATCAACCACACGTTGGCCGACTTCAACGTGGCGGTGGACCTCTCGTTCCTCACCAAGGCCAAGAAGTACACCTACTTCAAGCCCAAGTACATCTACTACGCCACGTACCTCTCGGAGAAGATCGGGTACGCGCGCTACATCACGATCTTCCGGCAGCTCGAGAAGCATCCGGAGTATCGCTTCCACCCGATCTTCAAGTGGTTCGAGAACTGGTGCCACGACGAATTCCGCCACGGCGAGGCCTTCGCGGTGCTGATGCGGGCCAATCCGCACACGCTCGAGGGCTTCAACAAGGTCTGGATCCGCTTCTTCCTGCTGGCCGTGTTCGCCACGATGTACGTGCGCGATCACGCGCGGCGCGGCTTCTTCGAGTCGCTGGGCTTCGACGTGGACGATTTCGACCGTCGCGTCATCAAGCTCACCAACGAGATCAGCCAGCAGTGCTTCCCGGTGACCATCGACACCGAGAATCCCAAGTTCTGGGCGCTGCTCGAGAAGATGCACGCGAATATGCAGGACATCGAGCGCGGCAATAAGGCAGGCGGACTCGGCGGCTGGCTGACCAGCACCGGGGCCAAGCTCAGCAACGGCGTGACCTTCCTGCGCCTGATGCTGCTGCCCGCCGTCCACAAGCCGCTGCCGGCCAACTTCCGGTTGGAGCCGGTGTGGTGAGGAGCCAATGAGCGCGTCGCCGTCGCTGATCACGCGGACGATCCAGCAACTGGGTCCGCGGTTTATGCCCTTCGCGGACATCGCGACGGCCGACGTGCCGTTGTCGCGATTGCTCCGGCTGAGCCTGTTCCAGCTCACGGTGGGGATGGCGACGACGCTGTTCTATGGCACGCTCAACCGCGTGATGATCCTCGAGATGGGCGTGCCGGCGGCGATCGTCGCGGCGATGATCGCCATCCCGCTGCTCGTCGCGCCGTTCCGCGCGCTGATCGGCTTCAAGAGCGACACCTATCGCAACGTGCTGGGCTGGCGGCGCGTGCCCTTCATCTGGTTCGGCACGCTGGCGATGTTCGGCGGGCTCGCGATTATGCCCTTCGCGCTGATCGTGCTGAGCGGCGAGCAGGAATGGGGCGGGCGCTGGATCGCGCTGAGCGGTTCGGCGCTGGCGTTCTTCCTGGTCGGCGCCGGGGCGCACACGGTGCAGACGAGCGGGCTGGCGCTGGCGACCGATCTCTCGACGGAGGACAAGCGTCCGCGCGTGATCGCCCTGATGTACGTGATGATGCTGCTCGGCGCGTTGATCGCCGCCTTCGTGCTCGGCGGGCTGCTGCAGGACTTCACGAGCATCAAGCTGATCCAGGTGATCCAGGGCGCGGCGTTGTTCACGCTGGTGATCAACACCATCTCGCTGTGGAAGCAGGAAGCTCGCGTGCGCGGCGTGGTTCCGTACGCCAAGGGCGAGCGGCGTCCGCTGTTCGCCGATGCTTGGCGCGCGTTCTTGGCTGGCGGCAATGCGATCCGCCTGCTCGTGGCCACTGGCCTCGGCTTCGCCGCCTTCAATATGCAGGACGTGCTGCTCGAGCCCTACGGTGGCGAAATCCTTGGCTGGACGGTGGGGCAGACGACCTCGCTGACGGGCATCGCGGCGGCGGGGGCGATCATCGCCTTCGTGTGGGCGGCGCGGATGATGGAGCGCGGCTCGGACGCAGTGCGCGTCGCGGCGCTCGGTTGCTTCATCGGCGTGCTGAGCTTCTGCGCGGTGATCTTCGCGTCACCGTTGCAGAGCTCGGGCGTGTTCGTGATCGGCGCCTTCCTGATGGGCTTGGGCGAAGGCCTGTTCGCGGTCGGCACGCTGAGCGCTGCGATGGGGCTCCGCGACGCGACGCAGCACGGCATCGCGCTGGGCGCCTGGGGTGCGGTGTTCGCGAGCTCCGAAGGCTTGTCGATGTTCGCGGCCGGCTTGATCCGCGACGGGATGGTGCGCGGCATCGCCGACGGTCGCATCACCGGCGCGATGGCTGACCCGAGCGTGCCGTACAGCGTGGTCTATCACATCGAGACCTTGTTGCTGTTCGCGACGCTGGTGGCCTTGGGGCCGCTGGTGCGATTGGTGCGCACGGGGGCAATCGCAAAGAAGAAGGATGGGGAGTTTGGCCTCGCAGAGATGCCGGCGTAGGGACGGAAGACTGAAGACGGAAGGGAACGGCAGGTTTTCGTGGTTTTCTTGAACGGGGGGAGGGAGCGCAATGGAGTATCTCGATGGAGCACAGATCGCCCTGTACGCATTCTGGGCGTTCTTCCTCGGACTGGTGTTCTACCTGCGTCGCGAGGACAAGCGCGAGGGCTATCCGCTGGACTCGCCGCAGGGCAAGCGTGAGGGTTGGCCGACGGTGCCGCCCAAGAAGGAGTTTCCGCACGTCACGAACCACGTGGACGGAGGATCGCACTGATGTCTGACCTCAAGGCCGTACCGGTCGACAACTACAACGGTTCGCCGTTGGTGCCGACGGGCAACCCGATGGTGGACGGCGTGGGACCCGCCGCGTGGGCGAATCGCGCCGACGTGCCCGACCTCACCGTGCGTGGCGAGGCGAAGATCGTGCCGATGCGCGTCGCGCCGGGCTTCACGGTCGCCGCCGGCGATCCCGATCCGCGCGGACTGCCCGTGAAGGCCTGCGATGGCAACATCGCCGGCACGATCGTGGATCTCTGGGTGAATCGCTCGGAGCCGCAGGTGAGCTACTACGAGGTGCAGCTGACGAGCGGGGCGCGCAAGCTGCTGCCGGCCGCGATCGTGCAGTGGCCGCATTTCGGGCTCTGGGGCAACGACCACGTGATCGTGAAGGCGATCACCGCCGCGCAGTTCTCCGACGTGCCGGTGACCAAGCGCGACGATCGCATCACGCTGCTCGAGGAAGACAAGATTATGGCGTACTACGCAGGCGGCCATCTGTACGCGACGCCGTCGCGTGCGGAGCCGATCATCTGATGACCGCAACGGCCCTCCCCCCCGGGGTGTCGGAGGCAGCGCGCGACCTCCCGCGCGCGCGGCTCCGCGGCGTCAATGAGCCCCTGCCCGCCGGCGAACGCGTTCTCTGGGAAGGTGCTCCAGAGGCCAAGGCGCTGGCCCGGCATCTGTTCTTCGTGCGTCCCCTCGCCGCCTACCTGGCGGTGATGGTGCTGTGGTGGGTGGCGGTGAACCGCGCCCAGATCGGAACGGCGAGCTTCTGGGCGACGCTGGGCACGCAACTGCTGCTCTCGGGCGGCTTGCTGCTCGGCGCCTGGGCCTTCGCGCGCGCGATCGCGAACGGCACTACGTATGCCATCACCGACCGGCGCATCGTGCTCAAGTTCGGAGTGGTGTTTCCGCTCACGATCAACCTGCCGCTGCGCTACGTGCAGGGCGCGAGCGCGCGGCAGTTCAGCGATCGCACGGGGCAGATTGCCGTGCAGCTGGGCAAGAAGGAGAAGCTGGCGTGGATCGTGCTGTTCCCGCACGTGAAGCCCTGGACCTTCAACAATCCCGAGCCTCTGCTGCGCGGGCTGAGGGACCCAGTGAAGGTCGGTGAGATCCTGCGCGAGGCCGTGCTGGCCGTGCCGGCGGCGGAGAGTGCGGAATGAGCGCCGAGATCCATTTCGAACCGGAACCCGGCTCGACGTCGGCGATGCCGAACATCACACCGCCCAAGCCCGCGCTGCGGGTGGCAGTGGCGATGGTCGTGCTGACGTTCACGATGGCCTTCCTCGCCTCGCAGTTCGGCATCTTCAAGTCGGCCGACGTCTACGAGAACGCCGTCGCGCAGCGTGCGCTGAGCTTCTCCGATGCCGCCGACGGTGGCATCCTCGTGAAGGACGGCAGCACCGGAGAGACGGCGCTCACGCTTCCGCCGGGCACCAACGGCTTCCTGCGCGGGGCGCTGCGCGCGATGGCCGACCGCCGTCGCGTCGCGGCCAAGTCGGCCGACGCGCCCTTCCTGCTCACGGCTTGGGGTGATGGCCGCGTGACGATCGAGGATCCCGAGACGGGCGAACGCATCGCGGTCAGCTCGTTCGGTCCCACGCAGGTGAAGAGCTTCGTGGCGCTGCTCGACAAGGACGGGACAATGTTCTCAGGAAGTCCGTGACCTGCCGCTGGGGCGAGCCGTAGTGCCGCCCCCGATGCCGCCTCCCGAGGATTCGGTCGAGGTGACCACGCTCGCCCAGTGGCGCGCGTGGCTGAAGGCGAACCACACGCGCGGCACGAGCGTCTGGTTGATCACGTACAAGAAGGGCGCCAGCAAGCCTCACGTGCCCTATGATGACGCCGTGAGCGAAGCGCTGTGCTGGGGCTGGATCGATTCACTGCCGCGCAAGCTTGACGACCAGCGCACGATGCTGCGCTTCTCCCCGCGCTCGCGGAACACCGGCTGGTCGGCCGTCAACAAGCGGCGCGTGCAGCAGCTCATCCTCGCAAAGCGGATGCAGCCCGCCGGGCTGGCGAAGATCGAAGCCGCCAAGGCCGATGGCTCCTGGAGCCGACTCGACCGTGTGGAGGCGCTGGAGATCCCGGCCGACCTGGCAAAGGCCTTCAAGGCGCATCCCGGCTCGGCGGCAGCCTTCGCCGCGTTTCCCCGCTCGGTGAAGCGGGGCATCCTCGAATGGATCCTCACGGCCAAAAAGCCAGAGACGCGCGCCAAGCGCATCCTCGAGACGGCCACGCTCGCGGCCCAGGGCAAGCGCGCCAATCAGTGGCGCGCGCAGTAACCGCACACTGCGTTCACCACGAAGGCACGAAGACACAAAGGAAATGGCTTGGTGCGCCTTCGGTCGATTCTGCCTGTTTACAACCCGATTGTTGCTTCTTGTAAGGGGTAGGCGAGAACAAGTTCTTCGTGTCTTTGTGCCTTCGTGGTTGAGAAGCTCTAGATCGGGCGCGATTCGGAGATGCCGATCACATTGCCTTCGGGATCGCGGCAGAATGCCATCCAGAGCTCCTGCGTGGCCGTCTTGCCCACGAGATGCGGCTCGTCGTCGAAAGGCACGCCACGGGACTTGAGGGCCTCGTAGGCGGCGTGGCAGTCGGCGACTTCGAAATAGAGGATCGAGTTCTTGTGGTCGAACTCCGCGCTGCTGGGCTTGGTGAGCATCAGCCGCACGCCGCCGGCGTCAAAGAACGCCATTCCGGCCATCGCGAACTGCAGCGGGAGACCGAGTCCGTCGCGGTAGAAGGGGACGGCGCGCTCCACGTCGTGCTGGACGAGAGCGATCTGCTGGATCTTGCCAAGGCGAATGTCTGACACGGTGGCTCCGTTGAGGCGCAAAAAAACTTAGCACGCGCCGGCCGATTGCACCCGCCGCGGCCGGGCGCGAGATTCCGCGTATGAGCGACCGCCGATACAACGACGAGCAAGTACGCGAAATCCTGCGTCTCGCGACCGTGCCGCAGCCCGATGCCGCGCGGCAGCTCCAGCACGAGGACGGGATGACGCTGGCGCAGCTGGAGGCCGTGGCGCGCGAGGCCGGCATCGAGCCGGAGCGGGTGGCCGCGGCAGCGCGGCAGCTCGATGCGCCGCCGGACGCGCCCCGGAAGGCGGTCGGCGTGCCCGTGAGCGTGTCACGCAGCGTCGAACTGCCGCGCAAGCTCACCGACGCCGAGTGGGAGTTCCTCGTCACGCGGCTGCGCGAGACCTTCGACGCGCCCGGCAAGCTCGAGTCGCACGGCACGCTGCGGCAATGGGGCAACGGCAATCTTCGCGTGATGCTGGAGCCCGGCATCTACGGGCATCGCGTGCGCTTCGTCTCGCTAAACGACAGCGCGCGCGCGCGGATCATCGCCGGCTCGGCGGCCGCGGGCTTCGGCATCACGGTCACGCTGGTGGCGGCCTTCGTGAGTGCCGATGCCGGCTGGGCGGCCTTCGGATCCTCTGGCATCGTCGGTGTGATCGGCGCCTTTGTAGCGGCCGCCGGCGGACGCTCGGCGAAGCGTTGGCGCGCCGAGCGCCGTGCACAGTTCGATGCCTTGGCCGCGGAGCTCGAGCGCCTCACGCGCGGCGGTTAAGCACCCTTCGCGACGACGCTCCCGCCGAATTCTCCCAGCAGCCGCACGACGTCGCCTAGCTGCGCGAAGCGCTCGTCGGTGGTGTGCCCCTTGCGGTAACGCGCGTAGATCTGCTGCGCGATCACGGCCACCTTGAACACGCCAAAAGCGTGATACCAGGTCGCGGCGCGCTGCATCCGCCCGCTCTTCTTGAGGTAGCGCTCCCAGAGCTCGGCGCGCGTGAGGTTGCCGGGCAGCGCGGTGATGCCGAGTCCCAGCGACTTGAAGGCCGGATGATCGTGGGCCTCGATCCAGTACGCGAGCGACGTGCCGACGTCGAGCAGCGGATCGCCCAGCGTGGCCATCTCCCAGTCTAGCACGGCGATGATCTTGCCGGGCTGCTTCGCATCGAGCACGAGGTTGTCGTACTTGAAGTCGTTGTGGATCAGGCAGGCGCCACTCTCGCTCGGCTGCTTCTCGTCGAGCCAAGCCGCGAGCTGTTCAACGCTCGGCACATCGTCCGTCCGCGACTTCTGCCAGCGCTCGGTCCAGCCTTCCACCTGGCGCGACACATAGCCGAGCGGTCGCCCAAGTCCGCCGACCACCGGATCCGACGGCGTCGCGCCGTGGATGGCGATGAGCGTATCGAGAAAGCGCTCGCCAAGCGTGGCGAAGGTGGCCGCGTCGTAGCCCTTGGGCGCCGTCGATCCGCGCAGGATGACGCCGCGCACCCGCTCCATCACGTAGAAGGGCACGCCGATCACCGAGGCATCGTCGCAGCCGATGGTGACCCGCGGCGCCGGAATGCCGCGCAGCTCGCAAACGGAAAGAATGCGCGCCTCGCGGCCCATATCGTGCGCCGAGCCCGCAGCCACGCCACGCGGCGGCCGGCGCAGCACGAACTCACCGGCCGATGTCTTGAGCAGGTAGGTGAGATTCGAGAAGCCACCCGGAAACTGCTCGACGGACGTCACGCGCCCCACCTCCGGCGCCGCAGAAGCCAGCCAAGCATTCAGCGCATCAATCGGCAGCTCCTCACCCGCCCGCACCGCGACAGAATCAGCCACGAGCACCCCTTCCGTCTTCAGTCTTCCGTCCCATTCCCGCTGCAGCAAGGATTCGCTTCGCCACCGCACCCTTGTGCACTTCATCCGGCCCATCATAGATCCGCGCCCCACGCTCGTGCCGGTACCAGTAGGCCAGCGGCGTGTCGTCCGTCATCCCCAGCGCGCCGTGCACCTGGATGGCGCGGTCGAGCACGCGCTGCAGCACGCCGGCCACGTGGAACTTGATCAGCGAGATGCCATCGCGCGCCGCCTGCGCGCCGTCGCGCTCGATGCGCTCCGCGACGTCCAGCACCAGCAGCTTGGCCGCGTCCATCTCGGCCCGGCATTCAGCGATCCAATGCTGGATCACCTGCTGCTGCCCGAGCACCTCACCCGGCGCGAGCTCACGCGTCGCCGCGCGATGCACCATCATCCGGAAGGCCCGCTCGGCGATGCCCAGCCAACGCATACAATGATGGATGCGCCCCGGTCCCAGCCGCTCCTGCGCGAGCGCGAAGCCTGCGCCCTCGGCGCCGATGCGATTGCTCACCGGGACCCGCACGCTCTCGAAGCGCAGCTCGGCGTGACTCGCATAGTCGCTGCCTGCCTCGCCCATCACGGGAATGTTGCGCACGAGCACGAGGCCCGGTGTGTCCATCGGCACGATAATCTGGCTCGCCCGCTTGTGCGGCGCGGCGTCAGGATCCGTCACCGCCATCACGATCGTGAAGGCGGCCCCGTCGGCGCTCGAGGTGAACCACTTGTGTCCACTGATTACGTAGTAATCGCCGTCGCGCTCGGCGCGGGTGTCCATCCACACGGGATTCGATCCCGCGAACTCGGGCTCCGTCATCGCGAAGCAGCTACGGATCTCGCCACGGGCCAAGGGCTCGAACCAGCGCGCCTTCTGCTCAGCGCTGCCGTGCGACAGCAACAGCTCCTGATTACCGATGTCGGGCGCGTTGCAATTAAGCAGGTAGTGGCCGATCGGCGACTCACCGAGCACCGCGCTGACTTCGGCGAACTCGGGCAGCGAGAGACCGAGCCCCCCGTGCTCGCGCGGAAGATGCGGCGCCCACAGCCCACGCTTCTTGACCTCGGCGCGCAGCCTGGCAAGCTCCGGCAGCAGCGCGCTGAAAGGCTCGCGCAGGAACCGAGGTTCGAGCGGGAACGCCTCGGATTCGAGGAAGGCGCGGATCTGTGTTGAGAGCAATGGACGGAAGACTGAAGACGGAAGGAGTGCGTTAGACTGATCAGCCGCCCATTTGCTGCTTGTCCTTGGCGGTCGTGCTCTTGGCTGAGCGTTCGAGTGCGTCCCACTGTTCCTTGCTCAGCGAGCCCATCCAACTGAACTGGCCGCCGCCCTTGAGCTTCTCGCCGCCGTCGATGGCGATGCACTCGCCGTTGATGTAGTCCGAGAGGTTGCTGACCAAGAAGGCGGCGAGATTCGCCAGTTCAATCAACTCGCCGGGGCGGCGCAGCGGGATGCGGTCGATGGCCTCCCCGAGCAGCGAGGGATCGGGCAGCAGGCGATCCCAGGCGCCCTTGGTCGGGAAGGGCCCGGGCGCGATGGCGTTGCAGATGATGCCGTGCGGCCCCCACTCCACTGCCAGGGAGCGCGTCATCGCCAACACGCCGGCCTTGGCTGCGGCGCTGGGGACTACGTAGGCGCTGCCGCCTTCCGCGTAGGTGGTCACGATGGACAGCACCTTGCCCTTGCGGCCCTCCGCGAGCCAGCGCCTGCCCGCCGCCAGCGTGCAGTAGAAAGAGCCGTGCAGCACGATACCCAGCACGGCATCCACCGCGCGATGCGATAGGCGCTCAGTGGGCGAGGCGATGTTGCCGGCGGCGTTGTTCACCAGGATGTCGATGCCGCCGCATTCCGCCCACGCGCGGTCCATCATCGCGTCCACGGCAGCGGCGTCGCGGATGTCGCAGGGAATCGCGACCACCTTGCCGCCCTTCTCGGCCATCATCTCGCGCGCCGCATCCTCAAGCACCTGCGCTCGGCGACCACAGATGATGACTGTGGCGCCGAGTTCGAGGAAGCGCTCGCCCATCGCGCGGCCGAGGCCGGTGCCGCCGCCAGTGATGAGCGCGGTTCTGTTTGAGAGCAGGGTTTGGTGGAAGGACATTGGACGGAAGACGGAAGACGGAAGCGTAACTGCAACTGCAACTACAACAACAACAACTACTACTACTTCAACAGCACTTCGTCCCAGAGCTTCATCATTCGGCGCTGGGAATCCAGGCGCGCCCAGCGGGTGCTCCAGCCGTGGGCATCGATGGGATAGGTCACGAACTCGAAGTCCTTGCCCAGCTCCATCATTCGCTGCACGAGGCGGACGGCGTCCTGGTACTGCACGTTGCCGTCGACGAGGCCGTGCTGGAGGATCAGGCGATCCTTCAGGCCCTCGGCGTGGTAGATCGGCGAGCTGACGCGATACGCGGTCGTGTCGTCCACGGGCGCGCCGTTCAGGATGCGCGCGGTGTAGCCGTGGTTGTAATGCGCCCAGTCCGTCACGGAGCATTGCGCGACGCCACCCTGGAAGCTGCCGGGATGCTGGAACAGCGCCATCAGCGTGAAGAAGCCGCCGTAGGAGCAGCCGAAGAGACCGATCTTCTGGCGATTCACGCCGTAGCGCTGCTCGAGCACCGGAATGGCGGCGATCGCCGACTTCACGTCGCGGTCGCCCATCGAGCGGTAGATGTCGGTGCGCATATCGCGGCCGTATCCCGAGGAGCCGCGATAGTCGAGCACCATATACGTGACACCGCGCGCGGCGAGATACTGTGCGGTGAGCGAACCGCCGTGGGCGCTGGAGCCCGCGAAGGTCTTGTGCACGCCCTGCGCGTAGCCGGCGCCGTGGATCTCCATCACCGCCGGACGCGTGGCCACCTGCGCGAGCGGCTTGTAGACGCGGGCGAAGACCGGCTTGCCGCGATCGTCCGGGAACTGGATGAACTCGCTCTCCGGCCAGGCAATCCGATAGAACGCGTCAGTGCCCGAGCGCGTGATGCGCGTGGCCGTTGCACCGGCACGGCGCGGCATCAGATAGAGGTCGTTCAGCTCGCGCGGCGTGGACCAGCGATACGCCAGCATCGTGCCGTCGGGCGACGGCGTCGGCTGGGCCTCGCCTTCGCCCGTCGGATTGAGCCGCGTCAGCTGGCCGCCGCGGAGCGGAAGGTCGGAGAGATGCAGCTCGTTGGGATGCTCGACGCCGGCCATAATCCACCAGCTGTTGCCGTCGTTGCTGCGCGTGATGTTGCGGATCTCCCACTCGCCGCTGGTCAGCGCCTGCTTCGTGCCGTCCATCTTCACGAGGTAGAGATGCGCCCAGCCAGTCTCCTCACTGGTGATCGCCAGCGTCTCGCCATCCGGCAGGAACTCGGCCCAGC
>VFQM010002925.1_pt1 | contig 11725 bp, 11 predicted proteins | sample 3512391 | NCBI WGS metagenome assembly VFQM01 (sample SAMN10412369, study PRJNA504923) | tailings metagenome | isolation source: Replicate 1 from Balatoc abandoned mine | place: Philippines
TTAGTTCTGAAAAAGAAACTCTTGGAAATTCTATTTATCATTTGGAAATTATTGATTTGGACAAAATATTGATTTTGAATAGAAATGAGAATGATTTGAGATATGTGCTTTCATTAGAACATTCAAATCAATTTAAAGGACTATTTATCACTAATGAGATGCATAATGAGTATGCTGAAGGAAATATTAAAAAAGTTATTAATTTGCGTAACAGTTTAATTTTAGATGAAGAGAAAAAATTTGTAGAAAAATTAAATATTATTTATGATTTATAATGTTTCTATATTTTTAAAACAAAAAAATATCAATTACAAAAAATGAAGCCAAGTTTAGCGAAAGGAACCAGAGATTTTACAGCACAAGAAGTATATCGCAGAAAATACATTATCAATACTTTACAGAAGAATTTTGAATTATTTGGATTCCAACCATTGGAAACGCCAAGTTTTGAAAATTTATCAACTTTGACGGGTAAATACGGAGAAGAAGGAGACCGATTGATTTTTAAAATCCTGAATTCTGGAGATTACGCGGCCAAAACTAAAGAGGAAGATTGGAATGCTAAAAATTCTCAAAAACTGATTTCGCAAATCTCAGAAAAAGCTTTAAGATATGATTTAACCGTTCCATTTGCACGTTTTGTAGCAATGAACCAAGGAATGCTTACTTTTCCTTTTAAACGTTATCAGATTCAACCAGTTTGGAGAGCAGATCGTCCGCAAAAAGGGCGTTTCAGAGAGTTTTATCAGTGTGATGCAGATGTAGTTGGTAGCGAAAGTCTTTGGCAAGAAGTAGAGTTGGTGCAGTTGTATTTGAAGTCGTTCAAAGAATTACAAATTCCTGTAAAAATCCATATCAACAACCGTAAAATCCTTTCTGGATTAGCGGAATTTGCCAACATTTCTGAGCAATTGATTGATTTTACCGTAGCGCTAGATAAATTAGATAAAATCGGGAAAGATGGCGTGGTAAAAGAATTGAAAGAAAAAAATATTTCTAATGAAGCCATTGAAAAACTCAGTTTCCTATTTGATAATAAACCTCAATCTGAAGTTTTAGAAATCCTCAAAACCAATTTCGCTAATGTAGAAATCGGGAAAAGTGGAGTAGAAGAACTAGAATTTGTTTTAGAAAATTGCAAAAATCTTGGCATTGAAGACGAGTTGGTATTCAACATTACTTTGGCTCGTGGTTTAGACTATTATACGGGCGCTATTTTCGAAGTGAAAGCGCAAGGTGTAGAAATGGGTTCTATTGGTGGTGGTGGTAGATACAACAACCTTACCGAAGTTTTTGGGGTGAAAAATATTCCAGGAATTGGGATTTCTTTTGGCTTGGATAGAATTTATCTCGTAATAGAAGAACTGAATCTTTTCCCACAAAATTCTGAAAGAAAAATAGAATATCTTTTTGCCAATTATGGTGAAAAAGAAGCATCAGAAGCCATGAAGGTTTTAGCCAAACTTCGTGAAAAAGGAATTGCCGCAGAAATTTATCCTGAAAGTGCCAAACTTAAAAAGCAATTCACCTACGCCGAAAAGAAAGGCATAGAAAACCTTATTTTCCTTGGTGAACAAGAAATTGCAGAAGGAAATATCACCATCAAAAAATTAACTTCAGGTGAACAGAGAACTATGAAAATAGAAGAGTTCTTATCATAAAAAAAGCCATCGTAAAGATGGCTTTTTTGTTTATGCTTGTGGAGCGTTTTCTACTTTTTCTTCTACTGTCTCTTTTGCTTCTTCCATTTTGGTTTCCGCCTGAGATTTCAAATCATTGAATTTTTCTTCCGCTTTTCCTTTTAATTCTTCGGCTTTAGATTTTAAATCATTACCGTATTTGGTAAGGTTGTCTTTTGCGTTATTCAATAGGTCGTTAACTTTTTGTTTTTCTTCTGGAGTTGCTTTTTTATATCTCCAAAAAGCTAGTGCTCCAAGGCCTAAAAGTGCCAATAGTTTAGAACTGTTTTTCATAATTTTGGTATTTAATGATTAATATTGTTTGGTTGTTCTTCTGATGACAAAATTATTGTATTATCACCCATTAAAGTTACAAAATTTAATTAAAACATTACAGTATTTAGGTATTTAATTTATCTTTGAACAAATTAAAAAACAATGGATTATATCAATATCAATAAAAATTCTTGGAACGCCAAAGTAGATTATCACCTAAAATCTGATTTCTATTTTGTAGAAGAATTTATTGCGGGAAGAACTTCTCTTAATGAGCCAGAATTAAAACTTTTAGGAGATATTAAAGGAAAGAAAATTCTGCATTTGCAATGTCATTTTGGTCAAGATTCTATTTCTTTGGCGAGAATGGGAGCCGAAGTTACCGCAGTAGATTTATCAGACAAAGCCATTGTTGAAGCCAGAATATTAGCCGAAAAATGTGGAGTTGATGTCAACTTTATAGAATCGAATGTGTATGATTTACCAAATGTTTTAGAGGAGAAATTTGACATCATTTTCACCAGTTATGGCGTGATTGGTTGGCTTCCCGATTTAGAAAAATGGGCAAAAATAATTCAGCATTTTCTTAAACCCAATGGCGAATTCATTATGGTAGAGTTTCATCCCGTCATTTGGATGTTTGATGATGATTTCACCAAAGTTGCTTATAATTACCAATCTACAGAACCTATTGTAGAAACCTACGAAGGAAGTTATGCAGATAGAGAAGCCAATATTTCCCAAGAATATGTCATGTGGAATCATGCACTTTCTGAAGTTTTACAAAATTTAATCAATCAAAATTTAGAGATTAAACACTTTCTAGAATACGATTGGTCACCGTATGCATGTTTTAAACACACCGAAGAAGTAGAAAAAGGGAAGTATAGAATCAGTAAATTTGATAAAAAAGTGCCTTTAGTCTTCTCTATAAAGGCGATGAATAAAGAATTTTCAAATTAATGATTATTTTATTTTGATTTTTACAAATATTTTCTATATTTGTTTCATAATCGATATGATTAATGAAAAACCTATGAAAAAATGTGCCTCTCGTGAAAGCGAGAGGTTTTTTTTGTGTTTTTATGCATCCTTATAAATGGTAATAATTATTCAGCAAGTGGCAGTTTTTACTGAACATGATAAATGACAGTAAGTATTTTAAAATCAGTAATATAGCCCGTCGTAACTTTATGAAACAAAAAATAACTTTATGAAAAGAATTATTATTACTCTTGGTGTATTATGTTCAGGAGTTATGATGGTTCAAGTAGGTCATCTCATGCAAGGTATAGGTTCAGTAAATATGAGTATGGGTGGTGCAGCAACGGGTCAACCTATTGACATTAGCGGTGCGTTACAGTGGAATCCTGCGGGAATTACAGATTTTAATGGAAACACCGTTTCTGTAAATGCTGGTTTATTTATGTCTAACCCAGAATTATCTTCTTCTTACGGACCAATGTCTGGAGTGACTAAAGACGAAAAAGCCAACTCTATCATGCCTGCTGTTGCAGTAACTTTTGGTAAAAATCCTCATCATAAATTTGGTATTTCTGTTTTCGGAGTGAGTGGTTTTGGAGTAGAATATCCAGAAAGTACCACTAATCCAATTCTCATGTCTCAACAATATGGTGGTTTTGGTAAAGTAGAATCTAATTATATGCTCATGCAAGTTGGTTTAGCTTACGCTTATAAATTCAATGAAAATTTCTCTATGGCTATTCAGCCTAATGTGAATTATTCAGCCCTAAAAATTCATCCTAATCCATTAGCTAATCCAAGCATGACTGCAGGTTATCCTAATTCTGATAATGCTTCTGCAATTGGTTTTGGAGCACAAGTTGGGATGTATTACAAAACCAACAATGGTTTTAAACTCGGGTTATCTTATAAATCACCTGTATACTTTAATGAATTTAAATTTGAGAACACTTATTTAGATGGTTCTAAAGGAGAAAACAAATTTACGATGAATTTTCCTGCGATTTATTCAGTAGGTGCGGGTTATTCTCATCGTTTATTTGACTTGGCTTTAGATTACAGATATGTAGACTATGCTAATACAGAAGGTTTCTTAGCCAACGGATGGAGCAATTATGGTGCTGTAAAAGGTTTTGGTTGGGAAAGCATCGATGTAATTTCTGCAGGGATTCAAATCAAAGCCATTGAAAAAATGCCAATTAGATTAGGATATACTTACAGTTCTAATCCTATTAATCCAGAATTGACAATGTTCTCTGTTCCAGCTTCTGCTATCATTAGAGATGCATACGAAATAGGAATAGGATATAAATTAAACGACAAATTTACCATCAATGCAAATTACCATTATGGAGCAAGTGATGGTAAAACTTCTGGTGCATTACTTAATCCTATGATGGCATCACCATCTAATCCTTATGGTGCAATTCCAGGAAGCACTGTAGCGTATGAAATGACCACTTCTATGGCTCAAATAGGAGTAGATTTCAAATTTAAAAATATATTAATTTGACACAAACTCTCCACTATAAATGGTGGAGAGTTTTTTGTACTTTTTATTCAATTAGTGGTAATATTTAGAGAAGTACATGTATTTCATTTTGAAATCTAATTAACAAATGATAACTTTGTCCTCAGAAAATGAACTTATTTTCTCTCCGAAAGGAGAAAACACAAATGATGAAAAGGAAACGCCTCTCAAAGTATTTTGAGAGGCGTTTTTTATGATATTGAAATAATTCTTAACCTAAGAACGGATACTTGTAATCGGTAGGAGATAAGAAGTTTTCTTTGATACTTCTTGCAGAAACCCAACGAAGAAGATTCATTTTAGAACCTGCTTTGTCATTCGTTCCAGAAGCTCTCGCTCCACCAAAAGGTTGTTGACCAACTACAGCACCTGTCGGTTTATCATTAATATAGAAATTTCCTGCTGCATTTTCTAAGGCTTTAGTTGCCTCGTTAATTGCATATCTGTCTTGTGCGAATACAGCACCTGTTAATGCATAAGGAGAAGTTTCATCTACTAATTGTAACGTAGCTTTCCAATCTTGATCTTCATACACATAAATCGTAAGAATTGGGCCAAAGATTTCTTCTTCCATACTTTCGTAGTGAGGATTTTTAGCTTGAATAACGGTAGGCTGTACAAACCAACCTTTGCTGTCATCACAAGTACCACCGAAGATTACTTCTGCATCATTGGCATTTTGAGCTCTTTCGATATAGCCTTTGCATTTTTCAAATGAAGCTTTATCAATTACCGCATTTACGAAATTAGAAGGATCTTCTGGACTTCCCATTTTAATTTCAGCCAATTGTTCTCCCATAATTCTTTTTACTTCTCCCCAAAGTGATTGCGGAACGTAAGCTCTAGAAGCAGCAGAACATTTTTGACCTTGATATTCGAAAGCACCTCTTACCAAAGCAGTAGCAACTTGACTAGGAACAGCAGAAGGATGTGCCACTACGAAATCTTTACCTCCAGTTTCTCCTACAATTCTAGGATAAGTTTTATATTTATGAATATTTTCGCCGATTTGTCTCCATAACGATTGGAAAACTTCTGTAGAACCAGTGAAATGGATTCCAGAGAAATCTGGGTGTTCTAGAATTTGCTTAGAAGTTTCTGCACCACCAGAGAAAACCATGTTGATAACACCTGCTGGTAAACCCGCTTCTATCAATACATCCATAATAACCTTAGCTGAATAAATCTGTGTAGCAGATGGTTTCCAAACCACTACATTTCCCATCATCGCCATAGAAGTTGGCAAGTTAAGAGAAATTGCGGTAAAGTTAAATGGTGTAATCGCATAGGTAAAACCTTCTAAGGGTCTGTATTCTGCTCTGTTCCAGATTCCTGCATCAGAAACCGGTTGTTCAGAATACAATTCCGTCATAAATTGTACGTTAAAACGTAAGAAATCTATCGCTTCACAAGCTGAATCTATTTCTGCCTGCATTGCATTTTTACTTTGACCAATCATCGTAGCAGCGTTGATTTTATCTCTGTAAGGGCCAGCCAATAAATCAGCCGCTTTTAAGAAAATAGAAGCTCTTTGCTCCCATGGTAAATTAGCCCATTCTGCTCTTGCTTTCAGACAAGAATTGATGGCATCATCTACATGTTGTTTATTTCCTTTGTGGTAATATCCTAACGTGTGTTGATGATCTTGAGGAGAGTGTAGTGATACCTTTTCACCAGTTTTCACTTCTTTTCCGTCAATAACCATAGGGATTTCTACTTCTTCTGACCACATTTTTTGGTAAGTAGCAATCAGGGATTTAATTTCTGCAGAACCAGGAGCATAGCTTCTTACAGGTTCGTTTTTAGGAGTAGGAACTTGCGAAATTGCGAATGACATATACTTTTAAATTTTAGATTTTAATTTGTTGATGAAGATAAGAAACAGTTCTTATTCATATCCTACAAAAATACAATATAAACCTTCACCCACCAAAACACTTCGGTTACATTTTATGGAACTACTAGAAAATAAGTCTAATAGACAAATAAAATAAAAACATTTCTCACAATTCTATAATTTTGCTTCACTGATTTAACCGAAATTTGAATAAAAAGAAAGACAATGAAAATCATAAAAGGATTTGCCATCATGGCAGTAGTAGCCACCATTTTTACTTCATGCGTAGGAATTCCAGAAGGAGTAACGGCGGTACAAAACTTTAACAAAGACAAATATCTAGGCAAATGGTATGAAATCGCAAGGTTTGATTTCCGTTTTGAAAGAAACTTAGACAATACCACAGCGCAATATTCCATCAATCCAGATGGAAGCATCAAAGTACTGAACCAAGGCTACAACTATGTAAAAAAAGAATGGGATTCTGCTGAAGGAAAAGCTAAATTTGTAGGCTCTGAATCTGAAGCGAGACTCAAAGTTTCTTTCTTTGGGCCATTTTACGGCGGATATAACGTAGTAGACATTGACGAAAATTATTAGAATGCTTTGATTTATGGTAATTCTACAGAATACATGTGGATTCTATCAAGATCGAAGACCATAGACGAAGCCACCAAAAAAAGATTCATCGAAAAAGCCAAAAAAGACGGTTTCGATGTTTCAAAACTCATTTGGGTAAAGCATAACAAAGACTAAGACTCATCTCAATAACAAAAAAACTCGAGTTTATACTCGAGTTTTTCTTGACTTTAATATTAACCTCAACCTTCAACCTTTACCTTTATCTTCATCCATCATCCTTCATCCATCATCCATCATCCATCATCCATCATCCATCATCCTTACCTTTACCTATCTCCCAAATCGATAATATGGGACTAAAGCATTTTCCTTGTTTTGCAAAAGGTCTACTATAATTTTTCTTCCTTGTGCAGAAAAGGTAATACCATTACCGCCAAAACCTAAGCAAAACAAACAATTTTTGTATTCTGGAGATTCCCCAATATAAGGCAAACCATCTTTGGTGGTTCCGAAAATTCCACCCCAAGAAATATCTTCGATAAAGTCTAAATTTGGTAGGGTTTTCTTGAGTTTTTTAATAAGCGTTTTGCTTTTTTCTTCTTTAATGTTTTGTTGAAGTATGGTGTCTTTATACACAGAATCTTCGCCGCCAACTAAAAATCTACCATCATCCGTAGTTCTCATATAGAGATAAGGATCTTGAGTATCCCAAATCAAAATCTTTTCTAGATTTTTATTATAGGTTTGTGTCGGTTCACTTACAGTTGCGTAAGTGTAAATCAGTTCGGCAACTTTTTCTTTAAGTAAATTCAAAGATTCAAAACCAGTGCAGAACACTATTTTTTGAGCATTAATGGTATGATTTTCTTGTGTAATGACTTTCGGAACTTTACCTTGATCTTGAATGCTTTTAATTTCGGTTTGGTCAAAGACTTTCATGCCTCTTTTTACGTTAAAAGCGATAAGTTCATGCGCCATTTGATACGCATCTACACTAGCTGCAGTTTTACTGAGAATGCCACCATGAGAAACAATTCCATAAGTTTTTTTAATCGCATCTGGCTCTAACCATTTTACGCCCAGTTGATATTTTTTTCTAATTTCAAATTCCTGATAAAGTTCTTTTGCAGCATTTTTATTGTGAGCAATATAGAGGGATTTCTTCATTTGGAAACCACAATTTAATTTTTTGGTTTTCACCAATTTTTTTAAATCTTGAATAGCAGTGATGCCTTCTTGATAACAAAGCGCTGCAGCTTCTTCACCGATTTTCTTTGCTAAATCTTTTAGCGGTTCATCTATTTCATACTGCAACATGCTGGTAGTAGCACTCGTACTTCCTTGCCCGATGTCTCGTCTGTCAATGAGAGTCACTTCGTAACCTGCATCCATTAATGCATCAGAAATTAGAGCGCCAGTAATACCGCCACCAATCACCAAAATTTCTGTTTTTATATTTTTTTGTAAAGTAGGATAGGTGTAGAGTAAGCCGTTTTTGAGCAACCAAAAAGATTCAAAGGTTCTTAGTCTCATATCATTTGTGTTTTAAAGTGTTTGCAATGAGCTTATTTCTTTCCTCGTGAAAATAGCCAAAATATCACGACTACCACTAAGGCAATTAAGAAAAATCCCCAATACATTCCTGCTTTGAAAACGGTTTCTACCGCTTCACAACTCGTCAATAAGGTCAATAAAAATAAAGTTACGGTGGATAAAAAATACTTTTTCATAAGGTTAAATTTTAGGTTAAACGAAATATTGTCTGAGTTGCCAAGCCATTTTTTCATGGTCTTGCATTAACCCGGTTAAAAAATCTGCGGTTCCTTTGTCTTCATATTTTTCTTCACAGTCGTCTATGGAAGTTCTGAGAGATTTTACTATACTCTCATGGTCTTGCAAAAGTTCTTTTGCCATTTCCAGAGGAGCTGGGCATGTTCCAGGACTTTCTTTAAGCTGAGAAAGTTTCCCAAACTCTATGGTGGTTCCTATTGCCATTCCGCCAAGAGTAGAGATGCGTTCGGCTACTTCATCAATGGCTTTTTCCATTGCCTCATACTGTTCTTCGAAGAGGTGGTGAAATTGCATGAAGTCTGGTCCTTTCAGATTCCAATGAAACTTTCTGAGTTTTAAGTATAACACATTGCCATCTGCTAAGACAGCGTTTAGGTTATCACATACTTTCTTGAGGTTTGCGGCACTGATGCCGATGTCTACTTTCATAATGATTATATTTTGTATTGATGTTGATACAAAAATAGAATACAATGAAGTTGAAGAAGTTATAATATCATGACCATTTGTTATAAGATTTAGAGGTCATCTGTAGCGTATTGTTCACCGACATCAAATACCTCTCAACGACATATTTCATACACTATCTATGCTTTATCTAGGGAGAATCGGGGGATAGGTGATAAGGGTATTTGGTGATGTAGTGATGAAGTGATGAGGTTATGAAGTAAAGCGATTGTTTTATATCACAAAGTCCACGGAGATTTTGTGAAATGATGGCGTTTTTGAGTTCCCAAAGGAACATCAGAGATGTTCTAGAAAGCACACGGATTTTTAATGCAATAGAAATAATGTGCCTTCTACAGGCTCAGGCAGCTTGTAATAAAAGAATAGGTGGCTGAGCTTGTCGAAGCCACAGTGTGTGGAATTTTTCTTGGTGATGAGGTGATGAAGTTATGAGGTTTTTTTGATGCTGCCTTCGACAGGCTCAGGCACCGTGTAATAAAAGAATTGGTGGCTGAGCTTGTCGAAGTCACTGTGGGTGTGGATTTTTTGTATTTGCTTTAATATCACGAAGTCCACGGAGATTTTGTTAAATGATGGTGTTTTTGAGTTCTCAAAGGAACATCATAGATGTTCTATAGAGTGCACGGATTTTAATACAATAGAAATAATGTGCCTTCGACTACGCTCAGGCACCGAGATGAGAAGTGAGAATGTGCCTTCGACAGGCTCAGGCAACGTGCAATAAAAAATGTTGTGCCAGAATATAGTCGAAGCCAGAAGTTATCCATTTTGAATTCTATTTCCTAATTTTTGAGATATTTTTAGAGAAAGAGGAGAGGAGAAATTGCTTTAAGGACATAAAAAAGGAAATGGAAAGGAAATTTTTATTCTTTAATTTTTAGAAATCAAGGAGTTAAAAGGCTGTGTTAATGGTCTATGAGGGTGATTGATAGATTGTATTTGGTTCGTTGGGTGATAATGATTACTTTTGCCGCCTATTATCAGGAACCTCTACGGGAGGTAGCAACCTGCAACAACAAGCAAGGTGCTAAAGCGATAAGCCAAACTTTTTGGAAAAAATGTTGTCTATCTTTTGTAAAGTTCCTGTGTTAAATTTTTAAATTTTATGAACAATACAAAAGCAAATTTTCTCAGTTTACTTCCTTTTTTAATTTTCGTAGGTACATTTTTAGGTGCCGGAATCGTTTTGCAAGATTTTTATGCCTTGCCATCGCCTATTGCCGTGAGTATCGGTATTATTGCCGCCTTTGCCATGTCTAGGTTGCCTCATCAAGAAAAAATCAAAACTTTTTTACACGGTTGTGGTGAATCCAGTGTATTGACCATGTGTATTATTTATCTATTGGCAGGCGCTTTTTCTACCGTAGCGCAAGTTTCAGGCAGTGTAGATGCAGTGGTGAATATCGGTTTAACCTATATTTCTGCTGATTATTATGCTCTAGGAATTTTTCTTTTGGCATCATTTCTTTCCTTATCTTCTGGGACCTCGGTTGGTGCTATTGTCGCATTAGGGCCTATCGCGATACAGTTGGCTCAAAAAAGTGGAGCAGACCTTAACCTGATTGGGGCAAGTCTTTTGGGTGGTGCCATGTTTGGCGACAATCTTTCGGTGATTTCTGATACTACCATTGCCGCGGCTCAAACGTTGGGCAGCAGCATGAAAGATAAGTTCAGAACCAATTTTTATTTGGCTGCCCCTGCTGTAGTATTAACGGTAGCTATCCTATTGATTATAGGATTTAGCAATCCTGTTGCACCCATTGCGTATACGCCAACTCCCATTTCTTGGGAACTTATTTTTCCCTATTTGGTGGTTTTGGTATTGGCATTCTTAGGGTTAGATGTATTTCTGGTGTTGGTCATCGGGATATTTTTAGCTGGAGCCATTGGTTTATGGCAAGGAAACCTTACGTGGTTGAGTTTTGCCAAAGCCAGTTATGAAGGCTTCACCTCCATGACTGAAATTTTCCTATTGTCTTTGCTTACAGGTGGTTTAGCTGCCTTAGTAGAAAAAGCAGGAGAAATTCAATATTTATTGAACAAAATAGAAGCTAAGATTAGCTCTGCCAAATCTGCACAATTGGGAGCAGGATTGATTACAGGTTTGGTAAATCTCTGTATTGCCAATAATACGGTGTCGATTTTAATCTCTGGGAAAGTGTTGAAACCTATTTCTGAACGTTTTGAAGTTCCTGCCCGAAAGATGGCTTCTGTGATTGATATTTTTGCGTGTATCGTTCAAGGGTTGCTTCCTTATGGCGCTCAGGTTTTATTGATTATCGGATACAGTAAAAATAAAATCAATTATGTGGATATGCTCTCGCATTCTTATTATTTAGGGCTTCTGTTCTTAATGGTGGTGGGTTCTATGTTTTGGGGAAGGTCTAGGAATGTGTTGCCTTCGGGAGGCACAGGCACCGTGTAATGAAATAATAGGTGGCTGAGCACAGACTGAAGGTCTGCGAACGAAGTTCACGAAGCCACAGCATCAACAAATAAACTCTGATTTTCAGATTTAACCCAAATTCCGCAATAGAAAAAAAAGAGTATTTTAGTATTCTAATATCCAACTGCGTA
>VFQM010002927.1_pt1 | contig 11724 bp, 6 predicted proteins | sample 3512391 | NCBI WGS metagenome assembly VFQM01 (sample SAMN10412369, study PRJNA504923) | tailings metagenome | isolation source: Replicate 1 from Balatoc abandoned mine | place: Philippines
AGCTAGCGGTTGTACAGTCGTGCGTCCTAGACCTCTGTCGCACGGCTGATTCACGATCGCCTAACCCACAGTTCTGCTGTGGCGGCGCAGCCGCTATCAGTAGCAGCTGGCGGTTAGGTCGCTGTGAGCAGTGCACAAAGCGGCCGCCGCCCGACCACGGCACAGGGTAAGGCAGCGCAGTGTTTGGCACGTCGGCGTTGGCCGGCCCGTGCCGCGGCGTCGCCGGTAGGCGCGCCGAAACACCCGTACCGCAACGCTCTTGCCGCAGCGGCTGTCGCAGGGGCGTGCCCTCGCTGCCTCCGCTCTCCGTCCGCGCGCTGCTCCTCCACTATCAGCAGGTCGCGTGCACGGATGCCGCCTTCCTGATCCGCGCACGCGGCACGTGGCTCGCGGCCGACGACGGCGCACTCCCCCGCCAGTTGGGGCTCGCGAATCGCACTGCCCACGGCGTGCTGAGCGCGCGCTCGAGGGCCACTGCCCGCCGGTGGCGCCACGAATGGCGCGCGCACGGCTTGCTGCGTCCCTCGGGCCGGGAGGCGTTTGCGAGCGGCGTGCTCCTGCCGATGCGGCCCGTCGGCGTCGGCGCGATCCCGGTGGCCGCGCTCCCCCTGGCGGCGATGACCGACCCCCGGACGCTCGCGGTGCAGAGCACCGGCCCGGGCTGGAGCGACCTGCCGTCCGGCACCGCGTGGTCCCACGGCCTGCTGTACGGGTGCAGCGATCCCTTCGATGCGTGGGTGCTTCACGCCGCGGGATGTCCCGCCCTCGCGCTCGTGGATGCCCCGGCATCGTCCGCGACGTGGCGAGGGCTCGTCGCGCGACTCCGTTCGCTCCGTCCGCGCCGCCTAGTGCTCGTCTGCGCGGCGACGGCCGCTGGCGATCAGGTCGCAGACCGCTGGCGGGCGCTGGCCGCACGCGCCGGCATCCTCGTGGAGACCCGTACGGTGCCTGCGGGGTGTGCGGTGCGAGACATCGCGCACCTCGCGGCGCCAGCCCGCACGGCCGCCGTGCGCGCGCTGCTGGAACTCCGCACCGGCGCGTTCGTGCCACTGCCATCCGCGCGTCCAGCGCGATCCGCAATGCACTTGCCTCAGCGTACGCCGCGGCCCTGGGACGCTGAGGGCACGGGCCTCGGCACCGACCTCACGGCGTATCTCGACTTGCTCGCGAGCAGGGGGCGCCGCCGCGAGGAGTGTCACCGCACGGCGCGGTTCCTCGCCCAACTCTGGCGGGCACTCCGCGCGCAGGGCGTGCGCGCCACAACCTCTGTACGCCGCAGCCATCTGGAGCGCGTCGCGCTAAGCATCGGTGGCAACGCAGCACTCTCATCGGTTGGCTCGGTCGGCAGCCAGTCGCGGGCCATCGCCGCTGTCCGCGGCTTCCTCCGCTGGGCCGCGTCCACCGGACGTACGCCTCACGACCTCTCGACCGCGCTCCCCGCCCGCCGCCGCCCCGTTGCCGTGCCCCCGCGCGTCCTGGGCGCCGCCGACATCGAGCGCACGCTCGCCACGATTCCGCACGCGCGGCCGGTCGGCCTGCGGGACCGCGCGATGCTCGAAGTGCTCTTCGCCACGGGGATGCGACGCGGCGAACTCGTGGGGCTGGACGTCGCCGACCTGGACGCCGGCGCAGGCATCCTGCGAATCCGGCGCGGCAAAGGGGGCACGGCCCGTCTGGTACCCGTGACGCGGCGTGCCGTCGCGTGGGTGCAGCACTACTTGGAGCGCGCGCGACCCTTGCATCTGGCGGAGCTGCGGGAGCCCGCGCTGTTCGTGTCGCGCCGGGGCCGGCGGCTGACGCCGAAGCAGGTGACGGCCCGGATGCACGCGTGCTGGGCGGCCGCCGGACTCCCGCAGGCCGGCAGTTGCCACATCGTGCGGCACAGCGTGGCCACCCTGATGCACGACCGCGGGGCGGACATCCGCGACCTGCAGGCGCTGCTCGGGCACGCGCTCCTGACGAGCACGCAGCTCTACACACGCGTGTCGATGCAGCGGCTCCACGAGGTGCACCGGCGGACGCATCCCGGGGCGGGAGAGGATTCGGCCGTGCTACCGCCGGTGTGAGCGTGGCCGCGGGCGGACGCGCGTGTCACGAGGGCGGCCACAGGCGCAGGAGCCTCGGGCAAACCCAGGCTGATTCAACCCGCGTCAGACGCGACGCTTTGCTGGGCCGTTGGCCGTGAGGTGCCGAACGGCCGGCTGCTGCCGACTGCACACGCGCCGCGGCAGCGCCGTGGCCGTCAGGCCCTAACGCCAGTGCTACTCCGGTGCTCCCGATCCCGGTGGGGAGTGCAGCTGACCAGACACCTTCTCAAACAGGGGGGCTGCCCTGGCGATCTGGTCCGCAAGCTCGTGAACGAGCTCCACTTCCAGCCCGGTGACGATTCGTGCCTGCTCGGCCGCCGCCGCTGCCCGCGGCAGTTCTTCAATCATTCTCACGCAAGACGCCGCTGACTTGTGGATATCCAACAACCGTCTTGCCAACGCGAGAGCATCCTCGCTGTTGAGGTTCTTGCCCCATTCGTATACTCGCAAGCGCGTTTCTTCAGGCTGCACGTTGGCCTCGCTGAGAGAAAGACATTCCGGCCACAGATCAGGAGTTGCGCGTGTTCACGACGGTGGGAGTTGTCGGGCCAATTCCTCATACGCACGCTCAGCTTCACGAATCGCGCGCTCAGCCTCGCGGCGCGTGCGGCTTCCGCGAAGGGCGTCCTGAACGTAGCGATTCGCGTTGTTGAGGTGCTTCCTCGCGTCATCAAGCTTGTCCTTCAGCCAGTTCGGATCCTCGTCGCCGTTTGGTGGGCCGCTCGAAGCTTGCCCGAGGTGCTCGTTGGCAATCTCAAGACTCTTCTCAACGCGGCTGAGCGCGGTTTGGTGGTCGGTGTACATCGCGCCAGCCATAGCGCCTGCCGTGACCACTCCACGCACGATGGCCGCGGCGCCGGCCCAGCACACCTGCGGCGCAACGAGGCACGCAGGCGACAACCCGAACGGATCCGACTTGTTGATGGGGTCGCCGTCCGCGTACCCGTACAGATTGAGCCCACCCGCCAGCCCGATCGGGTCCGGCTGCGTGGACGGTCTTGATTGGGGAAACTACGACCGGCCCGCAGAATCGGCGAGCCTCCCCTTGATGCCCAACCCGTGCTGGAGCCGACGGCCGCTAGGGCGGCCGCAGTTCAACGTCCAGGTTCAGCGGTGAAGCGGTTTGTGCACCGCAGACACGTATGTGACTGCACCGGTGGTGTCGAAGCGCACTTCCACGTCGTGTGCAGCACGAGGAAGGCGAAGCAACACGCTCAGAAACCGGATCTCGGTGGTCGAGCCGAGCTCGCTCTCCGACAGCCACTGAAGTTCTGCGGCGCTCGGCGACATTGGACGGGCTCCGAGCACCTCAAGTGTTGCGCTATCGGCAACCATCGCCATAGACGCGCGAAGCGCGACGACGCAAGCGTTCCATGCAGGTGGCAGAACCTCGCCCCCGAGCACCTGAAATCCGAGAGAGTCGCATGCGCTTGCAGTGCTCTCTGCAACTGCCGCGTCGCTTGCGCCCCGGTCGCGGTCCGCGGCGCCACATGCAACGGAGAAACCCGCTGCTGCCAGCAGCAACGCTAGCTTGATGGATCTCACGGTGTCCCCCGAGGTGCGCGCGACTGCGGCTTCCGTTGAACGTGATTGGGATCGTCCCACGAGATATAGAACGTCGAGTTCCGTTGCTCGACGACACCGTGCACGAAGTTGCTGCGCACATAGTGGTGGTCGTCGCCACTCGGGCGTCCACCCGGAATCGCAGGGCTCCCAGGCCTTCCAGCCGTCAGGTCAGGATGAGTATGAAGCATGCCAATCGCATCATCCGGTGCCTGACCCATGTTCACGGTCCCTGCTTCACCAACTACCACGGGACCGACTATGATGGATCCGTCGGGGCCGTTGTACAGGAACGCACCGCGCTCTTCCCCATCGACCTGTGATGCGTTGAACATCTCCTCTCCCGCCTTCACGACGGTGGGATCGGCTGCGACCTTCTCGATCGACGGGCACTTAACCTTGCGACAATCAGAAAGGCCGAAGGGATCCCAATTGTTGATTGGGTCGCCGCTCGCATAGCCGTACAGGTTGAGCCCACCCGCCAGCCCAATCGGGTCGGGCTGCGTGAACCGACCCGTTGCCGCATCGACCGACCGATTCCGACGGTACATCGTTCCGACGCCGTCTACCTTCTGCGTGACGAGGGAACCTATCCAGGCAAACGGCTGGTAACTTGAGTCTGATTGCCATTGATGGCGTGCAATTGACGTCGCCCAAGCTCGATCGCGCCAGTTGAAAAGGACACATCGCGACGCACTCGTGCACCACCGCACACCACCATCGCCGGCGGTGCCGATGTCCGCCTGGCCGCGGACATTAAAGCTTGGGATAACGGTTTGCGGCTGCCACAAGGTTCCGCTGGTGTTTGCGGGACGATCGACGAGGGCCAGCCGTGTAATGCTTATCGGTCTATCGAGTCCACCGGCGAACAAGTATCCTACGCGACCGTACGTCGGATTCTGATCGAAAGTGGGAATGTCACTAACCACTCTCGGAAAGTTAATTGCGGCGGTATCGTTCTCGATGAAGCTGAGGCTCGTACCAGGCTGCTGAATCTCCCACAGCTCCTGATTGCCGGCCCACACCGTTCGCCGCGCCAAGCCGATCGAGCAGCGCGACGGCTGAGACAGCAGTGGACAATCATTTCTCTCGCGGACGAATATCCGTCGTCCAAGGGCATCGTATCGATATTCCTCGTACGTCAGCTCCCAGAATGCCTCGACCCAGTTCGAATTCGAAGCAGGCTTTCGTGCAGTTCGACGTTCAGCAACCCGAACCCTACCAGCGGCGTCGTAAAACGAAGCACGATCGCTTCGCTCAGTGTTTCCTACGATCGGTGCGTCCGTCTGCCACTGAAATACTTCGTTCCCAGAGGCATCGTAGACGTAATAGGTACCCCTAGGGTACTGTGCGGTCGTGGTTAAGCGGCCGGTCGCGGAGTCAAACACCTGCGGCATCGAGTCTTGGCCCACTTGGCCACCCACCGGAAATGCGCTTGCCGACTGAGACACCGTCGACCACGCGTTCCCAAGCGGGTCGAGATAGAATCGCTGGTCGACTGTCTGTCGTTGCGGAACTTGCCATTCCGGTCTCGTCGGGCGGATGAAACGATTGCGCGACAGTTGTCCGAGCCTGTCGTAGTTGAAGCGAAGCGTGTCCTTCCAACCTGCGGAATTGAGCACGGCGGCGAGCCGACCTGGCCCTGAGTACGACACGCTGGCACTCCGCAACCAAGCATCCGGCGCCTTGTACGCGGAAGTGCTGCCGTTCCGGATGCGGTCAAGGCTGACTTGCCCATCCACGTCGTAGGCGAGGGTGTCAACGATGCCGCCCGGCTTCTGCAGGCGGATGAGCTGTCCTCGAGCATCGTAGGTGAAAGTGAACTCGTTTCCCAGCAGATCCCACGCCTTGTGAAGCTCACCCGTCGAGTAGTCATAGGAATAGCGCACCGAGTCGCGCAAAGGACTCTGCGGCGCCAGTTGTGCGGGGTGCTTGATTGCGACAACCCGTCCACCGAGATCATACCGGAGCGCCACTCCGTAGACGTGGCGTGTGTCGGCATACGGGAACGCGTAGTTGAATATCCAAAGCGAGTCGGTCGCCAGGAACCCAGACGGAAGATAGCTTCGACGCACGCGCGAGGATCCGTTTGCTGCGTATACGACGCGACTCATCACGTCGTATCCGAAGGTCTCACCATCAGCAGCGATGAGCGTGTCTTCGGCGAACCACGGATAAGCCCGGGCACCGACGTTCCGTAGCGGCTCGAGGGCAAGGCCTTGACTTCGGGGCGCATACCGGACCGCAGGGATCAATCGGAATCGCAGCCGATTCAGCCTATCGTAAATCATCACCAGCGTATCCCCACGGCGCGTTCGCTGGCGTGTCAGGTTCCCCGCCAAGTCGTAGCGTAGCGAGTCGACGTGTCCATCCGGCGCGCGCTCTGCGATACGCCTTCCCAACCCGTCGTACGCATACTCCGTGCGCAACGTATCAAGGCCTGTGGGATTGGGCGCCTGCGTACGACGAACCGACAGAAGACGTCCTTCGTCGTCGTATCCGCTCAAGACCACGACGGAGGCGGCCGGCGTCGCTGTCGAGGTTGAGACTTGCCGTTCAATCCGGCCTCGAGAATCGAACCGAGTGGAATCGACGAACATCAGCCCCGTATCCAATGGCGTCTTCGTCACCACCGTGCGACCAAGTCGATCGCCTATCGTCTCAGTCGTCCACCCCAACGCCGTGCGGTAGCGCGAGAGGTTGCCGCGCGAATCGTAGCTGAGCGAATCGCGCGCCCCTCCCGGAGCGACAACCGAACGCAACTGACCCGCGCCGCTTCCGACGGCGTAGTAGTGGTACCGCCAACGTCGTGTGGAATCCACACCAACCTCCCACCATAGGCGATTCCCGTTGGCCTCATCGACGCCGTACCGATGTGTCGGCCCTTCGGTCTCCGATGCGGACACAACTTCGTCCCAGCGCTGGTGCCAGCTGTAGAATCGCGCTCCACTTCGTCCAGGTCCGTAACCACTTGAGTCTGTGATGCTGGAGAGGTTGCCACGCGGGTCAAACTGGGCCAGAAGGACCCTTCCGTCAGGTTGCCTGACGCGGGTCTTGAGGGCCCCGAATCGAGGGTCAGAGCGGCTGACGACCGTCGTATCTCCGTAAGGATTGCGTAGCCTTGCGACGCCTCCGAGTCGATGCAGCCAGAAGGTATGGACGTCGGCGCTATCTGTCCGCGGACCGTCCCATCGCGTAAAGACGCTGTCAAGAGGCTGGGCAGTTGCGTCCTGTGCCGTCGCTGAGCGCGACACCGCGTTCACGAACTGATGGACAACGGTGTCCGCGCCGCCAGTAACGGCCCGCCTTGCGACTGCTAGTCGACCCGCACTGTCGAACTCGAATCGCTGGGTCGTGCCGATCCGGTCTGTGCGAGTCTCGATGAGCCGCGGTCTCGTGGTTGCGTATGTGAAGACTACCGGTATGCTGTCGGCGGGGTCGCGTAGCGCAAGGATCCTTCCACCGCTTGCAGAAACCACGGTTACGCGCGACGAGAGGGCCGACGTGTCCGGGGAGTCGACCTCGCTGAGCGCGCCGTTCGCGTACCGGAACCCATACGAAAGCTGCGCTGCCACAGGAGGCACGTGCACTGCCGAGAGACGACCGATACTGTCATACGTGAAGGTCGTCGTGTGGCCGAGCCGCGTCGTAGTCCGAACGTGCCGTCCACCGCCATCAAACACCACCGTGTCTCCACCACCCAGAATTCTGGCATACTCCACAGGATTCGTTCGAAGGAGAAGACTGTCGGGGCGCGTGACCGGCGTCGCCACAAACGACCCGGTTCCTGTGGCTCTGTACAGGCGTACGCTGCCGTCACCTCCAATCCACGTGAGGGACGTAGAATCGACCACCAGACGCTCAAGTCCCGCTATCCACCATCCCGCGCCGAATGGGCTCGTGCTGCGATTCACTATGGGAACGCTGCCAGTCTCTGTACGTATGATACTGTAGCCTGTCCCCGTGTATGCTCGCAGTTCAAGGGCGTACTCGTGGTAACCACTCGTCAGCGAGTCAGCGTCTGCGGTGACGGCTACGCGGCGACTGACGTCTCCCGCTGGCCATTGCGTTCCTGGCCAAGAACGCTGAACAGGCGTGAGCGTGCCCAGGTGCAGCCGCGCAACAACTGAGTCGGGACGTGGAGCACCTGCAGGAAAGGATACGGTCGTAGCGACGACTGGGCGTGGGTGTGCGTGCTGGCCTCGATACAGCAAGATGGGGGAACGCAGGTTCCCGAGCGTCCGAACCGCAGGAAGCGAGTGAGCGATCAACAGATCAGAGCAGTGATGGGCAGATTCAGGCCCGATGCCAATTGATAGACATTCCTCCTCGGCAATCACAGGGTCAGCAGGCGCAACGCGCACATTGTAAGTCATCGAGTCAGCGAGGGATCCCGTCCCGGCTCGCACACGAAGTTCACCTGGCGCGTTGAAGCCTCCGCTCACTTGGATGCTGATCGTTACGTTTCGTGCTGCGAAGCCGGGAAGGTACACGCCGCTAGCGGGTGGACAGCTTATGACCGCGCCGCTACAAAAATACGAAAGTGGGTATGTCGCTGGCTGATCAGAATTGCTCGCGATGCGAAACGTTCGGCTAATGGTTGTGCCGCTGGGAGCCGAAACCGCTTCCGCCCGCGGAAGAATGATTGGAGCGGGAGGATAGGTAATGATCGACTCGAACGCGACTCCCTCACCATCGGTGTTCTCCGCTGAGACCACCAACAAGTTGTCGCCGAGCTCGGTCAGAGTGAACGCACCAGAGTAGCGAAGCGCAGACGAGCAACCGGACTGTATCACTGACTGCCAGAAGCCGAGTTGCTGCTCACCGTTGAACCAAACGGTAGGCTGGCCGATGAACCCTCCACTTCCGCTCGGGCTGCAAGCAGTGAGCGTCACGCTTGCTTCGTCGTTAACCTGGAAGTTGGTACCGACGGATGGAGGCGCGACCTGAATGGATATTTGCGGGACGCCTTGAGAAACGGCAACCGGCGGCTGGGCAAGCGGCAGCAACACGCAGACCACAATGGCAGTTAGATCAAGGCGCATTCGGCTTCTCGGTCAGTCGTTGCATCTCAATACTTCGCTGGTGCTGGCTCTCGTCAACAGGCCTAGTGCGCTGCATCATTCGACACCGCAACCGCGCCGTTCTGCAGCCTAGGTCGTTATTGACGCACTCGTCGCTCACTCTGGAGATCGTATGTCATTGCTGACTCGCCGGATAGCCGTTCTTTGCTTGTGCACTGCCGCGCCGCTGAGCGCACAGCAGGGCTATCAACAGCCACCCGCCGCGGTCGCGCGCATCATCGACGCGCCAGCGAAGCCGACCCTTCTCACGAGCCCCGACAAGTCGCTGCTCGTCCTCTTGGACCGTCCGGGCCTGCCGAGCATCGCGGAACTGTCCGAGCCGGAGTATCGCCTCGCCGGCATTCGACTGAACCCGCGCAACTCGGGCCCGTCGCGGCAGAACCCCTCGCGCGGAATGCGCGTGATGCCGATGCGCGGCGGCGAGGCGCAGCCCGTGCAGATGCAGCTGCCGGCCGGTGGCGGCATCGCGAACCCGACCTGGTCGCCCGACGGCAAGCTGATCGCGTTCGTGGTGAGCACCGACGACGCGCTCACGCTCTGGGTGGCGGATCCAGCCGCACGCACCGCGCGGCAGCTGAGCGCGCGCAAACTCAACGCCGTGCTCGGCGCGCCCTGCAGCTGGATGACGTCGGCGGAGCTGATCTGCACGACGATTCCCGATGCGCGCGGCGCCGAGCCGGCGGCGCCGACGGTGCCGAGCGGACCGATCGTGCAGGAAGCGCTCTCGGGCCGCGCGGATCGTGTGGCGACGTATCAAGACCTGCTCAAGAGCCCGCACGACGAAGCGCTGTTCGAACATTTCGCGACGAGCCAGCTCGTGCGCTTCACGCTCGACGGCCGCGTGACGATGGTCGGCGCGCCGGCGATGTACAGCGACGTGGGCCCGAGCCCGGACGGCCAGTGGATCCTCGTGACCTCGCTGGCGCGGCCATTCAGCTACAGCGTGCCGCTCAACTACTTCCCGACGAAGATCGAGATCTGGTCGCCGAGCGGGAACGTGGTGCGCACGTTGGCGTCGCGTCCGTTGATCGAGCGCGTGCCCTGGGGCGGCGATGCGGCGCAGGCGGGGCCGCGCAGTCCGTCGTGGCGGTCGGATGCCGCGGCGACGCTGACCTGGCTTGAGGCGCTTGATGGTGGCGACCCGACGCGCGAGGCAGCCAAGCGCGATCGCCTGCTCGCGTTGGATGCGCCGTTCGCCGGAGCGCCGCGCACGCTGCTCGAGACGGAATGGCGCGCCCGTGGCGTGACCTGGGCGCGCGGCGACCTCGCGATTGCGCGCGAAGGGCAGTCGCGGCAGCGCAAGGCGCGTGTGTGGGTCTTCGATCCCAGCGGGCGTACGGCGCCGCGGATGCTCTGGGAACGTTCGAGCGAAGATCGCTACGGCGACCCGGGCAACTTCCTGACGACGCGCAACGCGATGGGCCGGCCCGTGCTGCGACTCACGCCGGACGGGCGGTCGGCGTTCTTGTCGGGTGTGGGTGCCTCGCCAGAGGGCGATCGTCCCTTCCTCGATCGCTACGAGATCGCGACCGGCCGCAGCGAGCGCCTGTTCCGCTCGCAGGCGCCGTACTACGAGAGCGTGGTCGACGTGTTGGACGACCGCGGCACCGAGCTGCTCACGAGCCGCGAGTCACAGACCGAACAGTCGAACTACTGGATCCGCAACCTCGTGCGTCGCATCGCGCCGATGCAGGTGACGAAGTTCGAAGACCCGGCGCCGGAGTTCGCGAACGTGCGGCGCGAGCGCGTCCAGTACACGCGGAAGGACGGCGTGCAGCTGCAGGCCACGGTGTACCTGCCGCCGGGCTACGACAAGGAGCGTGACGGTCCGATTCCCTTCCTGCTCTGGGCCTATCCGCTGGAGTTTGGCTCGGCCGAGGCCGCCTCGCAGGTGAGCGGCTCGCCGTATCGCTTCACGCGCCCGGGCGGCTCGTCGCATCTCTTCGCGCTGCTGCAGGGCTACGGCGTGATGGACGACCCGACGATGCCAATCGTCGCGATGGACGGCAAGGAATCGAACGACACCTATGTGGAGCAGCTGACGGCCAGCGCCGAGGCGGCGGTGGACAAGATCGTCGAGATGGGGGTGGCGGACCGCCAGCGCATCGGCGTGGGCGGGCATTCGTACGGTGCGTTTATGACGGCCAACCTGCTCGCGCACACGAACCTCTTCCGTGCGGGCATCGCGCGCAGCGGCGCGTACAACCGCACGCTGACGCCCTTCGGCTTCCAGGGCGAGGAGCGCAGCTACTGGCAGGCGCCGGACCTGTACGAGCGGATGTCGCCGTTCACGTACGCGGACAAGATCAAGACGCCGATCCTGTTGATTCACGGAATGGCGGACAACAACACGGGCACGTATCCGATCCAGTCGGAGCGGATGTTCGCGGCGCTCAAGGGCAACGGCGGCACGACGCGGTACATCCAACTGCCGCACGAGTCGCACGGCTATGCGGCGCGCGAGAGCGTCGGGCATACGCTCTTCGAGATGCTCAACTGGCTGGACCAGTACGTGAAGCCGCAGCGGCCGCGGATGTAACTGCCTTCACCACGGAGACACAGAGACACAGAGACACAGAGACACGGAGACACGGAGACAGCGTATCCTCTGTGTCTTCGTGTCTCCGTGGTCTCGTTTGGCGGTTTTCTTACGCAAGACCCCCGACAGAGCTGTCGGGGGTTTTGCGATTGTGGCGGCGCAGAGCCGGGTGAGTATTGATCCTGCATTCACGCGGCGGCTGGGGCGTGGATGGAATCCTCCCGCGGGACGCCGTCGGAGGAAATGCAACAGGGCCGTTCGAACCCGGTTGCCGGTCGTGAGGTCGCTGGAGACGACCGTAGATGTCCGACAGGGCAGCACCCGTAGCGGGCCGTCACGAAACGGGAAGAAGCGGTGGATCCAGCTGTTACGGCAGCGACGAACTGGACCCCACACTTCGCCAGCGAGCTGAGGGTCCCTGATTTCAGCAATGAGATCAGGGACTCTCCTT